>Ga0182011_10003415_pt1 | contig 13036 bp, 11 predicted proteins | sample 711E1DmetaG_FD_120481 | JGI IMG/M metagenome (GOLD analysis project Ga0182011, IMG submission 120481) | Permafrost microbial communities from Stordalen Mire, Sweden - 711E1D metaG | ecosystem: Environmental > Terrestrial > Soil > Wetlands > Permafrost | place: Sweden: Stordalen | collected... | reverse complement strand
ATGAACGATCCGAACAGATATTAGCATAGTCTTTGCCATCGCCACGATCATTCTCCTGCTGGCGGTTCCTATGATGGCGATAGTCAGAGGATATGCGGGCTTAGCCCGGATGTGCCGGCCAGCGCGCGCGGCCCGGGGATCGTCTGCAGTCTGCATGCAGGCTATCGAGTAGAGTGTGAAACATCCGGGCTAGGTTGCGGCCCGATCAGCAGGTGACATATCTCTTCCACTACCTCCATGGAATTTGAAAACGCCGACTATTTGATCAGCGCGAAGCTGCGGGCAAACCCGGTTGGGTCGGCCGCCCCGAAGAAGGAAGTGCCGGCGACGAATGTATCGGTGTCAACGGCACGGCATTCGGCCGCCGTGGCCAGGTCGATGCCGCCGTCGACTTCGAGCCGGAAGTCCAGGCCGCGGTCGCGTCGCCAACCGGCGATGCGGGCGATCTTGGGCAGCATGTCGCACCGAAACGCCTGGCCGCCGAACCCAGGCTGGACTGTCATGACGAGGACCAGATCCACGGCGCCAAGCAACGGTTCGATCGCCTCGGCCGGCGTGCCAGGGTTGAGCACAATGCCATTCTGGCAGCCCAGCGCATGGATGTGCGCGAGCGTGCCCGCATGGTCGTAAGCGGGCTCGATGTGGACACTAATCTGGTTGGCGCCGGCTTTCGCGAACGCCTCGACGTAGCGATGCGGCTCATCGAGCATGAGGTGGACATCGAAAAAAAGCTTCGAAGAAGGGCGCAACGCGGCGACCGTACCCGGACCGAAGGTGAGGTTCGGCGCGAAATGCCCGTCCATGATGTCGATGTGAATCCACGGCAGGCCGAGTCGCTCCACCATCGCCGCGCTTTCCGCGAGGCGGGCGTGATTTCCGGCAAGGATGGAAGGAACGAGGATCGGAGGGTGCATGGAGGAATGGCCCATGGCCGATGACCGATCGCGAATGCCGGTTTCTTACCACACGTCCAACACCGCATGCGCGACGCGGTCGGCGAGGGCAGCCGCAAGCAGCGGAAGGGTCTGGTACTCGGATTGCAGCTGGCCACTGTCCGTGAACGCATCCTTGGTCACCACCAGCTCACGGTTGGTGAAGCAGGGACGTCCCGTGCGGCGGTCGGTCAGCGTGCAGGAGGCATGCAGGTTGAGCGCGAACTTGCGGACGAGGCCGGTGTCAGCCGGATTGGCGGCGGCGACCTCGCGATCATATCCAACGAGCGAGACGCGAAGGACGGCGTCCGCAGTCTCCGGCGAGGCGACCACGGTCACCCTGCCGTCTTTGATCAACGCGTCGCGAATCTCCGTTGCCACCAGCGCCTGGGCCTGCGGCAGCATCGCGCGGTTCTCGATTGGCGCCACATACAGCGTGGTGAACGGCGGCCTCGTTTGGCTGCCAAGCTGATAGTGCGAACAAGCCGGGCCCGACAGGCCGGCTACGAGGAGGATGAAGCTGGGGAATCTGGCGAAACCAAACATGGTGCCAAAGAATATAATCGACAGCGGAGGGAGGACTCAGAAGAACAAGAACCGCTTCTTTTTCGGCGGTTTGGGTTTGCCGGTTGAGGGCGTGTTGAGCCTGGCTTGCTCGGCCAGTATCGCATCGACTTTGACAAGCTTTGCACGCGCCCGGCCGGCGACCGGGGAGTCAGGATAATCGGTAATGGCTTCGTTGAAGAAGACCTTCGCCGCCTTGTAGTTCTGGCGGTATTTCAAGTAATAATCGCCGATCTGTATCTTGCTCTGCGCGAGTACATCCTTCATATCGGCGAGGCCCTTTTCCGCAATGGCTATATGGGAATCGCCGGGGTACAAGATCACAAAATCCTCATAATAGGTGATCGCCTCCTTGGTTGATCTCTGGTCGTAATTGGCTCCTCCCAGCATGGAGGCGTAAGTTTGGGCGGATTTCAGATAGGCATCAGAAGCCAGCAAGCTCTTGGGATAGGTATTGATCATCCGGTCGAGGGCATCGATGCTTTCCTCCGGTTCGTGGAGGAATAGATGCGCCCTGGCGACACCCATCAACGCAAGCGGCGCGTACTCACTGTAGGGCGCATTGCTCAGGACGGTTTCAAAAAACCTGACGGACGCCTCGCGGTTGCGAAAACCGGGGATGAACAACCAGGTGTGGTTGCGGGCGCCGTCGAGAAGGTCGCACGCGATGCGATATTGCTGCCCGATCACCTCGTTGAATCTCACTGTGTTCGGATAACGGGTGACGATTTCCTGAAGCGACGCGAATGCCTTGACGTATTTGTGTTGGGCCAGGCGGATGAGGGCCGTGTGGTAAAAAGCCTCCTGCGCGTAGATCGAATGGTCGTATTTCTTTATGACCTTTTTGTAGTCACGCAGCGCAAAGAAATAATGTTCCTTCTCCTCCGACGCCCGCGCCTTGTTCATCAATGTCAGCGCATTGTGTGCGTCGTCACCCGCCAATCCAGCGGACAAGCCGCCCTCGATTTTCCAGCCACCTTCGGGCGTCCAGACCAGGTCCGCGGCCAGTCGGGCCGGAAGCATCAGCAGCATGATGACTGCAAGCAACAGCGTGCAGCGATGGAGAGGAAGAGCAGGCGGCATGGTCAAAGAGGTCATCAGGGAATCAGGGCGGAACCGCAGGTCAAGCCCGCCCCGAAGGTCTTCGGCAGCGAGATGCATCCCAGGGGACGGCGCTCGGCCACCCTGGCGGCTACCCGCGGGAGCAAGACTGCTGACAGGCTGGAAGAGCGATCGATGTTGATGTCCAAGCGGTCCAAGGGAAGAGATCGGATGGTGGAAAATTTCGATGAGGCGCCGGCCAGCAGCGCAACGACGCAATTCTTTTGGTCAGCCGTCAGGCGAGGTTGTTCCAGATTCCACTGCGTCCTGCCGCCGCCAAGCCAGGTGCGCCCCTGCAAACCGTCCGTCCCTTCATGACGAGCGTTGAGACGGATCCATGCAGTAGGGGCGATTCTTGCTCGCGGTCGCACGAACGATCTGGTGCGACGTTGTCGGGCGGGATCGGGAGATCCCGCGCTACATTCGACTGTACAATCTCGGCCGCGACGAGGTGCATCGGTCACGCGACCTGCTGGCGCAGTAGATCGTTGGCGAGTGCGACATCCACCTCGATGCGGTGGTTCAAGTCGTATTGGATGGCATCCCTCGCCATCCGGATGGCGTTCTTCCATGACTGCCGGTTGCTCGATCCATGCGCCTTGACGATATTGCCCTTCACGCCAAGCAGGGGAGCCGCACCGTAGCGCTCGGGATTAATCCGCTGGCGCAAAGCGGCGAAGGCACCACGAGCCAGGAATGCCCCGGCAGCGCGGCAGGGATTGCTCTGAAGTTGCTCGTGCAACTCGTTGCTGAAAAACTTCACCAGCGACTCCCAGCTCTTAATACAAATATTGCCGACAAATCCATCGCACACAACCACATCGACATGGTTAGAAAAGAGCTGAAACCCTTCGATCGGGCCGACGTAGTTCACCAGCGAACCGATCCGCTTGAGGGCATCGTGCGTCTCGGCGATCAGGGCGTTGCCTTTGCCTTCTTCGGTGCCGATGGTGAGCAGGCCGACGCGCGGTTTGGCGCACCCGAGCTCAATGCGCGCATAATGCGAACCGAGGATGGCGTCGTGCACGAGATGCTCGGAACGGGCATCCGGATTGGCGCCGGCGTCCAGGAGAATGAAATACCCGTCGGCGCGGGGCACGACGGGCGCCAGGGCGGGGCGGTCGAGGCCTTTAAGGGTGCGGAGTTTGAGAATCGCTGCCGCCACCAGGCTGCCGGTATTGCCGCAACTGACCGCCGCGACCGCTTCGCCGTTCTTCACCAGCTCGATGGCGCGCACCATCGAGGAATCTTTCTTGCGACGGATGGCAAGCAACGGCTTGTCATCCATGGTAATCACTTCCGAAGCGTGCCTCACCGTTACCGACGGATGACCGGTGAGCCCTGCCTTGGACAGCAGGGGGTTCAACACCGCGGAGTCGCCCACCAGAATGAGCGGACTCAGCCCGGAGTATTCGGCCAGGGCCAGCCGGGCGGCCTCGACGACCTCGGCTGGTCCGAGATCGCCGCCCATGGCGTCCACGGCAATACTGCCGGCGGTGGGCGTGTCTGCCATCGCTTGGGTGCAGGGGGGTGGAGGGAGCCCAGCGTAATCCCCGCCGGGGTTCAGACTTCTACCGTGAGAACCTGGCGGCCTCGATACAGGCCGCTCTTGGGGTTGACGCGATGCGGCCGGACCGCACCTCCGTCAACGGGGTCCACGGCCAGCTGAGGCGCCTTGAAGGCGTTGGCAGCCCGGCGATTGGCGCTGCGGCGTTTGGATTGTTTGCGTTTCGGGTTAGCCATGGTGAAAGAATGCTTGGTCTGCCGGCCGATCGGCTGGCAGACAGGTATCAATCGAGTAAAAAGCACCGAGTAAAGATTGGCTCCGAAGCGGGTCAAGACATCATATCGGGGCGAACGAAGTTCCATCGCATCTCCGAATTGTCGGTGGGGCGGGGTTCATCCCCGCCGAAACGGACGAATAGTGCTGGTTTTTCGGCTTTTCTTCAATCCCAAACGGCGCAAGAATGCGTGGTGATATGTCCGACCTTGCTGTTCTGACCGCCAAGCTGACCGCCCGGCAGGACCTCACCTCCACGGAAGTGGGCGATGCCGCGCAAGCGTTGGCCAACCCTGAAGTGCCGGATCCTGTCAAGGCCGCGTTCCTCGTGGCGTTCTCCGACAAGGGGGAATCGGCGGCTGAAATTGCCGCCTTGGCAATCGCCTTTCGCAATCTGGCAGTGAACCCCGGCATGGAACTGTGGGCGCCCCGGGCGATCGACATCGTGGGCACCGGTGGCGACCACATGGGCGGATTCAACGTCTCGACGATGGTGACCCTGGTGCTGGCGTGTGCCGGAGTGCCGGTGATGAAACACGGCAATCGCGGCATCACATCGAAATGCGGCAGCGCAGATCTTCTTGCAGCCATGGGTTACAACCTGGCGGCGCCGCCCGTGAAACTGCAGCATGCGCTCCAGCAGCTCGGGTACGTCTTTTTCTTTGCACCCAACTTTCATCCCGCGTTTAAGCACGTTGCCGCGGTGCGGAAGGAACTTGCCGCATCGGGCCGGCGCACGGTTTTCAATTTCCTCGGTCCGCTGATCAATCCGGGACGTCCCGCGCACGCGCTGGTGGGCACGTTTTCCGAGCAGTGGGTGGTCACGCTCGCGGACACGATGGCAAAGCTGGATGCACGGGCGGGCATCGTTGTCGCCGGGATGGTCGACGCCGATCATGGAATCGACGAACTCACCACCGCCACCCTCAACCGCGTGCGCGGCTTTGGGCGCCTGGCGTCGGTGGACGGACATTGGGTGGGGAAGGAGTTCGGGTTCCCCCAGGCGCCATTTTCTGACCTCCGCGGCGGCGATGTCCGGACCAGCCTCAGCATCGTCGATGCCATCCTCCGGGGCCGCGGCCCGATGGGTCTCGTGGATACGATCATCTTCAACTCAGCCGTGGCGCTCTGGATCGTCGGCCGCTATGCATGGATCAAGGAAGGGGTGGAACCGGCGAGGCATCTGCTGCTGGGGGGCGCCGTAAAGGCAAAAATCGCCTCTACGAAGATTTTCTTCAGTTCATGAACCGCCAGTATTTTGGAACCGACGGAGTTCGGGGCAAGTACGGCGGGCCGGTCATCAATCCGGCATTTGCCCATCGGCTGGGCGCGGCGGTCGGTCGTTGGATGAAAAGCGCGGCGCCTGGAAAACCGGCCGGGGAAATGCCGCGTGTATTGATCGGACGTGACACGCGGGATTCAGGGCCGGCGTTGGAAGAGGCGTTGGCGGCCGGGCTCGCCTCCGAAGGCTTTGCACCGTTCAGCCTCGGGGTCGTTCCCACACCGGCAGTTTCGCATGCCGTGCGGACCCGTGGAGCCGCGTTGGGAGCGGTGATCACCGCGTCCCACAATCCGGCCGGCGACAACGGAATCAAGCTCTTCGGTCCGGCAGGCAGCAAGCTGACCGATGCCGAGGAAGCTGCAATCGAGCAGCTGCTGGTTCCGGGCGCCGGTCCAACTCAGAATCCCGCCGACAACGTCCCAATCCGGACCATCGCGACTGCGACGGCCGAATACATCCACGACGTGTCGTGCCTGCTGCCCCCGGCGTGTCTCAAGGGTTGGCGAATCGTCCTTGACACTGCCAACGGCGCCACCTGCTGCACCAGTCCGGTCGTGCTGCGCGGACTCGGCGCAGAAATCATCGGCCTCGGCGCCGCGCCGGACGGGCGGAATATCAATGCCGGCGTGGGCAGCGAACACCCTGAGCAGTTGGGCGCGGCGGCCGTCGCGAACGCGGCTCGGCTCGGCATCGCCCATGATGGCGACGGCGATCGGTGCGTATTGTGCGACGAGCGGGGCGGGATCCTCGATGGCGACGAAATTCTGACCCTGCTGGCCGTCCAGGCCCTTCGCCGGGGGGCGCTCGCAAACAACGTTTTGGTGGTGACCGTCCAGAGCAACATGGGAGTTGATGCGGCCGTGAAAGCAGCCGGCGGTCGGGTGGTTCGCACTCCCGTTGGCGATCGGTATGTGAGCGAACGCATGCTCGCGGAGGGAGCGATGCTGGGTGGCGAATCGTCCGGACATCTGATCTGTGCGGAAGTGTCGCGGGCTGGCGATGGTCTGGTCGCGGCGCTCAAGGTCATCGAAATAATGCTGGTCACCGGACAACCGCTCTCCGCGTTGCGCCGGGTTCTCCGCAAATATCCGCAATCCGTGCTGGCCCTCAAGGTGAGGGAGAAACGTCCGCTCGGACAGCTGCCCACCGTGCAAGATGCGATTCGCGCGGTTGAGTGCGAGTTGGCCGGGCGGGGCCGGGTCCTGGTGAGGTATTCAGGGACGGAGTCAAAGATCCGGTTGTTGGTCGAGCACGAGGACTCAACGCGGGTGACGTCATGCCTCGCCCGGTTGGAGGCGGCGGTGCGCACAGATCTGCCGGCTGGCTGATCCCCAGGAGCCCGGATATTGCACACTCAGAATGACCCTGTAGCGGCACGCCGTGTTCTGGAGACGCGACGCCCTCGTCGCGTACGCGCCCGGAAACGCGACGAGGGCGTCGCGGCTCCATGAAATATTCAGGTTGGGCAGGAGTTGAAGGTGGGCGGGCGGACCGCGGCGGGTTCAACGCTATGAATTCGTGATTCGCCCGACCGACGGCTCAACCGTATCGTTTATGGCCTTGGTCTCAAAAATCTCGCGGTGCTTCGAAGCGCGGCTGATTTCCACGCGGCGCGCGGACCACGCATCATAGAACGCGTCCATCCAACCCAGATGGCGCAAATCCTGGAGCAGATACGGGTTGGCATCTGATCGCCGAAGGCGGGCGGCCTGGCAGCCGGCGCTGTACCCTTCGCCATACCCTGGAGTCGCGTAGATTCTGGCGGAAAATGACTTGGCTTGTGACATGGGATGAACAGATGACTGCTCCGGCCTCCATCCTCCTCCGGACCATTGGGATCGACCGGACCTCGCTGACAGGCATCGGCACGCGCGCCGCCTTCTTGAGCGCCGTTCTGGAAACCCTGCGGACTTGACAAGCATCGTGCACACCGCGAATGCGTGTGTCCCCCATGGCCGCCTCACACTGCCAGCCGTCGCCCGCCCGCATCTACTGGACGGCATTCATCGGGCTGCTGTTCGATTACTACGATCTCTATCTGTTCATTTACCTCGAACGGGTGCTGGCGGGGGAGTTCTCGCTCACGCCGGCGGCGAGCAACTTGCTTCAGTTTGTCGGGCTGGCCGGAGTCGGCGCCGGAGCATTGGGCTTTGGCTGGCTGGCCGACCGTTGGGGACGCGGACGGGTGATGCTGGTCGTTTTTGGCGTCTATGTTCTCGGCATCGGCGGTCTCAGCCTTGCGTGGGGATTCTCCAGCCTGGTCGGATTCCGTTTGCTGGCCTCACTCGCGTTGGGGGCAGAGTGGGGCATCAGCCACACGTTTCTGGCTGAAAGCGTTGACCGGGCAACCCGCTATCGATTCGCGGCGCTGCTGCAATTCGCGATTCTGGGCGGGTTGCTGGCGGCGCTGGCAAAAACCTACTTGCTGCCGCAATGGGGCTGGCGGGGGTTGTTCGCCGCCTCCATCGCGCCCATCGCCTGCTTGTCGCTCGTCCGCTGGCGAACTTTGATACGGGGTGATGCGGACGGCGGAAGAGGCGATCCGGCGACGCCGGAGAACGATTTCGCGCGCGCCGGACTTCCGGCGGACCTCAGGCGGGCCTGGACGGAGACGGTCCGGCCTTTCGTCGTTTGCCTCGGCTTGGCCAGCCTGACGATCGCCAGCGGCACCATCAATGTGTTCTTTGCAAAGGATCTGCCTCAGGGCATTGTCTATACGCTCTTTTTCTGGCTCAACGTCGCGCCGGGGATGCTGCTCGGCGCGTGGAGTGTGCGTCGCTTGGGCGTGGGCCGGGCGCTGGCCGTCTACGCCGTGGCTCTCATCGCGCTGTCGGGTTGGGCGTGGCTCAGTGTCTGGCCGTCGCGCGCGCTCGCGTTCGCATTGGTGCTGCCGCTGCTGAATGGTATTCCCTTCGGCCTCATGGGAGCGTTCTTCAACGAGGTCTTCGGCAGGCACCGGACGATGCTCTCGGGCGCGGCCTACAATCTGGGCCGGATTGCCGCGGGATTCTCGCCGGCGCTGGTGACCTGGTTGGGCCTGCACGACCGGGGGCGCTATTTTGTGTTCAGTGCAGCGATGGGAGCGGGCGTGCTGATCCTGAGCGCCGCCGCCCGGCGGCTGCCCGTCAGACTCTGAAGATCGCACCCAGCTTTCGACCGAGGAGGAGACTGGCGCCGGCGATGACCGCGCCGAGAAATACCATGGCCCAGACTCCAAGCGCCGAGGCGAGGAACCGGCCATCGCCGAGCAGCCGGAACAACTCCAGAATCGCCTTGGTGATCGGGTAATAAGCCTGCTTTTGCGCGAGCACGAGCGAGTCGGACACTTCCAGCATGGCAAAGGCGAAGGCAAGCAACCCGCCGGCGATGAGATTGGCCGTGATCAGTGGCAGAGTGATCCGGACTGTTGTCTTGAACGGCGGACACCCCAGATTTGCCGCCGCCTCCTCAAGCGTCACGCTCGTCTGCTGGAATCCGGCGGCCGCCGATCGCACCATGTAGGGCAGGCGGCGGACCGAGTAGGCGATGACCAGCAAGGGAGCCGGATTCTCGACTGGGTTGAGAAGGGAGAACAGGCGGCCGTGCTGACTCATGGCGAGATACCCGAAGGCCAGCACCAGACCCGGCACCGCCAGCGGCAACATCACAAGAAAATCGAGCATCTCGCGGCCAACGACTCGGGTGCGCACGATGACATAGGCGATGGCGATGCCCAACACGACATCGACGAGCGTGGAGAGGCAGGAATACTCGAGGCTGTTCGCAATCGCCGGAACCGTGAGATCATGGCCCAGCGCCAGGCGAAAATTTACCAACGTAAAACCGGCGGGGAGGACCGTCGCATGCCAGGTGCTGGAAAACGCGACCAGCACCACGCCGAGATGCGGCAGCACGGCAGTAAAGATGACTCCCGCAAAAAGCCCGGTGCAGGCCCAGGCGCGCAGCGGCGGGAGCGTTCTGGGTCCGTCGGCGCCGCTCGCCCGGGCCATCATTGCATGGCTTCCACGCCCGAACAGCCCCCGACCCACGGCATAAAGCGCAACGGAACTTGCCAGCATGATAAGGACCAGAGCGTAAGGAAACGGATTGCCGCCGATCTCCTTCAGCCCGTCGTAAATCTGCACCGGCGTGACCTGATTGTAATCGAAGATGAGCGGCACACCGAGCTCGGTGAAGGCCCAGATGAAAACGATCGTAGAACCTGCAAACAGGCCGGGCTTGATCAGCGGCGCCGTGATTCGCCAAAAACGACGCACGCCGGTGCAGCCGAGACTGGCGGCAGCTTCCTCCATGGCCGGATCGACGCTGGCCAGGGCGGAGGTGGCGGTGAGGTAGATGAGGGGAAACAGGCTCAATGCTTCCACGGTCGCGACGCCCCAGAACGGGCTGGCGGCGAACCAGTCGAACGTCCAGCCAGCCGGCCGGGCTCCGACCGCGATGAGCAGGGCGTTGAACGCGCCGTATTGTCCAAAGATCTGTTTGATTCCAATCGCGCCGACAAAGGGCGGCAGGATGATCGGAACAAGCACCAGGGATGTCAGCAGGGTCTTGCCGGGATACCGGTAGCGATCGGCGACGACGGCCAGCGGCAAGGCAAGGCCGAGGGCGAGCAGTGTCGTCGCGACCGCGAGCAGAAAGGAGTTTTTCAGGCCGCCAAGATAGAGTGGATTGCGGAGCAGCGCTCCGAGGAAGGCGAACGTGAGCCTTCCGTCTGCATCCACGAAACCGCCCTTGAGGATCTGCCACAACGGCCACAGAAAAAACGCGGCAAAAAACACCGTGGTGACGACCAGCACGATCCGGGCGAACGATCTCGACATCGCACGAAAGCTTGTCTGCCAGAAGAGCCGGGAGACAAGGCCGAACTGCGTGCCCCGCTGCGGGGGCGCCTCTCCGAATTGTCGGTTGTCCGATGTGGCATGGGCGACCTGCCCATGAGCATTAACTTTTGTCGGAGCGCACAAATCGTATTGACGTCGTTGGTAGGGCGCGACCGCTGGGCGCGCCGAGCAGAACGGACGGGCCGGCGGTCCGTCCCTACCACGGATGCGCGAATTGCCGATAGGGCGGGACTGCCAAGCCCGCCGCCGTGCTTACGATTAGGTTAACGCTTTGGGGCATCTTGCCCATGTCCGGCGGACTGGTGTTCTGCAAACCAACGGGCGGGGATGCCCGTGCCACTTTCGGCCAGACTCGCGATCCACCCACCATCCGGAGATGCGCCCCTGGTTACGGCGCCTTGCCGTGATCGCACTTTCTGAGATGATCGAGAAAGGCGGCGAGCGTCTCCTTGCTCACATGGTGTTCCATCCCCTCGGCATCCGCCTGCGCGATCGCCTCGGGCACGCCGAGCGAGCGAAGGAATCCCGCGACGATCTCATGGCGGCGCCGGAATTCTTTTGACAGCTTCACTCCGGCGGGGGTCAGGAAAATCGAACGATACGGCTGCGCGGTCACGATCCCGTCGCGCTGCAGCCGCCGGATGGTGCGGTTGACGGTGACGTGGGTGACTCCAAGGCGGCGCGCGAGGTCCGTCACCCGCGCCTCGCCGGTGGAGGCGATGAGCTCGGCGATCATCTCCGCATAATCCTGGGCCGTCTCCTGGGCGTTTTCTTCGCGGGTACGCTGCAGGCTTGTTCGGGATACGGCAGAAGTGGTCTTAACAGTGGGGGCCACAAGGCGAATTAGGTGCAACCGGCGGAAAAAGGGAAGCTTATTGACAAATCGGGCGGCCGCTTGTAGCCACGGCTACAACTTGGAGACGAGGCAAAAAGATTTGATGTCCGGCAAGCCGCCCGAACCGGCGGCGCCAGAGAAGGATGGCGCAGACTCGCCGGCGGCCGGCTCTCTGTCGTTGGCGGGCATGCACGGTTCAGTGCCGGTGCCCGCCGCACACAGCAGCTTCTGGCAGAACTGGCGCGCCTTTGTGGGACCGGCCATCCTCATCAGCGTCGGCTACATGGACCCGGGCAACTGGGGCACCGATCTGCAGGGCGGAGCCCAATTCAAGTACGGGCTGCTCTGGGTGGTCGCCCTCGCCAGTCTGATGGCGATCTTTCTGCAGGTGATCGCGTCCCGGCTCGGCGTGGCCACAGGCAAGGATCTCGCCCAATGCTGCCGTGATTGGTACCCGCGATGGACGCGCTGGCCCAACTGGCTTTCGATGGAGATCGCGATCGGAATGACCGACCTGGCCGAATCGCTCGGCAGCGCGGTGGCCCTCAATATGTTGTTCGGCATCCCGATGCAGTGGGCGATCATCATCACGGCATTTGACGTCTTGCTCCTGCTCGGTTTGCAGGGTGTGGGCATGCGGCTGATCGAGGCGGTGGTCACCGTCTTCGTGTTGACCATCGGTGTCTGTTACGGCATTGAACTCTTCGGACTGGCTCAGACCCGGCCCGATTTCCTGGAAATGGGCCGGGCGATGGTGCGACCCGACTTTGCGCAAACCGGCATGCTCGTGGTGGCGATCGGCATCATCGGGGCGACCGTCATGCCCCACAACCTCTACCTTCACACCGCGTTGGTGCAGACGCGGCAGTTGCAGCGCGATGAGCCGTCCGTCCGCCGTGCCATCCGGTTCAACACGATCGACACGACCATGGCGCTGACCATCGCGTTTTTTATCAACGCAGCCATTTTGGTGTTGGCGGCGATCGTGTTTTACGGAAAGACCGGCGTCACGGTGGCGGGCGGCCAGAGGGTTGAGTTCAGTCCCGACAGCGATTGGATCCGCATCGCGCACCTGACCCTGGCGCCGCTGCTGGGAACGACCCTCGCCAGCACCTTGTTTGCCGTGGCGCTTCTGGCCAGCGGACAAAGCAGCACGATCACTGGCACGATCGCCGGACAAGTCGTGATGGAAGGGTTTATGCACTGGCGCATCCGTCCGTGGATCCGGCGGCTGATTACCCGGATGCTCGCCGTCATTCCAGCGATCCTGATCATCAGCGTCCGCGGCAACGGCAGCGTGACCGATCTCGTCAACCTCAGCCAGGTGGTGTTGTGTTTGGAGCTGCCATTCGCGATGTTTCCGCTGTTGCAGTTCACCAGTTCCCGGAAACGCATGGGTCGATGGCGAAACGGCTGGTTCCTGTTGATTACCGGCTGGGGAAGTGCCATCCTGATCACCGCCATGGACCTCTACACGTTGCCGGACGCGCTCAGGGAAGCGTGGAGGGTCATTGTTGGCCACTGAAGAGTGAAGGAGCTGCCATGTACGAAAAGATTCTCGTGACCCTCGAAGCGACTCCGACGGATCGCGCGATCATCGACCATGTCAAGGCTCTGGCCACTCTGATGCGGAGCCGCGTGGTGCTTCTGCACGTCGCCGACGGCTGGGCGGCGAAAACGTATGGCCCGGATGCGGTCAGT
>Ga0182011_10003414_pt1 | contig 13039 bp, 13 predicted proteins | sample 711E1DmetaG_FD_120481 | JGI IMG/M metagenome (GOLD analysis project Ga0182011, IMG submission 120481) | Permafrost microbial communities from Stordalen Mire, Sweden - 711E1D metaG | ecosystem: Environmental > Terrestrial > Soil > Wetlands > Permafrost | place: Sweden: Stordalen | collected... | reverse complement strand
TTGCTTTTATCCTTTCAATTGTTGAAATTTCCGGAGCAAGATCATCCTGCTCCACAAGTATAGTTTTATTCTTAATACCCGGTATATTTTTATTATAATATTTAAGATATTTTCTCAAGGTCAGTGAAGGGTCTTCTGAAATCTTTTGTGCATGTTTCTGCATAAAAGATACAATAGCACTAAGTTTGTAACTATAAATAAGATCACTTACTCCTGCAAAAGAAAGAGGGATAGCACAGATTTCAGGCATTTCAGCCAGTTTATTTACATCTTTCCCCTGGAGAAGATTTAAAAAATTGTATAAACCATGGGATTTGTCCATATCAAAGTTAGTCTGGGTAATGACCAGAAATGAGTAAGCCGGATTCAATCTCCTGACATTAAAATCCTTAACAGTAATAAATTCGTAAGGTGTGATTTTCCAGCATGCTTTAACTGCTTCCTTTATATAAATATTATAGGACGAAAATGGATCATCTTCGAGTACCACACAGGTTTTTGATGCATTGAATTGCTTAATTTCATCGCTACTCGGGAATGGGGCCTGACCTCTCAATAGTACAGTTGTGAAAAACAGAGCTAAGGATAAGAGTAATGTTCTCATTTCGCTTGCATTATTGAACTGGTACTGGTAGGTATAAAGGATTATTTTCGTTGAATTTACGGATATAAACGAACATAAGTTCTTTCTTCTTTTTTCTCGATAGCTGAACATACTCCTCATATAATTTATCGTCTTTCATAAGGAGCAATTCAGTATTACTAACGTCAAATTCCAATAGCTTACCACTCTCAAATTCAATCAGATACTGTTTTAATTCATTTCGGGTCATATTAGACCTGTAAGGTGAATAATACGGACTGTAGGGATTATAATAACTACTGTAACTATAAGGAGCATAATAAGGATCGTAGTATCCATAAGGAGAGCTATAAGATCGCGAATCAACAGTTGTCACATCTGCAACAAAGTGACAGATATTACCTACAAATGTGATCCTGTTGAAGTTATCCTGAACCTGAATATAAATAACTCCATTACGTGAATAACCCCAGATGGTGTTTTTAGCAATTTCCTGTCTTACACCCATATTGTCGTAGAAATAGATTTTATCTCCCTCGAGGATTTTTTTAAAGAATTCTCTGTCGTTATAATCTATTGAAGTGAGTAATTTTGATTTAGGTATTGGGTTATTCAGTTTAACCTGGTCAAAATTGAGGTAAATACCATCTGTGAACCTGAATTCGGGAGTGTATTTCACCATTCCTTCTTTCTCCTGTCCTGTCAGCCGGATAACAGATATACCTTGTGAAAATAAACTAATTAAAAAAATTATCCTTAATATTTTCAACATAGCATTCGAAGTTTTTCCTAACCAGTTCAAATTTCGTACCGGAAGCACAAATTTAACGTTTTCCTTTAAAGGTTGTTAATTTCAGTTAATGTATATTTATTACTTATTTATGTGTAAATTTACATAACCTCAAAATATTATGGTCTATGGTCAGTGAAACTGAAAACGGTGCCAGGAGTACTGGTTTTAATAAGTCAACTGAGGAAATTTTCGAAAAGAAGAGAAAGTCCATAGAGTCTTATTCAATTATTGTGCTTCTTGTCCTTATAACAGCTGTAATATTGATATCTTTTAATCTTAAGCTTCCGGCAGGCTGTCTGATTATAGCGGGTGCAAGTCTGGGTATAATTATTGTCAGAAAGGCTTCGAGCCTTAATACGAGCTTTAAAGCATCATTAAAAGAGTTTTCTTCAATGAACGAAAGAAAAGATGGCGTCATAATCGATTTTTCGCACAGGATCAGAGAACCTTTAAATAACTTGGTTATTATCTCTGATATGCTGATGGAATCGGGTCTTCAGAAAAAACAAAAGGAACTGCTCGAAACTTTCATTGCCTCAACAAATAACATGGTGACCACTGTGAATGAATTAACCATGCAGTCTGCAGGAAACCTGAGTTATGAGCACAGAAAAGCTATCAGATTTAATCTGTTTTCAACTATTCAGAACACTATAGAGCTTTACAGCCTAAAAGATGAAGCAAACATTGATTTTATCCTGAACAAAAAGGAATTCAATGAATTTGAATGTTTTGGCGATCCCATAATTCTCAAACAGATATTTCTTGATCTGTTCAATACTATCGAGATTCAATCATCAGAAAGAGTTACCAAGGTTACCATAAACCTGAAAAAAACGAAAGAAGCTGGACCTGAAAGCATTGTAGCATTGAGGATTCAGACAGATAATCCAATTGTTCTGATAAATGATCTTGGCGTTGAGAAAAGTCTTGCTGCCAAATTCATCTCATCCGGAAATGGTACTTTCGCACAGGAGATCGGAACAAATTCGACAGTTTTAAATATTTTCCTTCCTTATACCAATCCTTTACCTGAAACTAAGCTGAGCATAGCTTCTCAAAAGATTGAAGAGTTAATACAGAAAGAAAAAGTTCATAAAGATCTCAAAGATCTTAAAATACTTCTTGTAGAAGATAATCTTATTAACCAGAAGATCACACTGCTTACTCTAAAGCCTCTCGTCCATAGCATTGATACTGCTTCAAACGGGAAAGAGGCTCTTGACAGGTTTGGAACCTCTAATTTTGATCTGATACTTATGGATATTCAGATGCCTGTGATGAGCGGCCTGGTCGCTGCTGAAAAGATAAGAGCACTGGAAGCCTCAACCAGCTCTCATGTTCCGATAATTGCAATTACTGCCAATGCCATGATCGGTGATAAAGAGAAGTGCCTGTCAGCAGGTATTGATGATTATATAAGTAAACCTTTTCAGCCAGCGGCATTGATTGACAAAATAAAGAAAATCATTTAGTCTGTCCAATTAAAGGCCTGAACCCTATTATCATCATATCATCGACCTGTTCATTATTAGCCATCCAGGTCCTAATATTCTCCTCAAGAATTGCTTTCTGATCATTCACAGGAAAATTATGAATAGTCATTAACAGGTACCTGAAACGCCTATACATGAATTTTTTATTTTCCGATCCACCAAACTGATCCACATAACCATCTGAAAAGATATAGAATATATCATCATCATGCAGATCTATTTCATTATCCTTATAGGATAGACCTTCAGGATTCATACCAATAATAATCTTATCGGCCAATATTTCAACAAGATTTCCTTCACGGATAAGATAAAGAGGTAAAAATGCTCCGGCATATTCCAGCTTTTTTCTTTTTCTATCGATTACACAGAGCCCGATATCCATTCCATCCCTTATGATGGTACCAATGTTCTTCTCCCTGCTGAAGGTTTTTTCAAGCCCTTTATTCATGACTTCCAGAATCCTGGAAGGAATTTCTATATTATCTTCATTAATGGTTTTTTCTATGATCTTAAGTCCAATCATCGACATTAGTGCTCCTGGTACTCCATGTCCGGTACAATCAGCTGCCACTACAAAGACCTTTTCACTCTTTTCACCAATCCAGTAGAAATCGCCGCTTACAATATTTTTAGGTTTGAACAAGATAAAGGAATCTGTAAAGTGTTTTCTGAAATAGGATTCAGATGGCAAAAGGGCTTCCTGTATTCTTTGTGCATATATCAGACTATCTGTAATATTTTTATCTTTTAATTCCAATTCGAACTTTTGCAATTCAATAAGCTTAAGTGCCTGCTCCTTTTCCGTGAGAAGCCTCCTGGTCTTAATCAGAGTTCTTGTCTGAGACATAACAAGCAAAAAAACAATTAAAATCAGAAGTGAGGTAAAAAAAATGAAATGGGATGAAGAGAGAGTAGAATTAGTTAAAACAGCTGTCATTCTATCATTAGCAGCTAGTAAACTATTAATAATATATACATGAAAATATGTCAAATACATGAGTCCCATCAGATAATACAAAAATAGACTAATTATCCGAATGTTATCTTCAAGTATCTAAAAATACCCTGGAGCTATCTGATGAGAATTTCATCATTACCTCTCCGGCATAATCTTATGTATCTGGTTGATGGAGAACTAATAAAAGCTCCTAATCCGAGAGATTCCCATTTCAGATCAATTGTTGAAATAGTTTCATCAGAGGAGCTGACCACATTCGGCCATTTTCTGGGAAATCCCCCCTTTCTGAAAGCCTTTATTGTGCCATCAAACATTATAGAATGGATGGAAATAATTTCATGATCCCGTAATGGGTCAGTGTTACCAAGAAGCTGCCATGTTACCATAAACAAATCATTGACATCAACTGTATGATCAACTACGAGAATCAACCTGAATATTCCTCCGGAGTCATTTAGCCAGAACATATTCTTTATCTTTTCAATAACATCAGCATCATCTGACCGGTTAACTGAAATAATAATGATTGGAATATCTTCCGTGAAAAGACTGAGATTATAATTTGTTACGATATTACCGGCAAGGAAATCAACTTTAATTTTAGAAATATCACGACTATCCGGTTTTGCTGTTTTACCTCTTCCGGAGTTTTCTTCAATCAGTTTTACTGTAGCATCGACTCCAACTTTTCCTCCGAAAGAAAAGTTATCAGATGAATGATCGAGAACATCAAGCGGGCCACGTGTGAAAAACAGGTCTTTACCGAAATCAACATTTGCAAAAACATGAGAAAACAATTCTCTATAATTCCTGATATTTATATCACCACTTACAACAATCATATATTTGGTAAACATCATTTGTCCTGCTCCTGACAGAGAACCAATAACTTTCATGCCCTGCCCCGGGTAGCTTTTTTTAATTTTTACAATTACCAGGTTATGAGCTATACCGGCATCGGGCATATGAAAATCTTCAATTTCGGTTTGTATTGTCATTTTTAACGGTGAAAGGAATAATCTTTCCGTTGCTCTTGCTATCCAGGCATCTTCCTGTGGAGGTATACCAACAATTGTTGCAGGATAAATTGCTTTATTTGAATGCGTTATGCATGTTACATGGAATTTAGGATACCAGTCAGCCAAAGAATAGAATCCGGTATGGTCCCCGAACGGACCTTCCCATACCAGATCTTCAGAAGGATCTACATAACCTTCGAGAATTATGTCGGCATCTTCCGGTACAAACAGATCATTGGTGATGCATTTTACCATATTAACCTTTTTTTTCCGGAGGAACCCTGCAAGTATATATTCATTGACATTTTCTGGAAGAGGAGCTGTTGCAGCATAGGTATAAACCGGATCTCCGCCTAGAGCAACTGATACTGGCATTTTTTCACCTGAGGTTTTCCAGGCTTCAAAATGGTTGGCTCCTGTTTTATGACGTTGCCAATGCATGGCTGTTGTGTTTTTATCAAGAATCTGCATCCTGTACATACCTACATTTGTACTGCCGGTTTCCGGATGTCTAGTGTGTACCATAGGAAGTGTAATAAAACGTCCCCCGTCGTGTGGCCAGCATTTCAAAACCGGAAGAATACCAAGGTCGGGTATCCTGTGAATTATTTGCTGGCATTTACCTCTTCCTCTGATTCGGGATGGAAAAAGTCCCGCCAGTTTAAGAATTGAAGGCAGTGTTGAAAGTTTCTTAAAAAAGGTCTCTTTATTGTAAGATACATTCTTAAATAAGTTCTCAATTTCAATTCCTGCATCATCAAGATTATCCCTACCGATAGCCATTGACATTCTCAGATCTGATCCGAATGTATTTATAAGAACCGGAAAGTCTGTCCCTGTATTTTCAAATAAGAGTGCTTGTCCTCCTGATTTTGTTACCCTGTCAGTTATCTCAGTGATCTCCAGAACCGGATCAATAAACTGTTTAATCCGGACCAGCTCATTTTTCTTTTCCAGTTTATCAATAAATTCTGTTAACCCTGAATAACTCATAAACGATTATCTTCTGAAATCCAAAGATATTGAATAAGCCAATATCAGTTGCAAAAATTGATTCTCTAATTTGTCATACCGGTAATTACAGGGACATGATATGTTATGGTACAGGGATTTCATTTTGTTGTAGGGACGTTGCCTGCAACGTCCCTACTATCCCCCTGAAGGGGGAATAATTCAGACACATTTAGCGAATTTATCCCGCCCAAGCGGGAGAAGGGGGGCAATCTATATAGGGGGTATAAAAACAATAATGGGAACTCATCACTAGGATTAGTTCCCATTCATCGTAGACAACCAAGGCTGTAAACGATGCCAGATTACTGTTATTCTGACCGGCTGCATCGTCAGATACGAGACCTGTTTCTGCAACCCCTGGCTTTCGGGCTTTGCCTGTTACAGCAGAACCTTCCGGCTGTCCTTTCTCCCCGGCAAGCCGGGATTCCGGGACGAAGTGTCATTCAGGCGCTGGTACATATTTCCCGAAGGATATTGTATCAGTTTCAGAGAACCCGGGGCCGAAGCCCTTCATTTACTGAAGCCCTGTGACTCAATCTCTGAAAGAACGTTTCCGGTTTTCGTTGACTACTGAACATTCCAGACGCGAAGTCCGTGTAGTTCAGGCTTCGGCTCTCCTGGTGCGCAGACCCGAGGGTCTGACTGAAACGGATCTTGTTTCATTTAAGTAACCTTTTCCGTCTCCACATCTTTTGAGCAGTCTTTTATCGCTCACCTGATAGAATCAAATTTACATCAGGAATCTCAAAAAACAATGAAATAAAGTTCGTTGTTATAAACCCAATACAAACAGAAGTTATCAACAATTGTTAATAACGGCGGGAAATCCAATAGAATGTGGTATTGTGCATTTACAGAGAATGACGGGGAGAGAGGGAGACGAGGGGAATGGGAGAATTAAATGATTTTTCCGCAGATAACGCAGATTAACGCTGATAATCAGAAGTTAATAAATTCTCCATTTCTGCGAAAATCAGCGAGATCAGCGGGACAAAAAAAGGTTGCCTATACTTGCAACCTTCTAATTATAAAACCAATACTTTTATTTTTTGTGCCCATATACAGCCAGGTTACCGAGAGTTTCTTCAATTCTCAGTAATTGATTATATTTTGCAATCCTGTCTGTTCTGCTGGCAGATCCGGTCTTGATCTGGCCCGAATTAGTGGCAACAGCGATATCGGCTATTGTGGTATCTTCGGTTTCGCCCGAACGGTGTGATGTAACGGTTGTGTAACCTGCCCTGTGAGCCATCTCAATACAATTCAGGGTCTCAGTAAGAGAACCGATATGGTTGACTTTGATTAGGATAGAGTTTGCACAACTCAGTTCAAGAGCTTCGTTTTCTCCGGTCGAGGCACCGGATGGTACTGCTGCTCTTCCAAAATAACCACTTGTTGTCATTACATCCACTTCAATTGTTGGATTGCCACGTGAATCAAGAATCTCCCGGGCATGAACACTAACTATCTGACCCATAAATTTTTATTTAAATATTATACAATTATGTAATACATAAAAAAAGGGATTAAGCTGTTAATCTCTCATCCCTTTTAGATTTATAATTTTTCTTCATCCTATTTTTCTTCCAGAACTGATTCTCCGGTAGCTTCTTCCGTTTTTTCAGCAGCTTTCTCAATCTTTTCTTCCTTTGTCTTGACAGCTTTAGGAGCTTTTGTTTCAGCAACAACTTCTTCTTTTTTCTTAGTTGTTCTCCTTCTTCTGGTTGTTTTGGTTTTTGCAGCTTCCCCGCCAAGCATAGCTTCATTATAATCAACAAGCTCCACAATGCACATATCTGCATTGTCTCCTATCCTGTTGCCAATCTTTAATATACGTGTGTAACCACCCGGACGCTCAGCGATTTTCGGGGATACTTCTCTGAACAATTCAGCAACTGCAGTCTTATCTTTCAGATAACTGAATACCACTCTCCTTGAGTGTGTTGAATCATCTTTTGATTTAGTAATAAGCGGTTCTACAAAAGTACGAAGTGCTTTAGCTTTGGCAGTTGTTGTAGTAATCCTCTTATGAAGGATAAGTGATGTAGCCATGTTCGAAAGCATTGCCTTCCTGTGTGAACTTGTTCTTCCTAAATGGTTAATAACTTTATTATGTCGCATTTCTCTATTTCCTTAACCAGTTTTCAAATTAATCTTTCTCTAACTTATATTTACTTACGTCCATTCCAAATGAAAGGCTCATGGATTCGAGCAATTCATCAAGCTCAGTGAGAGATTTCTTGCCGAAGTTTCTGAATTTAAGAAGGTCGTTCTTATTAAACTTTACAAGGTCACCAAGTGTTTCAACTTCTGCAGCTTTCAGGCAATTAAGTGCTCTCACTGAAAGATCGAGGTCGACCAGTTTTGTTTTGAGCAACTGCCGCATATGCAGTACTTCCTCATCAAACTCCTCATTTGCCATCTTATCATCCGAATCGAGGGTGATTTTCTCATCGGAGAAAAGCATAAAGTGATATATGAGAATTTTTGCAGCTTCTTTAAGAGCATCTTTCGGATGAATCGATCCATCTGTCTCAATCTCGAAAAGAAGTTTCTCATAATCAGTTTTCTGCTCTACACGATAGTTTTCAATAGAATATTTTACATTCCTTGTAGGAGTAAAAATAGCATCAATAGCGATAAGTCCGAATTCACTGTCGACCGGTTCGTTTTCTTCAGCAGGAACATAACCTCTACCTTTATTGATAGTAAGTTCTATTTGTATCTTTACGTCCGGTTCCATTCTGAATATAACCAGTTCGGGGTTTAGTACCTCGAATCCGGTCAAAGCAGAGCTAATGTTGCCGGCCTTAAATACATCCTGACCACTCACTTTGATCGTAACTTTCTCGTGATCAATATCCTCAACCGTCCTTTTGAAGCGAACCTGTTTCAGGTTCAGGATGATCTCGGTGACATCTTCCATTACACCAGTTATGGTAGAGAACTCATGGTCAATACCCTCAATCTTAACCGTTGTTATGGCAAAACCCTCTAATGAAGAGAGAAGAATTCTTCGTAGTGCATTGCCGACAGTAATACCATAGCCAGGTTCAAGCGGACGGAATTCGAATTTTCCGTGTTTGTCGTCCGCTTCCAGCATTATTACTTTATCAGGCTTCTGGAAAGATAAAATGGCCATAGAATTTTTCTTAAAATTATTACTTGGAATACAATTCAACAATAAGTTGTTCCTTGATGTTTTCAGGAATATCAGTACGTTCAGGCAAGTTCATAAATTTACCAGCCATTTGTGTGTCATCCCACTCGAGCCATGAAAGTTTAGAATACTTTTTGGTTGTCAGTGAATCAACTATCGATTCCAGTGACTTCGATTTCTCACGAACACCGATAATATCACCGGGTTTGAGCTGAAATGAAGGAATGTTCACTACGGTTCCATTAACAGTCATATGCCTGTGAGAAACGAGCTGCCGCGCACTTGCCCTTGTAGGAGCAACGCCCAAACGGTAGACAACGTTATCGAGACGGGATTCTAAAAGTTGCAGCAATACTTCTCCGGTTACCCCCTTACTTTTTGATGCTTTCTCAAAAGTGTTCCGGAACTGACGTTCAAGCATACCGTATGTATACTTTGCTTTCTGTTTTTCCTTAAGCTGAACACCATATTCTGAAGTCTTCTTCCTTTTCTTGTTCATTCCGTGCTGTCCGGGAGGAAAATTTTTCCTCTCCATATGCTTATCGGGACCGAAAATCGGTTCACCGAATTTTCTTGCTATTCTTGTTCTTGGGCCAGTATATCTTGCCATTGTTCAATAAATTTATATCTTAAAATAATCAATTACATATTTTTTTATACTCGTCTTCTTCCAGGAGCACGGCAGCCGTTATGAGGCATCGGAGTTACGTCAACGATTTCAGTGACTTCTATACCAACGTTGCTGATAGATCTGATTGCTGATTCGCGACCCGACCCAGGACCTTTTACAAATACTTTCACTTTTCTTAATCCAAGATCATAGGCCACTTTCCCACACTCTTCAGATGCCATCTGAGCTGCATAAGGTGTATTCTTTTTGGAACCTTTAAATCCCATCTTACCTGCAGATGCCCATGAGATAACCTGACCGGAATTATTTGTCAGTGTAACTATAATATTATTGAATGATGAATGAACATGTGCCTGGCCTGAAGGTTCAACCTTAACGACCCTCTTTTTTAATGCTCCAGTCTTCTTTGCCATAGTCTATTTATTTAGTAGCTTTTTTCTTGTTTGCAACGGTTTTCTTTCTCCCTTTACGGGTTCTGGCGTTATTCTTTGTGCTCTGCCCTCTGACAGGAAGACCAATTCTGTGACGAACACCACGATAACAGCCAATATCCATAAGCCTTTTAATGTTCATTTGTGTCTCTGAACGAAGTTCACCTTCAAGCTTATAGTTATCATTCAGAATCCTACGGATAGTATTGATCTGATCATCAGTCCAGTCCTGGACCTTTGCGTTTCTGTCAACACCAGCCTCATCGAGTACTTTCTGTGCAATGCTCCTGCCTACTCCGTAGATGTAAGTCAAGCCAACTTCGCCTCTTTTATTTCTTGGTAAATCTACACCAACAATACGTGCCATATAAAACTTTTCTTAAATGAGTTGCAAAATTAGTTAAAATTATCCCTGTCTCTGTTTGAACTTGGGATTTTTCTTATTAATAACGTAAATGCGACCTTTTCTTCTGACTATTTTACAGTCAGCGCTGCGCTTTTTTACAGATGCTCTTACTTTCATTACCTTAATATTTCTTATTTATACCTGAACGTTATTCTTCCTTTTGTTAAATCATATGGTGACATTTCAACTTTTACCTTATCACCTGGCAAGATTTTAATATAGTGCATTCTCATCTTTCCCGAAATATGTGCAGTTATCACATGTCCGTTTTCGAGCTCTACCCTGAACATAGCATTTGAAAGGGCTTCGATGATTGTACCGTCTTGCTCAATTGATGATTGTTTAGCCATACGATTACAAATTATTTAAAACTTTATCGATAAATTCAAAAGTTGTTAATACCTCAGCTTCCCCTTTGTCAACAGCAACGGCATATTCAAAATGTGCCGAAGGCTTACCGTCAGCTGTTATTATGGTCCATCCGTCTCTCATCTGCAAGGTCTCTTTTTTCCCCAGGTTGATCATAGGTTCAATACAGATTACGAGTCCTTTCTCCATTTTTGGTCCTGTTCCCTGTTTACCCCAGTTAGCAACTTCAGGTTGCTCGTGGAGTTTTCTTCCAAGTCCATGACCAACCAGTTCCCTGACTACTGAGTACCCCCCGCTTTCGGCTTTAGTCTGAACAGCGTACGAGATGTCTCCAACCCTGTTCCCGGCAACTGCTTCCTTAACCCCCTCCTCAAGAGATGCCCTGGTATAATCGAGCAATCGTCTTACTTCTTTTGTTATGGGACCCACAGGAAAAGTAAAAGCACTGTCGCCATACCATCCGTTTAATATCACCCCGCAATCAACTGAGACTATGTCACCATCTTTGAGAACATAACCTGACGGGATTCCATGAACAACTTCCTCGTTTACAGATGTACAGAGTGTATTCGGAAAACCACCATATCCCTTGAAAGCCGGAGTTGCTCCATTATCGCGGATAAATGATTCGGCTATACCATCGAGATAAAGAGTGGTAACCCCGGGTTTAATTAATGTAGCAATTTCCGCAAGTGTTCTTGACACCAGCATATTGCTCTCTTTTAACAACCCGACCTCTTCATCAGTCTTTAAATACAACATCAAAGAACGCTAAACTAATTATATAGATGTAACAGAGCCAGATCTTCCTTTAACCCGACCTGATTTCATCAGACCATCATAATGACGCATAAGCAAATGACTCTCAATCTGCTGAAGTGTATCAAGAATAACACCTACGAGAATGAGAAGTGATGTGCCTCCATAGAATTGGGCAAACTGTGGTGTTACACCCGCTTTCACGGCAAGAGATGGCATAATAGCTACTATTGCCAGGAAAATTGAACCCGGGAATGTAATACGTGACATAATCGTATCAAGAAACTCTACGGTTTTTCTTCCTGGTTTAATTCCGGGAATGAATCCTCCGTTTTTCTTCATATCTTCTGCCATCTGCACCGGATTGATCGTAATCGCAGTATAAAAATAGGTAAAGACTATAATCAGAATTGCTGTAACCAGGTTATACCAGAATCCGTACATATTTGAAAACGCAGTAACAAAACCGGAACCTGAATTAGTGTAACCGGCAATGATCATTGGCAACATCATAATTGCCTGAGCAAAAATAATCGGCATGACTCCTGCAGCATTTACCTTAAGGGGAATATACTGGCGGACACCTCCGTATTGTTTATTACCGACAATTCTTCTAGCATACTGGACAGGAACGCGACGCGTACCCTGAACCAGGAGAATAACACCAAGAACTACAATAAACAAAAACAGAACCTCAACAATAAGAGCGATAGCGCCACCTGCACCATTCATCCTTGTTCCTGCTTCAAAAACAAAGTTTGAAGGCAGTCTGGCAACGATACCAATCATAATAATTAAAGAAATTCCGTTTCCGATGCCTTTATCAGTTATTTTTTCTCCGAGCCACATTACAAACATTGTACCTGCTGTAAGAATAATTACCGAGGATACCTGGAAGAAAGTGCCACCCATAATAAATGCAGATGCAGGCAACGTATGAGCCAGATTAATAAGATAAGTGGGAGCCTGAAGCACAAGTACTGCAATTGTAAGATATCTTGTATACTGATTCATTTTCCGTCTTCCGCTTTCACCCTCTTTCTGAAGTTTCTGGAAATACGGGAAAACGATACCCAATAACTGGACCACAATTGAAGCGGAGATATAAGGCATTATTCCAAGTGCGAATATAGAAGCCTGCGAAAATGCTCCACCCGAGAACATATCAAGGAGTCCCATTAAACCCGAATTGGTCTGATGTTTTAAATTAGCCAATTGCGCCGGGTCAATTCCCGGAAGAGTAACATACTTACCGAGTCTGTACAACATAATGATCCCGAAAGTATATAGCAGTCTTGCGCGAAGATCTTCTATCTTAAAGATATTTTTAAAAATCTGAATCAGTCTCATGAAATTACAATTTTACAGCGGTTCCCTTTTTTGCTTCTATTGCTTCTACAGCTGATTTGCTGAATGC
>Ga0182011_10003413_pt1 | contig 13042 bp, 11 predicted proteins | sample 711E1DmetaG_FD_120481 | JGI IMG/M metagenome (GOLD analysis project Ga0182011, IMG submission 120481) | Permafrost microbial communities from Stordalen Mire, Sweden - 711E1D metaG | ecosystem: Environmental > Terrestrial > Soil > Wetlands > Permafrost | place: Sweden: Stordalen | collected... | reverse complement strand
TACGGCAGAGGCCGCCGCGCTATCCGTCTACCAGGTGGGGGCCGACCTGCAGGATCGCCAGTTCCGCGAGAAGCTGATGCGCGGTCTGATCCTGAGCGGGATATCGATGGAGATGGCCGGCTCGTCGCGGCCCGCAAGCGGATCCGAGCACCTCATCAGCCATGCCCTGGACAGGCTGCTGCCGGAGCCCCGCCATCACGGTCTGCAGGTTGCGCTCACGACGATCACGACCTTCATCCTCCGGGGCGAAGACGTGAGCGCGAAAGTCCAGTACTTCCGGAGCGTTGGCCTGCCGGTTCATCCCAGCGACCTCGGGATCGAGATGGAGCTCTATCTCAGGGCAGTGCGAATGGGGGCAGGTCTCCGGCCGGGCCGAAAGACCGTGCTCGACGAGGTCGGGGACAAGGAGATCCAGGCGCTGGCCGAGGCGCTGGAGTCGATCGCCGCGAAGGGGTCGGTGGCGCCGTGAAGATCACGCTCGCCGAGGTTCGGAGTCGCCAGAAGCATCCCCATCTGGCCGCGGATCCGACCTACTCGACGCTCGTGTTCCGCCGCATCTCCCCGTTCATGACCTGGTTCGTGGTCCGCTTCACGTCCATCAGCGCCGACACGATCACGTTCATGGCCATCGCCACTGGCAGTCTGGCCGGGCTCCTGTTGTTTGCGCCGCATCCGGCGGCCTACTTCGGAGCGGCGGTCCTCCTGCAGTTCGCCTACCTCTGCGACACGTCCGACGGCGAGGTGGCTCGGATCAGGGGCACGGCCGGCAAGCGAGGCTCTTACCTGGACCTGCTTGGCCACCACATCCAGGACCGCTGCCTGTGGATGGTCGCGGGCTACGAACTTGTACTCCTCTCGGGCACGGCACCCGCCATGATCGCACTCGTCCTGTTCTCGATTGCCTTCACCAATCCGTTCGGCATCCAGGCCCGATCCTACGTTCTGCGCACGGTCGACCTCGAGGATCCGGTCCACGGCATACATCGCGCCGTCGTCCGGCCCGGGCGCCTCACGCCGGCGGCGGTTGTGTACTACCTGTACCGGCGAATCGCGTTCCTATGGAACTACCCGGCGGCGATGAACCTCTTCTGCATTGCCATCCTCGCGGACGCCGTCAGGTTCGCTGCAATGCCCGGCGCTCAACCGCTTGTGCTGCCGCTCCTCTACCTGGTCTTCGGACCGACGCGAGCGGTGAAGCAGTTCGCCAATGCGTTCCGCCTCCTGCGGCGGGCCCACTGGACGTGAGCGCCGGCTCCAGGCTGATGGAACGCCGATGAAGAGAAGTGTTGTCGCTCTCTACATCGGCCGGCTTATCTCGGCCGCCACGACCGTCCTGCTGCTGGCGATCGTCGGTCGGCTGAAGGGCGCCGATGACTTGGGCATCGTCGGCGTGGGCATGGCATCGGGTGCGCTGCTCGCCTCGCTGACGGAGCAGGGCGCATCGATGCTCGTGGTCCGCGCTCTGGCGCACCGACCCGAGCGCAAGCAGCAGATAGTCGGTGGCCTGACCATCGTCCGGTCCGTGGCGGTGCCCGTTGGCGTGGTGTTGACCTACGGCCTGATGTCTCTCGTGTTCCCCGGCCACGCCCTCGCGATAACCCTGGCGGCGGCCTGGCTGGCCGTCCAGCAGTCGACCGAGCTGACGCGCGCCGTGCTCGTCTGGGGAGGCCGGGCGGGCATTTCGGGCCTTCACACTTCTGTCGAGAACCTGACATGGGTGGGCGTGATGTCCATTCTGCTGCTGGTTCACGCGCCGCTCGAAGTCGCCTTCGCCGGTGGCCTGGCCGTTCTCCTGTGCTCGCTGCTGGCTGGCTACTGTCTCGTCCGGATCCTGCTCGGCTGGTTCCCAGCGATTCCTACGGCGGAGGACCTTCGGCAGCTGCTCCGGGACACTCCGCCGTTTACTGCCTTCGTCGTCCTCGGGCAGCTGTACTCGCGCGTCGACACTCTTCTGATCGGAGCGCTCCTCCCCGGAGGCCTGGAAGCCGCGGGGGCATATTTCGCGGCGATGCGACTCATCGCCGGCCTCGAGTACCTGCCCGACGCCCTGTCCCGGGCCATCTACCCCAACCTTGCGCGAGCCTATGTCGCCGGCGCCCACACCATGAACGCGCTGATCCGCCGCCCGGTCGAATTGCTGCTCTGGATAAGCGTGCCGGTGCCGTTCGCTGCCTTTCTCGCGGCCGACTGGGGTTTTCCGCTCGTGTTTGGGCCGGATGTCCGAGGCTACAGCTGGGTCCTGGTGGTGGTCACGATCTTCGTCCCGATGCGATTCCTGGGCTACCTGCTCGGCATCACCCTGACGACGGGAGGAGCGCAGGCCAAGCGAGCGCTTGCGGTGGCTCTGGCCGCGGTGATCGTCGTGGGTCTGGACGTGGTGCTGTTGCCACGCATCGGGCTCGTAGCGGCCGTCATCGCGTTCATCGCGGCCTCCATGACGACGTTCACGATCTACTTCGTGCAGGTCTGGCGCAACTTCGGCCGTCCGCCGTTCTTGCGCTCGGTGCTGACGCCGCTCGGATGCAGTGCGGCGGCCTTTGTCGCTGGCATTGCCCTGCGGTCGGTTGCCCCCGCAGTGGTCGCCGCGCCCGCCGCGCTGGCACTCTTCGGCGCCGTTTACGGGGCTCTGTGGTTGGTGCGCCAGTACGGACCGGCAAGGCCGCGGGCCGCCGAGGCCTGAGAGTGGCGCGGGCCTGAGGGAGGCGCGGGCCTGAGGGAGGCGCGAGCCGTCCCGATCGCGATCGGGTCGCCGCGGCGTTGCCGCCGTTGGTCCGCTACGAGGCGGAAGGCCTGGCGGAGGGTGCCGGGGACGGCGCAGGGAGCTGTCCGGTCGCCTGGCGATAGGCGGTCTCCAGGCCCGAGCCGGTCGTGACGTTCATGATCGCCACGATCTGGCCGTCCGCGATGAGCATCTCGCCGCCGGCATCGACCGGATCGGCGGTGATCATCTGCACGATCGTGGCCCCCGCTTGAGTTCCGGAGCCCGCCCGTACTTCGGCCGCTCCGTCGATCGTCAGGTAGCCGCCCGCGTCGCTCTCGATCTGGCCGACCACGACGGTTCCATCGGTGAGGCGGATCTCCTGGAGACGACCGCTCTGGGCGAAGCCGCGGACGGCGCCGGCCGACGTCAGGCGGGATGCCACGAAAGCTCCCGCCGCGATTATCGCGATTGCGGCCACCAGGATGAGAAACCCTCGCGCCAGCTGAATGGCGTTCGGCAGGCGGACGGTCAGGGTGCGGCTCATGGCATCGCCCGCCATTGGATCACGGTTGCCTCCGGAGCATGCGCTGGAACAGGTGCTCGTACTCGTCGGTCACGTGATCCCACGAGTACTTCGCCAGGGCCTGGGCCGCCGCCAGCTCTCCCAGGCGGGCCCGCTCTTTGGGCGCGGCTACCAGGTCGCGGAGCACGGCTGCCAGAGACGACCTGGAGTTGCGGTCGTAGTAGGGTCCCGCATCGGCAAGTACCTCCCGATGCTCGGGGACGTCGTTGGCAATCACGCAGGCGCCTCGCCCCATGGCCTCGACCAGGGCCGGGTGCGTTCCTCCGACTTCCGTGGCCTGGATGTAGATCGCGCAATTCGACTGCAGCTCGTCATAGCCCGCGCCGAAGACGTAGCCGAGCATCCTGGCCCCGGGGATCGTCGCGGCCTTCTCGTGCAGCGACCGCTTGTATTCGGTCGCGTAGGGCGCGTCGCCAACGACCACCAGTGGCATCTTCAGCCCCTCCTGCCCGCCGGCCGACTCGTAGGCATCGAGAACCACATGGGCGTTGTTCTCGGGTTCGAGCCTGCTGACGTACAAGAGATAGCCCCCTGGTCGGAGACCGAGGGAAGCGAGGGTATCCCCGGGCGGCACCCGGCGCGGATCGCAGCCGTAGGGAATGTATACGGTCGGCTTGCCGTACCGCTCGCGGTAATGGCGGGCGATCATATGAGCGTCGGAGACGAGGACGATCGGCAACTTGGGCGAGAGCCAGGCACAGAAGCGGTAGAAACTGCGGCCGGCGAAGCCCCACTTGCCGCGCTCCCACTCGAGTCCGTCCACGTTCAGCGCGACTTTGGCGCCGGTCAAGCGTGGAACCAGCGCGAAGGGCGCGTTTGCGTTGTTGCATATCAGGACGATGTCGAAGCGGCGGGGGAGCGTGTCCAGGACGGAGATCGCGGTGTGAACGACCGTGTCGAGGTACTTGTGCCTGATGGTCGGAAGCACGCGGAGCCGCATCCCGCGGTACTCTCGCATGCCCTGCGGGACGACGTGAGAGCGGCCGTAGACGGTGACATGGTGACCTCGATCCACCAGCCGACTGCCGAGCTGCTCGGCGAATGTCTCGAAGCCGCCGTAGGCGGCCGGCACTCCACGCGTGCCGGCGATCGCGATCTTCATGGGTGCTGTGACGTGCTGCCCCGGTAGTCTGGCGCTCACGAGCGCGATCCGCGGCGGTGGGACGCGTGCGACGGTTGGGCGTCCGGGACCGGCCCCGGATCGGCCGGACGGGACGGCTCGTCGATCGGCTGCTCGATCGAGCCACCGAACCAGAACATGATCTCCTCGTCGCTGGCCACCCGGCGCCGCATCGTGTCGTTCCGGCGGGCCCACAGCCCGGGGATGTTGCGCGCCACATCGCTCAAGGCGCGAAGCGACGTTCGCTCGTGAAGGATGATGTAGCCGCCTATCTGCAGGTCCCGATAGACGATCCTGCGCCAGTCTCGCCGCCAACCTGCCGCCAGCTCATTCTTGAGCATTAGCTGCCATCTGTTACGGACGGAGTTGCGGTTGATCTCGGCCGGAAGAGTGCCTCTTCGACCCGGCGCGACGCGGCGACGGTGGCGTGCCACCGCGGCTGGCGCATATTCGCAACGCCACCCCAGCAATTGAGCCCGCCAGGCGAGGTCGACGTCTTCACGGTAGCTGATGAACGACTCGTCGTAGATCTCGCCCATGTAGGCGACGTCTTCAAGCATCTCCCGACGGTACATGGCCGCGGCGCCACTGGGACCGAACACGTATTCCGGGGAGAGGTAACGGCCCGCGGCCGGGCGACTCGATCCGCGGTCCGTAACCCGTCGATTGCGGTGGGCGATCATGCCGGTCGAGTCGAGCAGATCGTCGGGCAGCTCGTGCTCGATGAGTTCGAGGGAGGTCCCCATCCAATCCTCCGGCCGAAAGCGTAGGAGCCTGCCCGTGACAGATCCGAGACGGGGGTCGCGCTCGAACGGCTCGAGGGCCCGTGCCAGGAAGTCGCGCCGCAGCCTGACATCTGGATTCAGGACCAGATGGATATCGGCAGGGGCGAATGCCATGGCCCGGTTCTGGCCGGCAGCAAAGCCAAGATTGACCGGAGACCGCAGGAAGCGCGCGCCGGGAAGCGCGGCCCGGGCGCGGGCCAAACCGTCGTCGGTCGACGCGTTGTCGAGAATGACCACATCGTCGGCCCGGCGCGTCTGAGCGTCGAGAGCCGCCAGGCACGCTGCGATATCACTCGCCGAGTCGTAGAGGAGAATCGAGGCGGTGACTGTCAGGCTCATTGTTCAGTCCGTCGCTGGCGACCGCCGCGCCGGTGCGCGATTGGCATCGTCGTTTCCACGAGGGTGAATTGTGCCTGATCGGGCGCGGGGGGGCGGGATGGGCTCTGCCCGACCGGCAACGCTCCATCTGAACGCGGTCCCGAGCTGGGTTCTCCGGAGGCTTCAGCGCGCACGCCGGCGAGCACGTCCAGGGCGGTGCGCGCGCGGTCCTGCCATCGATTCGAAGACGCATGATCGAGTCGGGCCTGGCGAGAACCGTCGAGGCGCCCCCCCAGGACTGCCATCGCCGCGGCGGCGAAGCCTGCCGCGTCGTCCGCCACCAGAGCAAGTCCCGGCGGCCAGCTGTCAGCCGGCGGTACGGAAGTCGAGATGACCGGCACGCCGGCGGCGATTGCGTCCCAGGCCTTCATCGCATCCTGGGAGCGCGTGTACTCGCTGGGCGTGTGTGGAATCAGAAGCGCCCGCGCAGCTCCCACGAACGTCCTGGCCTGGGCAGACGGCAAAGGACCTTCCAGGCGGACACGGGCGTGCCTGGCCAGCGCGGCCCAACCCGCCGGTTCCCGCTCGATTGGGCCGGCGATGCGCAGAATGGCCTCTTGGTTTGGGTCACCGGCCAGGGCATCTGCCACCGCGAGTGCGAGCGCGACGTTGAACCGTTCATGGATCCGCCCTACGTATGCCAGGTAGGGAGGGGTCGCGGGTGTGCCTGGAGGGATCTCAGGGCAGGCGTTGGGAAGCCAGACCGCGCGGCGCGCCCCCAGTCCCGCGAGCCGATCGCGCATCAGCCTCGTGTTGGCGAACACGACATCGGCCCGATTCGCGGCGACGGAGTATCCGCGCCGTACGGCGCTCAGCCTTCGCCGGCCGCGGACGAGCGGCGAAAGGTCCCAGGCGTCGTACGCATCAAAGGCGGTGACGAGAGCGGGCCCGCTCTCGATCCGCTCCAGGACGGCCGCTGACTTCGGATCGGATACCCAGAGCACCGTCGGGCCCGAGGATGTTGCCTTCGCGACGAGCCGCGCCACGAGGCGGCTCTCCGTGGCTCCATATGGCCAGGGGTGCTCTACCACCGTCACCTGCGGAGCCTCTCCGGTCGCCTGCGTAACGGGTCTGTCTGGCCTCTGGGCTCCCGCCTCCTGCTCAGGCGTTGCCAGCGGCGCAGCCAGGCAGAGCCAGGGGCCCGATCCCACCAGTCGGCCGCCATGTCTCAGCGACCCAATCGCGGTCCGTACGGCCCGGTCCGGCCTGAGCCGGTTCACCACGATCACCCTGTCGAACGAGCCGCTGTCGATGAACTGGCGAAGAAACGCGGCCGGTCGGGTCGGAGTGGTGGACCCGTCGCGAGCCCGATGAGGCGAGACGAAGATCAGCGAGCGATCAGGCACCGGCGAGATCCTCGGGCGGCCGCGATCGACCAAAGTCCGGATGGATATGCGACCGGATCATAAGACCCGCGATGATCATCGCGATCGCCGCTAAGCCCAAGCGGAGGGGCAGCGTGTCCCCATTCTGAAGTAGCAGTGCCCCCACTCCGGACACGGCTGCGAGCGCAAGAGGGGCGATCAGGCCGGCAAGGCTGGCTCCTGCGCGTGCGACTTTGTAGGCCACGACCACGGATGAGAAGACGATCGACACCAGGACGGCGACGGCCACGCCAGCCGGCCCGGCGACCTCGAATCCAACTGGAACGGTCACGCACATCATCACCACGTTGAGAAACGCGCTAACGGTCAGGTGACGTGCGAGCCCGATCCCGTTGGCGGCGGTCCCGATCGCCATCGCTGCAGACCGCGCCACTCCGAAGGCCGACAGGATGACCAGGGGTCCGACAGCGGCAGGCTTGCCGAAGATCGTGCTCGCGATCTCGGGCGCCAGGGCCATCACGGCGATCGCGGGCACGGTGGCGGCAGAGGCCGAGAGCGGCAGTATCGTGTCGAAGGCCCGGCGCAGCTGGATGGGGTCGTGGGCGTCTCTGGCGTAGTAAGGCAGCGCGACACGGTTCAGAACTTGGGACGGGCTGATGGTCAGGGTGGTTCCGAGCGTGTAGGCGAGAGCGTAGATGCCCAGCGGGATCGAACCGCCCAGCCTGCCCACCAGCGCATTGTCGAGATTCGACGCGAGGTACGTCAGGAGCGCTCCGGCCCAAAGAAGCGATGCGTACCGGACGAGATGCCCTATCGGAGCCGAACCACCGGAAATCCGTGCCGTCCAAGGGGGCGCGAGGGTGATCGCCACGATGGACTGCGAGACGCCCTGTGCGACATAGCCCGCGGCCAGCGAGTTCACGCCCCAACCGGCCCGAAGGCCCAGGACCGTGACCACGCCCAATGCCCCATAAGAGACGATGTCCACAAAGGCACGGGCCTGGAACCGCAACTGCCCCTCGAGTGTCGCGTTGGATGCGATGCCCAGGGAGCCAATCCCGAACGCGAGGGCGAGGATCCGCAGCTGGCCAGATGCCGGGAGGCCGAGTAGCCCGGTGATCGGGTCGGCCAGGCTGGCCATCAGGGCGGCGAGGGTGAATCCCAGGACGGAGGCGCCAAGGAATGCGGGCCAGGCGAGCGACGGGTGTTCGCGGCCGATGACTATGAGCGCCTGACCGAGTCCGGCGTCGCGCAACAGGATACCCGCCTGGAACACGACCATCGCAAGCGCGAAGACCCCGTAGTCTCCTATTCCGACGGCATGCGCAACCAGCACGGTCGACGCCAGAAGGACGCCGCGAGATGCGATGAACGCGAAAGCTTGGGCCCCCAGGTTCCTCGTGGGGCGTTCCGCCGCAAACCAGTTGGGGTGAGCCGTCTCGCTGCCTTGTCGGGTACCCGTCACCGTAGGCGCTGGGTAGCCGCCCGCATGAGAGGCTTGCCCGCTATGGCGAAGATCAGCACAACCAGTCCCATAACCGGGAAGATGCTGGCCACAGACAGGCCTCCCAGGTTGGCATTTACCACGGCAACGATCGCGTACGCATACAGCGTCCACCATGCCGGGTCGTTGCGGGCCAGCGCGCGTCGGTAAAGCCACACGAGCAGAAAGCCGAGCACGAGCGGCACCGCGAACCAGCCGGGTGGTCCGAAGTTGGCGTACGACTCTCCGAGGAAGGTAGGCACCGTGCCGCCGCCCGGATAGGTCTGGTTGAGCGCCGTCTTGATGTCCTGATCGAACGTGGTCTGATGCCCAGGGAGCACGGTGAGGAGCGGCTGCATATACGTATAGCCGAGGCGCCACGACAGGTGCTCGGGCACGGCATCCATCGCGTAGTCCGTGTTTTGCACCGGGACGATGAGATACAGACGCAGGGCAAATCCGGTAAGCCTGACGTAGTCGTTGGCCTGTTCTGCTTGCGCGACGTCAGGATCGCTCCAGGTGTCGGGACTGTGCGCAAGCCGGTACGCTCCGACCACGCCTGCCGCAAGTACCAGCACCGCCACGATCCCCGCCACGGCCATGAGCGCGCGAAGACGGAGTCGGTGGAGGCCCATGGCCAGCAGCGCCACCAGGATCCCCACCTCGACCGTGAGGAAGGCGTTGGCCCGATTGGCCGTCGCCAGGTGGAGGCAGGCGACGATCAGGATCGCTCCTAAGGCCACCGCAAGCATCCGGCGAGAACCTCGCGATGCGGCAACGGCGGTCAACAGCCATGTGCCGGGCATCGCCAGAAGCGACAGCACTCGCAGCGCGCTACCGCCGTGAATGGACGCCTCCACGCGCCCCTGCTCGACGTAGGACATCAGGATCGGCACGTTGCCGATCCTGATCAGGTAGAGGATCTGCGCCGCGATGCCGACCGTTGTGAGCAGGGCGGCCAGAGTCAGCAGCCACCGGTCGCCGACCAGCAACCACCGGTCCCGGGTCTGAGTCGACGGATCTTGAGTCGGCGCGCGATCCAAGGGCGAATCGAGCCGGCTCCAGGCGATGCCGATGCCGGCCAGCATGCCCAGCACCGCGAGTACCAGCCCCACGAATATGGCGGTTCCATGAGCGGGAACGGTATAGCTCTGTACTCCGTAGCCCGTGCTGAAGAAGAAGCCAATGCCGTAGAAGAAGATCAGGCCGCCCACGGCCGCAACTGCGGGCGATGCGAAAGCGACCCGGCGGTCAGCGAAGACATCGCGGTAGGCTGCGGCAATCCCGCGCGGTATAGCGGTCATCAAGTCGAGGATTCTTCCCTTCGGTCGCGACCCTCCAACGGCCTCGACCGGTTCGTTGGTGTCCGCGTCCATCTGTGGCTTGCCGTGGGGATCCCTCTGGGCGATCCCAGATGTCTTCACCGCGGTAGGACGATGTTGAGACAGGGCAGGATTGGACACAAACTCGTTGGTACGGCTTTGGCCCGAACCTCGTTCATGACGGGCCCAAAGCGGCCAACAATGTTCACTGCGACGACGCTCTTCACTTGATCCACCGCGCTAAGGTACCAGAACTCAATCGCGGGGTTCAGCCGGTTGACTTTGGGCCGGGCCGAAGTCAAAGCGAGGTGCGAGGCCGCTACACTGCGGCAATGCGCGAACGTAGCATCCTGCTGCTCCATCCAAGCGACGAGGCATATGGTTCCGACCGGACGCTGCTGCGTAACGCCGTCAGGCTCCACCAGAGAGGCTGGCGGGTGCGGATCCTGGTTAGCGATGACCAGCCACCGGGCTGGCTAACCGAGCAGGCTCGGGCCGCCGGGATCCCGGTAGGGCGCGGCCCCCTGGCCCCCGCTCGAAGGCTCTACCTGAGTATTGGCCAGCTTGTAGCCTACTGGTGGCGCCTGCTCGAGGCCCGCCGTTGGATCAGACAAGAGGTGGACTCTTTCGAACCTTCAGTCGTCCTCGTGGACACGAGCGCGCTTCTCGTCGGGGGATTGATCGGTCGGCCCAAGGGCATTCGGCTCGTCTGGCATATCCACGAGATCGTGGTCGAGCCTGTGCTCGCAAGCTGGATCTTCCGACTCATGCCGTCTCTCACTGGCGACCTCGTCCTGGCTGTGTCGAAGTCTGCGCGGCTGCACTTGACGCCGTTCCGCTTCCGCCGATCCAGGGTCGTGACGTTGTGGAACTACATCGGGCCGAGGCCACGGCGATCACCTGTGCGGCAGCAACCGCCTCTGGTCGCCTGTGTGGGGCGGCTGAATCGCTGGAAGGGTTACGAGGTTCTCGTCGCAGCAGCCGCACTGCTAGCCGACGAGTTGCCCGACCTGAGGTTCGCGATCGTTGGTTCCGCGCCCCCGGGAGAGGAATGGCGGACCGATGCGCTGCGTCGAGAGGTGGAGCGTCTGGGCCTGACCGATCGGTTCGAATTGACGGGTTTCGTCGACGATGGGCCTTCGGTCTTCGAGCGAGCCACGATCGCGGTCGTCCCGTCCGTCTGGCCGGAGCCGTTTGGGCTCGTCACTCTGGAGGCGATGCGCGCTGGAACACCGGTAATCGCGACCGCCCACGGCGGCAGTCGGGAGATCGTCCAGGCGGGCAAGTCCGGCCTGCTCGTGCCCCCGGGTGACCCGTATGCCCTGGCAGGGGCGATAAGGAGGCTGATGCTGGATCCAGAGTTGCGCGACAGGCTCTCTGAGGGCGGGCTGCGTCGGGTGTCGGAGGGCTTCTCTCCCGAGCGGCTGCAGGAAAGGCTGGATCGCGTCCTCACCGGGATCTTGCAGGACGGTCCCCCTGGCGCACCGGACGCCGTCAGGCTCGCCCGGTGACTCGGCGCGTCTCTGTCATCACCGTCACATACCAATCCGCGGCCGAGATTGGCGATGCCATTGCGTCCGCCCAGGTCGCCGCCCAGCGAGCCGACGTGGACGCGGAGTTCGTTGTCGTAGACAACGCTTCGACCGATGGCTCGGCGGAGGTCGTCGAGGCGGCCTGCCACGGCGCCCGCGTCATACGCAACGCGGCCAACGTCGGTTTCGGAGCGGCGAACAACCAGGCCTTCGACGTCGCGACCGGAGATGCGTGGCTGCTGCTCAATCCCGATGCGACGCTTGAGCCGGATGCGCTGCGCCTGCTGCTCGAGTTCTACGACGACCACCCTCAGGCAGCCGGGGTGGCGCCGGCGATTGCCGGCGGCGGGGCGCGCGACAGGTCCTTCGAGCGCGGAGGAGCCGAGAGCGCTGGGATGCTGCCCGGGATGGCTGCCGTCATCGGGCATTTCCTGCTTGTGAATCGGCTCCTGCCGGGCGATCGCGGGGGGGCATGGCGCGGCTTTCAGCTGACCAGACGGCCGCAGCTCGGCCCGCGGCGGGTCGATTGGGCGAGCGGTGCCGTGGTCCTTCTCAGGCCTGCCGCGGTGCGCCAGGTCGGTGGCTTCGATCCGGCCATCTTCATGTACGGCGAGGACGTTGAGCTGAGCGAGCGATTGGCCCGGTCCGGCTGGCAGATGTGGCTCCTACCAGCGGCGCATGCCTGGCACAAGATCGCTTCGAGTCAGTCCGGCGTCTCGACTCGCTGGGTCGACAGCCTTCACCAGGGGATGGCGCGCCGATCGGGCAGGATCCGGTTGATCATCTTCGACGTCGTGCTGGGCGGGAGCTTGCTCGCAAGAGCCGCCGCGTCCCAGGGACGGCGACCGGAGACCCGGCTTCATCGGCGCAGGATGAGAGCGTCGGGAAGCCGAGCGCTACGATTGGCGTTGACGACCGCGCGACGTGGGCCTCGCGCGCAGGCTGGCCCGGCGGCGCAAGACGGGGGAGCCGGAGTCCGGTAGCCTTTAAGGCCGCGGTGAGTCGGCTTGTCGATCCTGGCAACGGTCGCTCTGTCCCAATCGCCGCTGGCGTCGTGGACGTTCGAGCTATTGAACATCCCATACAACCGCGGCTACCGTCACTTTGATATGCATTCGTTTGGAGGCGCCTCTTCATGAGCGCTCGCTACCCTTGGATTCTTAAGCGGGGCGGCCGGTGGCTATGTGCGGCCACCTTGCTCGGGCTTCTGCTGCCCGCAATGCCGGCGACCGCCTCGGCCGCTGCCGCGGTCGACACGCAACCTGCGTCAGTCGACGCGCAACCTGCCACCGACGCGCAGCCTGCCGTCGCCATGCAGACGGCCGTGATCGACAGCTTCGACGCCTCCAGCCCGACCTGGTTCGTCTACAGCGGCCCCGGAACGGTCTCCGAGTCCGGCAAAGATGCCCTCGCCCTCGCCTACAACTTCGGCACGGCCAGCCAGATCCAGATATCGCCCAAGTCGACCCACCCCGACCTGCCGGGTCTACCACGACAGGTGTGCGTCGACGTCAAGGGCGACGGCAGCTGGAATGTCATCGACATGCAGCTCCGCGATGAGACCGGCGAGATCTTCCACTATGCAATCGGCAACGTGGCCACCACGGCATGGAGCACGATGTGTGTCCGGCCCGGCATCGACACGCCCGCAGCGAAGATAGGCGGCAACGGCGATGGCGTGGTCGATCTTCCGCTCTCCATTCACCGACTGGTGCTCGACAAGAATCCGGGCGGCAAGGCCTCCAAGGGCACGATTCTGTTCGACGACCTGCGCGTCGAGTACGAGGCCTGGACGCCTCTCCATACCGACGCT
>Ga0182011_10003407_pt1 | contig 13049 bp, 9 predicted proteins | sample 711E1DmetaG_FD_120481 | JGI IMG/M metagenome (GOLD analysis project Ga0182011, IMG submission 120481) | Permafrost microbial communities from Stordalen Mire, Sweden - 711E1D metaG | ecosystem: Environmental > Terrestrial > Soil > Wetlands > Permafrost | place: Sweden: Stordalen | collected... | reverse complement strand
CGCCCGGCTTCAGCGGGGCCGCGCTCACCGGCTCGGTGTCGATGTACGGCTGCTTCATGCGGATCAGCGTCAGCGGCAGCGTGTCGATCCGCGGGGCCAGGTCCTCATCGTTGCGGAAGACCACCTGCACCGTAACCGCGGTCACCGTGCGACCGCCGGTGTTGACGATGTGCCCGTCGAGATACGTCTGCTTGCCGCCCGTAAGGTTCTCCGACTCGCTCATCGCGAACTGCGTCAGTGGAAGGCTTGCCGCGTACGCGTCGGCGGGCTGCAGCGTGCTGGGCACGGCCGCCGGCTTCTTCCGCCCAAAATACACAAGCGCGCCAACCAGCACCACCACAATCAGCGCAGCCACGCCCCACGCCGCCATCGGCATCCCGCCGCGCTTCTCCAGTTCCTCAGCAAAGATCGGAGCCTCCCTGCCTGCTCCACTCTGCTCGTCGATGGGGGAACGATTCTGTTCGCTCATAAGCCGAAATTCTATACCGCGCAGGTCCCGTTGAGCAGGTCCGCTTCCGCCCTACCCGAAGCTGGCCCGCTTCACGCTCTGCCGGAAGTCCTTGCCATACATCTCCACCATCACGCACATCTCCTGTAGCCGCGACCACATCCGTTCGCCGATGCGGTCGCCCAGCGTCTCCTTACGCATAGCCTCACGGGCCTCTCTTCCTGCGTCAGTATCAGGCTCCGACTCAAAGGCCGGAGTAGTCTCAGTTCCAAGCAAACCTGCGTTCAAAAAGTTGGAAGTGATAATCGTGATCCGGCGGTCGTTGTATCTGGAATTCAGGATGTGCGCCACCGTGTCCCACACCCAGTCGCTCGGCTTGGCCGCGCCCAGCTCGTCCAGCACCAGCACCTCGGCCTCGAAGACCGGCCGCAGCACCTCCAGCTCGGTCGCCGCCACCGTCTGGTTGTAGCTATTCTGCACCTCCTTCAGCAACTCCCGGTAGTCGCAGAACAGACCCTGCACGCCCTGCTCCTGAATGAGCTGCTTCAATATTCCGACAGCAAGATGAGTCTTGCCCACGCCCACCGAACCAGAGAAGAGAAGCCCGGTTCCTGAGGTTTGGAGATGGAAAAGCTCCACGAACTTCTTAGCTCTGAAGTGGGCACCTGCGAGTGTACGATCAGCCCCGCTAAATCCGCTCTCATAGTTGTCCAGGGAGCAGTGCTCATAGCGCTTCGGGATGCGCGCCTGCTCCAGCATCCGGGCAGCGCGCCGAGCCACGCGGCACTCGCATGGCCGCGCCACCTGCCGCCCGCCCTCCTCCACAATGCACAGCCCCGACCCCTCGCACAAACTGCAAATCTCTTCCATCGCCGGCAACCCCGTCCCCCTCAGTATCGCAGCAACCACCCCTTGCCGCCGCCCTGAATCGAATCGCGCAGTGTGGGAATCCACGGCCAAAAGAGGAAAGCTAGCAACGGCAAATAGATGCCAGCTCGCCATGATAAAATCACAACAGTTAGCCATCGTGCCCCTGAAACAGACCGGGGCTCTGTGGGCTTCCGCGACAGGCCGATCGATGTGACGGGTGCCACTCCCCCGTTGCAAGCGAACCGCGAGCCGACAGGCAACATCCGAGCCAAGAGAGAGAGATTTATGCCCAAAGAAGGAATTCACCCGAAGTACGAAACCATCCACGTCAAGTGCGCCTGCGGCAACACGTTCGATACCCGCTCCACGCACAAGGGCGAACTGGTAGTCGAGATCTGCTCCGCCTGCCACCCGTTCTTCACCGGCAAGCAGAAGCTGGTCGACACCGCCGGCCGCGTCGAGCGCTTCCGCCGCAAGGTTGCCAAAGCCGACGCCGGTAAAGCTACCGCCGCAGCCAAGGCCGCCGCGACCAAGACCGCCGCAGCCAAATAACCGCAACCGTTACACACGCGAGGGGCCTCCGCCAGCGCGGAGGCCCTTCCACTTAACCGCTAAACTGGACGTAGATGAAGAAGCGCTACACCCTCGAGCAGAAGAAGTGGGACTCGCCCGCCACCCACGCGATGCCCGAGCACAGCCGCGTCCCCGCCAGTTTCACCGTCGGCAATGTGCACATCGCTCCAGCCACAGTCCTCGCCCCGATGTCTGGCGTCACCGACACCGTCTTCCGCCGTTTCATCAAGAACGCCAGCCTCTTTTCTACAGCTCCGACTCCCTCGCAAAATCCTTTGTCATTCCGTAGCACAGAAGATTTGTCATTCCGTAGCGCAGCGGAGGAATCTGCTTCTCTCGGCAGCCAAATCGAGACACCCACCACCAACCAGCAGTCCGGCTGCGGCCTCATCATGACAGAGTTCACCTCCGCCGACGGCCTCTCCCGCACCCGCGAGTCCAAGCGCAAGCGCTACCTCACCTACTACGACGACGAGCACCCCATCTCCGCGCAGCTCTTCGGCTCCAACCCCGTCACGCTCGCCGACTCGGCGCGCATCGTCCAGGACTGCGGCTTCGACCTGGTCGATCTCAACCTCGGCTGTCCCGCTAAGCGCGTCGTCAGTTGCAACGGAGGCTCCGGTCTGCTGCGCGATCTCCCACTGATCGAGCGCATCTTCCGCGCCATCCGCGCCGCCGTCTCCATCCCCTTCACCGTCAAGTTCCGCATGGGATGGAGCGACGCCGAGATCGTCTGCGTCCAGCTCGCCCGCCTCGCCGAAGACTGCGGTCTCAACGCCGTCGCCCTGCACGCGCGCACCCGCGAGGACGGCTACACCGGCCAGGCGCGCTGGCAGTACATCGCCGCGGTCAAGGACGCCGTGCGCATCCCGGTGATCGGCAACGGCGACATCCGCACCCCCGAGGACGCCGCCGCCATGGTCCACGCCACAGGCTGCGACGCCATCATGATCGGCCGCGGCGCGCCCGCCAACCCCTGGATCTTCCGCCAGATCGCGCAGTACACCGCGTCCAAGGAAGCCACCGGCGTCGGCGCCTACGACATCCCCACCGACCAGGACCGCTACCGCATGATCCGCACCTACTTCCAGATGCTCGTGGATGAAATCGCCCTCGAAGAGGCCGCCGAAGCCACTCGTGCCGCAGCGATTATCGCCTCCGGTCAGATCGCGCGCGACCTCCGACAGCGCGACGCCGTCGGCAAGATGAAGCAGTTCGCCGCCTGGTTCACCCACGGCATCCCCAACGGCTCCAGCCTGCGCCGCGCCATCTTCGAGGCCCGCTCCGGCCCCGCAGTCCTCGCCGCCGTCGAATCCTTCTTCACCGCACGCCACGACCAGCCCGCGCAGGAAACCCAGCCCACCGAAGCCTTCCCTCTCTTCGCTGACACCTGCGGCTAGACGAGCGAAATTACTTCGCCCGCGCTCCCCGCACTGCAACCTCGGCCAGCCCCGGTATCGCGCCTAAAGGCACCGAATCCAGCACAACCCGCACGCCGCTGGTCCGCGTACCCGCAGGCAGAGCAATCGCCACCGGCGCGCCCGCGGCCTCCGCCGTGCCCTTCGCCACCGTCTTCCAGGTCATGCGGTCATCGGTCGAGCTCTGAATCTCATACGCGTAGCTGCCCGTCCCCGCGAAGCGTACGCTCACCGAAGTCACCTCGTAGACGCCCTCCAGATCGCTCTCCCACCACTGCGGTCCACTCGCGTCCGCAGCCGCAGCCCAATACGTCGCGTTGTCGCCATCCGTCGCCAGCTTCGACTGATGTCCCTCCGCCATGCTGCTCGCATTGGTCGGTCGATCCAGCGCAATGTTCGCAACCTGCTCCGCCACCGTCTGCATCCGCCCGATGAATCGCACATACGGCCCCGGCGCAAACTCCGGCGTCTTGCCCGCCACATACTCCGGCGCGCCCTTCGACACCACCGTCAGCCGAGCCTCCGGCAGCCCCACTGATGTCGCACGGATCGTCGTCGTCCCCGCGTAGTACGAGCGAAACTCAATCGCCGCCTGCCCATCCAGAATCGGAATGTCCGTGCCGTTTTTGAACGTGATCGACCTGCCCGTAGGAAACCCGCCCGGCCCACTCACCACATCCAGCGTCACGTCCGGAGTATTGCTGATCTGCTTGCTCACCGCGTCGTCGACGGTGACGATCACCTGTACATCGTCCGTGCCATCGGCGTGCTCAATCACTAGGCTGCTCGACGTCAGCCGCAGCGCCGCGGCCTTCCCTTCCACCGCCCGCCCCGGCGGTGGAATCTTCGCCAGCGCATTGCGGTACCAGTACCAGCCACCTTTCGGGAGCCGGAAGTAATCGACGATCCCGGTCGTCCCCTCCATGCCTGCAATCGAGCCATGGTCGAACATGCTCCAGATCGCCTGCCCACCGCGCCACGCGAACTCCGGCTGTCCAGCCATGTCCCTCAGGTGCGCATCGTACGTCCCCGGCCTGTTCTCCTTCGCCGACCCATACTCCGTCACCGCGCTGGCCACCTTGGGATGGAGAAACAGTCGCGCGCCATCGCCGTTGTACCCCGCCACATCGCCGATCAGGTCGATCCCGCCGCGCTGCGCTCCGCCAATCGCCGCCGGTCGCGTCGGGTCCAGCTCATGGCTCTCCGCAACCTCCTTCGCCAGCAACGCACGCACCTTCGGCATCACCTGCGCCGGCGAAAAGTACGGCTCGTTCGACATGCTCCACGCAATGATCGACGGATGATTGCGGTTGATGCGAATCATCTCCGCCAGGCTCTGCAACACATGCGCCTCAAAGGGAGCCTGGTCCTCCTCGCGCGTTGGATACGAGCTGGCATTGAAGTACCCATCGCCCTTGTATCCGCCGATCCCCCAGAAATCGTTCTCCGACCAGAACAGCACGCCCAGCTCGTCGCACGCATCGGCAAACGCCGGCTTGTGCGGGTAGTGCGAGCCGCGAATGAAGTCGAATCCCGCCTCCTTCACCATCGCCACATCGCGCCGCGCACCGGCGTTGCTCACCGCATCGCCCCATCCCGCGTGGTCCTGATGCACGTCGGCCCCGTGAAAGTAGCGGTGCTTCCCGTTCAGCGTAAACCCATCGTCCGCCGTCCATGTGAACCAGCGAATCCCAAACCGCGTCTTGAACTCATCCACGAGCGCGCCCTTGATATAAATGCGGCTCACCGCCGTATACATCCGCGGCGTCTCCGGCGACCACAGCTTCGGTCCGCTCACCTCGCCGCTCTGCTCCACCGTCGCCAGAGCCCCCGCGTCGATCTTCTGCTCGAACGAGTACTCGGCAACCTGCCTCCCCGCCGGGTCCAGGATCGCCGTCTTCAGCACCGCCGTCGCCGCCGCATTCGACGAGTTCCGCACCTCCGTCTTCACGTCGATTGTTGCTGCATCATCGGAGACCTTCGGCGTCGTCACGTAGGTTCCATACCAGGGAACATGCACCGCAGCCGTCGTCACCAGATAAACATCGCGATAGATCCCACCACTAAAGACATGCTCCCCCGCGCGCGGATTCAACTGCCCATTCCAAAGATTGTTGCCCCGGACCGCAATCACGTTGTCGCCTGCATGCAGGTCGCCCGTGATGTCCAGCGAGAACCCGGTGTATCCGCCCAGATGTTCACCAGCTTTCTTGCCGTTGACCCACACCTCGGCGTCCTGGAACGCTCCCTCGAACTCCAGCGAGGCCTGCTCCTTCACCGCCGCCGCATCCACGCGAATATGCCGCCGGTACCACCCATAGCCGACATAAAAATCCGGCGAACGAAAGTACGGCTCGCTGAACGAGTGCGGCAGATTGACGTACTGCCACGAGCTATCGTCGAATGCCGCATCGCTGGCCCGCGCCTCATCGCCCAGCAGAAACTTCCATCCCCGGTCCACATTCGTCTTCGTCCGCGCCGCATCCGCATTCGTCGCCAAGCCGAGCGCAGCTCCCACCATCAACAACAACCCAAACCACGCACTCCGCCATATTCCAATCAAACATTCCCGCTTCCACGATTGCATCTTTCAGTCTCCTTCCACTCTCCGCTGCGCTTGCGCCAAACCACTTTAATCTGCCTGCGCCAGCGCTCATCCAGCGCCACCAGCACCCACTCCACCCTCGGCGATAGATAGCGCAGCACCACGTCGGTCGCCGGATGCACGCGCAGCGCCGGGGCCACCAGGTACAGCCGCGGATCGCTCTCCGCCAGCCGCACGCCGCCGAAGTATCCATGCCGCTGAAACTCCCCCAGCCCGCTCGCCGCATCGGGATTCTGCCGGTGGTGCCAGCGCACGCGCACCCAGTAGTCCAGCCCTTGCAGCGCCAGGTGCAGGTCCTCGTCCGCCTTCAACTCGATCACCGCCAGCCGTCCGTCCTTGTCCACCGAGAGCAGGTCTAGCATTCCGCGGTCCGCCGCCGCGAACGCCGGCACCTGCGTGTACACATGCGCTGCATCCAGCCGCGCGTCGATCAGCGAAACGTCGCGCCGCAGCTCGCTCTCCAGCCAACGCTCCGGCTGCATCCGGTACAGCGTGTCCCGCTTGTCTCCTCCAGCCTCGCGCCGCTCAAACAGCCGCGCCACCAGTTCGCGCAGCTCCCCCGCATTCTCCTCCGTCAGCGGAGTCTCATTCGCGCCCGCGCCAAACGTAATCTCCTGTACGCGGTTGAAGCTCTGGCCCGCATAACCCATGCGCACCCGCGCAAACTCTAGCCCGTGCAGGCGAAACGCCATCTCCGCGCCGCTCTGAATCCTCTGCTCTACCACCCCCCGCATCGCCTCCGGCACCAGCGCCATCATCCGCGCCGCAGCCTCCGCAAACCGCTCCCGCGCCGCCGCCTCATTCGGCGCATGGACCAGCCGCGTGGTCAGGTTGCCGTGGTCCGCCGTGTCCTTCTGCTCCATCTCCTCGGTCTTTTCGTCGAACTCCCACAGCTCCCACTGCGCCGCGTCCGCATTCATCCACGGCAGCCGCGATGCGGTCAGCGTCGCCATCCCGCGCGGCACAATCAGCCGCAGCCCGCGATAGAGCCTTCGCCCGCCCGCGTTCTCGCGGCAGTGCGCCAGCCACAGCACGCCCAGCGTCAGGATGCCGTCGACGGTGGCCTGCGTCTCCTCCGCATTCACAGCGATCACCGCCCACGCCTGCTGCCCATGCACCAGCGAGCCGCGCGCGTACGCCGGCCCAAAGCTCTTCTCCAGGTCCATCGCGGTGCGGAAGCCGTCTGCCTTCCACTCGCCCCAAGCGTCGCCACTGCCGCCGCCGCGCAGCATCACCCGCTCCAGCGCCTTCAGGTAGCGCACCCTTGTCGCCTCGCGCGTCGAGGGAGTGCGCCGGTCGCGGTCGGCCAGAATCTCCAGCGACCCGGGCCGTGTCTGCCCGAAGCGTTGTGTTGTCAGGCGCAGCATTCGGTCGCGCGCCGCGCCGCGTTCGATGGCCGCGCTTACCCGGCGAACAATATTCCGCCCCTCGCTCCACAATTGCAGCGTGCATCGTCCATGCTCGGTGGCAAGCGAGTACTTCGCCAAGCGCATGTCGAAGAGGACCTTCCCCTCCTCCGTCACCACTGCCTTCGGATGCTCCGCCAGAAAACACTCCAGCGCAGCCGCAATCTGCTCGACGCTTTGCGTGGGTTCAGCGGATGGGATTCCTGGCCTTGTCATGTGCAGCAAAGTCTAGCAAATCCCAGCCACAGAGATTCTTGGCAATGTCGAACTCCGTCACGTAAGCTCAAGAACCAGGGTCAACAGCAGCATGGCAGAACGCTCCGCACAACTCCCCGGGCATCCCCACAAGCCGCGCATTCGGCTGCGAGCCACAGCCATTGCACTTGGCATTGCATTCTTTCTCAGCCCGCCCACGCGATCTTCGGCTCAAACCGCGTCAGGCCCCGCTGCGACAGCGCAATCGCCGAACACCCCTCAATGGCAAACGGCGGCTGGGGGCAGGCTGGAGTTCGATGTCGCCTCGGTCCGGCAGAACAAATCCAACCAAGCGCCCACCAGCAACATGTCTTTGGATAGCGGAAATATTTATTCCACCGTGAAGGCCGGCGACGCCTTTGCGCCCCGGGGAAGCTACTTTTCGGCGACCAATCAGCCGCTCTGGCACTACATCTCCTTCGCATACAAGCTCACGGGAACCCAGGAACTCGCGCTCCGTTTCAATTTTTTCTCTGGAGTGCCAGCTTCCAAAGTGCCTGGCTGGGTCGGCGGCAGCTTTGAGACAGTGGCGGACGGGTTCGACATCGAGGCGCGTGCCGAAGGAAATCCCACCAAGGACCAGATGAGGCTAATGATGCAGTCGCTGCTGGCCGATCGCTTCAAGCTGGCGATTCACCGCGAAACCCGCGAGGCCCCCGTATTCGCGCTTGTTCTGGTGAAGCCGGACAAGACAGGTCCACGCCTTCGGTCGCATCCAGCGCAGGATTCCTGCCCCAGCGGACCTTTGCCCGCATCAACCCCCGGCCCTACGCCAACTGCGCCACCGCAGCCGCCGGCTCCCGCCGCGCTCCCGATTGCCTGTGGAGTCATCGCTCACATTCCACCCAGTTCGAAGGGCCTCTATGCAATCGGTGGACGCAATGTATCGCTCGATTTGCTCGCAAGCTCCCTGCCAACGCAGACCGGGATGGCCACGCTGCCACGACCGGTCGTAGATCGGACAGGTCTGAGCGGCACATTCGACTTTACCCTGGAGTGGGTGCCTGAGTTCAACGCCGCGCCGGACGCATCCGGCGACACATTTCAAGAGGCCCTGAAGAACCAGTTGGGCATCAAGTTGGTGGCGCAAAAAGCCCCCATAGAATTCCTCATCATCGACCACGTGGAGCACCCCTCGGCGAACTGACGAGGATTGCGCTTCAGCAACAGCCCATTACTTCCAGCCCCTCTTCTTGCGCAGGTGCGTGATATGCGCCACATGGTGGCGCGAGTGCCACGCATACAGCAGCGTCGAGGCCTCAATCGTCATCGGTCCCATCTTGGCGTGCATGAAGCCGCGCTGCCATTCGTCCACCGTCAGCGACTTCAGCACGCGCACCCAGCGCTCGTGCAGTCCCTCGATCAGGTCCAGCGAGAACCCGACCGGCGCGGTCATCGAATCCACCAGCCGCGCCCACGCCTTCTCGTCGTACGGCGAGATCGCCGGCCACTCCTCGGTCAGCGCGCGCCGCAGACGGATGAACGCATTGATGTGGCTGTCGGCCACATGGTGAACCACCTGCCGCAGGGTCCATCCGCCCTCCCGATAGGGCGTGTCGAGCTGGCTGTCGTCCAGCCCCTCGACGGCATCGCGCAGATGGCAAGGCAGCCCCTCCAGCGTCGCAATCGCGTCGATTCTCTCAGCGGCTGCGACGTTGCCGGGGCTGGCGTAGGGTCCAATGGGGAACCGCGGGTCGATGGTCTGCCATTCAAGGTTTGTGCTCATGGATTGCAAAGGTAGCACAAGCCCCCATCGCTTGCCCAGAGTCCTCCGCCCCCGCCGGTAATCGGCAGAAATGGTCTTCGGTAACGTGCCAGGCCCTGCGTCCAGCATCTCGATTTTGATCTGTGGTTTTTGGCGTACCCTTAAGACTCGGCCAAAACTTCCGGCCGTTCTTTCGCAGTTCCGGAGCCTCTCCCTTTGCGCCTCCTCATTCTCACCGCAACCGTCGCTCTCGCCGCAGCCGCCGCGCTCGCCCAGCAGCCGTCCGTTGCAGACCAGCCCCCCGTCCCCGCCCGCGCCTATCTCGGCTTCGACCGCAACGACTACCCTGGCGACGCCACCCTCTCGGAACTTCGTAAGCACTTTGACTTCACCGGCTACTGGCTCACCAACCCGCCCGGAGCCACCCGCAACTCCTGGCTCGGCACTCGCAACCGCCTCGCGCGCGCCGGCTTTGGCTTCCTGATCGTCGCCAACGGCCGACTCGACGCGGAGCTCATCCGTGCGGCCACACAAGGCAACTCCCCCGCCACACTTGGCCGCGAGGACGCCGCCAAGGCCGTCGCCGCCGCCCGGAGCGAGGGCTTTCCCGCCGGAGCCATCATTTTTCTCGATCAGGAAGAGGGCGGCCGACTCCTGCCCGACACGGCCGAGTACCTATTCGCCTGGACCGAAGCCGTCGCCCACTCCGCTTACCTCCCTGGCGTCTACGCCAGTGGCCAGCCCGTCGACGACGGCCCCGGCCCCAACGGCAAAACAGTTTTCATCACCACGATCCAGGACATTCGCACCCGCGTCGAGGCCGGCCACCTGCACCCCATCGCCTTCTGGGTCGCCCAGGACGCCTGCCCGCCCGCACCCGGCTGCGTCCTCCAGCCGCCTCCGGTCGAGCTCAGCGGCACGCCCGACGCCGCCGCCTGGCAGTATGCGCAGTCTCCCCGTCGCCAGTCCATCACCCAAGCCTGCGCCCGCACCTACGCCCCCGACGGCAAATGCGACACCCCGTCCCCCGCCCCCCTCTTTGTCGACCTCTCCACCGCCCCCACCCCCGACCCCTCCCACGGCCGTTGAGCAGGTTGTTGCGACAGGCCCTCAGGCCGCATCTCCCCAGTTCGCCTCCAATAGTTGCTTGTTCTCTTCCGGCTCGCGCTGGCCCGGCTCGCGCTGGCCCGCATCGCGCTGGCCTACATCGCGCTGGCCCACATCGAACCGGGCCACCATGTTCCGCAGTCCCAGCGCCAGGTCGAAGAGTTGTTCGCAGGCGCGCGCCGAGAGCTGCGATCCGTCGGCGGATTCGATGGCAAGCTCGCTGATCTGGCTCATGCTGGCGGTCACCTGCTCGGTCGCGGTCGCCTGTTGCGTCGCCGAGCTGGCGATCTGGGCCACCATGGTGCCCACCGTGTCCGCCTCGCGGATGATCTTCTGGATCGACTCGCCCGCCTTGCTGGTTGCCTCCACGCCCTGCTCCACGGCCGAGGTGCCGGAGCGCATCTGCCGCACCGCATCTTCGGTGATTGTCTGCACGTTCTGGATTACCGCCGCAATCTCCTGGGTCGCGGCAGCGGTCCGCTCCGCCAGCCGGCGCACCTCGCCGGCGACCACGGCAAAGCCGCGGCCCTGTTCGCCCGCGCGCGCCGCCTCGATGGCCGCATTCAGTGCCAGCAGGTTGGTCTGCTCGGCGATCTCGTCGATCACTCCCACAATCCTGCCAATCTCTTCGGACCGGGCCCCCAACTGCTCGATCTTGGCCGCCGATTCACTCGCGGTCTGGGCAATGCCGCGCATCCGCTCCAGTACGTCCTCCACTATCTTTCCGCCCTCGCGCGCGCTGGCGGCGGCGCTCTTGGCGGAGCTCGCTGCACTGTTCGAGTGCAGCGAGATCTCGCGCACCATCGCCGCCATCTGGTGCATGGTGGTGGCGATCTGACCTACCTGCTGCTTCTGGTTCTCCGCGCTGCCGGCGGCCTGCGATGCCGTCGCCGAGATCTCGCGGCTCGATCCCGAGACATTCTCCGCGGTCGATGCGATGGACAGCATCACGCGGCGCAGGCTGTTCTTCATTTTGTTCAGCCCCTGCGCGGCCTTGCCCATCTCGTCGTCGCTCTCCACCTCCATGTCTTCCACCACCAGATTGTTGGACGAGACGCTCTCGATCATCGCCGACATTCTGTGGATCGTGTTGACGATCGACTGTGCAATCACGAAGGCAATCGTCGATCCGATCGCCAGGCCGGCCAGCGCCAGAAGCAGCATCAGCGTCTTGGACCAACTGTCGCTGGCCACCTCCCGCAGTTGCGCGTCCCGTCTTCGCGAATTGAGCGACAGCTTCATGTCATTCATGGCAGATGCCAGCGCGTCGCTCGCCGCCTTCCCCTCAGGCTCCCGGAACATCTCGTTTGCTCCGTTTGCGTCCCCCGCTCGGTACATGGCCACCACCTGGTCGTTGCGGCGGACATAATTCTCCCTGGCCAGTTCGATCCGCGCAAACTGTTCCCTGGCGTCGTCGCTCGGAAGTAGCGGTTGCAGGTCTTCCATCGCATTGCGGAAGTCTTCCTCGCCGTGCTCGTACAGGCGCAGGGTGTCGTTGCCCTTGCCCATCAAAATATCGCGCTCGCCTACTCTCTGGGTAAGCAGGTCCTCTTGCAACGCACTGTTCATGTCTTTCATATGGGAGTACAGATACACGTCCTGCGAGGTCTTCTGGCCAACCACCGCCGACCGGTAGCCAACCAGGCCCATCCCCACAATGATCGCAAGCAGCGACCCGAATCCGACGACGATCTTCGGCTTGAGACCCATTTTCCTGAGATTCATCCGAATCATCCTATTCTCCGCGTCTCAACAGAACGGCCCATGCAGCGGTATCCAGGCGGATGCCTGTGCGGCCAGAGCCTCACCATCTCCATATCGGCCTGCCGCGCGCGCACTTGACCCCCCGGAGGGGCCATTTTGCCTCCCACGCCATGGGTTTGCATCCTGAGTCCACACCTGCAACTTTTCTCCTTTCCCGCTCCGGCTCTGGGATAATCGGAGCAGCTCTAGCGGTTCCCGGCCCTTCGTCTGTCCGCGTCCAGCCCCGTGTCACGGCGTTCGCCGCATAGGCGCGCGTCCGGCCGCCAACGGAACGCGAACGGAACGCAAACCCGGCCCCGCGCTGCCCCCATGAAACCACTCAGGCTGGTCTCGACCCCAACCCGCAACCGCCGCCTCAACGAGATTCTCGGGCTCGTGCTGCTGGCCTCTGCCGCGCTGCTCTTGCTCGCGCTCGCCACCTACACCCCGACCGACCCCTCCGCGGACACGGTGGGCAACTACGCCTCCGGGGCGCACGCCTCCGCCGGGCTCGCCACTCGCCTGGCCGCGGGGCCAGCCCACAACTGGACCGGCCTAGCCGGAGCATGGCTGGCCGACCTCATCCTCCAGACCATCGGCATCGCCGCCTTCTTCCTGCCCATCGTCCTGGGACGGCTTGGCCTGTGCTGGATGCGCCAGCGTCCCGCTGGCTCGGCAATGGCGCGCCTCCTCGGACTCGGCCTGTGGATCGTCTTCGCCCCGGCGGCCATCGGACTGCTTCCGCGCACCCTCTTCTGGCGTCACGCCCTGCCCATCGAGGGCGTCACCGGGCGTCTGCTCGCCGATGCCATGGTGCAGTACCTGAACCTTCCCGGCGCCTCCATCGTCCTCGCCCTGATGGTTCTGCTGTCCGTCTACCTGGCCACCACCTTCACCTTCCACACCGCCCGCGAGTGGG
>Ga0182011_10003403_pt1 | contig 13055 bp, 11 predicted proteins | sample 711E1DmetaG_FD_120481 | JGI IMG/M metagenome (GOLD analysis project Ga0182011, IMG submission 120481) | Permafrost microbial communities from Stordalen Mire, Sweden - 711E1D metaG | ecosystem: Environmental > Terrestrial > Soil > Wetlands > Permafrost | place: Sweden: Stordalen | collected... | reverse complement strand
CCACGCGCGAGGGGGAGACCGTGGCGGCCAGTTTCGCAGTCCCGACATTCCTGAGAATAGTTGATCTGAAGCGTTTGCAACTCGAAGCTTATGTGGACGAAGTTGATATCGGGCGGGTCACCCAGGGACAAGAGGCCACGTTCACAGTGGACGCTTTTCCAGAAGAGACTTTTCGAGCCCGGGTCGAAGCAGTCACGCCTCAGGCAATTACCCGGGGAAATATTGTGAACTATGTTGTAGTCATCGGAATCGCGAGTCCCAACGCTCAGGTTCTCCGCCCCGAAATGTCCGCGTCCGTGACCATCGCCACCGGCACCCGACGAACCGCGCTCATCGTGCCAACAGGCGCTCTCCGCTGGGATCCTCAAGGACGGGCATCCGTGCTGGTGCGCCAGGGCGGGAAGGACGTCACCCGGGAGGTCAGTGTCGGAGGTACCGATGGCGGCCAAGTTCGGATCAAGGCCGGTCTTGCGGCCGGCGAGCAAGTAGTGGTATCCTCGGAACCGCACCAGAGGGTCGAGAACAGACCATGATGATGCTCCGGGGCGTAACGAAGACCTACAGGACAGACCAGCGCACGACGCCGGTCCTTTGCGGGATCGACCTCGAGATAAAGAAAGGTGAGTTCGCTGCCATCATGGGCAGCTCTGGCTCCGGCAAGAGTACTCTGCTGAACATCCTCGGTCTCCTCGATCGGCCAAGTAGTGGTCACGTGGTGTTCGAGGACCGGGATGTCACGAGTCGCACCGATCGTGAGCTATCCGCGATGCGCAACAGGCAGATTGGTTTCGTTTTTCAGCTCTTCCACTTGCTCGATCGCCTGACTGCAGAGGAGAACGTGTTGCTACCGTTGCTTTATTCTCAGCCCTATCCTTCCGATGACCGGGCTCGGGCGGGAGCCTTGCTCAGGCGGGTTGGTCTAGGGGACAGAGCTTCCTACCGACCTGGAGCTCTTTCAGGTGGCGAGCAGCAACGCGTTGCTATCGCGCGTGCGTTGATCAATACCCCGTCCCTGCTCCTGGCCGACGAGCCGACCGGAAACCTCGACAGCGCTTCGGGTGCTGGCATCATGGCGCTCTTCAAGGAGATCAATGCCGAGGGCCGGACCATCGTGCTTGTTACCCACGATCCAGTCGTCGCCCGGCAGGCATCGCGAGTTCTCACGATGCGTGATGGGCAGTTGGTCACAGACGGCGGCCAGAAGCTCGCGTCTGAGGGTCCATAGACGATGATCCAGCGGCATAGAGGCTTCAGCCGGCCGGCACGTGAAATCGCGCGCGCTGAGCACGCCAAACTGGCGGCGTGAATACCCGCCGTGTCCTTCGCGTTTCGATTGCGCTGCTACTAGGGTCACGTTTGCGCACCTTCGTCTCCACCGCCGCAGTCCTGGTCGGGGTCACTGCGTCTATCCTAGTGATTGGCATGGGCCATGCCGCAGAGGTAGAATTGGTGCGCCAGTTCGAGACGAGCGGCCCGGACCTCGTGATTGTGCGAGCCGAACGCTACCAGCGTCTGGCCGGTCGATGGACTCAGGTGGGCCGGTTCTCGAGCCTGGCACGATCGGATGTCAGAATTCTCGCGCAGTCGCTACCGTCTGCCTATCGGCTTTCTGGCATTGTTGAAGGCCAGTCCACCGTTCGCCGCGGTGGTCGTTCCACTAGTGTTCAGATCGTTGGGGTCGAACCATCCTACTTTGAGATCCAGCGGATGGACCTTGCCGGCGGGCGGTACTTTACCGAAGAGGAGAGCCGAGGCTTGGCGCGAGTCGTGGTGCTTAGCAGCCGCCTCTCTGAGGCTCTGTTCTCGCCATCGACGGGGCTGGGAGAGGTTCTTGGTGTCAACGGGATCCCGCTCCGCGTGGTTGGCGTTCTTAGTGAGAAAGCAACCGAACTTGGAGCCACATCCTCCGCGTATATTCCCATTCAGACCGCAGGTGCGCGGGTGTTCGGCCGGGACTCGCTCGACGCTATTGTCATTCAGGCGACCAGCCCTGCAGGCGTTGATGGCATTTCTTGGCAAACCGTAACTCTGTTGCGCCATAGTCACCACATTCAAGCCGGCCGGCCCAACGATTTCACGGTCGTGCAGCCGGCTGCTCTGCGTATGGCCGAAACCGACACGAGGGCAGCGTTCCGTGGCTTTCTCGCCGCGATTTCTCTGGTCGCGCTGGCTTCAGGCGCTGCCGGAATCCTCGTGGTCATGTTGATTGGTGTCCGTCAACGGGCTCGGGAAATTGGCCTTCGCCGCGCAATAGGCGCAAGCCGGCAGGACATTCTGGTGCAGTTTCTTCTGGAGGGTGGCCTCCTCGGGGGACTCGGGGCCAGCGGCGGCGCCGTGGTCGGCCTAGCGGCTAACGCCGTCGCTTGTGTGGCGTTTGGCTGGGGGGTCGTGTGGCCACTTGGGACGGCTGTAGTTGGTGTTGGACTGGGCGTTGTTCTCGGCATGTTGTGCGGTGCAGTCCCCGCGCTTCAGGCAGCGCGCCTGGACGCAGCGGTTGCGCTAAGGACGGCACGCTAGCGCGAGCTTTCGTCTCAGCGGGCGTTGTCGCGTAGAGGTGAAGCGGATGCTGCGAGTAGGGACAAGGTCCGGATGATCGAGCACGGATGACGACAACCACAGGGGCGCCAGCGCCGAAATTCCGTCTTGGTCCATATGCAATTGGTCGATGTTGCGGCGGTTCTTAGGCCCTTCGAGTCACCCTTCCATGTGCTTCCCGTAGAGGTCGTAGAACTGGCGGTAGTAGTCGTCCTGCAGCCGATAGATGATGTGGTCCAGCTTGAGGTTGGCGTCCGAAGATGTTGTAGCGCTTCTCGGTAGCGCCGTTGTTGCCTTGGTTGAGCTGCTCGGCTTCTTGACCTGGGAAACGCAGTGGCTGATGACGGTCAGATCCTGAGCGCAAGGAGTACACCCACCCGTACGGCTCGCTCTCGATCCGCCACGCCGTCGTCCTCGTGCCGAACGTCTCCATGAACGGCGTCCCAAGGTGATCCGTCACCGTCCAGTAGGTCTGCCCTCCCAGGTCCTCCTCCGCCACCGGACGGTCGCCAAGCCACAGGTGCTCGTACGCCACACCGGGCTCGAAGGCGCTCGTGAGGCTGCTCTCCCCGATCAGGTGCATGGCCTGATCATAGATGAAGTTCCGCCGGGTGGCGATGGCCGTGGGGGTGAGGTACCCCCACGTCTTCGAGATGAACACCGCCATCTGATTCCGGCCCACTGGGGCGGAGGGATAACAATTCACACCACCGCGGCCGCCGGTGATCCCTTCGTGGAAGAGGCGCGGGGCCCGAGGGCCCCGCGTACTCGACCCAGCTAGGTTCGTCTCACAGCGGCGTTGCGGAAGTAGCCGCTGAGATATAGGGAGGCAGCAATTATGCCGGTGAAGAAGATGAACTTACGCCAGGTCTCCCTGTCCTTCTGCGACAACGAGGGTTCGCGATCGACAAGACGCAGCGCCCAGATGGTGAGAACGCCCCCTGCTACGGCCGAAACGGAGGCTGCAAGAACGACAATCGCGACTAGTGACTCGGGAACATGTGCTCCCAAGAACCCTCCGATTCCGATGGCCGGTAGGAGCATTGAAAGGGCAAGAAGCAGGTGAAAGGTGCCCCTTCTCATGCGGAGGTGCCTCTTCCAGTCTTCCGGCGGTCGATGCTCATGGCGCGTACCTCCGCACGAAGGTGCAATCCAGATATGCGGCTCCGAAGCCCCAGGACTTCGTGATGCCCATGTTCGTCCCTCCGAAATTGCCTCCTTCCTTGCCCCAGCTAGAACTCACACTGATTGGCCCGGCAGTTGCGTAGAGTGCACGGCTGCCACCCAGGAGCCCTTCGGCTGTGCACGATTCGGCGTAGTTGAAACCCATTGATCCTTCACCTCCGAACCCACCCGCAGGCGTGGCTCCACCACCCGCAATCAAGCCTGCGCCGAAACAGCCCCCTGTCACGGCGAGCTGCATGCCCTCTCGCCCGAGGCAGGTGAAGGTTCCTCTGGAGAGAGTCGCACCGATGAAGAAGAAGGCCGACGCGCCGCCACCAAAGTAGCTCCATTTCCCACTCGGGCAGTCGTCACATGCGGTGCATAGGCCTAGGCGGTCAAAGTAGACGACGGGATTGCCAAGGGAATATGGGTAGTCCCGCAGATTCGAGAATAGCCTCTGACTGCGAGTCGCGAGGAAAGACCGTGATCCAACCGGATCCGCTTGCGAGTACCTCCCCCACTTGGGGTGGTACCAGCGGAAGATGTTGTACCGCTTCTCGGTCGCACCGTTGTGCGTGGTGCCGCCTGTGTTCAGCTCCTCAGCCTCCTGTCCTGGGAATCGCAGCGGCTGGTGACGGTCGCTGCCCGAACGCAGCGAGTACACCCACCCGTACGGCTCGCTCTCGATCCGCCACGCCGTCGTCTTCGTGCCGAACGTCTCCATGAACGGCGTTCCAAGGTGATCCGTCACCGTCCAATACGTCTGCCCTCCCAGGTCCTCCTCCGCCACCGGACGGTCCCCGAGCCACAGGTGCTCGTACGCCACACCGGGATCGAAGGCGCTCGTGAGGTTGCTCTCCCCGATCAGGTGCATGGCCTGATCATAGATGAAGTTGCGCCGGGTGGCGCTGGCCGTGGGGGTGAGGTACCCCCACGTCTTCGAGATGAACACCGCCATCTGGTCCCGCGTCACCTGGGTCGAGGGACAGAAGTTGCCACCACCGCAGCCGGCGGTGATCCCCCGCCGGTACACCTCCTCGATCCAGTTTGCAAAGCCGGAGGGACATGGCACGTCGTTGAAGATCCCCGTGCACGGCGGCGGCACGTACGTGTAGCCCGAGCCGTCCCGCTCCCGGGTCTTGAGCAGGAACACCGCCATCTGATCCCGCGTCACCGGGATGGTGGGGCAGTAGTTGCCACCACCGCAACCGGAGGAGATGCCTTCGTTGCCGAACTCCTCGATCCAGGGGTCGAACCCCGTCGTGCAGGTGATGTCGAGGAACGGCACCCCCGGCACGCACGTCGGCGGGACGTAGCTGCTCCCCCACTCCGCCTTGAGCAGGAACACCGCCATCTGGTCGCGGGTCACGACCTTGCTCGGGCAGTAGTTGCCGTTCCCACACCCCGCGGTGATGCCGTGATACGCCATGAGATTGATGAAATCGTAGTAGCTCCCACCCGCGACGTCGACGAAGTAGACGACAAACGGCGCGCTGGCAGGGCTCGACGGCGGCGGGTTCGTCACGGTCACGGCGTCGATGTTGGCCGCGGTGATGTCGTTGTAAGTGATGTTCATCGTGAGTTGGGTGGAGGAGACGTAGGTCGTGGGCTTGGAGACCCCGTTGAAGCTCGCCGCGGAGGAACTGGTAAACCCCGACCCGTTGATCGTGATGGTGATGACGTTCGGGCCGCCGGAAGGCTGCACCTGGGTCTTCGGCGGGGAGAGGCTGCTGATCGTCAGCCCCAGCTGGGTCGCCCGTGCGCGGAGGCCACGCCCGTCGTAGGTGTAGGCGAGGCCGTCGCCCGAGGCGAGGAGGTTGCGCGGGGAGTAGGTGTAGGTCGCACTCCCGATTGCCGTCTCGTTGCCCGCCGCGTCGTAGGAGACGGACCGTGTGCCGATGGGGGCGGGCTCGGTGACGGAGACGAGCTTGGGGGTGGGCACCGAGTAGGTGAACGTCCGTGTCGTGGTGCCCAGCGTCATCGACGTGAGGTTGCCCATCGTGTCGTAGACGTGATTGCCCGTCGTGCCCCATAGCGAGCTTCCTGACGGGGCGGTCGTGAGACGGTTGAGGTCGTCGTACGCGAACAAACCGCGGCTGTAGTTGGCGTTGCCCCCGTCGGTGATGGCGGTGATATTGCCCGCGGCGTCGGTGGAGTAGGTGTAGTTGACCTCGGTGTTGCCAGTCGTCGACAGCGCTGTCGGCAGGTAGCGCTGGTTGAAGGTCATGTTCCAGCCGACGCCGTTGCCGAGGGCGATGTTGCTGATCGGGCCGAACGGCTGGTAGGCCGTGCCGGTGCCGCTCACGTAGCTGGTGCTCGAGCTGGCCTCGGAGTTCGGCCGGTCGGCGGAGTCGTAGGTGAAGTTGACCAGCCGCCCGGAGGGGTAGGTCATCGACGCACGGTTGGCGTTGGCATCGTAGGTGTACGAGGTGACGTACGGCGTGGTGCCGACCAGCTTCTCCTCCCGGCGCAGCAGGCCGTGACGCTCGTACTTGTACGACGCCGCGCCGGAGGGGTCGGTCATGGTGGCGAGACGGCCCTTGCCGAAGTAGTCGGGGTTTGGGTCGTCGTAGGCATAGGTGACGGTCTCGTTGTTGCTGCCGCGGGTGGAGCCGGCGGTGAGCACGCGGTTGAGGGCGTCGTACGTGCGGGTGGTGGTGGCAGTGTTGGCGTCGGTGGAGAAGGTGAGGTTGCCCGCCGGGTCGTACTGATAGCTCGTCGTCCCCGACACCGGGCTCGTCTGGCTCTTCATCCGCCGGAAGTCGTCCCAGGCGTAGGCCGTGGCGTTCCCGTTGGGGTCGGTGACCTGGGTGAGGTTGTCGTGCTTGTCATAGGTATACGAGGTGACCACATCGCTGCCCTGCACGATGATTCGCTTTTGCGTGACGGTCAGGAGTCGGTTCGCGTAGTCGTAGCCGTAGGTGGTGTTGGCCACGCTGTGCCGTTCGTCCTGGACCGTGTGGAGGTTGCCGAAGGCGTCGTAGGCATACGTGATGGACGTGCCTCCGGGGTGGGTGATCGTGGCGAGGCGACCGTAGGTGTCGTAGGCGAAGGTGTCCGTCCGCTTGGTGGACCAGGCGCTGCACGTGGTCAACGGAGTCGTGCAGGCGTCGGTGTCCTCCTCGAACTTCTGGCTCATCACGTCGTAGAGGAGGTGGACCCGCTCGTACTGCTTGGTGTCCGTCCCGAAGCGGATCGTGTCGGTGAGTCGATTGGAGCCGTCGTACTTATAGCTGGTGCCGTTGCCCCGCGGCAACGTCACGTTTGTGAGCTTGCCGGCGTAGTCGTACTGATAGGCCGTGGTACGGTCGGTCGCATCGCCGGTCACGCCCTTGAGCGTGCGCGTGGTCAGCCGGCCCCGGCCGTCGTAGGCCATCGTGGTGACGACGGCATTGGGGTCGGTCACGCTCTTGGGGTTCCCGAACAGGTCGTACGAGTCGAAGGGGGGGTAGGACGCGTAGGTGGTGACGTTCCCCGCGGCGTCTTTGACGGTCTTGAGCTGGCCTCGGCGGGCGAGGTCGGTGTCGCTGTCGGAGTAGTACGTGTACGTCGTGACATCGCTGACGTCCGTTCGCGGACCGTCGACGGTTGCGATCCTGCCCCTCCCGTTAGCGTCGTAGGTGTAGGAGGTGGTATATGGTGGGCTCACTTGGATGCCGCCGACGTAGCCCTGCTCGGCACGGGAGAGCAGGAGGCCGTTGGTCGAGTACGTGAACGTTGTGGTGCGCGTCTCCGCGGGCGTATCGACGGAGGGCAGGGTCTCGTATTGCACGAGCGAGCGGCGAATGGGGTCGTAGGAGGGATCGGTAGGGTTGGGGTTGGGGTAGTACGCCCATTGCGTGGTGCGGTCGGCGCCGGAGTCGAGGTGCTCGGTCTTCGAGGTGGGTGAGGGGTAGGGCATGACCAGTTCGCTGAAGCTCCCGTGGAGGATGGTGTAGTCCCGCTCGTAGGCCCACGTTACCCGGTGCGTGGTGTCCCAGAGCTGGTTCACCTGGTTGACCTGCTCCCATTCCTTGCGCAGGAACTGATCGTACTGAAAGTTCCTTTCCTGAGCGCCGCCACAACCGCAGCTCACCCCTGCGATCTTAGTCACGACGCGGAGCACTGGGTCGAAGGTGTACACGGTCTGACGGGTCAGGCCGTCGGTGACAGTTGTGGTGTTCGTGCCATAGGTGAACGTGAGGGAGTTCTGGCCGCCCTGCGTGGACTGCGTGGCCAGCCGGTCGGAGCTGTCGTAGGTGTTGGCCTCCTCGGCATGACCCAGCGGGTCGGTCACCTGGGTGAGGTTGTGCGCCCCGTCGTACTGATAGGTCCACGGATTGCTGTCCGGCATCGTCGCCGAGCAGAGGTTGCCGGTGTTGCAGGGTGAGTCGTAGGTGAAGGCGAGCGAGACGCCGGATGGCGTGCTCGTTATCCCGGTGATGCGGTTGTAGCCGTCGTAGCTGAAGGTGAGCGTGCGACCAAGCGGGTCGGTCACCGTGGCGATGCGGTTACTGCCGTCGCGTGTGATGGTCTGGACGTTGCCGATCCGGTCGGTGATCGAGGAGAGTCGGCCGGCCGAGTCGAAAACGTACGTGACCCCTTCCCACGTGGTCAGCGTGTAGATCGGACCGGCGCTCTCGGCCAGATCGGCGCCGGTCAACATGTCGTGGACGATGCCATTCATGGCGAGGCCGTTGAAGTCCGCGCGCAGGCCCTCCGGGCTGTAGAAGCTGATCAGCCCACCACCTGGGAACGTGAGGTTGGCGCCGAATGCATGACGCCACCCGTAGCCCATGTCCGCGCTGAAGGCGGATTGGTTGTCGTACCAGCGGCTGAACGTCATGCCGAACGGGCCCGAAAGCCCGGCGTCGCTCGTCTGGTACCAGAGCCTGCCGTCGACGACATCGCACGGCTTCCCGGTAGCCTGGCCGCTCGACTGCGCGTCGCACGGCTTGCGGCGCGGCAGGCACTGCCCTCCGTTGGTGTTGTTGAAGATGTACAGCTCCACCGGCTTCGAGTACACAGTGAACGGAGTGAATGGGTAGGCATTGTGCACGGCTGATCGCTTGACGACGACGGTCGCCTTTCCGCAAGTGTAGGGCAGCATGGCGGAGAAGCTCCCTGTGCCACTTGAATCGTCCCAACCAGACGAGAAGGCGATCCAGTTGCCGCCGTTGAACTGAACATTGACGTCGACGGTGGTCGCGTTGTCGACGTCGTACGCCACGTCGATCTCCACATCCTGCGTGTGGAAATCGACGTTGTGGCGATAGCCCTGGGGTGGCTGGCTCGCGTCGCTGTTGAATTGAGTGATCCAGACAGATGGCTGCGCTCGCGCGGCGCCAACACCGAGCGCCACCCAGGTGGCAAACACGACCAGTGCTGCCCGCAGCCTTGATCCTCTCTGTCCCATGCGAAATGCAGGCCGAGCCGGCTCCACAGCACGACTTAACATCGTTTCGGGATGGGGGGGTTCCGGATGCACTGTGAGCCTCCTTAGGTTCGAGAAGTCATCGATTGTCGAATTGTCTTCTCTTCCTCAAATGTGACCGGCCGATGGACGCCGGGGCGGGCCCCGTGCCAGCGCCTGCAGTTGCCGGCTTGCACACGGGTGGAATGGCGTCTTGATCCTCATCAGTCGTCACCGGCCATATGCGCTGTCCAGACCCTACACTCGACTCGTGAATTCGACTTGAACGTCCTTTGTATGCAGGATGACATCCTCTTGTGAAAGATCCAACTCGATTCTGTGACTCAGGTCACACTGACCCACTTCTCGCCTCACGGAGCCGCGGTGCCGGCCATGATCTCCGCCAAGCCTCTCGAGGCTGCGCTCGATGCACGTGGCGCTGGGAGGGGCCTTCCTCGTGACCCAAAGACCCGAAGACTGGTCCACCCGAAAGTCAAGTCCGGCGGCAGGGTCCTCGGTCAATCTGACGAATCGCCTGCGGGCTCGCCCGAAGGGGGGTGAGACTCGGGACCGTCCTCGGCTCAAGACGGGTCAGGGCGGGGAGTTACAATGTTGCGGCGGTTCTTAGGGAATTCGGGTCAGCCTTCCATGTGCTTGCCATAGAGGTCATAGAACTGGCGGTAGTAGTCGTCCTGCAGCCGGTAGATGATGTGGTCCAGCTTGAGGTTGGCGTCCTTGAGCTGGCGGCGCATCGACAGCAGCAGATCGTGGCAGGGGTCCATGCCTTCCGGCGGGGGGTTGCGTGTCATGCCGGGGCGGGAAGTGGCTCGAATATAAAAAGGTTTCGCTGTGTCCCCACTCTCCAGTGAGGTCTACTCCTCGGGTTCCGGGCCGTGACCGGCGGCGTCCTCCCTGAGCCAGCAGTATTCGAGGGCCTTCTGGATCACGAGCACGGCGCGCGCCGCCTCGTTGGGGCGCATCGAGCCCGAGTCCTTCCACTCGCCGGTTGCCTCGTCCCGGTACCGGCACGAGAAGGCGATGGAGGGCAACTCCATCGGGCCGTTCGGCGTCTGTCGCTGGTTCACGAACACCGCGGCGCGGCATGGGCCGGCGCGGAACGTCTTTCTGGGTTTGGTTGTCATGGGTATCACCGTGACCCGTTAGGTAACGGGTATTTATCAAGCTTTCGGTTCGGGAGCATCAGAGGACGGATCCGGGATTGGGAACCGGGGCCGAAGCCCCGGCGAGAGGGCCGGTTGGGGTTTCTCAGATGACGCCACGCTGGCGCAGGCTCACGAAGCCGTCGTGTGCCACGACCACGTGGTCGAGCACGTTGATGTTCAGCAGCTGACCTGCGGACTTGAGGCGATGCGTGAGGTCCACGTCGTCGCTACTCGGGGTTGGGTCGCCTGACGGGTGGTTGTGCACGAGGACGATGGCGTGGGCGTTGGCCAGGATCGCCGCCTTGAAGACGTCGCCTGGCCCGACGACCGAATGGGTCGTCGTGCCGACGTGCACCGCGTGGATGCCGACGAGACGGTTGCGCGCATCGAGCAGCGCCACCGCCACGCACTCCCGATCGAGCGAAGCCATCGGTCGAAACACCTCGTACACGATCTCGGGACGGTCAAGCAGCGGGGCGCGCTGACTGGGAGCGGGAGGCTCCCGGACCAGGGCGACGCGCACCGTGTACCGGTCGAATCGTGTGTTGCCTTGCAGGCTGCGGATGAGGTCATCGATCATCTCCTTCTCCTTTCTGCCCTCTCTGTCACGGGTGGGTGACTGGAAAGCGGGGCCCATCGGCCCCGCCCGGAGGAGGAACGCGTGTGGGTGTCAGCTGTGCGGGCGACGAACCACGGTTGTCGGGTGGACCGTCCACGGCACCTCCCTGCGTGTTGTCGTGGTCGTGGCTGCGTGCTGGCATGAGCCACCTCCTTTCATGCGTTTCCTTCGCCGTCTTCTCCGTTGTGGAGCGCGAGCGAGTCAGCTCCGCGTGGGAACCGACCTGCGCAAGGCCGGCCCATGCGCGTGGGCTCGATCTGTTGGTGAAGTGCGATCAGTGGAAAGCGGGGGCCGTCGGGCCCCCTGGGCGGGTAGGGATGGTTTGTGCTACGGGTGGGAGAACCGCACCACTGTGTACGAGCCTTCGATGGTCGTGCCGGCGTATTTGTAGTAGGTGAAGCTCTCCCGGTTGTCGACCTTGACCAGCACGTCGCCGGTCGAGGTCCTGGTGATCTCGAGGCCCACGTCAGCGCCGCGCGGATCGGCGAGCGAGACCGCGAGGCTCAGCGCCTTCTGCACGGGCTCGTCGAAGCACGATCGCTCTGTGTAGTCCTCTTTCTCGAGGCAGGCCCAGTTGAACCAGTCGTTCTGCGGGATCTCCTCGATCGACCGCCAGGGCAGCTCGGCGCCGCACTCGGGGCAGAGCAGCAGCTCGTCGGTCTCCTCGGGTGGCCGAAGCCTCTCGAGGTCCACTGCGGCTCCGCAGTTTGGGCACTGCCGGTCGAGATCCTCGTCCGACGTGCCGTGCAGCCACAGCTCGGTATGCTCGGTTTCATCGTCGTTGCACATGCGTCACCTCCTGGGGTTGGTCCCCTCCCGCCTTGCTTCTCCTGGATGGAGCCGGAGCGGGTCGGCTCCGCGTGGAAGCCGACCCGCCGGAAGCCCGGTCATTCGTCGCGGCCGGATGCGCTAGGTGTTGGGGGAAGCGGGTGAACGTAAGGTGGCCGTCCGTCACCGGACGGCCTACCGCCGCTAGAAGCTGGCGGTCTCGCCGGGCTCCGTCTCCTCGGCGCTCTTGAGGTCCCGGATGTGGAGTGCTCCATTCACCGGGAACGCATTCAAGCGCACGTTGAGGGAGTCGTCGCGGTTGACGAAGGCGATCCCGATCTGAATCCAGAGATTCTTGCGTTCGGGATGCTCCTCGCTCTGCCGCTCGACGATGGTGTAGACCCCCTTGATGTGGGACATCGTTTGCCTCCTTTCGTGGGGTGTCTCACTACGGGAGGGTGGTGAAGCGGCGGAGCTTAAGTGCTTTGTGGTGCTGGAGGAGCGAAAAGCTTAAGTACCACCGGTCACTACAGGGGAGTGGTGAACGCCATGTCCTCCGCCCCCTTCCATCCGAGCTACGGCCTCTCTCCCCAGGCGCGCCTCGACATCACGCGCTACCTGACGCCGGGCGCCGGGAGCTACGGAGCGCAGCCGGCGCCGATCGATGACCCTGTCGATGCACTCCTCCGGATGCGAAGCCAGGGGCTTGAGGATCTGGTCTGCCGCGTCGGGGAGTTGATCGAAGCGCGGCAGCAGGCAGGCAAAGAGGCCGCCGGCGCGATCTCCCGCGACCTCACGTACCTCGAGAACCTCATCATTGATTGCTACCGCCATGGCCAACGGGCGACAGAGGACCGGACCTACGTGAAGCTGAGGCTGGAGCAGCTCCGCCTGCACAGCGAGGCCCGGCAAGAGACGGTGAGCTGCTGGCGGGACACCGTGCTCCTCGCCAAGGAACTCGCCGAGCTGGTCCAGAAAGCGGGTGAGGCGACCCAGCGGGAGCGGCTGCTGGACGGTGATGGACTGTGATGCCGGACATCAAGGAGGCCCTCGAACGCCTACGTCCCACGCTTGGCGGTCGAGCCGATACCCTGTGGGCGCTCTATCTCTCCTCGGACCGAGACGGCCGTGAGGAGCTCGAGCAGCACATCCGTCTCCTCGACCTCAAACACAACCGGACCGGGCCCAGCGCCGGGCCTCCTCCCCTCCCGCCTCCGGAACCCTTCCTTCTGGACGGGTGGCTCCGGCTCGGCGAGGTGGTCTACCCGAGCCGCGTGCCAACCCCCTTCGGCCTGCAGGCCGGGGAAATCATCCAGCACGTGGCGATCTTCGGCCGCTCCGGCGCGGGCAAGACCAACACCGTGCTCTGCCTCCTGCGGGGGCTCATGGAGAAGAAGCTCCCCTTCCTGATCTT
>Ga0182011_10003402_pt1 | contig 13058 bp, 13 predicted proteins | sample 711E1DmetaG_FD_120481 | JGI IMG/M metagenome (GOLD analysis project Ga0182011, IMG submission 120481) | Permafrost microbial communities from Stordalen Mire, Sweden - 711E1D metaG | ecosystem: Environmental > Terrestrial > Soil > Wetlands > Permafrost | place: Sweden: Stordalen | collected... | reverse complement strand
TATCAGGTTTCAAATTATTAATTCCCTTAATGAAATCTTCTTCAGTTTCCACTCTTTCAGATGAAAACTTCAAACCTTCACGGCGCAGTTCATACTCCATTAACTCCGCATCAAACTGAACATCTTCTAATATTAATATTTTAAGTTCTCCCACCATATCTCTCCCCCATATTAATATATTCACGCTATTCTGGCGGTTTATTTAACAGCATCCAATATAAACCTAGAGTGGATACTGCTTCAGTGAATTCATCAAATTCTACTGGTTTGCTAACATAGCTGTTAACTCCTAATTCATAGCTTTCCACAATGTCTTCATCTTCCTTGGACGATGTTAGAATAACAACCGGGATCTTCTTGGTTCTTTCATCTTTTTTGATTTTCTGGAGAACCTCAAGTCCATCCACTTTAGGCATCCTCAAATCTAGAAGTATTAACTTGGGAATTCCTTCTATATTCCGTTCAGAATAAGATCCCTTTGCAAATAGGAATTCCAATGCTTCTGCACCATCTTTAACCCAAACTAAGTTATTAGTTAAATTCTTCTTCTTTAAGGCTCTTATAGTAAGTTCAGCATCAGTGGGATTATCTTCCACTAGTAAAATTTCTATTTCATCTAAATCCATAGTGGGATCTCCTTCAAAAATTTATATATCCAATCATTTAATCTTCATTCTACTACTATATAAATTCCTGTAAACGGTACTTCATTAAAGTTCATAATTCACCCAGGTAAAGTAAAATAGATAGTTGCACCTTCATCAACCTTTCCTTCCCCCCAAACACGTCCACCATGTCTTCTAGTAATGCGTTGAACAATGGAAAGCCCTACACCAGTTCCTTCAAACTCCTCTTGACCATGCAACCTCTGAAATAAGCCGAAAAGTTTATTAACATATTTCATATCAAAACCAACTCCATTATCACGGACGTAGTAAATATTTTCATCTTTACCCTTTTCTGCGCCAACTTCAATTACAGCAGTTTCCCGAGGTCTAGTGAATTTAATGGAATTAGAAATAAGATTCATAAGAATTTGTTGTATTAGTGATCTGTCACCATGAGCTATTGGAAGAGATTTTACTTCTAATTGTATATTCCTATCACTTGACAATTTTAATTCTTCAAAAACATTTCGAACCAGGTCTTCCATATTTATTTTAGACATTCTCATCTCCTGGCGGCCTACCCGGGATAATTGAAGAATGTCATCTATTAATTGACCCATTTTCACGGTATTTCCTCTGACTATGTGAATGAGTCTTTTACCTTCCTCATCAAGTTTATCCTCATAATCTTCGATTAAAATACGTGAGAACCCATCTATAGCTCTAAGTGGTACTCTAAGGTCATGTGAAACTGAATATGCAAATGCATCTAATTCTTTGTTAGCATCCTCTAATTTCTCCTTTTCTTTGTCAAGTTTTTCATTCAAGTTGCTTAAACTTTTGACTTTCTCAATTCTCTCACTTAAAAATGCAATTATGACAATCACGAAAATGAACATCACGATAGAAAAATAATCCGTATACCGGGGAGAGCCGAAGGTTACAAATACAAATTGGATGAAGACCAGAATGATTGTTAAAAATGCAGGTGCAAACCATATCCTTTTCTTCTTCCACCAAGCAGAAGTTAAAATAAGGGATATATAGGATAAATATGACGGATTTAACGAACTCTGGGAATAATAGGATAAACTGGATAAATGAGAAATCGGGATTTTACCGAAACGAAATTGAAAATAATAGGTTAAAAAGAATAATAACACGAGTGTTATTATTATGGCCATAATTCTGCCTTTCTTTTGTATGTCTATCCTAAGGTTAACAGGCATTAATATCACATTTTCAAAAGCATTTAATTAAGGAATTGTAACAAACTAGGTTTAAATCTTTACTATTTGATACTATATTTGTATAGTAATATAGATTAGATAAAATAAGAAAAAATAATTAAATATAAAAAAGAATTCATTTAAAAAAAAATGATAGAATAAAAAAAAATTTATATTTGAGCTAAAAAAAAGGAATTTAATTAATTATTTCTTCAGTCTACTAAAAAATTTGGAGGGAATCATCCTTGAGGCGTTACTCTTGGTTCAAATGATTCACAAACACTGGGATATTTCTTTCCTAATTCTATATTCAACTTATCTATAATTTCTTCTTCGATTTCACCACTCTTTTGAGCAGATACTGAGAAAATATTACCCTCCAATGAAGCTTCTATAAATTCTTCACCCATGCTTATCTCAAAGTATAATGGTTTATTATCTTCTATATTTTTCTCCAAATCATCCATTATTTCATCGGTTAATTTAAGTAGCTTTGTTTCCCCGGCAGTGTAAGTATTCTTTGGAGTTATAATTTTTTTTAGAGTAAATGGGGCGCAACCTTCGGTTCGAGCTGCTTTACGGTTAGTCCAAAAGAGAATTGTCATTAATTTTTTTCTTGGGTCTAATCCACTTTCAAATTCTAATGTCTTCATTTTTTAAATTCCCACCTTTTTTTTTATACAATATTATTATTTTTTATCTATTAATCCTCGAAATATCTTAATGATTTTAAACTTAATCTTAAAATTTACCATGCTTTTTTTATTTCTTCCCCTAATTTACGACCTATCTGGTAACATTTATTCAATTCATCCTCAGTGGGAACGTAATCCACTTCATATTTATCTTGCACCTGAAATCCGCATTGTTCCAGGGATTCCGCCAGTTTATCCACTGTTTTACCACTCCAACCTTTAGAACCAAAAGTAACAGCTAATCTACGGACACCAGTTCGGCCGAAGTTTAAACCCCTCAAGTAGTACATGAAATCCCCAACACTAGGATATGGTTCATTGTAGAGTGTAGGCACCCCTACTAACAGGGCTTTACTCTCCAGAATATCTTTAACAATTTCGCTTCGCTCATCCTCATGCAAAAAGTACATATTAACCTTTATATCTTCATCAATAAGTCCTTCCGATAAAGAATAGGCCATCTTTCGGGTGGAGAAGTGCATGGTATCATAAACAATGGTAGCCATATTTTCACACTTTCCAGTGGCCCAATCACTGTAAGCAGATATAATTTGCATAGGATCAGTCCAAATTTGTCCATGTGAAGGAGCTATCATATTTATTTTCTCTAATAATTCCAATTCCTTGATTTCTTCAAATTTACGTAACACTAGCATGGATAAGGGTGTTATCAAGTTCGCATAAAATTTTTTAGCAGCATCCATTAAAAAATATTTGGGAATATCCACATCAAATCGATCTTTAAAGCATAAATGCTGTCCAAATGCATCATTAGAGAATAATATACCCTCATCCACGAGTAAAGTGAACATACTATCTGGCCAATGTAACATTTTGGCCTCGAGGAATGCAAACTGCCTATCTCCTATATCCAGGATGTGTCCTGTTTTAACTGTTCTAAAATCCGCACCCTCCAGCGCAGGGTAATGTCTTATAAGTCCTTCCACAGCGGTTTTTGTACAATAAATAGGTGCTTCAGGGAATTTTTTATGAATCTCTGCTAGAGCACCGCTGTGATCTTTTTCAATATGATTCTGGATTATCATATCCACATTTAATTCTCTGCCCTCCTGGTTGAAGGCATCTTCAATTCTACCCCACATCTGAGAAGACGTTCCAGGATAAGTATTGTCAATCAAAACCACTTTATCTTTACCGAAAACCAGATAACTATTATAGGTGGTGCCTTTTAAGGTATATCCATGATAATTTCTTATATCCCAGTCAAGAACACCAATCCAGTACACTCCATCTTTAATCTTCCGAGCACTTGCTTTCATTATTATTTTCCCCAAAATTAAATTATTAAAAGAAATTTTTTTTATCTTAGTTTATATTATGTAGTAAAAGTGTTATATTTTTTATGTATTTATTAAGATTCCAAAAAAATTAATTATAAAATGGCCAGTTAGATGAGTTATACGCTATTTAAGCCATTAAAGCAAAAATATTTTGAATCGAGTATTATTTTAATAAAAGCGTGAATGCATAGTACATGCCTGCAGAAAGTGCTATACAGGCAGGGATGGTGAGGATCCATGTAGTGGCTATGTGTTTGATCACATCCATTTTAACGGTATCAGTTCCCCTAGCTATACCAACCCCTATTACTGAACCAACTAATGTTTGTGTAGGGGATATGGGGCTTCCTAAGATCGCGAATATATAGACAACTGATGCCATGGATATTTGGGCTGAAAAACCTCTGCTTGGAACTAATTCTGTGATACGTCTCCCTATAGTACCGGTAATTCTTCTTCCAGCAAATAATACACCTAAAACCAGTCCAATGGCGCCTATAAACTTGATGTCCATACTAACTCCAGTTCCAAAAGCGTAGTAGATTACCGCCGTTGCAGCTGCAATATCTATAGCCCCTACATTCAACGCGGCAAACCCAGAACTTCCTATTTGTAAATAGCTAAATATTTTTTCTATCCTGTCTTTAAGTCCAACAGTGGATATATTACGGATGAATTCTCTCCTTAAAATATAATATAAAGCAAATCCTGTAGCAAGTCCTATTATAGGTGAGAAAATCCAGCTTAAAACAATGAATCCTAAAACATTGAAATGTATTTGGGACGGACCAGCGGCAGCTAACCCGTAACCGAAAACAGCACTTACAATTGCATCTGACCCTGAGATGGGAATCTTCCGCAGCAAAGTAAAACTGATCCATATGGCTGCAGCTAATATAATAATTAAAGCTCCGGTGGCTGTTAAAACGTCTGAACCAATAATCCCACTTCCAATGGTCCGCGACACATTACCACCTAAATAGATCGCTCCAATAAACATGGCTGCAGCGCCTAAAATCAAAGCTCTCCTCATTTTGAGCGCTCCACTGCCTACTGCGGTGCCTACTGAAGTACCAATGTCGTTGGCGCCAATTGTAAAAGCCATATAAAAGCTTATAGCGACTCCGATTATCAGTAACCAGTTCATATCTATAATTTATAATTATTATATATAGAAATATCTTGGTAATCCTAGAAAGCTTAATTTATTTCCTCATTTGTGAAAAATCTTATCTATTCTTAGAGAAAAAATTGATCGCAAGCTTAAAATAGTAAAAAGTCTAAATTATTAATAGGCTAGACTGGAGGGTTAGGGGTCCTCTGTAAGCGCATATCCCCTATATGGCGCGGTCGAAGTTCAAGAGGCGGCAGATTAACTGGTTGTTGGCCCAAAAATTCAGCGTAGAAACCCTGTCCCGCAGGATCAGTGGTAACTGGATTTCGACTGTAGGGTCGAAATTAACTATTTTAACCAGGGGAACGGGTCAGGTCTGGGAAGAAGCAGCTCTACTTTGGACAGCTGATGCTTGTGGAGCAACGGGGCGGAGCTGGATTTCTGGATCACCAACTTCTGGAAGGTCTGTCCACTCTTGAACACGCCCATTAATTTCATTAAAATTCATTTTCATACTTAAATGTTTAATCAAATGAACAAAATCTTAAATCCTGAATTTTAATACAAAAGACTTTTATCTCAAGATGTACAGAAGTTTTATTCAACACTTTATTTGAATCAAATCTTTTTATCAAAAATTACTGTTGCCGGGGTGGCCCAGTCTGGTACGGCGTTGGCCTGCTAAGCCAATGATCCTTTGGATCTCGCGGGTTCGAATCCCGTCCCCGGCGTTTAACCAAATATTAATTTGTATAAAATTCTTGAGAAAAAAAGATGACGATTTATAAAATTAGTGGAAAACTTAATCCTAAGCCACCCTTCGACTTTTCTAAATCTTTAAGTTTTGCAGGTATGTTTTCACCAACTAGTGATGAACAGGCCATATCCAAATCCTCATTAACCAAAGCAGTTTACCTAAAAAACATGACTATGGCTTTTAAAGTTGAGGATATTGGAACAGTTGAAAAACCCGTTTTATCGTACACATTATATGCATACGATGAAATAAGAGATGAAATAAAATTTGAACTTTTAGAAAGAATAAAATTTTATTTAAGCTTGGAAGATGATTTAAAGCCATTTTATGCTCTGGGAAGAGAAGATATTGAATTCAACCCTGTTTTGGAAGATCTTTATGGCTTGCATCAGGTTAAATTTTTAACTCCTTTTGAGGGAGCAGCCTGGGCAGTGTTAAGCCAGAGAATATCTATGAAAGTGGCTCACTTAATGAAAGATAGGCTTACTAAAGCTGTTGGTGATAATATTCAGGTTGATGATGTTGATTATTGGACTTTCCCTGATGCAAATCAAGTGAAAAATTTAGGTGCAGATAAACTACAATTTATCTTTAAAAATAAAAGGAAATCAGAATATTTAATGACAGTTGCTGATGCTTTTGATAATGTGAACGAGAATTTCTTAATAAAAGCCCCTATAGGGGAAGTAAAAGATTGGCTTTTAAATATAAAATGAATTGGAGAATATTCAGCTCATTTGGAACTTGTAAGAGCTCTTGGAAGGATGGAAGAACTTTCAGCACATCATGATAGAATGCTTTTGAGTTGTGCTCAGAAAATTTACGGACCTGATATTACGGAAGAACGTTTGAATAAAATTGCAGATAATTATGGAGAATTTAAAGGCTATTGGTCCTATTATTTGAGGACTGCTTGTTAAAACATCACCGCCAGGTAAATCCATTAATAAAGGAAAATTATTTTTTTATATCTTAATACCACGTATTTCTCCTGCAATCAGATAAAAGCCTGCGAGACCTCTCCATTTACCCCATTTACCCGCGATTTTACGTGCATCATCAGCAGTAATCTTTTTATCATTGCAGTAGAAGTGAGATATGGATCTTCTCAAACCTAAATTTCATCAGCTGGGAATGCTCGGTGACGGTGCATGCTTCTTAATGCCGTAAGATGGGCGGTCCATTCACCAACACCCCTTAACTGGCTGAATTCGTCTATAATTTTATTTACATCTTTATATTCCTTTAAATGTTCTAAATCTAATTTTCCCTCTACAATAAGCTTTGATATATCAATTATATACTCTGATTTCCTTAAACTCAGTCCAGATTCACTTAGTTTTTCCTTAGTAAGTTTTGATAATTTTAGTGGAATGGGAAAGGCATAGTAAACATCATCATCTATATGGAGTTTATCTCCGTAATCTTTAATCATATGCCTCTCTATGCTCTGGGAAGCTCTAAGTGAAATCTGTTGTTCAATTATGGATGAAGAGAGTGATTCAAAAACAGTAGCTGTTGTACGACTATTATGCCCTCTAGTTTTTGGATGAGTTTTGACATCACTGCATCATTTTTCATATATTCATAAAATTCCTTAAGGTCAAATTTAAATTAAACATTGAAATAATTAGATTTTCTGCTGACTTTAAATCCTCATCGGTAATTTCTTTATCAGACTTCAATGTAACTGCTAACTCTGGTTCATCCAATGTTCCTGTTGATTCTATAACACTGAGAATTAATTTATTGTTAACCCTTATAACCTGCCAAAACTTACCATTCTCATATCCACTAATCTGGGGATCCCCATCAGTGAATATACTCGCTTTAAACCAAAATCATAAGGAGCAACCGGCTTTAATTTAATATGAGTTGAATATGACATATTTTAGCCCATTTCTTAGAAAATTTTAATCCATCCATCGGGTGGCTTTACGGGTATCAGGGCGTGGAGTGACTGTTGGTGTAATAGCAGGGTATCCTATGGCACACCCATTTAAAGCAAATTTAACGGGAAGTCCTAAAAGCTTCATTAATTCTTCATCTTCCGCCATCTGACTAGTTAGAGATATTAACTGAAACCCCAGATCCAGCGCAGTTGCTTTAAGCCACATATTCTCCAATACATGAGCCAATGATTCTTGCTCAGCCGGTGGAATTCCCCTAAGTTCAGCAACTATAATAAAATAAGGAGCAGTACTCACTCCCGGAACACCTTTATCCACAACCATCTTAAGCCTATTCAGAAAGGGTTGAAACTTAGATTTCATAAAAGGCTTTTCTATTATTAAACTTTCAAAATGCTGGACTCCATCTGCAGCCTTATTCTTCATGAGCAAAGCTAAAGTTTCAATACTTTTACTATCCTTTTGAAAGACAAAAAAACGCCTGAAATCATTTTCATTGCCAACTGCAGCGGCAGCATATGGTGCTAACATTCCAGATTCTATTATTTCTTCTATAAGTTCTTTTGGCGGTTTTTCTTCTTTAAAAACTCGTATAGAATGTCTTGATTTTACTATTTCATCAAATATTTGGTTACGTTCATCCTGATCAGTTTCCATATTCCCTCACCTTCCAAATCATTTACATTAATATTATTATTGTCTTTTTTGATTCATTAATTTTTCAATAGCAGTTCCTAGTCTCTTAATACCCTCGGTGATCTGTTCTTCATTTGCGTTTGAGAAATTAAGTCTTAGGGTATTTATTCGAGGATTATTTACATAAAAGGCCTCTCCTGGTACAAAGGCCACTTTTTCCTTCAAAGATAATTCAAAAAGTTTTAGGGAAGATATATTCTCGGGAAGAGTTACCCATAAAAACATTCCACCTTCAGGTTCAGTGTATTTAACTTCAGAAGGAAAATATTTCTTCATCATTGTTATCATGAGATCCCGTTGGCTTTTATAGAGCTTTCGGATTTGTTGAATGTGCCTTTCTACATTATTATTCTGTAAGTATTGGTAAACCACCCTCTGAGTGAAGTAGTTAGAGTGTAAATCTGAAGCCTGTTTGGCTGTGATAAGTTTATCCATCACCTCTAATGGTGCCACAATCCATCCCATCCTCATGCCTGGTGAGATTATCTTGGAGAATGAACCGAATAGTAGAGATCCTGGCAAATAAGACTTAATAGGGAGAAGATCGTCTCCCATGAATCTTATCTCGCCATAGGGATTATCTTCCATCATCACGGTATCGTGACCTTTAAGGATATCTGCCACTTCTTTTCTCTTTTTTTCAGAATAAGTTATGCCTGTGGGGTTTTGGAAATTAGTGACAGTGTAAAATAGTTTTACATTTTCTTTGGTGATAATATCTTCCAGAGCTTCAGTATCCACACCATCTCCATTAAGTGGTACTGATTTGAAGCAGGGTTCAAACAAACTAAAGGCCTGAATAGCAGCCAGATAAGTGGGTCGCTCCAAAAGGATTTGATCTCCTTTGTTTACAAAGATTTTTCCCACCAAGTCCAGACATTGTTGGGAACCATTGGTTATGAGAATTTCCTCTGATTTAACTTCTAAACCTTTCTGAGAGTATCTTTTTGCAATATATTCTCGAAGAGCAGTGTATCCTTCAGTGGTGCTGTATTGGAGGATTTTATCCCCATGTGCTTTTAAAACTTTAGATGCAGCTGCAGCAATTTCATCCACTGGAAATGATCGAGGATTAGGAAGACCACCAGCAAATGATATCATCTCCGGATCCTCAGTGATCTTCAGAATTTCCCTTACAAAGGATCGGGGTATGTGCTCCATCCTATCTGCGAATAAATAATTTATAAAAATTCCTCCAAATTTAAGTTTCAAAGATTTTTGATAAAATAGAATATTAAATATAAATTTATTATTATTTAATAATTTTAAGGATATATTTCTTCCAATCTATCCATAGCCTCTTTTATTTCTTCATAAGATGTTGCATAAGATAGTCGGACATGATTTTGTCCATAAATTCCACAAGCACTTCCAGGCACCAGTATAACATCTTTTTTTAAAGCATCAACTACAAAAACCTCCGGATATTTGATTTTAGGAAATACATAAAAGGCTCCCTGAGGTTTAACACAATCAATTCCCATATCCCTTAACCGCTGCACTATAAGATCTCGTCTTCTTCTAAACTCCTTTACCATAATATAAACACTATCCTGAGGACCCTGCAGGGCAGCAAGTGCAGCTTTCTGTGATATCGAACTGGCACAAGCCGTGTTATATTGATGTACCTTCAACATTTCCTCAATTAAATTAGGAGTAGATGTAACATATCCTATTCTAAATCCAGTCATAGCGTACGACTTAGAAAACCCATTAATGGTAATAACATTTTCTGAAAATCTGGCGGGACTATAATGCTTTTCATCATAAATTATTTTCTCATATATCTCATCTGATATTATAGCCAATCCAAGATCATCAGCTATTTCAGTAATAACCTTTATATCCTTCTTTTTCATAACACTGCCCGTGGGATTTGCAGGTGAATTTAATATGATAGCCCTAGTCCGGGGTGTAATCTTCTCCAAAACTCTTTCTGGAGTCATTCTAAATTCATCCTCTTCTTTAAGTCTTACAGGAATTGATACCCCACCTGCTAATTTCACAGATGCGTCATAGGACACAAAACCGGGATCTGGAATCAATACTTCATCATCCTCATTTATCAAAGCTTGAAGGGCAATGTGGAGAGCTTCGCTGGCACCCACCGTAACTATAATAGATTCTGGATCGACTAATATATTATTATCTTCTTCTAATTTAGTTGAAATGGCATTTCTAAGTTCTAAAATACCTTTATTAACCGTGTAATGTGTGAATCCTTCATCTAAAGCTTTTTTAGCAGCTTCTATTATGTGGGGTGGTGTGTTGAAGTCAGGCTCTCCTAAACCGAGGTTAATGGAATCCTCTCCAACCAGTTCAAACATTTTTCGTATTCCAGAAAGATTTATTGATTTAACTCTTCTTGCAGGCTCCATGAAAATTACCATTATCTATTTTTATCTATACTTATATAAAGAGAATCATGACTGAGTTAAAAAGGTCTCTTGGCCTTTTTGATGTGACAAGCCTGGTAATCGGTACCATAGTGGGTGCGGATATTTACATCGCCGCGGCATTTGGAGCGGGTTTTCTAGGACCAGCTTCTGTGCTTGCTTGGATTTTAGCGGGAGTTATGGCGATGACCATAGCACTATGCTTTGCTGAATGTTCCTCCTTAGTTCCTCAAGTGGGAGGGCCTTACGCGTATGCTAAAGAAGCATTTGGAGATTTTACAGGCTTTATTGTAGGATGGTCTCTTCTGATCGCCTCTTGGAGTGCTATAGCAGTATTCCCCCTAGCATTTGTTTCCTATCTCAAGTTTTTTTTCCCTAATATCTCCTTGACCGTGCAAATAATAGTTAAAATTCTATTTGTTCTATTTTTGACAGTTGTTAACTATTTCGGGGTTCGTCAAGCAGGTAAGGCTAACGATATATTAACGATCTTAAAGATAGCACCTATACTGATATTTACCATCGCTGGAATCATTTATTTCATACTAAAACCATCCATTCTCATTTCTAACTTCACGCCTCTGGCACCATTAGGCTTTGGGGGTCTGGGAAGTGCTCTAGTATTAATATTCTGGGCTTATGTTGGATTTGAACTGGTAACAGTTCCTTCAGATGAAATTATAGATTCTAAAAAAACCATACCCTTGGCTATAGGCATAGGTATGGGTATAATCGTCCTTTTCTACTTTGTAACTAATTTCGTGATTATAGGTATAGTTCCCTGGATGAATCTTTCAACATCAACAGCGCCACTGGCATTAGCTGGATTTGCACTGATGGGAGCTTTAGGTGCAGCTTTTTTAACTATTGGCGCTCTTCTATCAATTTCAGGTTCTGATGAGGCGGGTATTTTATCATCCGCCCGAATACCTTACGCCATGGCGGGAGATGGTCTGCTCCCTAAGTTCTTTGCCAAAATTCATCCCAAATACGGAACGCCTTATGTGGCATTGATTATACAAAATACTGTAACATTAATAGCGGCTATATTTGGCACTATAAGCCAATTAATTATTCTATCAGTATTCACAATACTATTCTGCTACCTTATAACCTGCATCTCTGTTTTCCCCTTAAGAAATAAATATAGTGGAGGCTTCCGGCTACCATGGATCATACCTATTTCAGGGATTTTGATCAGTATTTACATGATGACTCAATGCGCACTTAATCAAATTATAGTCGGCACAATTCTTATATTATTAGGTGTCCCCATATACGTGAAATACGCCCCACGGACTGAAATAAAAACTGTGCAAAGAGATATAAAGTTAGGCAGAGATTTTTTCTCAAAACAAGTTCAACTAGATAGAATATTTCTCGCTAACTTCCTTAGACAGCTTAGGGAATTAATAAAGAGAATCTAAAAATCTATGGTTCAAAATATTATATCCTAAATTTCAATTTAATTTTTAGAAATAAAAATTTCCCTACTTTTCACAAACCCCACATTGATAACATCCAAAAGTCTCGCACCAGGGTGTTATATCACCATTCATTGCCTTCTTGTATTCTTTCTTTAAAAATTCTGTTTCAATCCCCACGTTAATGTTCTTCCAAGGTAAAATATCATCCAAATTCCAGTGAGGAGTCTTTTTTTTCCATCGTGTTAGAGGAACTCTGTTTCTCCAGGATAATTCAATAATATCTCCCACGGTAGAGTTTCCCTGTGATAAAACATGTTGTATCAGGGCAATCTTCGTATTCTCTGTTTTAAAAGATTTTAATCTAATTTCTGAACGTATATACTTGATTTTTTCATTTAAAGAATCAAAATCAAATCCCTGCCACTGGAAAGGTGTATGTGGCTTAGGTATAAATGGATTTATACTTATTTTCAGAGCATTTTTTCTCTCAGGAACTTTTTGTAATCTTTTTATCAGTCCAACCAGTTCTTCCAGATCTTTCCTGGTTTCTGTGGGCAAACCAACCATAAAATAGAGTTTAACATTTAAATCATGTTTAAAAGCCCTGTTCAAGACTTCTAAAATATTATCATCGGTTATAGGTTTATTAGCAACCTTCCTGATTCTCCAGGTTGACTCCGGCGCTATTGTTATGGTTCTAAGCCCGCTTTTATGTAAAATATTTAGTAAATTATCTGAAACAGATTCTATCCTTAAAGAAGGTGTGGTAAGTTGAAATTCTCGATCATAAAGCTCCTGGCACAGTTCTTCTATCTTAGAATAGTCTGATACTGCAGCACCGATAAGAGCCACCCTATCAAGACCTGTGGCTTTCCTGCATTTTTCCGCAATTTCCAAGAGTTTTTTAAGAGGCATTTCTCTGCGG
>Ga0182011_10003396_pt1 | contig 13069 bp, 12 predicted proteins | sample 711E1DmetaG_FD_120481 | JGI IMG/M metagenome (GOLD analysis project Ga0182011, IMG submission 120481) | Permafrost microbial communities from Stordalen Mire, Sweden - 711E1D metaG | ecosystem: Environmental > Terrestrial > Soil > Wetlands > Permafrost | place: Sweden: Stordalen | collected... | reverse complement strand
CGTCCTTGAGGGTGAAGTACAGATGCCCCGAGGCCGGCATCGAGAGGTTGCTGATCTCCCCCTCGACCAGGACGTCCTCCAGGTCCGGGCTGAGCGCGATGACCCCGCGGATGACCGCGGTGAGCTGGGCGACGGTCAGCGCCTGGCGGAAGCTCATCGCCGGTCCCGCCCGGCGCTCACACCCGCTCCCGGGCGATCCGGCCGAGCACCCCGTTGACGAGGGGGACCGCCTCCTCACCGGCGTACACCCGGGCCAGCTCCAGGGACTCGTCGATGCTCACCGCGACCGGGGTCGCCGGCTCGTAGAGCACCTCGTAGGTCCCGAGCCGCAGCACCGCTCTCTCGACCTTGCCGTAGTCGACGAGGTCCCAGTTGACACTCGCCTCGGAGATGGCCGCATCGATGCGGACGACGTGCTCCAGCGTCCCCTCCACCAGGATGCGGGCAAACTCGACGGTGTCCCGGGGTGCGCCCATGTCATCGGCCTGATACTCGAGGGCCGGGCGCGGCTCCTTCTCGGTCCCCTCCAGCTCGAAGAGGACCCGCAGCGCCAGCTCGCGTCCCCGGCGCCGCCTCCCCGCGGAGCGGCTCATGGGGCGAAGACGACCTCGCTGACGTGAACGTTGATGGTGCCCACGTCCAGGCCCAGCATCCGCTCCACCGCGTCGGCGACGCGCTGCTGCACCTCGGCCCCGACCTTGGGGACGGAGTGGCCCGAGACCACGACCACCCAGAGGTCGATGTCGAGGGTGCTGTCGTCGCGCAACTCGACCCTGGCGCCGCGATGAGCCGCGGAGCGGCGCAGGATGCGCTCCAGGGACTGGCCCGCCGCCTGGTACATGGCGTGGACGCCCTCGACCTGGAGGGCGGTGAGGACGGCGATCCAGGCCACCACCTCGTTGGCCACCCGGGTCACGCCGAGGGATGTGCGGAGGGGCGGACGGTGCCCGTTGGTCGCGGCGTCTGCCGGTGCATCCATCAGGCCCTCTCCAGGTACCGCCCGGTGCGGGTGTCGACGCGGACGTGGTCGCCGACGTTGACGAAGAGCGGAACGTCTACGGTGGCCCCGGTCTCCAAGGTCGCCGGTTTGGTCCCGGCGTTGGCGGTGTCGCCCTTGAACCCGGGATCGGTCTCCCGCACCTCAAGCTCCACCGAGGTGGGCAGCTCGACACCGAGGATCTTGTCGTCCCACATGAGCAGGGTGAGGTTGACGTTCTCCTTGAGCCAGCGAGCACCCTCACCCACCTGTTCGGGAGAGAGAGGTGTCTGGTCGTAGGTGGTCGTGTCCATGACCACGTACGCATCCCCGTCCCTGTAGAGGAACTGCGCCTCGCTGCGCTCGATCCGGGCGCGCCCGAACTTCTCCTCGGGACGGTAGGTCTCCTCGGTCACCGCCCCCGTCGAGAGGTTCTTCATCTTGGTGCGCACGATGGCGGTGCCCCGGCCAAGCTTCATGTGGTTGAAGTCGAGGACCTGGAGGAGCTGACCGCCCCGCTCCACCGTGGCCCCGGGACGGAGGTCGCCTGCATTGATCATTGATTCAATTCTCTTCTCTCTCGCACCATCCGGGTGGCTGCCTCCAGGGCGACCGCATACCCGGAGACGCCGAGCCCCAGGATGACCGAATCGGCGGCCTCCGCGGTGAGCATGACCTTCCGGTAGCTCTCGCGCTGGAAGGTGTTGGTGAGGTGGATCTCGACGACCACCCCCGGGAACGCCCGGAGCGCGTCGAGCAGGGCGACACTGGTGTGGCTGAACGCCCCGGGGTTGATCACCAGGGCGTCGGAGTGCCCGGTCTCCGCCTCGATGAGGTCGATCAGCTCGCCCTCGCTGTTGCGCTGCTCGGTGCGGATGTCGATGCCCATCGCCGCGGCACGCTCACGCAGATCGGTGTCGACCTCGGCGAGGGTGCGGCCGCCGTAGAGCTCGGGCTCCCGGCGCCCGAGGCTCCCCAAGTTGGGACCGTTGAGGACAAGGACCCTGGTCATCTGCTTTGAAGCACCTCCTCGATCGTCTCGCGCACCAGATCGGCGGGCACGCGCTGGTCGGTGACCGGCTCGCCGCGCCGGGCCAGCAGCACCCAGCGGACCTCGCCGCCCACCGCCTTCTTGTCGTGGCCGAGACGGCGCAGCACGGCCGCGGGCAGGACGGGGGGCAGAGGCTGGAGGCCGAGGCGGTCGAGGAGGCCGTCCTGCCATTCCCGATCGGCCGCGGAGAGCCCGACCATCTCGGTCGAGAGCCGGCCGGCGACCCGCATCCCCGCCGCCACCGCCTCCCCGTGGGTGACCGTGCCGTAGCCGGTGGCCGCCTCGATGGCGTGGGCGACGGTGTGCCCGTAGTTGAGGACGGCCCTCAACCCGGATTCGCGGGGATCGCGGCCGACCACCTCCGCCTTGATCGCCGCGCAGCGCTCGATGATCGGGGTGAGGGTCTCCACATCGCCGGCTCCGGCGCGCTCGACGCCCGCGTCGAGGAGGGTGGGGAGGTCGGTGTCGGCGATCATCGCGTACTTGGCGATCTCCCCCAGACCGGAGGCGAGCTCCCGGGATGGGAGGCTGCGCAGCAGGCCGGGGTCGGAGAGTACCGCCCGTGGCTGCCAGAAGGCACCGGCCAGGTTCTTGGCGGCACGGAGGTTCACACCGGTCTTGCCACCGATGGAGCTGTCGACCATGGCGAGGAGGGTGGTCGGCACCCCGAGCCAGGCTATGCCCCGGCAGTAGGTCGCCGCCGCGAACCCGGCGAGGTCGCCCACCGAGCCCCCGCCCACCGCAACCACGGCGTCGCGCCTGCCCAGCCCCAGCGAGGCGAGCCGCTCGATCAGCCTCCCCGCTGACACCCAGCTCTTGGCCGTCTCGCCGCCGGCCAGGCTCACCAGCGGCGCCTCCCTGCCGGAGGCGGCGATCCGGGCGGCGAGGCGGCGAGCGGCAGGCTCGACGCTGCGGTCGGTGACCACGGCGACGCGGCGGGAGTCGGCGGGCAGATGGGCCTCGATGTTGGCGACGGCGGCCTCGCCCACGATCACCGGGTAGGCGGAGCCGGCGACCGGCACCGGGATGGCGCCGGCCAGGGCGCGGATGGCGGTCTCGGCCTCCTCCGGGGAGGTGCGGCCGGTGTCGATGCGGAGGTGGGCCTCGGCGTAGGCGCGCTGCCGCCGCCGGCGCAGCTCGGCGAGGCGGCCGCTGACATCGCCGCGGAGCAGGGGGCGGTCGGAGGCCGAGCCCAGCCGCTCCAGCAGGGTGCTGTCGGGGGCGTCGAGGGCCACCACCCAGGCGGCCTCGAGCAGCCGGCGGCGCGTGGCGGGTTCGCCGAAGAGCCCCCCACCGCAGGCGATGACGACCGCACGGGGACGTTCCAGCAGCTCGGTCACGGTGGCCAGCTCGATCCGCCGGAACGCGTCCTCCCCATCCAGGTCGATGATCTGGGCCGGGCTCCGCCCGGTGCCGCGCTCGATCTCCGCGTCGGTGTCGCAGAGCTCCCAGCCGAGACGGTCGGCGAGCCGCCGTCCGAGGGTGGTCTTGCCCGTCCCGGGAAGGCCGACCAGGGCCACCGGCCGCGAGCCGGCCGCGGTCGGAGCGATCACCGGAGCCGCCTCGTGCTGCGCCGGTAGCCGGCCAGGTTGCGGCGCATCTCGGTGAGCGAGTCGCCTCCGAGCTTCTCGGTCATGGCCACCGCGATCACCCAGCCGAGCATGGCCTCGGCGACCACGGCGCCGGCCGGCACGATGCAGATGTCGCTCCGCTCGTAGTGGGCGTTGACCTCGGCGCCGGTGTGGGCATCGACCGAGCGCAGCGGGGTGAGCAGCGTCGAGATCGGCTTGAAGTGGACCGTCGCCCACACCGGCTCGCCGTCGGTGACCCCGCCGGTGAGCCCGCCCTGGCGATTGCTGAGATGGTGAAACCCCTCGCCCTCGACGTACCTCGGGGAGTCGTGGACCTGAGAGCCCAGGGACCGGGCGGCGACCACGGCGGCCCCGATCTCGACGCCCTTCACCGACGGGATGCTGCAGAGGGCCTGGGCGATGAGGCCGTCGAGCTTCCTGTCCCACTGCGCGTAGCTGCCCAGGCCGGCGACCACGCCGGATGCGGTGACCACCGCGCTGCCCCCCAGCGCGTCGCCACGCTCGCGGGCGACGTCGATGGCCGCCACCATCCGCTCCGAGGCCCCGGGGTCGGGGCAGCGCACCGGCGACGCCTCGACGGCGACCGGGTCCACGTCGTCGCGCCAGTCGATGGCCACGGCTCCGATCCGCTGCACCCACGAGCTGACGTGGACGCCGAGCTGTGACAGCAGCGTCATGGCCACCGCCCCGGCGGCGACCCGGGCGGCCGTCTCGCGCGCGCTCGCCCTCTCCAGGACGTCGCGGGCGTCGTCCAGGTCGTACTTGAGCATGCCGGCCAGGTCCGCATGCCCCGGACGGACCCGGCCCACCGGCTTGCGCTTGAACCCGGGGGCGGTCACCTGCATCGGCCCCCGCCAGTTGTCCCAATCGCGGTTGGTGATCACCAGGGCGACGGGCGATCCGATGGTGAGGCCACCGCGCACCCCGCCCACGATCTCGGCGTGGTCCTGCTCGATCTGCTGGCGCTTGCCCCGGCCGTAGCCGCCCTGGCGGCGGCGGAGATGGGGATCGATGTCACGCCGGGCGTCGAGGCGCAGCCCGGCGGGCACGCCTTCCACGATCACCGTCAACTGGGGCCCGTGGGACTCCCCGGCGGTCAGGAAACGGAGCATCGGCGTGGCTTCGGCGCAGACCGGAGCGGCGCTCGCCGGGTCTGTCGCGGGGACGTCATCAAGGGGGAAGCTCACTCGTGCGGGGGCGCGATCGGCGCCGCTGGCTGCGCCAGCGATTCTACGGGTCAGCGCGCCCGATTCCCCGCCGACCCAGGATACGCGCTGATCCGGAGCTCATCTGCCTCGGCAGGGCCATGCCACCGGCGGTCCGGCGCGCGCGGGCTAGGCTGCACGGCGACGGGGAAGCCGTCCCGGACGTAGATGGTGAGCGGCCCGGAGTCGTGCGGCTGGAAGTGGCCGGCCACGTACGGGTAGAGCGGCGCGTACGGCCCGCTCAGCCATTGGCGAAGGGTCGTATTGAGAACCAGGTAGTCGGCGTGCTCCAGGGCAGCCCGATAGGCCGGCACCGCGCCGCCCGGGCTGTCCTGGTTTGCCAGATGGGTCGCCTCCGGGTCGGTGAACGCGGTGCAGCCGGCAACCGCCGATTCAAAGCGGTCGCTCATCAGCAGCAGATAGGTGTAGGGGGAGATCGCGCACCCGTTCACCGGAACGACGGCGTCGACCCACGGACTAACGTCCACTGTCGACTCGGTCTCGATGAGGGACGCGTGGGCGACCACCAGACCGGTCACGGCGAGGGCGGCCACCGCGGCCACCAGTCGCGGCGCCCATCGCGAGCTGAGCCCGGCCACCGCGATGCCCAGGAGGAGCGCCGGGTACGGCACCAGCATGGCGGGGAAGTGCTTGAAGTAGACGCCGATCGCGAACTGGACGGCCCCGAGGCTGAGCGTGCCGCCGATGGCGAACCAATCCAGGGTGGTGAGCCGCCGCCGCGCCGCGGCCAGCCCGACAGCGATCACGACTCCCAGCCCCGCCAGGGCGACGGCGGCCTCGATCAGCCGGCCCCCATCGGGGGCAAACGTCATGGACAGGAGGCGGCCCGTCACCGTGGTGCGTCCGCCCGTTTGGACGCGCTCCAGCTGGGTGACCACGGTATCGTGGAAAAGGGCGGCGGGCGCCGCCACGAAGAAGGGGAGCACTGGAATGATGAATCCGGCGGCGACCCCCCCCACGAAGGGCAGCAGCCGGCGCCTGAAACGGCTCGCGCAGAGCACCATCACCACCAGCACCGGCAGGACGGCGGCGACCAGGACCGCCCCCGCGAAGCCGAAGGCGGCGCCGCCCGCGACCAGCCGGCGCCGCCCGGCGAGACCGTCCCGATCGAAGACCAGGACCGCGCCCAGAAGGCAGAAGAAGCACATGAGCGGCTCGAGCATGCCGTCGAGCAGGGCGATGTACGTCGCCGGATAGACGGCCATCAGTCCGCAGGCGGCGAGGGCCGCGAGCCAGCCGCGGTGAGCGATCAACCTCCCGACCAGCGCCACATTGGCGGCGGCAAGCAGAGGCGAGCAGCAGCTGGCAGCCATCAGGGCCCCACGGGTGCCCACCGCCATCGAGAGCAGGCCAAATGGGCTGTACAACAGCAGCAGCCCCGGCGGCTGGAGCAGCGCGAAGTCGCGGTACGGCAGGGCGCCGTGGACGAACCGGATCGCCGCTCCCAGGTAGAAGCTGGTGTCGGAATATCCCTCGAGCAGCGCGTTGGGGCGGGTGAGCCGCAGCACCTGGAGCCCGGCGGCGATCAGCGCGAGCACCACCACCACGGTGGTGGCCGGGTGATGGCCGGGGGAGCCGGCCTGCCCGGTCCCCCGTCGGGTCGCGTCTGCAGGCGGCGACTGAGGCGGTCGGATGGCACCCGGCCCTCCCCCCGTGCCGCCCGTGGCGTCGGTCATCGCTGATTCCCCTCGGTGGTACCGTGCCGCGGATGGGACCGGAGGTCGCCGCCCGGCAGACGCACTGCGCCGCCACCGCAGCCGCCCGATCCCGCGGCGAGCGCGCCGGTCGTTGGGGAGTCTGGCATGCGCGGCTCTCGCAGCACACGGGCTGGTGCCTGGTCGCCGCCGCCCTGGCGACCGCTGCCCTCTGCTTCTCCCACCTGCCCTCCCTGCTGTTGCACGCGCAGTTTTACGCCGACGACGGGAGCTGGTACCAGACCGCGTACGCGCATGGTCCGCTCGTCTCGCTCTGGGACCCGGCCGCCGGCTACCTGATCGCTCTCCAGCGGATCACCGCCTCGCTCTCGCTGCTGCTCCCCACCGTCGCCGTGCCCACCTTCTTCAACGCCGTGGGCCTGCTCGTCGAGGCCGGCGGCATCTGCTATCTCCTCTCGCGCCGGATGGCCGACTCCATTCCACGCCTCGCGGTCCGGGTCGCCATCGCCCTCCTGGTCATCGCCCTCCCCAACAGCTACGACACCACAGGCAATCTGACCAACGCGCAGTGGCACCTGGGCCTGATCGCGTTCCTGGTCGTCTTCGCGGGTCGACCCCGGCGCCTGTGGGGCTGGATCTGTGACGGGGCCGTCCTGATCCTCTCCGGCCTGACCGGGCCGTACTGCATCCTGCTGGAGCCCATCGCGGCCTGGAGATGGCTCCGGGATCGCGGCGACCGGCGCCGCGGCTTCGTCCTGCTGGCGAACTCGGCCTGCGCCATCGCCCAGGTGGCTGTCCTGGCCGCCGCCTACGCGCAGCAGCGCTCCTCGCAGGGGCTGGCCCCCGGTATGGCGGCTCTGGTCACGCTGCTCGGGCGCCAGCTCACGCTCGGCCTCACCTCCGGGGCACACGGGCTGAGTGGGCTGGTGGGGACGCCACTCGGCGACAACCTTGTCGCCCTCGCGGTGCTGGCCGCCATCCCGGTGGTCGCGTGCGCCTGGGCCGGGTGGCGAGGTCCAGCCATCCTCGGTGCCTTCTGCGCCTTCGCCGCCCTCGAGCTGGTCCTGGCGCTCGTGGCACCGTCGATCCCATCGCCGCGCTGGCCCAACCTGGGCGAGCCCGCCGACATCGTCAACTTCCATCCGGGCGGCATCCGCTACTTCCTCTACCCGCTGCTCGCCTTCGCGATCTCCCTGGGCTGGCTCGCTGCGCGCCGGGCTCGCCCGAGCCCGCGGCCTGAGGGCAAGCCGCCCCGCCGCCTCCGTGATGCGCCGGCCCGAGTCGGCGCGGTGGCCGCCTTCATCCTTCTCCTCCTCAGCGCTGCCAACGGCGTCCCGAGGGACTGGCTCTATCCCCCGTACTTGGACCAGCACTGGGGAGCCCAGGTCCAGCGCCTCGACGCCGCAGCGCCCGGGACACGGGTCGTGATCCCCATCAATCCCCGGGGCTGGACGATCACCCTGACCGCCCGCTGACGGCTCGGCTGGAGATGGCAGCCGGCCGGCCCGCCAGCGCCTCTCCCGCGGACGGACCACGGCGTCCCGGATCCGGTCGAGGGCGATCGATCAGCGCACTCCGTCACGACTGGCTGTGGCCATAGGGGAAACCGTTGCGCACGTAAAAGAGCAGCTTGCCCACGACATGAAGGCGGAAGTTCGCGCTCACGTAGTCGCGAAGGCGCGCATCAGGTGGGATGTACCAGTCCTGGAACGGCGTGCTTGTCACGATGTAGTCGGAACGATCGACCATCACTGTCCAGAGATGCTCGGCACCCGCGGAGCCGAATCCGTACGAGAGCGTCGCTCCCTCCGGATCGATCATGTCGTTGCAGACGGCGGCCGTCGACACGAAGCGGTCGGTGGTCATCAGCAGCTTCGGTGCATCCGAGAGCGTGCATGCGCCCGCAGGAATCTCCGCATCGACGACATTGGCGACGTCATTCGTCGTCAGGTTGTGAATCGAGACCACCTGGGTGGCGCACAAGAGGGCGATCGCCACCCCGGTGACGGCGATCCCGAATCGCACTGCGCGTGGTGTCTCGAAGAGCCTCGCGAGTGAGAGGCCCAGGAGGAGCCCGAGGAACGGGGCAACGAATGCGGTGTAGTTGGTGAAGTAGTACGCGGGAGCGAACTGTGAGATCACCGCCAGCACGGCGGCAGCAATCGCGAACCACTCCAGCGTTGAGGGCCTCCGCCGTGGGCGCAAACAGAAGGATGCCATCACGATCGCCACGATCACCAATGCCGCGATGATCGCGGCCTGCGCTCCTCCCACCCCAGATAGTCCGGTGATATCCCCAAGCCTGGCCGGGATTGGGACTCGCTGCGTTCCTGGAGCGCTGGCCAATGGAGCGGCCACAAGATCGCGCAGGAATGACCCGGGCGCCAAGACGAAGAAGGGAAGTGTGGGGATGCCGAAGCCCGCGGCCACGCCGGCGATGAATGGAAGCAGTCGATGACGGAAATCGGTCAGGCAGAGCACGGCCAGCACGACCACCGCAACGACGGCGGGCGCCTTGACCGCCAGAGCGATCCCTATGGCGATGCCGCCGAGCAGGACGCGGCGCCGCGACCGAGAGAGCGAATCGCCCTCGAAGATAAGCGCCGCTCCGGCCAGGCAGAAGAAGTCCACCACCGACTCGAGCAGCCCGCTGCGGAGCGCGTACAGCTCGGCGGGATAGAACGCCATAACCCCGCAGGCGACGACCACCGCAGTGGTACCCCGGTGATGGACGACCTTCCCGGTGAGCAGCACGCTGCCCGCTGCCAGAAGCGGCGTGCAGAGGCGCAGGACCGCGAGCGCATCGCGGGTGCCGATCCATTCAGAGAGGAAAGCGAAGGGGCTCGCCAGGAGCGGGAACCCGGGGGGTTGAATCAAATCGAAGTCGCGGTATGGCATCGCTCCGTGCACGAGACGGACCGATGCGCCGAGCCAGGAGGAGATGTCAGGAGTGAGGCCGAATAGGAATCCCGGGCGCGACACCTGATAGAACGTGATCGCCGCTGCGAGCACGGCGAAGACCCAGATGAGGACTGTGTCGCGCCGATCGACCTCGTACGTCATTGGAACCTATGGCCGGGTTGGGCGTGGCCCCAGACCTTTGGATCCCGGCCGCCGGCCCAAGGATGGCGAGCGCCGAGCCGGAGCACACGATGCCATCATCCGCGCCCGCGACAGGCTCCTGTGCGAGGCGATCACCCGAGAGGCAGCAGCTCGGCGCGAGATCGCAGGCGGCAGGCCCGCCAGCGCTTCTCCAGGGACGATCACACCCCGCCGGCGCTCCCCTGGGGGGCGGACGGCGCGGCGCGCCCCTCCTGCTCGGCTGCGCCGGGGTAGGCCATGACCCGGTAATCCTCGATGGCCTGGAGGATCTGGGTGTAGAAGCGGTCCGGCTTGGGGACGAGCCGCAGCACCTCGGTGCCGTCGCGGCCCGCGGACTGGATCTCGAGCGAGCCCGCCCCGATCAGCCGGTCGGCGAGCGGCCGGCGGACCACGGTGTCCTGGATCCGGTCGAGGGCGATCGACTCGGTGACCCGCGAGATCACCCCGCTGGAGAGGACGATCCGGTGGGTGGTCAGGGTGTACGTGTGGAAGCGCCAGCGCAGGACGCGGAGCAGATACCAGGCCACCACCACCACCGCCACCACCGCGTCGGCGATCGCCTTTGCCCCGCTGACGTTCTTGCCGCTCACCTGGTCGGGCACGAGCTGGATCAGGATCAGCGGCACGCCGAGGCAGATCACGGCCAGCAGGGTCGCCGGCACCAGGACCGCGACGTGCTGCCGCTCGGTGGTCACCACGGACTCGCCGCTCAGGAGGTGGGGCGTCATACCGCCGCAATGATGCGGCATGCGGGCCGACCTCAGGTGAGGGGCAGACTTTGGAAGAGAACGAGCACCGCACCGGCGCAGAGGAAGGGCCCGTAGGGAATGGGGTCCTTGAGGCTCCGCACCCGCGTCACCAGGAGGAGCAGCGCCACGGCGCCGCCCAGGAAGACGCCGCCGGTCACCGCGTAGATCGCCTGCAGGTGGTTGGGGCTGTCCAGACCCAGCCCGGTCACGGCGCCGATCAGGGCACCGAGCTTGGCGTCGCCCAGACCGATCCCGTGGCGCGAGATCAGGTGGAAGAGCAGGAAGAAGCCGCCGATCACCAGGGCGCCGGTGAGCGACCGGGTGAACGACAGCCCGGGGGTGACGGCGGAGAGCAGCACCGCCACCACGATGGCCGGGTAGGTGATCTTGTCGAGGATCAGCCGGTGCTTGAGGTCGAAGAGGACGATCTGGACAAACACGGCCATCCAGAGGAAGGTCTCGAGAGCCGCCCAGGTGAGCGTCTGGCGACCCGCGAAGAGGCCGAAGGTGAAGGCGCCCAGCACCGGGGCGAGGCCCCACTCCAGCCAGGTCCACCCGTACTTCTCGGGCAACCACGGGGCGGCCGCCTCGGGCTGCTCGCCTCGTTCCCTGGCCGCATCCGCCCCCTTGGCAACCTCGGCCTCGTACTCGGCGCGCTCCTCGTCCTCCTCCTGTCGGAGACCTTCCGCCCGCTCCAGGACGACATTGATCCACCCGATGCCGAGCCCCACCGCGGCGCCCGCCACCCCCGAGGCGAGCGTGAAGGCGATGTTCATCGTCCGGTCGTGGCGGCGCGGAGCGCCGCTGGCCCGGTCATCCGGCGAGTGCCTGCTCGAGCGCGGCACGGGCGGCGTGCCACGGGGGATCGACGCCGGTCCAGCGCTGGAAGCTGAGCATCCCCTGGAAGAGGAGCATCTCCACGCCGTCGGCGGCCCGGAGGCCGCGTGCCTGAGCGGCGGCCACCAGGTCGACGGGACGGGGCCGATAGCGAAGGTCGGCAACGATGCAGCCCGCGGGCAGCATCTCCACCGGCACGGGGATGCCGAAGACCCCGGTCGACGAGGCGTTGACGAGGATGTCGGCCTCGCGGGCGGCGGCCTGGACCGCCTCGGTGTCCTTCCAATCGACGGCTCGGGCGTCGGGCGAGACCCGCAGGCAGAGCTCCTCCGCCTGCTCCAGACGCCGCGCCACCACCACCACCTCGTCCACCCGCATCCGGCAGAGGGCGAGCACGCAGGCGGCGGCCCCGCCGCCCGCTCCCAGCACGATGCCCCGAGCCCCGGGATCGGGGCGGAGGCGCTGGTAGCTGAGCGAGAGCTCAAAGCCGCGCGCGTCGGTGTTGTCTCCGATCAGCTCCCCGTCCCGGATCAGCAGAGTGTTCACGGCCTGGCAGACCGCGGCATCGCCCTCCAGCCGGTCGCAGGCCGCCGCCAGCGCCGCCTTGTAGGGGACGGTGACGTTGCAGCCGCTGATCTCGCCGCTGCGGAGCTGCCGGAGCAGCCCGGGAAGCTCGGCGGGGGTGACGTCCAGGGCGGTGTAGTCGCCCTGGAGATCACGGGCGTGGAGCGCGGCACGGTGCATCGCGGGACTTGGCGAGTGCCGAATCCCCGATCCGATCAAACCGAGCTGGAGCCACTTTGGTGGCGCTACCGGCATCCTCCGCCCGCCGTACCGATCAACAGGAGGTCCCATATTCGGAAATCTGCTGCTCGTGGACGGCCTCGGTGACCGAATAGTGGTTGTGTCCGCACGGGTCGGTCACGTAGAAGAGATACGTGGTCGAGGCCGGGGCCAGCGCGCCCCCGAGGGTGGCGAGGCCGGGAGAGTCGATCGGGGTGGGCGGGAGACCGGAGTTCTGGTAGCTGTTGTAGGGGGTGGCGGTGGCCTCGTCGGCCAGGGACATCGGCTGCCCGGACATGTGCAGCCCGTACATCACGATGGCGTCGATCTGGAGGTTCATGGGGGCGGCCAGCCGGTTGTTGACCACGGAGGCGACCAGCGGGAAGTCGGCGGCGAACCGGGCCTCGGCCTGGATGATCGAGGCGGTGATGAGATCGTCGTAGGCCTCGGTCGGGGACGCCGGGAGCTTGGGCACCACGTTCTGGGCAAAGGCGGTGAGCTGCTTCTGGACCACCTGCTGGGCGGTCGCGCAGTCCGGCACCGTGTAGGTCGCCGGGAAGAGGAATCCCTCCAGGGAGGTGTCTCCCGCCGGGCGGATGCCGAGGAAGGGTGCCGTGTAGCCGCTCTGGGCGAGGGCGTCGAGGTACTCCGTCCGGGTGATGTCCAGCCCCTTGGTCGTGGCGATGCGCTCGGCGATCTGGTCGATCGTGAAGCCCTCGGGGATCACGAACGTCACCGCCCTGCAGTACTGCGGGCCGTCCAGGACGTTGATGATCTCGCTCGCCTCCATCGCCGAGTCCACCTGGTAGACGCCGGCGTGGAGGTGCACGCCCCGGATCCGGGCGTAGGCCGAGAAGAAGAGGGCGCTCTTGATCAGCCCCTGGTTCTCGAGGCTGTTCGCCAACTGGTCGAGGCTCTCTCCGGGGCTGACGGTGATCACGGTCGCGGCTTCGCTGCCCGCGTACGTGGGTTCCAGCTCGATCCGGCCGTAGACGAAGACGGCCCCGGCGAGCAGGGCCAGGACCACGACCACCCCGACGAGCGCAAAGACCACACCGAGCCGGCCCCTCTGGCCGTTCTTCACGGCGAAGGCCTCCG
>Ga0182011_10003395_pt1 | contig 13070 bp, 11 predicted proteins | sample 711E1DmetaG_FD_120481 | JGI IMG/M metagenome (GOLD analysis project Ga0182011, IMG submission 120481) | Permafrost microbial communities from Stordalen Mire, Sweden - 711E1D metaG | ecosystem: Environmental > Terrestrial > Soil > Wetlands > Permafrost | place: Sweden: Stordalen | collected... | reverse complement strand
GCCATGGAAAGCCCAAACGTAACCAGTTACGCGCCAAGCGTATCCGAGCAATCGCCATGAAAGCAGGGGAAGAAAGGCCTTTGCTCATCACTTTTGGCTTGCATGTAGTAATCGTTTACTACATTATGACGTACGTTCCGGTGAGTAGTTTGGGCATAATGGAATTTCCTCAAGTAATTGATTACTAGAATTCCGGACTCAATTGCTTACACCAGGACAAGATGGTTTCTCGTTTTTTGAGAGCGATCTCAGCGAGACAAGACGAGAAGCAGAAATAATGAGGAGGGGGAGCAAGAATGAAGTTGAGAGTAATATTCGCGATCGCGGCGTTGATCGGCATCGCTGGCATGGCGTCCGCCAACTTGCTGGTCAATTCGGGGTTTGAGTCAGGGGATATGTCCAGTTGGAACCCCGGCGGACCGGGATGGCGGACCAGTTCCTATGGTGCAGACATGCACAGCGGAACCTATGGTCTCGTGGACGACGTACAGTCCACGGACAGCACTGAGTGGCGCGTCATCGATCAAGCCGTGGCGGTCACCGCCGGGCAGAGCTACGACGTCGACGCCTATCTGAAGGGTGTCAGTATTCAGAGCGGCGTGTCGGAGTCATGGCTGGAACTCGCATGGGTCAACGGATCCGGCGGCTGGGTTTCTTCGTTCCAGACCACGCATCTGACGGCCGATTCCGATTGGACGTTGATGAGCGGTACTGACCTCGTGGCCCCTGTGGGGTCGGTCACGGCCGACGTTCGGCTCGTAACCCACCAGATTGCGGGCCAGGCGCCGTCCGGCACCAGCTATCACATGTTCGACGATGTCAGCTTCGGCGCCTCGGTTCCCGAACCGGGCACGCTGGGTTGCATCGGGCTCGGCAGCCTGATCGGGCTTATCGTTTTGCGGAGACAGCGGCATAGCTAGTCTCATCGCATAAGGGAACCTCCATCCCGAAAAACTGACCCGCCTCCCGGCGGGTCAGTTTTTTTGTCCCCGCTCGCCGCCGCGTGCACCGGAGCGGACGCTTTCCAATCCCGGCGAAGCAAAGCTTCTCATGCCTTCCTCACCGACTCCAAACACGGCGAGATCGTCCGCGTTCTGCACAGGAAAAGCGATTGTGCGCCTCCGGTGTCATGAGGTATCTTTGGCCGTTTTCTTGCCGGAAACGGACGGACGCAAAGATGTTGAAGTCGTTGTTCATGAAGATTTCGCCTTCGCTGATCATCAAGCAGGCGAAGTCGACCACGCGGCAGATGACGGAGCACGAGCGGAAGCTCATGTCCGTCTGCGCGCTGTCGCCCGAGGAGGCGCTGAACGCCGTCGGGGTGACTGACCGCGGCCTGGGCGCCGAGCAGGTCGAAACGCGCCGGCTGGACTTCGGCCTTAACGAAATCACCCAGCAGAAGAAGACCGGTTTTCTGGCCGAACTCCTCCAGCGGTTTCGCAATCCGCTGGTCATCCAACTGCTGGTCATCGGCGGCGTTTCGTTCGCGATGGGCGATCTGCGTTCGGCCGCCGTGGTCAGCGGCATGGTTCTCCTCAGCGTCGCGCTCGCCCATTTCCAGGAGGGCCGCTCCAACCGCGCCGTCGAGAAACTCCGCGACCTGGTGCAGACCGATTCGGTTGTCATCCGCGAAGGAAAAGAAGTCGAGGTTCCGATGTCGGAACTCGTGCCCGGCGACGTCGTGGTCCTTCACGCCGGCTCAATCATCCCGGCGGATCTTCGGCTGATCACCGCGAAGGACTTCTTCGTCGGCCAGTCGGCCCTGACGGGTGAATCCATGCCCGTGGAGAAGAACCCGGCGGCGGCGGACATCAGCGGCCGCGGCATCATCGAACTTCCAAACGCCTGCTTCCAGGGCAGCAACGTGCTGAGCGGCACGGCGCGCGGCGTGACGGTAAACACCGGCATGCAGACCTATTTCGGTTCGATTTCGCAGGAACTCGCCGGGCAGGCCCTTCCGACCAGCTTCGACCGCGGCATCGCCGCCTTCACATGGCTTATGATCCGCTTCATGGTGGTGATGGTCGCCACCGTGTTCCTGATCGTCGGCCTCACGAAGGGTAACTGGGTCGAGGCACTGCTTTTCGGACTCGCCGTCGCCGTCGGCCTGACGCCGGAAATGCTGCCGATGATCGTCACCGTGAACCTGTCCAAGGGCGCGTTGGCAATGTCTCGAAAGAAAGTGATCGTGAAGCGCCTGAACTCGATCCAGAACTTCGGCGCGATGGACATCCTCTGCACCGACAAGACCGGCACCCTCACCCAGGACCAGGTCGTGCTGGAGCGCTACGTGGACGTCACCAACCGCGAGAGCGAGGACGTCCTGCGCTACGCGTACATGAACAGTTATTACCAGACCGGCCTGCGCAACCTGCTCGACCGCGCCGTCCTCGCGCACTCCGACCTCGACGTCGAGCGCACCTGCCGGAAGGTGGACGAAATCCCGTTCGATTTCTCGCGGCGGTGCATGTCCGTGATCATCGACTCCGAGGGCAGCAACGTGCTCATCTGCAAGGGCGCCGTGGAGGAGGTTTTCAAGGCGTGCGACCGCTACCAGGTGGACGAAGAAATCAACCCGCTGATCGACGTGCTCAAGAACGACCTGCTCGAGGAGTACGAAATGCTCTGCGGCGACGGGTACCGCGTGCTGGCCGTGGCGTACAAGGAATTCCCCCGGGATAAACAGGTGTTCTCCGTGGCGGACGAGAAACAGATGATTCTTCTCGGTTACGTCGCCTTCTTCGACCCGCCGAAGGATTCCGCGGCGCGCGCCATCCACGGCCTCCACCGGATGGGCGTGCGGGTGAAAATCCTTACCGGCGACAACGCGCTGGTGACGCAGAAAGTCTGCAAGAGCGTCGGCCTGAACATCGACCGGGTCGTGACCGGGGATCAGTTGATGGGGCTCACGCCGGAACAACAGGGCCAGCTCGCCGAAGAAGCGACGGTCTTCGCGCGCCTGTCGCCGTCACAGAAGGAAGAGATCATCCAATCCCTGCAGCGGCGCGGACACGTCGTCGGTTACCTCGGCGACGGCATCAACGACGCCCCGTCGCTGAAGGTCTCCGACGTCGGCATCTCGGTCGATACGGCGGTGGACGTCGCCAAGGAATCGGCCGACGTCATCCTGCTCGAAAAGAGCCTGCTCGTCCTCGAGGACGGCATCCTCGAAGGACGGAAGGTCTTCGGAAACATCATCAAGTACATCCGGATGGGCGCGAGCTCCAACTTCGGCAACATGTTCAGCGTGGTCGGCGGCAGCTATTTCCTGCCGTTCCTGCCGATGGCACCGATCCAGGTGCTGGTCAACAACCTGCTGTACGACGCCTCGCAGGTGGGTATTCCCGCGGACCGCGTGGACGAGGAATTCCTGCAGGCGCCGCGGAAGTGGAACATCGACCGGATCAAGAAATTCATGCTCGTCATCGGCCCGATCAGCTCGATCTACGACTACGCGACCTTCGGGCTGATGTGGTGGTTCTTCAAGTGCTCGCATTTCACCAGCCTGACCCTGCCGGCTGACATGAAGGTCTACTACGAGAAGCTCTTCCACACGGGCTGGTTTGTGGAATCGCTGCTGACGCAGACGCTGATCGTGCACATCATCCGCACGCGGAAAATCCCGTTCTTCCAGAGCACGGCGAGCCCCGTGTTGATGTTCACCACGTTGGCCGTCATGGCGCTGGGGGCTTTTCTCCCGTATTCGCCCCTGGCCAACACGCTCGGCCTCGTGCCGCTGCCCATGTCGTACTGGTTCTTTATCGCCGGGTTCCTTCTTACGTATTCCGTTCTGACGCATTTTGTGAAAGTATGGTTCTATCGGAAGTACGGAGTGGATTGACATGAAGAGCCTGTTGAACGCCCTGCAGGCCGGCCGGTTGATCGAGCTGCCCGACAACAACAAGGATCGGGCCCTGCAATACCTGGCCAGCCTGATCGAAGCCATCCCGGACCTCAAGCCCGGCATGGACATCGCCGAGGCGGTGCTGAGCCGCGAACGGACGGGGAACACCGGCCTCGGCCTCGGCTGGGCGTGTCCGCACGTTCGCACGTCGAACGAGGGCGAATTGCTGTGCGCGGTCGGCTGGAGCCCCGTGGGCATCGACTACGGCGCCCTCGACAACCGCCCGGTGCGGCTGATCATCCTGTACTACATCCCCGACTTGCAGAAGAACGCCTACCTCAAGGAAATCTCGTCGCTCGCGAAGGCGATCCAGGACAACAAGGGCCTTCAGGACATCGAAACGGCGCACGATCTCACGGAAGTCCGCAACCGGATGCTCGACCTCGTCTCCGCGGCCATCGAAGCCGGCGTGCCGGAAGCCAAGGCCAAGATGATCCGGCTCGAAGCCAAGCAAGCGGCCGTCGCCGCGGCCGTCGCGCCGTCGGAAGCCGTCTCGCTGGCGCAGATTGTGCCAGTGACCGTGATCGTGATCCCCGGCGCCAAGTCGGTCATCCTCTCGCAGAATGTTGAACTGGTGTCGATGTTGGAGTCCAACGGAGATCTCGGCGCGGCGCTTCGGCAACGGGGCCAGGTGGACGTCGGGAATTACCGGATCCTTTCCCGCGCCGCGACTGGTTATCAGCCGGACCGAGTCCTGTACGACTGCCTCGCCGTCAAGTTGAGCGCCCCGCCTGCACCGAAGTAGACAAGGTTACGTCGAACGGCGCAGCGCCTCGTTGCCCAGAGCCAGCATCGCAATGCATGCCGTGTCCGTCCGCAGCGTGCGCGGCCCCATCGAAACAGGAATAAAGCCGTGCCTTCCGAGGAGTTCCTTTTCGTAGTCGATCCAGCCGCCTTCGGGGCCCACGGCCAGTAGAACGCGCTGCCCGCGCCGGGACGACAGCACCGCCCGGACCGAACCGGCCGCGGCGGGATCGGCCATCAACCGGACGCCCTCAGGGAAGTGGCCGTCCAGCTTATCCTCGACCAGCACTTTGAATTGCCTGTGAATGCTGACCTCCGGCAGGCGGGTGTCCTGCGCCTGTTCAAGACCCTCGATGAGCAGCGGCCGGTACGTGGCTGGATCGAGCACGTGAGTGTCGAAATAGTTCCGTTCCACCTTCCAGGCCTTGGTGATGATGATCCGCCCGACGCCGATGGCCGCGAGTTGCGCCCACAAACGTCTCATCACTTTCGGCCGCGGCAGCGCCAGTAACAGATCCAGTAATGGAATCTCCGGCGCCGGCTCGGTGAACTCACAATGAATCCGAACGTCTCCCGGATCTGAGCGCTCGACGCAGGCCGTGCCTTTCGGACCATTGACGACGCCCACGCGGATGTGCTCGCCGGGCCGGGCTCCCAGTACTTCGCGAACATGCTTCGCGCGTCCGCCGGACATTCGTACCTCGCCGTCCGCCCCGATTTCCTCGCGCTCGAACAGAATCAGATTCACGGAGCCATTCTAGCGAAGGGTGTTCTATGCCGCGAGCTTCACGCTCCTTTCCCTGCCAGGCCAAACGCAGCGTCCCGGGGCAGGCCATTTGAAACGGCGACGACCAGGAGTATGGTCTTCTCAATGAAGTACGCGTTCACCCGCTATCACCGGGGTGACTGCCGATGGCGATCGGTCTTATCCGTTGTGTGTCTCATTATCCTCGGCGCCGCGGCCTTTGGCTTGTCTGGCGCCACAACCCATCTCGCACCGGCGCGGATTCTTCCGGGAACTGTGGCAGCCTATTCATGTAACTCAGGTCCGTGGGGGCAAGTCGCCGGCCACGTTGTCCTGATCGAGCCGCCGGACGGCCTCGTGCCGCCGACCATCCTCGTGTCACCGGAAAAGGACTGGTTCTTCAAGGGCTACACACGGCAGAAGCTGGCCGCGTTTCTCTCCGCGTCGGGTGTCAGCAACGGCGATGCCCAAGCCTTGGTAGCCACCGCAACCCCGGACGCCGGCGGCGGACTTCGCGTCACGCCGCCGCTGGAACTGCGCGCCCGGCTGACGCCCGATCAACGGAGCGCCATCTATGCGGAGCTGGGCCATTGGCCCGAGAACTTCCTGCAGTACCAGGCGTTTCGGTTCAGGGACGCCTATCTGTCCGAGCGGCTGGATAACACCTGCCTGTCTCCCACGAACCTCGACATGCTCCGCGGACTGTTCTATCCGCGCGGGCCGTTCTCCATGTTCGCCGACAGCGATCTTGCCTTCGACCGGATAGCTTCGCAGGAGGAGAAGGCGTGTCTGTTCAAGTTGCTGTATCGACAATCCACGATCCTGCTCACACTCCACGTACCGGCGAAGGCCAACCTCCAGGAGTTGGCCGCCTATTGGGGCGCGCATGGCCGCGAGACCGAAGTGCGTCCGCTCCTGGAACCGCTCGCGAAAGCGGGCGGAGATATCGATGTGAGCCGTCTCTTGCCGTCGTTGGCCCGCACCTTGTTCGACTGCTATCGGCAGGATGACGACCACGTTACGTTCGAGGACTGTCACTGGACGTCGTTCAACTTTTTCCGCGACACGCCGGAAAACCGCGCCGGGGATGCGAGTTTCTTCGGGCAGAGGCTCCAGTCGGACTATGTTCCGGTGAATGGCCATCCGGTGTTCGGTGACGTCATTCTGCTTCGCAACGCGCAGGGCCTCATCATTCACAGCTGCAACTACATCTGCGACGACGTCGTGTTTACCAAGAACGGCGGCGCGCTCATGAAGCCGTGGGTCTTTGCGGACCTGAAGAACCTGGTGGAGTATTATTCCCTCCGGGAGCACGTGACCCTTTGCGCCGTCCGGCTCAAGCCCTGAAATCTGCTCATGCTTGTTTCGGGGCTTTCGAGGGCGCGTTCATGCTGCCGGTGCGGTAGCCCTGGAGGTCGAGCGCCACGAAGCGGTAGCCCGCTTTCTTCACGACCGCAACAATCCGCTCGCGAAGAGAATCCTGCAGGACGCGCGCGATATCGGCCGGCTCCAACTCGATTCGCGCAACATCGCCGTGCGCGCGGACGCGCACCTGCCGGAAGCCGAGCTCGCGGAGCCCGTCCTCTGCCCGCTCCACCGACTTCAAGGCGTCCACCGTGATCTTCGTGCCTACGGGGATCCGTGACGAGAGGCAGGCGTACGACGGCTTGTCCGCCGTCGGCAGGCCCAGCACGCGCGACGCGGCGCGAATGTCCGCCTTCGTGAAGCCGGCCTCCAGCAGCGGACTCCGGACTCCGCGTTCCTGCCCGGCCTTCCGGCCGGGTCGGAAATCGCCCGTGTCGTCGACGTTGCTCCCGTCCACGATCACGGCACCGCCTTCCGCCGTAGCCATCCCGGTCAGCGCCGTGAACAGCTCCGCTTTGCAGAAGTAACAGCGGTCCGGCGGATTCGCGGCGTAGCGCGGGTCTTCCAGTTCGTTGGTCTCGATGACCCGGTGGCGGATGCCGATCTCCCGCGCAAGTTCGACCGCTTCCTTCAGTTCCTTCTCCGGCACCGACGCCGAATGGGCGGTGACCGCCAGTGCGCGATCGCCCAACACGATGCGGGCGACGGCCGCGAGAAAAGTGCTGTCCACTCCGGCACTGAACGCCACGAGCACCCGGCCCATTTCGCGAAGCGAGTTCTCGAGGCCGGCGATTTTTGGCGCCAGCTCCGGGGGCCATGTCTGAGATTTGAGATCTGAGATTAGAGATTTCATCACGCTATCCATCCGCCGCCGAGCACTTCGTCCTCCACATAAAATACTCCGGCTTGACCCGGTGTCACGGCGAACTGCGGCGATTCGAAAACGGCTTCCGCGGTGGTTGGGTCCATGATCCTCAGAACGGCCGGTGCGCCCTGGTGCCGGTACCGCAGCCGGACGCGACATGCCAGTCCGTCGGGCGGCGGCGATCCACTGATCCAATGTACGTCCTCCACGCGGCATCGCTCGCTCATCACTTCGCGGCGCGCGCCGACGACCACCGTGTTGGTCTCCGGACGAAGCTCTTTCACGTACAGCCGTTCTTTCGCTGCCACGCCGATGCCTTCGCGCTGGCCGATGGTGAACCGATGGAACCCTTCGTGTTCACCGAGCTTCCGACCGGCGGCGTCCACGATCGCGCCGCGCCGTCGGAGTTGCGGGCGGTATTTCTCAACGAACGGGACATAGCCGGCGTCGGGAACGAAACAGAGATCCTGGCTTTCCGTGTTCAGCGGCACGGGCAGTCCCCGTTTCTGCGCATAATCGGCGGCCTCGGGTTTCGTCCAATCGCCCAGCGGCAGGAGAATCCGACCGAGCTGCGCCTGGTCGAGCCGGTGCAGAAAATACGACTGGTCTTTTTTCCCGTCGCGGCCGCGGAGGAGATGCCATGACTCGCCGGCTTTCACAATCCGGGCGTAGTGGCCGGTGGCGACGTGCGTGCAGCCCCGTTGAATCGCTTCCTTCATCAGCACGCCGAACTTGATGACCTGGTTGCAGCGCACGCACGGCGATGGCGTCCGCCCGCGGGCGTACTCCTCGACGAACGGCCGGACGATCATCTCGCCGAACAGGCCGATGGTATCGACGACGTGATGCGGGATGCCGAGGAACGTGGCGACCCGCGCCGCGCGGGCGACATCCTCCAGCGAGCAGCAGCGCGAGCCTTCCTTCCACATGTGCGCGGACAGGCCGATCACGTCGTGGCCTTGCTCCTGCAGCAGAGCCGCCGTGACGGAACTGTCCAGCCCGCCGCTCATGCCGACGGCCACCCGCAGGCGGGACTTCTGTAAGGCTTCATTCATGCTGTCCGACCAATGGCGGAATGCGGCGGCCGAATCAAATCTTAAATCCGAAGACCGCTTCCCGCAAATCGCCTTGATAAGACTAATCTTTGAGTCTACATTTCCGCCCCTGCGTTCAAAAATCGAACTCTGAAAACGGGCGGAAGGAGATCGAGTCATGGCCGGAATCTTCAAAGCATATGACATCCGCGGCATCTACAAGCAGACGCTGACCGACGATATCGCGTACAAGATCGGCCGGGCGTTTGCGACCTTCCTCGGCTGCAGGAAAGTGGTGGTCGGCCGCGACATGCGCCCCCATTCCAAGCCGCTTTTCGACGCCCTGGCCAGGGGCCTGACGCTCCAGGGTGCCGATGTGATCGACCTCGGCCTGTGCTCGACCCCGATGTCGTACTACGCGAACGGCAAGCTCGGCGCGGACGGCGGCATCATGATCACCGCGTCCCACAATCCCGGCGAATGGAACGGTTTCAAGATCTGCCGCGAACGGGCGATTCCCATCAGCGGCGCCACCGGCATCCAGGAGATCGAGCGGATCGTGAAGTCGGAAGACTTCACCCGCCCGCCGCCGATGCTGGGTCGGATCAGCACTTATGACATCCTGCCGGAATACGTGAAACACATCCGGGATAGCGCGGCGATCAAACGGCCGGTTTCGATCGCCGTCGACTACGCCAACGCCATGGGCATCACCGAGGCCAAGGCGCTTCAGGGGCTCGTGAAGATCGATCCGCTCTTCGACACGCTCGACGGCACGTTCCCGAACCACGAGGCCAATCCGCTGAAGCTGGAAACCCTGGAGCCGCTCCAGAAAAAAGTCCGCGCCGGCCGGTACGATTTCGGCGTGGCGTTCGACGGCGACGCCGACCGCGCCGGCTTCGTCGACGAAAAGGGCAGCGTGATCCCGATGGACATAATCACCGCGTTCATCGCCGAGGCCGTTCTAAGCAAGGAAAAAGGCCCCATTTTCTACGACCTGCGCAGCAGCTGGGCCGTGAAGGAAATCATCGAGGAGAACGGCGGGAAGGCGATGATGTCCCGCGTCGGCCACGCGTTCATCAAGCAGCAGATGCGCGACGCCAAGGCCCTGTTCGCCGGCGAGCTTTCCGGCCATTACTACTTCCGGGAGAACTACTACACGGAAAGCTCCGCGCTGGCGGTACTGTACGTGGCCAACCTCGTGAGCCAGTCGACCAAGCCGCTCTCCGAACTGATCAAACCCTTGCAGCGGTACTTCGGCAGCGGCGAGATCAACTCCGAGGTGCACGACGTGGAGGCGGTCTTCAAGCGGCTTCGCCAGAAATACGGCGACGGGAAGGTCATCGAGCTCGACGGCCTGAGCGTCGAATTCGCGGACTGGTGGTTCAATGTCCGGCCGTCGAACACCGAACCGCTGGTACGACTGAACCTCGAGGCGAAGACGCGGGCGCTCATGGAGCAGAAGCGGGACGAATTGCTCGCGCTGATCCGGGCATAGCCGTTGCAAGCCTTGACTCGATTTGCGCCCGGTTGTAAGGGTGGGCCGTGAACGCCGATTCTCCCGAGCATCTTGCGCGCGGCACACGCGAACTTCATCGAAAGCATTTCGGCGCCGAGCCGGCGTTCATCGCCTATTGCCCCGGCCGCGTCGAAGTCCTCGGCAATCACACGGACTACAATGAAGGCTTCGTCCTGTCGGCGGCCATCGATCGCGGAATCTGTTTCACCCTGTCGCCATCCGAAGGCGATCGATACGATTTGATTGCCGCCGACCTGTCGAGCGCGACCACCCTCGACGCGAGGGACACCCTGCCCGGCACGGCGCCGGCTTGGGCGCGGTACGCGGCCTGCGCGGCACAGGAAGTCGCGCGCCGCGCCGGCCGGAAACGGGGGTTCAACGCCGTCATCCACGGCAACTTGCCCATCGCCGCCGGACTTTCGAGCTCCGCCGCTCTTGAAGTTGCCGCCGCAAACGCCGTCGCCGCTTTTCTGGACGTGGAAATCCCGCCGCTGGACCTCGCCCGGCTATGCCAGCATGCCGAGACGGGCGCTACCGGCGTCCGCTGCGGCCTGCTCGACCAGATTTCCGTCCTTTTCGCAGAGGAGCATCGCCTTGTGTTCACCGATTTCAGGACACTGAAAACCGAGATGCTGCCGTTGCCCGAAGAGCTCTGCTTCCTGATCTGCGACACGGGTGTGAAACACACGCTGGCCGAATCGGCGTACAATCTGAGGCGTTCGGAATGCGAACAGGCGACGGCGTGGTTCCGTTCCGTGCTCGATCACCCCGTTCAGGCTTTGCGGGACGTTTCTCCGGCTGAATGCGAAGACTGTTCGCCTCGCATGAACCCGGCCATCGCGAAAAGGGCCTTGCACGTCGTCACGGAGAACGACCGCGTATCGCGCGCCTCCGCGTTGCTCCGCGACGGGCGGATCGAGGAATTCGGCCGGCTGATGTTCGAATCGCACCAGAGTTCGATCCGGAACTTCGAGAACTCCTCCGCGGAGCTGGACTTCCTGGTCGACCTCGCGGGGCGGACCCCGGGCGTGTATGGCGCGCGGCTGTCCGGCGGCGGATTCGGCGGGAGCGCAATCCTGCTCACCAAGGCCGTGAAGGCCGAGACGGTCGCGTACCTGCTCGCGCGGGACTACACGCAGCGTTTTCGCCGGCCGCTGAGCCTGCACCGATCCGTGCCGTCGGCGGGCGCACGCCTGATCGCGCTCTGATCGCTCGTCCTTTTCGCTGGAAACAGCCGCGAATTCTGGTATTTTGCTGAGTCGTTCGTGGGGCGCGGTAGCCAAGTGGCAAGGCACGGGTCTGCAAAACCTGTTACATGGGTTCGATTCCCATCCGCGCCTCCATTTTTTTCTCCAAATCCGTACTTGTTCACTTCCGAGCGACCGTTGTAAAAGCAAGCACCCTGTAAGCCCTTCATATTTCAACACGAACCAAGAGGAACGGAAATGAATGTGCCCCGCGACCTACGCTACACGAAAACGCACGAATGGGTCCGCTTCGCCAACGGCATTGCTACGATCGGCATCACCGATTTCGCCCAGCAGCAGCTTTCGGACCTGACGTACGTTGAACTGCCGGACGTGGACGACAAAGTCGGCGCCGTCCAGGAAGTGGCCGTCGTCGAGTCCGTCAAGGCCGCTTCCGACGTGTACTCGCCGATCGCCGGCTTCATCGTCGAGGTCAACGAGTCGCTGAACGACCACATGGACCTGATCAACACCGACCCCTACGGCAAAGGCTGGATGTTCAAGATCAAGCCGAACAACCCCGCCGACATCAACAAGCTGCTCGATGCCGACCAGTACGAGGAACTGCTGCCGGATTCGGACGAATAGCCGATCCCGTTGCGGTCGCGCGAAGGCCGACGGCATGCAAGCCTCGGGCATATACTTTAACAACCCCGTCCGCTTCGCCGACGGCGTGCGTATGCAGGAACAACTGGTTCAGGCGCGGGCCGCGGACCAGATCCCCGACACGGTTCTCTTCCTCGAACACCGGCCCGTCGTAACGCTGGGCACCCGCGGCCGTACCGATTTCCTCCGCGCGTCGCCCGAAACGCTCGCCGCCAAAGGCATTGATTTCGTGCGGGCCTCTCGCGGCGGCGATGTGACCTTTCATGGACCGGGCCAGCTCGTCGTTTACCCGATACTCCGCCTCGGCGGCACGGAGGCGGACTCGCACGGATACCTGAACAACCTCGAAGAACTGGCTATCCGGACGGCGGCGGATTTCGGCGTCCGCGCGTACCGGCGGAAAGGCATGAACGGCGCGTGGACCGACGTCGGTAAGATCGCGGCCATCGGCTTCCGGCTGAAGCGCTGGGTCACCATGCACGGGATGAGCTTCAACGTCGACATCGACCTCGCCGGTTTTCAAACGATCGTGCCGTGTGGACTCGAAGGCCAGCCGGTGGCCTCGCTCAAAACAATTCTCGGCGACCGTTGCCCCGCCCTTTCCGATGTTCGCGAAAAGATGCGCAGGAATTTCGAAATGGTCTTCGCGCGACCCCTGAGAATCCTCACGGCCGCCGCTTCCCTGCCAGATGAAGTGGAGCGTGCGCTTCGTGGCATGTGACTCTTGGTTATCCGTTATCGGTTACTCGTTATTAGTTCTGCCTCCGCCATCAGTGCGAATCAGTGGTTCACCCGTTCTCCTCCTCCGTGCCTCCGCGTCCTCCGTGGTTTCCTGCCACTCCACTGGAAAATTCTTGTTCCTGCCGTATGTTCTCTCTCCCGCTCGGAGTAGCGGGATATGAAACGCTGAATACAAGGATGACAAAACGAGGAGCGAAACTATGCCGCACGCACTGCCCAACTTGCCCTATCCGGTCGACGCGCTGGAACCGCACGTGGACGCGAAAACGATGGAGATTCACCACGGAAAGCACCACGCCG
>Ga0182011_10003390_pt1 | contig 13088 bp, 7 predicted proteins | sample 711E1DmetaG_FD_120481 | JGI IMG/M metagenome (GOLD analysis project Ga0182011, IMG submission 120481) | Permafrost microbial communities from Stordalen Mire, Sweden - 711E1D metaG | ecosystem: Environmental > Terrestrial > Soil > Wetlands > Permafrost | place: Sweden: Stordalen | collected... | reverse complement strand
CGGCGAGCAGATCACCGCCATGACGAAGAGGAACCTCGATAATACGCGCGCGGTCGCGCAATCGATGACGGACGCCGAGGCCAATGTGGAACGTATGACCTCGGCCTTCGAAGACATGGCGGCATCCATGAGGCAGATCAATGCGTCCAGCGAGAAGATCGCCAGGATTGTCAGGGTGATCGACGAGATCGCGTTCCAGACGAATATCCTGGCGCTGAACGCGGCGGTCGAGGCCGCCCGGGCGGGCGAAGCCGGCATGGGATTCGCGGTGGTGGCGGGCGAGGTCCGGAATCTGGCCCAGCGCAGCGCGCAGGCCGCCCAGGACACCACGGCCCTGATCCAGGAATCCATCACCAGGTCCTCGGAGGGTGCCGCCAAGCTCGATCAAGTGGCTCAGGCGATCGCGGTGAACAACAGCATCGCGCTGAAGGTGAAGACGCTGGCGGATGGGGTCAACCTCGCCAGCCAGGAGCAGGCGCGGGGAATCGAGGAGATCGCAAGGGCTGTGGCCGAGATGCAGGAAGTCACGCAGCGGACCGCCGCGAGTGCCGAGCAGAGCGCCTCGGCCAGCGAAGAGATGTCCGCCCGGTCGAACGAAATCAAAGGGGCGGTTGCCGACCTGGTGGCGGTGGTGGGAGGAAGCCAGAACCGCTGAGCTGGAGCGTCACTGGGTGAAAGCGACGCGGACGGTGCCCACCGCCTTCACCGCTTTCCCATCCGCCTTGAACGGCGTGAACTTCCATTTCTTCAGCGCTGCGGCCGCGGCGCTGGTGAACATCGGGTTCCCGCTTTTGGGCTCCCCCTTCTCGACATCGCCTTCTTCGCCAACGAAGACATCCATTTCGGCCGCCCCGGAGAGATGCAACTGGCGAGCCATGGTCGGGAATTCGGGCTTGACCATGGCAGTAGCCGCTCTTTTGAGGTCGCCCTCCGACACCCGGATCGGCCCATCGTCGGCGTACAGGCAGGTCATGCCGGCCGCTGCGGCCAGCAGGCCCAGCCCCCAGAATCGCTTTCCTGAGCGGAAGATCCTCGGACGCACGTTCATCGGTTATGTCACCCCTGGTCTCTTATCGGCCCGATCCGGGGGAAAGAAAAAGGATGGCCCTGCACCGTGGCGCAGGCTTCAGCCTGCGATGCCCCCGCAGTCTCGCTCGCGCGCGGCACCCCGCCGTGTCACCGCGCCGTGTCACCGCGCCGGCGCGCCGCACCGTCGCGCCGCACCGTCGCGCCCCGCCCCCGCGCACCCCGCCGCCGCGCCTGCGCGCCAGCGCCCCGTCGCGCCCCGCCGTGTCCCGCCCCGCCGACGCGCCTCCGCGCCTCCCTTGTTACAATGAACTCAAGCCCTCCCATGCCGGCAACCACCACACTGGCCGACGAGATTCTCGACCTCAAGCGCGAGCGCCGGGCCATTCTCCTGGCCCACCATTATCAGGAGCCCGAAATCCAGGATCTGGCCGACTGCGTCGGCGACAGCCTGGAGCTGGCTCGCAAAGCCCGCCAGTTCGAGGGCGATGCCATCGCTTTCTGCGGCGTGTTGTTCATGGCTGAGACCGCCAAGGTATTGAATCCCGGCAGGATTGTCGTTGTCCCGGACCCCGCAGCCAGTTGCAGTCTGGTGGAGAGCTGCCCGGTCGAGCCCGTCCGCGCCTATCGCCGTGAGCACCCCGACCACGTTATCGTCAGCTACATCAACACTTCGGTCGACGTGAAGGCGGAGAGCGACATCCTGTGCACCTCGCGCAACGCCGTCCAGGTGGTCAACTCGATTCCGCCCGAGAAAACGATCCTGTTCCTGCCGGATCGCAACCTGGGCAGCTACGTTCAGCGTCAAACCGGCCGCGCCAACATGAAGATCTGGCAGGGCACCTGCATCGTCCACGCCACCTTCCACGCCCGCCGGGTCGCCGAGGCCCGCGCCGCCCACCCGGACGCTCTGGTCGCGGCCCATCCCGAGTGCCCGCCCGAGGTGCTCGACCAGGCCGATTTCATCGGTTCGACCACCGCCATCATCAAGTACTGCGTCGAGGCCCCGGCCGAGGAAGTCATCGTGCTGACCGAGAGCGGCGTCTCGCACTCGCTCCATAAGCTGGCCCCGCACAAGCGTTTCTATTTCGTTCCGAACGACAACTGCAACTGCAGCGAGTGCCACTTCATGAAGCTCAACACGCTGGAGAAACTGCGCGACTGCCTGCGCACGCTCACTCCGCGCGTCGAGGTGCCCGCCGAAACCATGAAGCGCGCGCTGGTTCCCATCGAGAGGATGCTGGCCCTGGGCTGAGATCCCGATGACCTACGGGCTGCGCGACACCTTCGGCCGCCTGCACGACAGCCTGCGCGTCAGCGTCACCGACCGCTGCAACATCCGCTGTTTCTACTGCATGCCGGAGCGCGACGCGTCCTTTGCCGCGCGGCGCGAGATCCTCGGCTACGAAGAGATCGAGCGGTTCGTTCGGATCGCGGCCGGCTTGGGGATCACGAAGATCCGCATCACTGGCGGCGAACCGCTGGTACGCCGGGACTTGCCGCACCTGGTGCGCAGCCTCGCCGCCATCCCCCGGATCGAGGACCTGGCGCTCACCACCAATGGCGTGCTGCTGGCGGAGATGGCCCCGGCGCTCTACGAAGCCGGTCTGCGGCGCATCAACATCCACCTGGACACGCTCGACCGCGAGCGCTTCATCCGCATCGCGCGGCGGGACGAGCTGGGACGGGTGCTGGAGGGAATCGACGCCTGCCGCCGCCTCGGTTTCAATCCCATCAAGCTGAACGCGGTTGCGGTGAAGAACCTGGTGGAACCGGACATCGTCCCGCTAGCCCGCTTCGGCCGCGACCATGGCATCGAAGTGCGCTTCATCGAGTTCATGCCGCTCGATGCGCAGGGCATCTGGGACCGCGGCAAGGTGCTGACGGCCGACGAGATCGTCGAAACGCTCTCGCGCGAAGTGGCGCCGCTCATCGAGATTCCGGCCGCCGATCCGCGCGCGCCGGCCACCGAGTACAGTTACGCCGACGGGCGCGGGAAGGTGGGCTTCATCGCCTCGGTGAGCCGTCCCTTCTGCCTCAACTGCAACCGCCTCCGGCTGACCGCCGACGGCCACCTGCGCTACTGCCTGTTCGCCATCGAGGAGACGGACGTGAAGGCCCTGCTGCGCGGCGGGGCGTCCGACGATGAAATCGCGGAGACCGTTCGCGCCACCGTGCGCGCCAAGTGGGAGGGCCACGAAATCAACACCGCCCGCTTCGTCGCCCCGCCGCGGCCCATGTACTCGATTGGCGGATAGGCCGGGGCCAGGGCTCCCGCCGTGCTATTCTGAGCCGGTGCTGCTTGCGGGCATCGAGACGTTTCCCCTCCCGCTGCGCCGCATCCTCGCAGGCGCCGCCCTGGCGCTCTTGTGCACCACCCCTGCTTTGGCGGAAGCCAGTGGCGTGCGAGCCTGGCAGGCATCGATTCAGCTCCCCACCTATGAGGAGGGCGATCCCGATCCGAGCCCCCAATTCTCGGCCTTCGTCTATCGGAACGCCAACTATCCATACCCGCTGCGGACCAACCTCACCAATGTTCGTAAGGAAAAGGCCTGGCGGACGCTGAACCTCGAGAACGAGTATCTGCTCTGCCGCGTCCTTCCCGACCTGGGCGGCCATCTATACAGTTGCCGGGACAAACTGAGCGGCCGTGAGATGTTCTACGCGAATCCAGTGATCAGGAAGGCCCTGATCGGTCTGAGAGGCGCGTGGGTGGCGCTTGGCATCGAATCCAATTTCCCCGCCGCACACGCGCGCCACAGCGCCGCGCCGGTCGATTTCGCGTTGCGAACCGAGTCCGACGGGTCGGCTCGCGCCGTCGTCCAGGATACCGACCGCGTCAGCGGCATGGAATGGCGCGTCGAGTATGTGCTCCGGCCCGCCAGCACCGTTCTCGAACAGCGCGTCACTCTGTATAACCGCGGCGGAGCCCGCAGGGGATACGACTGGTGGGCCAATGCCGCCATCGAGTTCGACGACCCGGCAACTCTCTTTATTCTGCCGGCGCGGCTGGTGGCCGACCATGCGTCCACCGTGATCGAATCGTGGCCCGTCACTTCCCAGGGCACGGACGAGAGCTCGGTTGCCGGTCACAAGCGATCGACATCCTGGTTTGGCCGCGGCTCCCGCGAGCCGTTCTTCGCCGCCTACAAGCCCGGATCGAGAACCGGTGTGGCGCACTTCGCCGATCCGCAGGTCGTCGCCGGCAAGAAGCTCTACGTGTGGGGCGAAGGCGGCGACGCCAACGTGCGAAGCGCTCTGACCGACAACTTCTCTTCATACGTGGAGATTCAGGGTGGGCTGTTTCAGGATCAGGAGACCTTTCAGTTCCTGGAGCCCGGCCGTTCCAGAACCTTCTCCGAGTACTGGATTCCCATTCGCGACATGGGCGGAGTCTCCCGCGTTACCGGCGATGCCCTGGTGAATCTGGAGCGGCGGACGGACCCGAAGAATGGGCCGGTGCTGCTGTTGGAGGTGAGCGCCACCCATGCGATCGGGGGCGCTACGATTCGCGTGTTCCGCGCCGGACAGCCTGGGTTTGAGGCGCGCGCCGACTTGGATCCCGCCGCGATCTTCACGCGCGTCCTGGAAGCTCCCGGGCCCGCCCCATACACGGTCCAACTCGCCGACTCGCGGGGATCGATCCTCCTCGAACACACCGAAGACCGGTACGACGCCGAAGGACTGGAGGGCGTCACGCTCGGCAAGCAGCCCCCGCCCGCCGCGTACAAGACCGGGACCGAAGCCGACCGGCTCGAAAACGGCGCCAGCAGCGAACTCGCCGAGTGCCTTAGATCCGCGCTGTACGAGTATCGGACGGGTCTCGAGCAATTCCCGGACAGCATCCCGCTCCAGAAGGCGCTGGGCAGGCTGGACGTGGTCTTGAACCGTTTCGAGGAATCGGCGAAGCTCCTCGAGCGCGTTCATGCCGCGGCTCCGGACGACGACGAAACGTCCTATTACCTCGGGGTGGCTCAGGCCATGCTTGGCCGTGATGCCGACGCCTGCGGCGCGTTCGCCCAGGTGCGCTCCACATCGCCGTTTGCCGAGCCCTCCGCGATTCAGCTTGCCTTCATTGCCGCGCGTGCCGGGCAGTATTCGGCCAGCCTCAGTGCGCTCGGACCATCGCTCTCGGAGCGGGCCGGCATCGCTCGCCCGGGCGCTCTTGAAATCGCGCTCCTTCGCCACGCAGGCCGTCAGAAGGAGGCCGAGGCGGAAGTTGCCGTGTGGCAAGCCATCGACCCGGCCGACAGCATGTTGCGCTTCGAACGCACCCTGCTGGTTGCGGACGACCCGGAACTGTGGACGCATTTCGCCGCGGATTCGGAACGCTCGCTCAATCTGGTGGACGACTACCTCAACCTGGGGTTGTACGAAGACGCGCTGCGGCTGCTGGCGCACCCCTATCCGCCGGCTCCTCCCGAGACCATCGAGCCGGGCGCGGTTCCGCCTGCGGAGAGCCCCCTCTTCCTCTATTACCGCGCATACTGCCGGTCGCGCCTGGGGCAGGATCCGGCGGAGGATCTGAGAGCGGCCGCCGCAGCGTCCACGCGCTATGCCTTCCCGTTCCGGCCAAGCTCGATGGCCGTGCTGAAGTTCGCTCTCCAGGCGAATCCCTCGGATGTTGTGGCACGCTTGCTGCTGGGCCGCCTCTTCCTGCACGCCTTGATGGTGGATGAAGCCATCGCGGAGTGGCAGCAGGCGCGCGCGCTGAATCCTCGCCTTCCCGATCTCTACCGCGATCTGGGCAAGGTGCTGATTGATGTCAGGAAGGACTCCGTCGGCGGCCTGCTCGTGTTGCGTGAGGGCCTGAAGGCTGACCCGGCCAACCCGGAACTGCTGGCCGAGATGGCGCGCTTTGACCGCACGTCTGTGCCGGCGCCCCCGCCCGCCAAGCCCGCCGCGCTCCCGGAGGCCGTTCGAGCAACGCCCGCCGAGGTCGCAGCAGCGGCGATGCTCAAGGCGGCTTCCGGCGGCGCCGAAGATGCCGCGAGCCTCTTCAACCCCCGTGTGTTCTCCGCGGCCAAACAGCCCGAGGGAGTTCGCCGGGCCTACATCGAGGTGCAGTTGCAGAGACTGGTTGCGCAGGCGGCCGCCGGGACCTGTTCCTCTCTGTCCTTCCGGATCGACCAACTGGGAGCGGAGGATCGCAACATTCCCTTCACCTTTTACGGTTTCGGCAGTCTTACCAAGGCCGCCCACTTTCAGTTCTATCTGGCCAAGGCCGAGGAATTGTGCCGGCAGGAGCAGGATTCCCGCAAGCGCTGGATGAGGATCGCCAGAACGAACGAATCCCTGCCTTCGCCCGAGTTTGTTTTCCCTCTGCTGGCCGCCTGGAAGCTCAATCCCGAGGACGCCAGGCCCAGGATCGCCGCCGCTCTCGAGTCGGTTCGCGTCGCCCTGGCCGGCGCCCAGGAGAGTTCGCGGCCTGCACTGGTCTACGCCGAGGGCGTGCTGCTGAAGGCTCAAGGCCGGGACGAGCCGGCTGCCGCACGGCTTCAGGAGGCCCTGAAGACCGCCCAGGACGTCAGCCTCAAGTACCTCGCCATGCTCCAGCTCAGCGAGATCCTCGCTCGCGGTGCGCCTCAATAGCGCTAAGCGCCTGTCAGGAAATAGCAGATCCAATACTTGCCGCTGATGAATGCAGATGAACGCCGATAAGAAAACGAGAACAAGATTCTTTTATCCGTGTTAATCTGCGTTCATCGGCGGCAGGAAGTGCCTTTGCCAGTTTTTCCGGGCGCCGCACCGGCCTCCGCAGCATCAGGGCCTCCGCCGCACCCCTTCAGTACAATGAAAGGTTCACATGCGGATCGCCCTGGCGCAGATCGATACGACCGTCGGAGACCTGGAGGGAAACACCGGCCTCGTCCTGCGCGCGGCCCGCGAGGCGGCCGGGCGCGGGGCCGAGCTGGTTGTCTTCCCCGAGCTGGCCATCGACGGCTATCCGCCCCGCGACCTGGTCGAAAAGGAGAGCTTCCTCGACCGCACCGAAGAGCAGTTGAACCGGCTGGCCCGCGAGACCGCCGATCTCGACCTAGGGCTGGTCTGCGGCTACGTCGGCCGCTCGCATTCCGAAACCGGCAAACAGGCCACCAACAGCGCGGCCGTCATCGAGCGCGGCCAGATCGTCTTCCGGCAGACGAAAATGCTGCTGCCCACCTATGACGTTTTCGACGAGGCCCGCTATTTCGTCCCCGGCGAACGGGAGTCGCTGTTCGCGTTCCGCGGCTGCCAGGTCGCGCTCACCATCTGCGAGGACGCCTGGAACGACAAGCAGTTCTGGGAGCGCCGCCTTTACCGCCAGGACCCGGTCGAGGAAATGGCGCGCTCGGGCGCCGAGATTCTGATCAGCATCAACGCCTCGCCCTACCACATGCACAAGCGCGGGCAGCGCCGCCAGATCTTCGCCAACACCGCGCGCAGGTTCCATCTCCCGGTGGTGTACGTAAACCAGGTGGGCGGCGACGATTCGCTGGTCTTCGATGGCTCGAGCTTCGCCATGGATTCCGATGCGCGCGTCATCGCCTCCTGCCCCTCCTTCCGCGAAGACCTTGTGATGGTGGACACCGCGACCGGCGCCGGCGAGCAACGCGCCGATCTCGACGACGAGTGCGAGGCGGTTTACGAAGCGCTGGTTGTGGGCACGCGCGACTACCTCCACAAGTGCGGCTTCCATCGCGCGCTGGTCGGACTCTCCGGCGGCATCGATTCGTCGCTTACCGCCGCGGTTGCCGTGGATGCGATCGGAGCGGAGAACGTCATCGGAGTCGGAATGCCGGGGCCGTATTCTTCCGAGGGCAGCATTACGGACGCGCGCGGGCTGGCACAAAACCTCGGCATCCGTTTCGAGCTGGCCTCCATCGGCGGGGTCTACGAGAGGTACCTCGAGGCCCTGGCGCCGCTGTTTGCCGGCTCGCCGCGCGACGTGGCCGAGGAGAACCTGCAAGCGCGAATCCGCGGCGCGCTGCTCATGGCGCTCTCGAACAAGTGGGGCTGCCTGGTGCTCACCACCGGCAACAAGAGCGAGCTGGCGGTCGGCTACTGCACGCTCTACGGCGACATGTGCGGCGGCCTGGCCGTGATCAGCGACGTTCCCAAGACGCTGGTCTACAAGCTGGCGCGGGTGGCCAATAGCCGCCACGCCGGCGCCATCCCCGAAGCCGTTTTCGAGAAGCCTCCCTCGGCCGAGCTCCGGCCCGACCAGAAGGACACGGATTCCCTGCCTCCCTACGAGGTGCTCGACGAAGTTCTGCGATGCTACGTTGAGGAGTACGAGGCGCCGCGGCAGATTGCCGCGAGGCTGGGCCTGGCGCTCGATTTCGTCAAGGGAATTGTGAACACCGTGGATCGCAACGAGTACAAACGCCAGCAGGCGGCGCCGGGCCTGAAAGTCACCACCAAGGCCTTCGGCATTGGCCGCCGGTTCCCCATCGCCCAAAGGTTCTCCGAATGAAATCCGTTCCGTTTCCAGTCCTTCTTTCTCTGGCCGCCGCTCTCTTTGCGCAGACTGCGCCGGGCCCGCTCGCCCACGGCGGCTTCCTGCTCGATAACGGCTGGCTGCTGCACCCCGCGGGCCGGGAGACGCCGCTCTCGACCCTGCCGATGGCGGCGGCGGTTTCGCCGGATGGCAAGTACGTGCTGGCCCTGAACGCCGGGTTCGAACCGCCCTCGATCAGCGTCCTCGACGCCGCCAGCGGCCGGGAGATCGGGCGCACGCCCGTCCCGGACGCCTGGCTCGGCCTGGTCTTTTCGCCGAAGGGCGACCGCGTTTACGTGGGCGGCGGTTTCGGGGCCGCGATCTTCGAGTTCACGTTTTCGAGAGGCACGCTCTCGCCCGCCCGCACCTTCCCGATAGTGGCGAAGGAGAAGCGCACCGCGCACGATTTCATCGGCGATCTGACCTTCGATCCCGCCGGGCACCTGCTCTACGCCGCCAGTTTGTTCGATAACTCCATCGTGGTCGTCAATCCGGCCTCCGGCATGGTGCTCGGGCGCTTCGCAACCGGCCGGCGGCCCTACCGCATCGTGTTCCACCCGGATGGCAAGTCGCTGTTCGTGTCCAGTTGGGCGGATGGCGCGGTCTACCATCACGAGACCGCGAACGGCTCGGTCATCGACAAGCTTCGCCTGGGCGCGCACCCGACCGACATGGTGTGGCTCGGCGGGGTGCCGCCTTCGGACGAGAAGCCGGCCTGGGTGGCGCGCCTCTTCGTCGCCGCGGCCAACACCAACGACGTCTATGTGGCCGGCGTCACCGCGGCCCAGGACCTCACGCTGGTCGAGACGATAAATGTCTCGATGACGCCCTCGCAGCCCTCCGGCATGACCCCGAGCGCGCTCGCGCTGAGCGCCGATGGCAAGCGCCTCTTCGTGGCCTGCTCGGACGTGAACGCGGTAGCGGTCGCCGACGTCTCCGGCGTGAGCGCACAGGCGCTCGGCTTCATTCCGACGGGCCGCTACCCGACGGCGGTCCGGGCGCTTGCCGACCGCCGCCTGGTGGTCCTGAACGGAGAGAACGACGCTCGACCCCGAGGGCCCGGCTCGGCGTCCTTCATCGATCCCCCGGACGACGAGCAGCTCGCCCGGTATTCCGATACCGTTCTGGCGAACACTCCGTATCGCGACGCATTGCTCGAGGACGCCGGCACTGGGCCCTCGAACCCGGTCCCCACGCGGCCGGGCAGCCCGTCTCCCATCGCCCACGTAATCTACATCGTCAAGGAAGGCCGCACCTACGATGAGGTGCTGGGCGATCTCAAGGAGGGCGGCGAAAGGACGCCGAATCAGCGCAAGCTGGCGCGCGAGTTCGTCCTGCTGGACAATTTCTACGGCCTGGGCGATGGCGGCGCGGACAGCTTGCACTGGGCTGCCGCGGCCATCGCGTCTGACTCCGTCGAGAAGTTGTGGCCGGCGTTTTCCAGGCAGCATCGGGAAGATGACGCGTTCGAGGGCGGAGACCCGGTGGCCGTTCCGCCCTCCGGCTATCTGTGGACCAACGCGGCCATGGCGGGCCTGTCGCAGCGCAACTACGGCTGGTTCGTTTCCAACCGGCCGTTGAAGGAGGTCGCGGGAGGAATTCAGGTCCAGGCCGTACGCGATCCGATTCTCAACCGCTCTACAGACCCGCATTACCGCGGCTTCGATCCCGCGTATCCGGATGCCGAGCGCGCCCGCGCGTTTCTCGCCGGCCTGGCGGAGTTCGAGAAGTCCGGTCAGATGCCCCAGCTCATCGTTCTGCGGCTGGCGAGCGACCGGACGCTCGCGGGCGTCGCCGATAACGACGCCGCGCTGGGAACGATCGTCGAGGCCATCACTCGCTCCCGCTTCTGGCCCTCGACCGCCATCTTCGTGGTTGAGGCCGGCGCCGCGGGCCGGGTTCCCGCCTTCGTCGTATCGCCTTACGTCCGCCGCGAGACGGCCGATCACGGCATGTACAACACGCTCTCAGTGCTCAGAACCATGGAGCTGATTCTCGGGTTGCGGCCGATGACCGCGTTCGATGCGGGCGCGCGGACGCTGGCGCCCATCTTCCAGACCGCGCCCGACCTGCGCCCCTTCACGGCGGTTCCCCGATAGGTTTCCATGCCCAGAATCTATCTGTCCTTCCTCTGGCACATGCATCAGCCGTTCTACAAGGACTTGATCTCCGGCGAGTACCGTATGCCCTGGACGCGGCTCCACGCGCTCAAGGACTACTACGGCATGGTGCAGGTGCTCGAGGAATTCCCGGCGGTTCGCCAAACCTTCAACCTGGTTCCGTCGATGATGCTGCAGGTCGAGGAATACGCCGCGGGCAAGGCCGTCGACCCGTTTCTCAAGGTCGCGCTCAAGCCCGCCGAAGCGCTCACGGCGGCCGAGCAGGAGTTTATGCTGCGCAGTTTCCTCATGGACACCCCGCCGCCTACGATTGCGCGCTTCCCGCGCTATGCCGAATTCTGCCAGGCCTGGGGCGCCGCGGACCGCAACCCGCAGCGCGCCCTGCGCCTGTTCACGACGGCCGCGCTACGGGACCTGCAGGTGCTCTCGCAGCTCGCCTGGTTCGACGAGGAATTTCTGACGGAGGATGCCGAGGTCACCGACCTGGTGCGGCGGGGCCGCGATTACACCTCCGGCGACCAGGCGCTCATCGCGCGCAAACAGGCCACCATCCTGGGCCGGGTGATTCCCGCCTACCGGAAGTTCGCCGCCAGCGGCCAGATCGAGATTTCGACCACGCCGTTTTACCATCCCATCCTGCCGCTGCTGTGCGATTCGAACATCGCGGGCGTTTCGCACCCGTACGTGCCTTTGCCGCCCCGCTTTCAGTATCCGCAGGACGCGCGCGCGCAACTCGGGCGTGCGCGGGAGTTCTGCGCCCAGAGGCTCGGCGCCACGCCGGCGGGGCTGTGGCCGTCGGAAGGCTCGGTGTCGGATGAGGCGCTGGCCATCGCCGCCGAGTCCGGCTTCGTCTGGGCAGGCACCGACAACGGAGTCCTCAGCCGCACGCTCGAGCGGACGGCGGGCGTCGAAGACACCTACCGGCCCTATCGCTGGCGGCGGGACGGCCGCGAGATCGTGCTGGTGTTCCGGGATCACTACCTGAGCGACCTCATCGGCTTCGTCTACCAGCGCGTGCCGGCGGTGGACGCCGCGCGGGATTTCCTGGATCGCATTCGCGACAACTGCCGGGCGATTCTCGCCAGCGGCCGCGACGCGTTCGTCCCCATCGTTCTGGACGGCGAAAACGCCTGGGAATACTACGAATCGAACGGCCGTCCGTTCCTGCGCGAGCTGTACGCGAGAATCTCGGCCGACCCGCAGATCGAGGCGCTCACCATGAGCGCCGCGCTGGCCCGCGTGGAGCCGCAGCCGCTCGGCCACATCTTTCCGGGCTCGTGGATCTGCGCGAATTTCGACGTTTGGATCGGGGCCGAGGAAGACAACCGGGCCTGGGAGTATCTGCTCGCGGCGCGCCGAACTTACGACCGCGTCGCCGGCCAGCCGGACGCGCAGGCTGCCGCCAAGCCCTCCGCCCAACCTGCCGCCCAACCTGCCGCCCAACCCGCCGGCCAACCCACCGCCAAGCCCTCCGCCCAACCCGCGGTTTCCGCCGAGGCGCGCCAACTGGCCTTCGAAGAACTGCTCATTGCGGAAGGCAGCGACTGGTGCTGGTGGTACGGGCCCGAGCACCATTCGGCATTCCGCGCCGAGTTCGACGAGTTGTACCGCTCGCACCTCGCCAACGTCTACCGCGCGCTCGGCCTGGCCCCGCCCGAGGAACTCTCCCGCCCCATCCTCAAGCAGGCGGCGAGGGCGTCCCACACGCTGCCCACCGGCCCCATCCGGCCGGTGATCGACGGGCTGGTCACTTCCTACTTCGAGTGGATGGGGGCGGGCTGTTATCGCGTGGACCGCCGCTCCGGCGCCATGCACGGCAAGCGGTTTCTCATTCAGGATCTTTCCTACGGCTGCGACGGCCGGAATTTCTATCTCCGCATCGATTTCGATGCCGCAGCCTCGCTCGATGGCACCGAAGCGCACCTCACACTCAGGCCGGCCAGCGAGCCTGCGCGGAGCAGCTACGTCTCGCTGGGGTTTGCCGGCGGCCGGCTCGAAGCGAGGGACGTCCGGCTGGTGGACCCGGCCCGCGAAACCTCGGCCCTCGAATTCGCGTACCGCAAGGTGCTCGAAATCCGGCTCTCTCTGCGGGCCCTGGCAGTCCCCTCCGGCCAGTCGCTCCACCTGCAGATCTCGTTGTGGAAGGACGGCCTGCCCGTGGACGCCGCGCCGCAGGAAGGCTGGCTCGAAATCTCGACCGCCGAGCCCACCGACTGGCCCATGTAGCCCCGTGGCCAGTACGCGTGGCGCAGGCTTCAGCCTGCGGCCGGGCAGGCCAAACGGCCTGCCCCACAAGTCTGTAGCCGCGTGGCGCAGGCTTCAGCCTGCGGCCGGCCAGGCCAAACGGCCTGCCCCACAAGTCTGTAGCCGCGTGGCGCAGGCTTCAGCCTGCGGCCGGGCAGGCCAAACGGCCTGCCCCACAAGTCTGTAGCCGCGTGGCGCAGGCTTCAGCCTGCGGCCGG
>Ga0182011_10003389_pt1 | contig 13088 bp, 14 predicted proteins | sample 711E1DmetaG_FD_120481 | JGI IMG/M metagenome (GOLD analysis project Ga0182011, IMG submission 120481) | Permafrost microbial communities from Stordalen Mire, Sweden - 711E1D metaG | ecosystem: Environmental > Terrestrial > Soil > Wetlands > Permafrost | place: Sweden: Stordalen | collected... | reverse complement strand
GGAACGCCGGGCGTGGACGTGAGGGTTTGTTTCATGCTCTACCGCTTACCAAAGCGCTCGGCGTTCCGCCACTTTGGTTGCGGCTCCGCCGCGCTAGGCAGATCCGTGGGCGGGAGCTTTGTTAGGGCGCCACGGCTCGGCTCGACGGTCGATTTCGGATCCACTCGCTGGCGCTCGCGGCCACAAGTCGAGTGCTGTCTTTTGGCAGCCGAGGTGGAGCGGCTTGTCCCCAAGACGCTTGGGTGCGTCAGGACTAATTTTACGGATTGCAGAACGAAAACGGACGCTTGAAGGTGTCGCCATGGCACCGACTGGAATAGTTCATCATGAAACCGTTCACTATTCAGGGCAGGTGCAAGGAGTCGGTTTTCGCTATACGACCCTGTTGCTCGCCCGCGGCTACGATGTCTCCGGGTCAGTGCAGAATCTGGCGGATGCCCGGGTGCGGGTGGAAGTCGAGGGCGAGCAACCGGAAGTGAACGCCTTCCTGGCGGCGATCGAGGAACGAATGGGTGGCTTCGTGCGCCACGTCGAACGTGCGGGCGAGCGGCGCGCGCCCCAGTTCAGTGGGTTCACCATCCGATGAAGAAACACGGTGAACGCCATCGAACTCGATCAGATTGGAAAGGTTTTCGTCCCTGACCTGTCCGGCGCACCATTCCATGCCCTGGCAGGAATCAACCTCTGCATTGCCGAAGGTGAAGTCGTGGGTTTGCTGGGCCCGAATGGCTCCGGGAAGACCACCTTGCTTAAGATCATCCTGGGCCTGCTTGCGCCAACCGCGGGGATCTGCCGGGTTTTTGGACGGCCGGGCAATTGCCCCGAGGTGCGCTGCTCGGTGGGTTATCTGCCGGAAGCGCCGGAGTTTTATCCCTATCTGACCGGAGTCGAACTCGTGCGTTTCTTTGCGCAGCTCGCGGGATTGGCCGGCGCAATCCGGGAAGAGCGCATCGGAGAGGCGATCGCGCGGGTGGGCATGGAGCGAGCCTCGGCCCGGCGCGTGGGCACCTATTCGAGAGGGATGAAGCAACGCATCGGACTGGCGCAAGCTCTGGTGACGAATCCGAGACTGGTGATCCTCGACGAGCCCACGGCCAACCTCGATCTGGAAGGCGCGGCCGATATTGGAGAGATTATCCGTGGCATCCGGGCTCGCGGTGGAACCGTCTTGCTTAGTTCCCACCAGTTGGAGCAGGTCGAGGACCTTTGCACCCGGGTGCTATTCCTGAATCGCGGTCGTCTCGCCGGGTCGGGCACGATGGATGAATTCGCGCAGCCGGATCGTGAGAACACCCTTTTCGTGGCGTCGCTGACGGAGGCGGATCAAGCCGAATTGCGCGCCTGGCTGGCGTGCCGCGGGGCCCGTTTGCGGACCGGAGCGGTCGGGCGGCGGGGCAGGCTGAAGCGAGCGTACCTGGCTGCCGTGAGGGGTGGCCGGTCAGACGAGGCGTGATTCCCATGAGCGCGAGCAGGTTGTCAGCCAACCGTCTGGCGGTGATCGCGGTGAACACCTTCCGCGAGTCGGTGCGCCAGAGGTTTTTCCTGCTTCTGTCTTTGGCGGCGCTCGCGCTGGGCATCGTCGCGTGGTGGCTTCGCGAGTGCAGTTCCGGCGCACTCCAGACAAAGTTTGTGCTCGACGCTGGTTTTGGCGCACTGGCGTTCTTCGGTGCGGTCGTGGCAATCGTGGCGACGGCGGAGTCGTTTTCCGGCGAGATTGAAAAGAAGACAATTATGGCGGTGCTGGCCAAGCCCGTGTGGCGGAGCGAATTCGTCCTGGGAAAGCTGGGTGGGATCCTGGGGTTGCTGCTGGTATTTTGCGCCGCGAGCACGGGGTTCCTGATGGTCCTGATCCTGTGGCAGCACATGGCAACGGGGAGTCTGCCGGCGGGAGAGTCGGCCGAGGTCGGGCACAGGGCGTTCGTCGCCATGATGGCCTGCGGTCTGGTCCAGTGGCTTCGGTGCAGTGTTCTCGCCGCGCTGACTCTGCTGGTGGCAACCTATGCCCGAAGCAGTCTCCTCGCCGTGACTGCTGGATTCGCGGCGCTCGTCGCCTGCAGCCTGCGATCCCTGGCGTGCGACGCTTTTCGGGTGACCGGTCCGGGGTGGGCGAGGGGAGGTGCTGAGATAGTCGGCGTGTTGGTCCCGGACTTTGAACTCTACGACGTGGCCGACCGGGTCGCCAGCGGTGGCGTTCTTTCGCCGGGCTACCTCGCCGGAATCACACTCTACACGGCGCTCTACGTCGGATTGTTCGCCGCGCTGGCGGTTTTTTGTTTTCGCCGTCGTGAGCTTTAGCCGCAGAGCTGCCGTGGTCGTTGTTGCCGGACTGGCCATCGCGGGGGTTGGGCTGTCGCCATTGCGGGAGTCGGTGCGGAAGGCCGGGGCCATGCGCGAGCGGGCGGCCGGGGCTGGCGAACCCCGGCTCGCTGCCGCGCGTTTGCTCAACGTGGCGATTCCCGGAGGACTTCGCGCCCTGGTGGCCGACGCGTTGTGGTTGAAGGTTTATGTTGCGTGGGCCGCGCGCGATCAGCCGCGGACTGAGAGGTTGATCCGCCTGGTCAGCATGGTGGACGATCGCCCGTTGGAATACTGGATCAATGGAGCCCGGATCATCGCATCTGATATTGCGGAGTGGAGGCTCTCCTCGACTGAAGCAGGCGCGGTGCCTGCCGAGGTCCGACGGCAGATCGTGGAGGAACAGGCTCGGGCAGCATTGGGGCACTTGGCGGCGGCGGGAGCCTGCCATCCGGACAGGGCGGCAATCTGGGTGGAGATGGGAAACATTCAGCTATATCGGCGCCGGGATTTGGCTCGTGCCGCCGAATGCTACCGGCAGGCCGCGGAATCGCCGGATGCGCCTTTCTTTGCGGCACGGATTTACGCGGAACTCCTGCAGCGGCTCGGGCGCGATCACGAGGCCTATGCCTGGCTGTGCCGGGTTCACCCAACCCTGCCTGCCAATGACCAGGCGGCGATGTCCGGTCTCGTCTTGAGACGGATCCGCGAGCTGGAAAAACGATTGGATTTATCCCCACAAGAGCAGTAAATGCCAGAGCCGGATCCCCTGTTCAGGGCAAATATGCGAGGATAATTTGACTAAAGGGCCGGGGTTACTAATTCATTAACTAACTTGAGCAGAATACTAAACTAATGACCGAACTGTCCTCTGAGATTCACCCAATATTCGACGTGGTTCTCCCCCGCGCCGAAAAAGAAAAAAAACTGCAGCAGCACGCGCGGGCGGTCTGGCTTTTCGGGCTTTCCGGATCTGGGAAGAGCACCTTGGCCGTCGGATTGGAACGGCGTCTTTTCGCCGAGGGTTTCACGACTCATCTGCTCGACGGGGACAACGTGCGCGCTGGACTAAACCGGGATTTGGGATTTGCCGCGGCCGAGCGCGCCGAGAACATCCGCCGGGTTGCCGAGGTGGCGAAGCTGTTCGTGCAGGCAGGGATCATCCCAATCGTGGCTTTCATCACTCCGCTGCGCGAACTGCGCGAACTTGCCCGCACCATCATCGGGACAGACGACCTGATTGAGGTGTATGTCGAGGCATCAATCGAGAATTGCGCCCGGCGCGACCCGAAAGGCCTCTACGCCAGGGCCGGCGGAGGCCGCATTCAGGACTTCACTGGCTTCACGGCCCCGTTTGAGCTGCCGGAGCCGGCGGGGCTGGTGGTCAATACCGACAACGAGCCGGTTGCTCATTCGGTCGAGCGGCTCCATCAATTCGTCCTGCCTCGGCTGGAACGTTCCCCCCGGTAACCGGCCGGACCGCTCCACCGTCCCGCTCTCCCCAACGAAATCGGCATGAGTTCCTATAACCTCACGCATCTGGCCCAACTCGAAAATGAAGCCGTCTTTGTCATGCGCGAGGTCGCGGCGCAATTCGAACGACCGGTGCTGCTGTTTTCCGGCGGCAAGGATTCCCTGGTGATGGTCCGCCTCGCGCAGAAGGCGTTCTGGCCCGCCCGGTTTCCTTTCCCGCTGCTGCACGTGGATACCGGCCACAATTTCCCGGAGACGATCGCCTTCCGCGATGCGCTGGTGAGTCAGACCGGCGCGCGGCTGATCGTGCGGACGGTCGAGGACTCCATCAAGGCCGGCCGGGTCGTCGAGGAGCCGGGCGCCAATCCGAGCCGCAACGCCTTGCAGACGGTGACGCTGCTGGACGCCATCGAGGAATTCAAATTCGACGCGGCGCTCGGCGGCGCCCGCCGCGACGAAGAAAAAGCCCGGGCCAAGGAACGTTTTTTTTCCCACCGCGACGAGTTTGGCCAGTGGGATCCCAAGAACCAGCGCCCCGAACTCTGGAATCTGTTCAACGGACGCAAGCACCCGGGTGAGCATTTCCGGATTTTTCCGCTCAGCAACTGGACCGAGATGGATGTGTGGCAATACATCGCCCAGGAAAAGATCGCGATCCCTTCAATCTACTTCGGTCACTCGCGGCAGGTGGTCCGGCGGGATGGCGTCCTCCTCGCCCAGTCGCCGCATCTCACCTTGCTGAACGGCGAGCACTATGAAACGCGCCGGATCCGGTTCCGGACCGTCGGGGACATGACCTGCACGGGAGCCGTCGAATCGGACGCGGCCACACTGGCGCAGATTATCCAGGAGGTGGCGGCGGCGAGGCAGACCGAGCGCGGTACGCGCACGGACGACCGGCGGTCGGATACCGCCATGGAAGACCGGAAAAAGACCGGATATTTCTGATCCCGCATGCCCTCTCGAACCATGTCATCCGACAGCAGTCATCACCCGATGGATCTTCTGCGCCTCACGACGGCGGGGAGTGTCGACGACGGCAAGAGCACCCTGATCGGCCGGCTCCTTTATGACTCGAAGGCAATTTTCGAAGACCAGCTGGCCGCGCTGGAGCGCGCGACCGAGCAGCGCGGGGAAGAGCATCTCAACCTCGCTTTGCTGACCGATGGTTTGCGGGCGGAGCGCGAGCAAGGCATCACGATTGATGTCGCCTACCGGTATTTTGCCACGCCAAGGCGCAAGTTCATCATCGCCGACACGCCGGGGCATATCCAGTACACGCGCAACATGGTGACCGGGGCCTCGACGGCGAACCTGGCCATCGTGCTGGTGGATGCCCGCACGGGCATCGTGGAGCAGACCCGGCGGCACGCGTTCATCGCCTCGCTGTTGCGGATCCCCCACCTGATCCTCGCCGTGAACAAGATGGACCTGGTCGATTATCGGGAAGAGGTCTGCAACGACATCGCGGAACAGTTCTCGGAATTCGCCTCGCGACTCGAAATTCCCGACATCAAGTTTCTTCCGATCAGCGCGCTGCGCGGCGATAACGTGGTGGAGCGATCAACGCGCATGCCCTGGTTCCGGGGCAGCACGTTGCTGCATGAGCTCGAGACGGTTTACATCGGCAGCGATGCCAATCACGTGGATCCGCGTTTCCCGGTGCAATGGGTGATCCGGCCGAACTCGGATGAACACCACGACTTCCGCGGGCTCGCGGGCCGCATCGCCGGGGGAGTGTTCAAACCGGGCGACGACGTGGTGGCGCTGCCTTCGGGATTCACCACGCGGGTGTCGCAACTTTTCAGTTTGGGCACCCCTACGGCCGAAGCCTTCTCGCCGATGTCGGCGGTGATGACGCTGGAAGACGACATCGACATCAGTCGCGGCGACATGATTGCCAAACCCGCCAATCTGCCCCGGGTCAGCCAGGACATCGAGGTCATGGCCTGCTGGTTTTCCGACAAGAAGCTGACCCCGAACGGCCGCTATGTCGTGCGCCACACGACCCGCGAAGTTCGCGCCGTCGTCAAGGAGGTTCGCTACAAAATCAATATCAACAGCCTCCACCGGCTGGAGCACGATCGGGAAATCGGCATGAACGACATCGGGCGGCTGCGCTTGCGCACCATGGCGCCGCTGTGCTTCGACAGCTACAAGCGCAATCGATCCACCGGAAGCCTAATCCTGATTGACGGGTTCACGAACCGGACGGTGGCGGCCGGAATGATCCTCGATGCCGACGGTCAATCCGCGCCGCCCGAGGCCTTCGCCGACATGGGAGGGCTCTGATCCCGCTTGTCCCGGCTCCCACACCCGCTCATTTTGCGCGCCGTGTCCAACGCCCGGGAAACCCAGTGGAGGATTTGGGCTGCCGCCATGCGGCCACGGACGCTGCCGGCGGCGGTGGCGCCGGTGATCGTCGGATCGGCGCTGGCCTGGCGGGTCGGAGCCTTCAGCGCGGCGGCGGCCCTCCTGTGCCTGGCCTTTGCCCTGCTCGTGCAGATCGGCGCTAATTTCGCCAACGACTACTATGATTTTGTGCACGGGGCCGACACCCAGGAGCGGGTGGGGCCGGTCCGCGCGGTCGCCGCGGGCCTGGTGTCGCCGGCCGCGATGAAGCGCGCGATGGCGCTCGCCTTCGGCCTGGCTTTCGTCACCGGCCTGGCGCTCATTGGCTGGGGCGGCTGGTGGTTGGTGGCGATCGGCGTCGCCAGCATCGCCAGCGCCATTGCGTATACCGGCGGACCGTATCCGCTCGGCTATCACGGCCTCGGCGATGTCTTTGTTTTCCTCTTCTTCGGCCTGGTCGCGGTGGGGGCCACGTTTGGCGTGCAGGCGGGACACCTCACGGTCGCCGCGCTGCTGGCGGGCGCCGCCGTGGGCGCGCTCGCGACCAACATCCTGCTGGTGAATAATTATCGCGATGCGGTGACGGACGCGAAAGCCGGGAAACGCACAGTGGTCGTGCGCTTTGGAAAACGTCACGCCCTCGGCCAGTTCGCCGCGGCGCATGTCGTCGCTGCGGCCACCCCGCTGGCGCTCGCCGTGCTCGGCTTGATCCGCCTCGAAGTGGCGCTGGCCGTCGCCGGGATCGCGACCGTTTTCGGCTTCGTTCTCAGCCGGGCCTTGCGCGCGGCCGCGAGTCCGGCCGAATGCGTGGGATTGCTCGGGAAAAGCAGCGGGTACCTCAGCGCCTACGCGCTCCTGTTGTCGGGCGCGATTGTGGCCGGGTAGGAACCGGTCGAATTGGCCCGACGGATCCGCTGCTCAACCGGGCTCAGGCAGACCGTTCGATTTGAACTGGGTGAGCATCATTTCGGAATCGCTCGTGGCACGTCAACCGGAGCGGCATCCGCAGATGGCACAGATTTGCGCAGAGTGAAGATGAGGCGTTTGTATTGCAGCGACGGAGCTCCTGCAGCTCGGCCCCAACAATCGGGCAGGTCTGAGCCGGCATCGAGGCAAGCCCAATTGCTGGCAATTCTCCTCGTGTGTTCGCGAACCGATTGGTAGGCGGGTGTAGGAAGCCCGCTTGCGGGCGATCATCGGTCGCAAGCGACCTTCCTACTGCATGATCCCAGCTGAGGATCTCTGACCTCCGCAGACCGTGCAGGTTCGGGCAGAGGGTTGTCCCAATCTGCGTCCATCTGCGAAATCTGCGGATGATTCCTCGTCGATTGATTCATTGTCCAGCTTCCGTCAGGTAGCCGAACGTCCCGATCCGACGAGATTAATTTTCCCTCCTCCGCCAGCGAGGCTCTACCCATTTCTCCCACCCGCGGTTTTGGACACCCATGCGCCGACTGCCGCGTGGGGTCGGCGCCCCGCGCCGGCCAATTGGCCCTGATGGAATGGTTCGCCGACGAGCGGCGACCCTACGTTAACTGCATCTTCCCGCGCTTCAGAGCTTGGCGGACACCTTGCTCTTCAACGCGGCCTTGTCCATCATGCCCACGTATTGCTCGGCCAGCTGGCCGCCCTTGAAAAGCAGGAGGGTGGGGATGGCCCGGATGCCATACTGGGCGGCGATATCGCTGTTGTCGTCGACGTTGACCTTCCGGATGGTGAGCTTGCCGTCCAGCTCCGTCGCCAGTTCTTCGAGGATGGGCGCGATCATCTTGCAGGGGCCGCACCAGGGGGCCCAGAAATCGACGAGCACGGGAGTCGTGGCGGTGGCAATCGCGTCTTTGAACGTGGCGCTGGTCAGGGGGGAGATTTTGTCGGACATGATAGTTACTGTTTGCGAGACCGCCGGAGTGTCAAGAAAGGGGAAGGATTAACGGGGCGTCGACCGGTGGATAATCTCGGACAATTCCTTCGGCTCGACGCCCTCGAGCGGTTTGCCCCGCTGTTTCAGCTCCTCGAACGTCTTCACGATCGTCTCGGTCATCCGTTCATGGGTTTCAGCCGAGCCGCCGAGGATGATGAATTTCTCCCCCGTCGTGAGGCGCTTGTGGCCGTCCTGATTGTCCAATCCCACGCCAAACAAGGCGGCTTGCTTCGGTCCCCGCTTCCGTTTTCTCGCTGGTTTCACACCGTCAGATTGGGAGGAGCGATCGGTGATTCAAGATTGTTCTCGGTCACCGCCTCGCACAAAATGTCGGCAAAGGCTTCATCCTGGCGCACGCGCAAGCGTCGCAGGCGCGTGAGCTCCAGCACCGCCAGGAACGTCGCCACGAGCAGGCGCAGGCTGACCGCCGTGGTGAACAGCTCGGAGAAGGCGAACCGCGGCTGCGTCTGCATCCGGGAGAGCAGCATCTCCATCTGGTCGGCCACGGTGACATGCTCATCGTGAATTTCCCCGATCACCAGTTTCTCGGCGAGCCGCCGCAACACCACGTTGAAGGTGTTCCACAGCTCGATCCGGTCTCCATGCTGCAGCGGCCGCTCCCCCCGGGGCGAAAGCAAGGAAACATAACGGGCAATCATGTCCTGCTGTTCGACCGCGAGTTCGCCCAGCCGGGCCGCGGCCTCCTTGAATTTCCGATACTGGATCAACTGGTGGACCAGTTCCCAGCGTGGATCCATCTCCTCCTCCTCGCCCGCGTTGGGATCGACCGCCTGCAGATCTTTCGGGAGCAACATGCGGCTCTTGATCTCCATCAAGGTCGCGGCCATCACGAAGAATTCCCCCGCCAGCTCCAGATCGAGTTCCTGCATGGCGAAGATCACCTCGAGGTATTGCCGCGTGACCTGTTCGATCGGAATGTCGTAGATATCGAGCTCGTTCTTTCTGATCAGGAACAGGAGCAGGTCCAGCGGGCCTTCAAAGGCCTGCAGCTTGATACGATAATCGGCGTCGAGAACCACGCGGGGCATCGTTGGTGCCCGCAGTCGGGCCGCAACGGAAAAATCACCGGCGCCGCTGCAGCTGGCCGACAAAGTAGCCGTCGGTATTGTGGACCGCCGGGAGAATGGTCAGTCCCGCGCTGTCGCACGGACAATCAAACGCCCGGGTGGGCGGCACCCCCGTGAATTCCGCGTGGCCGGCCCGGAAGGCATCCAGCACTGCCTGGTTCTCGGCGCGACTGAGGGAGCAGGTGGCATAGACGAGGAACCCGCCGGGGCGGACCTGCTGGCAAAGATGGGCGAGCAGTTGCCCTTGCCGGGCGGCATGGGCCGCGATTCCGGCCGGGGTGGTGCACCATTTCAGATGGGGCGCCCGGCGCCACGTGCCGCTGCCGCTGCAGGGGGCGTCCACGAGCACGCCATCGTAGGTCGCCTGATCGGAAATCTGCTCCAGGACCCGGATGTTTTGGAAGCCGCCGCGCCGCGCCCGCTCACGGAGTTCCGTCAGCGCCTCCGGGCGGAGGTCGTAGGCGTCGACCTGCCCGGCGGGTCCCAGGAGGGTGGCGAGTTGCAGGGTTTTTCCACCGGCGCCGGCGCAGGCGTCAAGCCAGCAGGCGCCCGGTTCGATCGCCGCGCTGGCCAGGATGAACTGGGAACCGAGATCCTGGACTTCGAACCGGCCTTCCTGATAGCCGCGGGTCGAGGTGAGGTCGGCCTCCACCAGGATTTCGAGAGCCGTGGGCAAAACCGCGGACGGACGGACCGGCCAGCCGCGCTCGGCGAATTCCTCGTGGATCGCGCCGGCGTCCGGCGTTTGCAGCCGGATCCAGAGTGGCGGGCGGGTGGCGAGCACCTCCAGATTGGGCGAAACAAAGGCCTCGGAACAATGGCGGCGGAACCACTCTGGCATCAGCTCCCGGCCGACGCCGAGAAACCGCGCGCGCCCGGCCACTGTCGCCGGACATTCCGGCCAGTCGGCAGCGAGCGCGGAACGAAATCCATGCGTCGCCGGCGCGTCCGCGGCCAGCCAGGCAAGGGCATGGACCATCTCCGTTTCCCCCCGGGCCGCGAGTTCCTCCATCCAGGGAAGATAGCGTACGGCGGTATACAGCAACTCGCGATAGAGCCGGCGGTCGCGGGCGCCGAACTCGCGGCGCCGCAAGACCGCCTGCAGCCGCGCCGGCAGACTGTGGTCGGTGGGGACATGCGGATGCACGCTCTGCCACAGACGCAGGAACGTTTGCTGCTGATTGTGAACGATGGACGGGGAGGTCAAAAACGAATCAGATCGACCTGCACATTCAGACCGAAGGAGGCCTCGCGCTGCTGCCCGTGATTCCAGGAGACCGCGTAACGCACGCTCCAGGTGTTCCGCAGATTCTGCTGGAGCCCGAAGGTCAGTTCATTCCACCGCTGGAGCATGGCGTCATAGCGCACCCGGACCAAGCCCTTCCAGACTTCATTGAAGCGCTGGTCATATTGCATGAAGTACTCCTCGATCTGATGCTGCAGGTAAGTCGAAGACAGCTGCATCGACCACCATTCATGGTCGCTGAGCGCCAGCTTGCTGTTGAATTCGTGCAGGCCGAAGGTCTGCGGGGACAGGTGGTCGTAAACCGAGAAATTCAGCCAGGAAGCGGGGGTGATTTCGAGCTCCTGGTAGACATCGGACCAATGGTGTTGGCCCGGCTCGGGCGAAAGGTCCAGGTCGGACGTCAGATTGAACCTCACGAGATCGCGCGATCCGTAGCCGGCGTCGCGCGTCTGCAGGAGGTTGTCGAGCCCGAGCCGCAGGACATTGGCGCCATGCAGGTCATCGATGTTGCGCATGTTGCCGAGCTCGATCGGCTGCAGATCCGTCGAGAATACCCGGGTGTCGATCGGAGGGATATAGGCCTGGCCGCGGTCGATTTCCGGAATGTAGCGATAGGAGAGCACCGGCGTCAGCAAATGCCGCAGGCCATTGATGCCCCAGAGGGCGTTTTGATAATCAAAGGTGCCACTGGTCCGCAGTTGGGCGTCAACGCCAACTTCCCCGAGCCAACGGGTGTAGTCCTGGCGCCCATCGATGGCCTTGTCGTAATAGGTCAGCCGTCCCCCGGCAACCGGAGTGATGCTCAACCAATCGGTCGGGAAGATCGGCCGGTCGATCGAATAAAAAGTGTCGAAGCGGTCGCTCCGCAGCGTCGGCCCACTGAAGAGCGAATCCTGCTGCAGCGCGGCGAATCCCGTGTTGAATCGCTCGTAGAATCCGCCGCCGACCGCGGTCGGCACCAGATCAAAGCGGAGTTCCGGCAACCGTTGCTGCACGAGTTCAAAATTGTTCGGCGCGATCCGCGTGAAGAGGTCGATGGAATAATTATTGCCGGCGTAGAGCCCCTCGAAAAACGAATCGGGCTGCTGCACCTTGTTAAACTCATCCGGATGGAAGTCGCGCAGCACCTCGGAGTCCTTCCACCAGTTGAATGCCCCGGTGATGGTCAGATTCTCGTCGATAATCTGTTGATGGCTCCAGTCGAAATAGCCCCGGTTCATCGGCACGTCCCGTCCCAGGACATCGGTGCCCAGGGTGCCATGGTCGCGAATGAAGCCCGAGGTAAAATCGCCGGTGACGTCCTGTCCGCCCGCGTCGTAACGGTAGGATCCCGACGGTCCGGCGATCGGGCCGCGCGCGGAGTATTCTCCGACATCGGCACCGAGTTTGATCCCCGGCCAGATGGGCATACGGACGTCGAGGTCGAAGTAGGCGCCGAGGGTGTGGCTAAAGCCGGCACGGGCGATGATCGTCGGCTGCAGCGCCGCGGCCAGCGGTTGGTCGAATTTCGTCAGCGGAAACAACCGTCGGTTTCCGATGCCGAGATAAGCGCCCTGGCCGGAGATGTTCACTCCTGCGACATACCGGAGCTGGTCGGCCCACAATGTCGGGGAAAAACCGCCCGGCTCGTCGTAGGTGACCACGGCGCCAGTCAGGATCATCTCCTTCATCGTCCCCTCAGCCTTGGCCGCCGTGATAAAATACGGTGGCTCGCCCGCCCGCAGGTCAACCAGCGTGAACGCTCCCGTGTTAAGGTTGTAAGTTCCGCTCGCCGCCAGCAGGCGCTGCGCGCCGGAGGTGATCGTAAAATTGCCGGTGGCCGAGATTTGCCCCGTGCTTTGGTTGACGCGGAGCTCATCCGCGACCAGCAAGGCGGGTCCGTACTCGACGCGTGCATGTCCGGTCAGCACGGCCACGCCGGTCGCGAGATCGACGGAAGTAGTATCTGCATGCACCACCGGGGCCGACGGGGTCACCTGGGCGATGACCCTGCCGCAGAGGAGCAGGACGAGGAGAAGGGCGGGGATTCCGCGAAACACGGCGGGAGGGATAGGGTTACCACTTTGGACACGCAAGCTTCGAGCGGGTTGCCGTTAACAAATCCACGGGAAAGAGCTTAGCCACGAAGAACCCAGCGCGGCTCGCCGCAACCGAGTGCGAATGCGAGAAATCGCCCACGATTCGACACGAATCTGCCTGGCAGCCTGTCGGGCTTCAGCCCTCCAGGCTGCTCGTACAAACGGCGGACGCCGTTTGGTACCGAAACGGAAACATACAAAGAAAGTTCTTCATCTGGCGAAACTTTCTTAGCGGGAGCAGCGTCGAAGCAGTAGGCCCGCCCGCTTTGTCGACTTGGACCGCCAGACCCCGATGGTTCGGCCGGATGATCTGCGGGAGTGGGTCCCCGCCGGTCAGATCGTGCATTTCATCCGGGATGCCGTGGAGCAGTTGCCCATCACCGACTTTCGGGTTAATGAGCGCGGGACCGGCAGCGAGCAATACCCCCCAAGGATGATGCTGGCGTTGTTGATCTGTTGTTATGCAACGGGCCGCTTTGGTTCCCGGACGATCGAGGCGGCGAGCTACCGCGACGTGGCGGTGAGGTAAGGGGCCATGCAAAAGTCTCACTGGAGTGGACCCTGGTCTGCGTGAGCTATAATCTCAAACGGCTCTTCGCCCTCAAAAACCTCGCGGTCGCGGCGTAAACCTGCCG
>Ga0182011_10003388_pt1 | contig 13089 bp, 13 predicted proteins | sample 711E1DmetaG_FD_120481 | JGI IMG/M metagenome (GOLD analysis project Ga0182011, IMG submission 120481) | Permafrost microbial communities from Stordalen Mire, Sweden - 711E1D metaG | ecosystem: Environmental > Terrestrial > Soil > Wetlands > Permafrost | place: Sweden: Stordalen | collected... | reverse complement strand
CTGGTGAATCTTGAGATGAGAAATAAACTCCGAGGTTGGTTTACTGGCGCTGCCTTCACCGCCCCATAGTACCTGATATCCTTTGAGATCATGAGTAATGGTGATGAGCAATAGATGCTTTTTCGGTTGCCGTGCCACATTACGCATCGGCGCTCCGGCTACTTTTACCAAAAAACTCCGTCCGGCCAGTTCTGTCTGAGAGATAGGCAAATTAATAATGGGGAACAGGTTGCCGCTTTTCATGTCCCCCGGTAGAAAATTCGTCACGTCAATTGTGAAGTTGCCGGCATTCCTTTCCGCCCAACCCCGTTCCCACATATAACCGGAAATTTCGGCAATCTCGTCTACTACTTCCTGTAATTTAGAGATGAGTGATATTTCTAACATGTTTTCTCCAAAATATTATCGATTTTATCAGCTTCATGACGCACCAGATTCAACATCGGCGTTTAATTTGAAATCGGTACCTTGTGGTTTTTTAACCGGTTGTGGTGCTTGGTGTCAAATATTATTATATCAGATATAAATTGGTTATTAGCATTCTTTTTACGCTGAAGTTCCGGAATAATGCCTTAACCCCAGTTTCCAGAAAGCTCTTGAAGCTATAAACAACCCTATCGCCAATATAAAAGCCAGTAGCAAAGTCTCCCAATTAAGCCGTCCTGTCAAAGCTTCTACAGGAATCGTGGTGGCAAAAGCCACCGGTATTACGAATGTCAGGCCGTATCTCAACCAGCCGGGGTAGAGGCTTATTGGCCAGCGGCCAGCCTCGTACATGCTCTGAAATATCGTCAGAATATTTTCCACCCTTACCAGCCAGAAAGCCAGCGTTGTTAAAATCAGAAAGAAGCTATAAATTATCACCGAACCTGCGAGTAGCATCGCCAGAAATTCGATTGCCTGTAGCCCTCCGATTCTTCCTCCAAGTCGGACTAATGCGATGATTAATAATACGAAACCGAGGCCGATATTGATGATTTCCCAGATTCCGACGCGTCCGATGCTCGTGAGAAGTTGTGCATCCTCCGGTTTGGTGAGTGTAAAATCAAAAGTCCCGTCGCGCACCGATTGTATTAGTTGCTCCATTCCGGGTTGAATGGCAAAGCGGATGATTCCGCCGATAAGAACGTACACTCCTACCAGCGCCAGTATCTCATCCGGTTTCCAGCCGCCCAGAGTATCGGTAAAGGAAAAGATTATGGCAAATCCAGCCAGCGCTGTGCCCAAGCCGAGTATGGATTGGAAAAGATTGATAAAGAAATTGATGCGGTAGGCCAATTCACCGGCCACATTGACGCGGAAAAACACCCGTATCAGTCTTAAATAATTCATTGTCCCACCGCCGAATATACTTTAATACCGGCCCGCCACACAATCCGGACTAAAACAATGCTGACCGCGATCCAGCCGATTTGAATGCCTATTCCCTCCAGTGTACCGGCGAAAGTAATCCTGCCTAGTAATAATTCCGTGGGGAAGCCGATGGTCCAGTAAAAAGGTAAAATTTTAGCGGCAATTTGAATCGGATGAGGCAGGAGGCTGAGCGGTGCAATTTGCCCGGAGAGGAATAATAGCAGGAAAAAGTATGTCTGATTGAGGGCGCTAACCCGTGTCGTCCAGAAAGCCGCCTGTGCCAACGTCCATTCCAGCAGGAATCTTAGGGCAAAAGCCAGCAATAGTCCGGGAATAAATAAAATAACGATCCATGGCGTCACTGCCAGACCGGCATGGAAAGCGAACCCCAGTCCGATGGCAATGACGGTCAAAATCGGTAGGGTAATCGCTTTTGACATCATGTTATCCGCGACGTCGGAATGAATGGGATGCACCGGTCTTAACAGGGCAAATGATAGCATCCCTTCTCTAATCCGGTATTCGTAATCATACATTACCCACGTATAGGTAAATTGATTGACCAGCATAAGCACGATGAAATAGGAAGCAAAAGCAGCGGTAGTATAGTTTCCCACGCTCCCGCCGTTGCCGTTTGAAACAGTGGACCACACAATCAGATATACCAGCGGTTCGAGGACTTGCCCAATCATCCAGATAACGAGTGAAGTCCGGTATTGAAACATCGTCGCGAAGGTAGTTTTAAATTGTTGAATGTACAATCGAAAAAGGTGCTTCATCGATTCCATTCCGTAAAGACACGGTCGATTACTTCTTCGATGGGTGGGTCTTCGACCAGCAGGTCGACCACCGGCAGGTCGGCTAGTAAGCGTTCGGTAATACGGGCAGTCTCGGCTTTCGGGACGCGGAGTGTGTAGCGGCCGTCTTCACAGGATAAGACTTCACCGTAAACGTTCAAGTCTGCCTGGCATTCGCCCAGTTGTATAATAATCGTTTTATGCGAAGTAAACTTCTGGAGTAAAAGTGCCAGTTCTCCGTTAAAGAGCAATCGTCCGTGATGAATGACGACCACACGCTTACAAAGTGCTTCGACATCCGCCATGTAGTGACTCGTCATTAACACGGTAGCGCCAAAGCGTTTGTTGTATTCCGCAATAAAGGCGCGGATACGTCGTTGCATGGTTACGTCAAGACCAATGGTCGGTTCATCCAGAAAGACCACTCTCGGCCGGTGTAAAAGGGCCGCAGCTATTTCGCATTTCATCCTCTCGCCAAGAGACAGATTTCGCACCGGTTTAGTCAAAAGTGTGCCCAGTTCCAGTAGTTCTGTCAGTTCTTTTAAAATCTGCTGGTAATCGCCAATAGGAATCCGGTAAATCACCCGGTTCAACTCAAACGAGTTGAGGGCGGGAATATCCCAGACCAGCTGGTTGCGTTGCCCCATAACTAAGGTTATTTGTTGCAGGTAGGCTTTCTCTCTTTTCCAGGGAGTGTGACCCAATACTGTAGCTTTACCGCTGGTAGGATATAGCAAGCCGGACAGCATTTTCAGAGTAGTCGTTTTACCGGCGCCGTTGGGTCCGAGAAAGCCTACTATTTCACCGGGAGCCAGATCAAATGAGATATCGCTTACCGCGGGCACTTCCAGTTTCTTGCGGCGGAAAATACCGCGTATGGTAGCCTTTGCCCCTTCTTCCTGCTCGTTGACGGTATATGTTTTACTCAAATCTTGAATGTGGATCACCAGATTCTTAACCGGTGAATTTTCCTGACGGGAAGAAGGAATATAAGGTTTAGTTTTGTCTTCGTTAGCCATCGATACGTACCCTGAGAGCCGTAATGTAGGAAAGGAAAATAATATTTACTTAACATTATATACTGTCGATGTCGTCTGCGCATGAAAAGAAAAACAACCCTCCATCGGTCATGCTGAGTTCTTCTTTTATCAGGATAAACTCTGCTTGGTAATCCCAGGGAGTGGTAAGATATCTGTAATAAATATTCTGCTATGTGACTAAAAGCACTTACTTGTTTTTTTATTACCAATATTATTAATTCAATAAAACAGAAATTCTGATAGTGGAGAGATATTTTGGTAAACAACCTGAAAGCCAAACCAAAACAAGTAGATTGCACCGAAGATTCGATTATTGTAGACGGAATCAGTAAGCGCTTCGGTAAAATTCAGGCATTAGACAATGTATCTCTGAATGTAAAAGAAGGTATCGTTTTCTCTTTATTAGGACCGAATGGATCCGGTAAAACTACTCTTATCCGTATCTTGACCACACTACTGATTCCTGATGGAGGCAACGCCCGTGTTGGCGGTTTTGATGTCAGGAAAAATGCCGCGTCGATACGTCCTATTATCGGGTTAGCCGGCCAATATCCTGCAGTGGATGAAGATTTAACCGGTAAAGAAAACCTCGAAATGATCGGGCAACTTTATCATTTAGGTAATCTGAAATCCAGAATACGCACCGGGGAATTACTGGAAGTATTCGAGCTGTCTGATGCCGGTAACCGGCGGGTAAAAACTTATTCGGGGGGTATGCGACGCCGTCTGGATTTAGCCGCGACACTGGTCGCTGAGCCCTCCATTCTTTTTCTGGATGAACCTACTACCGGACTGGACCCGCGCAGCCGGTTCGGATTGTGGGATGTGATTAGCAAACAGACGGAAAACTGTAAGACTGTCTTTCTGACAACGCAGTATTTGGAAGAAGCCGACCGGTTAGCCGATAAAATCGCCATTATGGAGAATGGCAAAATTATCCGTATCGGGACCCCGGAAGAGTTAAAGGGATGTTGCGGCGGAGAAACACGTGTCAAAATGAGACTGGTAGACCATGGTCAAACCGCAAAGGCAGTCGAACTACTGCGTGAATTGGGCAAGGATCAGATCAATAGCATTTCGGAAACCGGAGATATCAGCCTGCCGGCTGATGGTGGCGCTTCGATTTTGTCGGATGTGGTAAGACGCCTCGATGCCGGTGGCATTCAACTGGCTGAGCTCGGATTGGCGCAACCGACACTAGACGATGTCTTTCTGGCGATTACCGGCCATGCTGCGGAAAACCCGGCCAATACAACTTTAAAATCTAAAAAATAACATTAAGCAGGAATGAATCGGAATATGATGAAGAAAATGTCCGCTACTTTCTCCGACATTATGGTGATGACAAAGCGAAATGTGATTCGTTATATTCGGTTGCCGCAATTACTGGTCTTCAACGCCATGCTGAATGTGGTGTTATTATTACTCTTTAATTATGTCTTCGGCGGAGCTATTCAAAAGGGTGGTATTTCGTATATCCAATATTTCCTGCCGGGATTCCTGGCGCAAACAGTTGTCTTCGGTTCTACACAGACCAGCGTTGGCATTGCTGAAGATCTATCCAAAGGTTTGATTGATCGATTCCGTTCATTACCGATGGCGCGACCGGCGTTTCTTACCGGCAGGGTAATTGCGGATGGAATACGCTATGCTCTTTTGATATTACTGATGCTCGGCGTGGGTGCCGCCGCCGGCTTTAGATTTGAAAACGGGTTGGTACCTGTCATTGCCGCTATTGCGCTGGTCATTCTTTTCGGGATTGCACTGACATGGGTGGGGGTATTCATCGGCATCTCGGTCAAGAACCAGGAGACCGCACAAGTGGCCGGCTTTGTCTGGGTTTTTCCGCTGGTTTTCGCCAGTTCGCTTTACGTCCCGATAGCCACGATGCCGGTCTGGCTGCAACATTTCGCCAATGTCAATCCGGTAACATCCATGGCGGGCACTATCCGGGCGCTGTTTTTAGGATCAAACCTGGCCGCCGGTGGTGCCAGTTTAGGGAAATACTTGTGGCAGATACTGGTTTGGGATGCCGGGATTATGCTGGTTTTTATTCCGCTTTCGATTCGCCGCTATGTACAACTTGCAAAATAAGTTATAACAATGTGCTTATTTTGTTTTATCAGCCATTCGCCAGGCAGTTATCTTTTCGCGAGTGGATTTTTCGAGTCGTCCGATTAGTTGTACCATTAGTTTTATTTCTTCATCGGAGAAGGGTGAAATAAACTCTCGAACCAAACCCCAACCGGTATTCGCTGTTTCGGCCAATTTCTGCTTTCCTTTCTCGGTCATTACCACTTTAACCAGCCGTCGGTCTGACATATTCCTGGATTTTCTTACCAATCCGTTCTTTTCCATACGGTCGATGATCACACTCAAAGTATTCTGAGTCCGGCCAAGCTCTTCGGCGATGTTGCTCACTGTTCCTTGATTGCCTTTGTGTTCTAAAATAACCATCACCAGAAATTGTTGATAAGTTATTCCCGCTTTTTTCGTAAGCACTGTATCGACATACCCGGCAGTTAAAGCGCTGGTGCGATGACATAAACTCCATAGTTCACGCTTCAAACATTCAATACTAGGGTTGTTTTCCATGGTATCTGTTTTTCCTCTATCGTCATTCTATATTTCTCTATACCTCCATTCTACGCTTATCTAATTGTTATATAAAAGGATTACAAATTTACCATATCATTTGATCACTTTAATAAAAACCTATTGACAATAGTCAATGACTGTTTTAAGATAATAATCATGTACAATATCTTATTAGATATTGTATTGACAGATGTGTTCACAAAATACTTTTAAAGATATGACTAAAATACTCGATAGTAAGGAAAATGTATAGTGGAGACGAAGAACATCAGAAAATGCCGTCACTTCGAAACATGTGACAAAATTCAAAAAGGAATTCTCTCTAATGACTGGAAAGGATTAGAAGATACTCTGCTGTACGCTATTAAGAAAACCTGTAACAATTGCCAGAAATTTGAAGCCGGAACTGAATAGGACAAATGAAAAACAATATTAATATTGTTTTTCATTAATACAAAATATTCCTCCTTCTTAATTGACTTCTTTCTCACTTTTCTTGATTATTTGTTACAATTTTTCGAAATTAGAATCTTTACGATATGCGCTACTAAACCGCTCCTGAGCAAAAACCGGATTGGGCGCATTCAAACCAGAATCATAATATTTGCTTCTTGACAAAGACAAACTTCAGTGCTACGATTTGCTCTAAATTCTATTTTTAGCCGGCGAAAAATTGACTAGTCGGGTAACAAAGTCAGAATTTTGAGGAACATTGCATTCGTTCACTAAAAAACAAATCGAATGTGCTCCCGCTTGATCTGTTTCAGCCATTCGGAGGAGGCATGGGCATTTAGAAATCACAAAGGAAGGCCCCTGGTGAATACTAAAATCCCAAGTCTTGAACAAAATATAGTGAGAGTGGATTAATACTAAAAAGGATGCATAAAGATGAAAAAAATATTATCAGGTATGTTTATTCTTCTACTTGCGCTTAGTTTAATCGGTGGGTCGCTTGTGGGTTGTAGTGCGAAATCATCCTCGACTTCTACGACTTCAACTACGACTCCGTTAAAAGAGGCAACTCTCCAAATCGGCTTAGTTTCGCCGCAAACCGGCGGAGCGGCTCCCTGGGGCTTGGCTATGGTGCATGGACTTGAATTGGCGTTTGAAGATGCCAACAACGCCGGTGGTGTTACAATTGGCGATACCCATTATACGTTTGCGCTTACCAGTTTGGATGACAAGTACGATACTACCACGTCAACCAATGACTTGCGTACATTGATATATTCCGATGGGATTAAGTTCCTTTTCTCGATGCAAACCGAAGGTACTATGGCGATGGCGCCGGAAATGGCTCAGCAAAAAGTCTTGAATTTCGTCGAAGTATATGATGACAACGTCATCGCCCAACCGGCGAACTCATATACCTTCAGGACGGTAATTCCACCATCGATGAAAACCGATTCGTATACAAAGTGGATTATCTCACAATATCCCAATCTTAAGACGATAGCGCATCTTTCAACAAACGACACAAACGGGGATATCATTACACAGCAAGACGATGCCGCAGCAAAGGCAAACGGCCTTACTGTTGTTGACGAGGAATATTATGCTGAAGGGACTACGGATTTCACGTCCTTCGTAACCAAATTACTTGCCGAAAATCCGGATGCTTTGTTCCTTGGTGGAGCTCCAACTGGAGATTGTGCGGTTATCATTAAAGAAGCTCGAGACCAGGGTTACAAAGGTGTGATATCTGATATATCCCCGACAAGTGGGAGTGATATGGTGGGAATAACCGGAGCAGCTGACGAGGAAGGTTTTATATCCACTATGATGGCTATGCAGCCACCCTACGTATCCCAAAATGTTCTAAATTTAACCAATAGGGAAAAGGCGAAATGGGGCACTGCTTACGGTTCAACCTGGGATTTCTATAGCCAGGCATCTGTTGTGTGTGCTGCCATAGAACGAGCTAAGAGTATAGACCCCACAGTTGTCAAAGGATTGCTGGAGGATACTACTCAGGTTTGGCCTTATGATACCTTGACCGGTGGACAAGCAACTTTTGGTACCGGAATTGCCAATACGCTGTACGGTGCTAATGCCAGCCATCAGATCGTCAATCCCTACACTATCTCAGTCGTTCATAATGGTGCGGATACTAACGCTGCTGTTGTGAACCCGTAATATTGATGGTTTGATAAAAGCATCAGAGTACAAATTCAAAGAGGGAGGGCGAAAGCCCTCCCTCTCCCTTTTCCTTTTGGTGGTACAGGCAGAGGGATTGAGGGAGAATTATCCCTCTTTAGTATCATAGGGTGGGTGGAGTCGAGACACAGTCGAGACGGAGCCCACCTTTTCTATTGTCATTCCTGTCCCGGCATTCATGGGATTTCGCTTCGACAGTAATCCACCATAAAAACTATTCCTCATGGCTGAAAGCTGACCACTGATGTCTATCTCTTTACTCATGGCTTACCGCTCACAACTCAAAACTCTTATCATGTATAATATAACTTAAGATATTTCGAGAGGTGAAAAAGTGAAAGCAGTCGTAGTTCATGGCAAAGAAGATTTCAGATATGAGGATGTCCCCGATCCCAAACCGGGCGAAGAAGAGGTTGTCGTCAAAATCCACCGGTGCGGTATTTGCGCCGCCGACCCCAAGATTCTGCATGGCACGGCTTACTTCAGCCAGACAGTCTATAACCACGCTCCCATCGTCGCGGGGCATGAGTTTGTGGGGGAAGTCGTGGAATTGGGCAAGGGCTCCAAAGAGAAATACGGCCTGAAAGTGGGCGATAAAGCCATCTGTGAAATCATCATCCCTTGCCGTGAATGTTACTTCTGCAAGCGCGGCCGCTATAATCTGTGCGATATCCACACCATTACCGGCATTTCCGGACCGGACGGCGGTTGGGCGGAATATATGAAGTATCCCAAGGGGTCGATCATCTGGAAAATCCCACCGGAAATCCCGTGGGAAGCCGCCGTCACCATCGAGCCTTTAAGCTGCGGCATCCATGGCGCGGAACAGGCCAATATCCAGTTCGGCGATACCGTAGTTTTGACCGGCGTCGGGCCTATCGGGCTGCTGATGCTGCAGGCCGCCAAGTTGAAGAATCCTTTGCTCCTGATTGCCATCGATACCGACGAACATCGTCTAGCCATTGCCAAGGAACTAGGCGCCGACCTTTGTCTTAATCCTGCCAAGGAAGATGTCGTTCAGAAGGTGAAAGACCTGACCGGCGGCATCGGGTGCGATGTGGTGCTCGAGGTCAGCGGTAATCCCAAGGCTGTTGTCCAGTGTGTCGATATGTTGCGGCGCGGCGGCAGATTAATGGAATACGCCGTTTTTGCGGAAAAGACCAGCCTCGATTGGAGTATCATCAGCGATATCAAAGAGCTGGAGATTGTCGGCGGCCACCTCAGTCCTTATACCTATCCGCTGGCGATTAAGTACCTGGCGGAGGGTCTCATCAAGACTGATAAAGTTGTTACCCATAATATCCCCCTCAAGGACTGGAGAAAAGCCATCGAGACCGCCGAAAAACACATCGGGAATTCTATTAAAGTGACCATGTCACCGTAGGTGACATGGTCATGCTGAGCGAAGCCGAAGCATCTCTTTGCTTGCCATAAAATAAGTCCCCGTAGGTGACATAGTCATCCTGAGACCTGCGGTCGAAGGATCTTTGTAAGGGGCATGGTCATTGTCGTTAGATACTAGAGCGAAGGCGGCCGCATTTGTCATTCCTGTCCCGTTATTCACGGGATTTCATTTCGGCAGGAATCCACATCATTTCTTCTGGATACCGATTTTCATCGGTATGGATAGCAAAAAGATGAATGTAGGGTCGGGTTTCCGAAGGTACTCAATTATTAATTGATGTACGAACCCGACCGCCTCGTTAATTTAGCAAGGTGGGTGGGAGTCGAGACACAATCGAAACAAAACCCACCTTCATTTTACCCCTCTATCTAGCTTTCCCCCACAAGTGGGGAAAGAAATAACAGCGTGTGTTAGTTCCCTCTCCCTCCGTAGCGCATTTCACCAAAATGCGTGGAGGTACTCAGGACAAAGGTCATGAGTATAATGGGAGAGGTTGAGAGAGAGTGCGTCAATCTGGTGGCACAGGCGTCCCTGCTTGTGATAATCTCCCTCCTTTGTAAGGAGGGCTCATCCTTCAGCAGAAGGATCGAGGGAGAATTATTTAGAATCCACCCTATGTCGCCGGAGCCGGCGCATCAACCTGTGGTGCCGGCGCCTCAACTATCTCCGCCCTCGTTTCCAACGTCCTGCGTATCGATAGCGCCAGCTTGTTGAAATCAAATGGCTTGGTAATGTAATCCGCCGCGCCTTTTTTAATACAATTCAAGACGACGGTATATTTAGACGTATCGGCCACAATGATCACCGCGATTTCCGGCCACTTTTGTTTAATCACCGTTAAAAGATCCATGCCTGCCAAACCGGACATGTCCGTATCCGTGATTACCATGTCGAAATGAATGGTTTTCAGCATCGACAATGCCGAGTGAAAGTCGAAAGCTTCCAAGTAATCGTAGCCCTGATTCCGGAGTATTTTCGAAATAGTTATCCTTAGGCACGTATCGTCATCGACAATGAGGATTCGGGGTTTATAGTCGTGTGGCATAAGTAAACCTCGTCTATTTAAATTCTTGGTAATTCCGATAATACCGTACTTTGGGTTAACGAATTGTGAAAATCAAATGAAAATTGTAAATAAAATGTAAAATTACAGGGACTTTGGTACGGTCATACCCTTGTCATTCCCGATGCCACAGGCGTCCCTGCCTGTTAAATCCCCTCCGGGATCCTCTCTACCTATTAGGGAGAGATTGAGAAAGAGTGCGTTAATCTGGTGCCACAGTGAAATATCGTAGGGTGGGTGGAGTCGAGACACCGCCCACCTTTTCTATTGTCTTCCCTGTCCCGTTTTCCAACGGGATGGATAAAAAGTGATTGCTGAAAGCTGAACACCAACTGCTTATATCCATTTGTCATAATCCTTCCAGAGTGCTAGAATTGGCGTAATAAAAAACAAATATATGTTGAAAATCGTGGAGTATTGCGAACGTGACAAAAGAAGAAGCCAAACAAAAAATCGCCGAACTTGTCGAAAAATACCACAAACTTACCCCCAAAGAAATTAAAGGCTTCAATGAAGAGGCTAGAACCGCGTGGCTGGAATCTCAAGGTTTTCGTGTAATCCGTTTCTGGAATAATGAAGTTCACTCTAATTTGGACGGTGTTATAACTAGAATTACAGAAGCCCTGCAAAATTAGCTCTTTCTCAACTGGTGGGAGAAAGATGGATAGAGGGGGCCAAATTAGAATCACCCTCTCCCTATACATTTGCTTTGATGTAAGTTTACCAAAGCAAAGTACCTTCGGCCCTCTCCCATAATATGGAGAGGGAACTAAAATCACCCTCTCCCTAACCCTCGCCCAATTGGATGCAATTGTTCACGAGGACGAACGATGGTTTGAATTTCAATGTTTTGGCCGTCGTATATTACTTTTTCCACCAACAACCTGAGTAATTTCTGCCTGCCGGTAAAGTCCAAATTATCCAACCCGGTGCCCATATCCTCGGCCAGTTGCCTTATTTGGACTTTATTGTCTTCCGACAGATACCTTTGGGCAATCTTTCTCTCCAATTCATTCTTCCGTCTTTCCAATTCACCTTGCTCTTTTTGGATTGAATCCATGTCTTCACGCATCATGAAATCGGCGTACAACCCTTTACGGTAGCCTTCTACCAAACGTCTTTGTTCCTCAGGTATCGCCTTTAACCTTGACTGGCATAGTTTCAGTTCCTGTTCTATGACTTCTTTTTGAGAATCATCTCCATTACGGCGGCCAAGTTCTTCAATGAGATAGTCCGGCTCCCTGATAAGCTGGCAAACGGTATCCCAGACTTCTTTTTCTATCAACTCGGTTCTAATTTCAGGGCAGGAACAAGGTTGGCGATTACCTTCTGCATCGAGGGGAATTTTATCAAGGATGCTTCTCCTGTAGCACCGGTAGTAAAGAACTCCATGGGTGTTATGTCCCCCCATCCGGCCGCCGCATCTTGAGCAAATTAAAAGACCGGATAATAGATACTCTCTCTTTGTATTTCTTCGGGCGAGATCTGCATTTGTTTTAAGCTTTCTCTGTACAATCTCAAATAGTCCAGCCGGTATCAGTTCGGGAACGTTAACTGTTATCCATTCATCCCTGGGACTTGGGGCTGCAGATGTCTTTTTATTCTTCGCCAATGGATTACGTCGAAACTTTGGTTCAACAACGTGATTCCTGAACTGATTCAATTTACCACGGTAAGTTTCATTCCGAAGCATCGCTCCCAGGGTACTGGCCCGCCACCGGTCTCCACCTCTGGGAGTGGGGATGTGAAGACGATTTAACTTTTCAGCCAATCTCTGCAGAGACAGATTTTCTTCGGCAAAGGCGTGAAAAATCATTCTTATTATCGGGGCTTTCTCCGGGTCCTCTTCCAAAGTTGCTTTTTCTTTGTTGTAGCGGTAGCCATAAGCTACCGAACTCGCGTTGACAACTTTGCCCTGTCTGGCTTTCTCGCGGCTGCCTCTTATCGTGCGCTCCCTGATCTTTTCCCGTTCATACTCTGACACCAGTCCCCGCATATTGAAAAACATCCTGTCCTCAGGTGAAGTACCCATTTCTTGAGTTACGAACTCTAGCTTTATCCCCTGTTTCTCGAACTCTTCAGCTAGAATCATCTGGTGAAAAAGCTTCCGTGAGAGCCGGTCAGGGTCATAGACCAGGACGATATCTATTCTCCCTTCCCTGGCAGCCTGACGCAAGCGGTTAAGGGCTGGTCGGTCAAGGTCGGCACCGCTGTAACCATCATCGATAAACGCATCCTTGCCGCCGTCAATTACTGGAGTCCATCCCTTTTCCAGACTCCTTTTCTTTAACGCCTCTACTTGGCTGGAGATGCCATATTTTTCGGCTTGTCTATCCGTGCTCACTCTGGCGTAATGCGCTGCTCTCATCCTCCCCTCCTTCTACAACCCGATTTGTTATTGTCCGTGATGCTATTTTATACCAAGTTTAGGGCTATTGAAAGAGGCAATTCACAAGGATTATAGGTATTTTTTAAAATTATTACCGCTGAACACAGTTAGAAGTCAAAATGTGGTTAAAACACCCAACAGCAAGCAATTGTTGAGTAACAACAACTCTTTTTGTTACCCGATAATCTGGACTTTTGTGCGATATCAGTAATGTCTACAAAGTTTCGTCGGTTAATGAGAAGAGTAACAATTCACTTCCTACGCGGTAAACATATCAAGCCTTAGAT
>Ga0182011_10003387_pt1 | contig 13091 bp, 11 predicted proteins | sample 711E1DmetaG_FD_120481 | JGI IMG/M metagenome (GOLD analysis project Ga0182011, IMG submission 120481) | Permafrost microbial communities from Stordalen Mire, Sweden - 711E1D metaG | ecosystem: Environmental > Terrestrial > Soil > Wetlands > Permafrost | place: Sweden: Stordalen | collected... | reverse complement strand
TATGTTCATGAAGGGAGTATTGGTAATCTCTGCAACAAAGAGATAGCAGAAATATTTGAGAACAGGATGAAAAGTTTCAAAAATATAACAGCTGCCGAACTTGCAGATAAGATGATGCATCATGTGACACCCCCCAACCTCCCAAATGGAGGGCTTTAAACCATCCTGCTCAATACAGAACCCCCCCAAATAGGGGGGAAGGGGGCAAAACCTGGAGTAATTATCTCGACTTCTTTATATTCTCTATAAACACATCAAACAGATAATCAGTATCTGTGGGTCCGCCTGATGCTTCCGGGTGAAACTGGGTTGAGAAGAAGGGTTTATTTTTATGCCTCATCCCCTCATTCGTGCTATCATTAATATTAATAAATAGTGGTTCCCAACCCGCTCCGAGTGTTTTGTTATCAACAGCAAACCCGTGGTTTTGAGACGTGATATAAGCTCTGTCGGTACCCACCTGAAGAACAGGTTGATTATGGCTTCTGTGTCCATATTTCAGTTTATATGTATCAGCTCCTGAAGCAAGAGCCATTAACTGGTTCCCAAGACAGATGCCGAAAACTGGCTTGTCAGCTTCAAATGATTTTTTGATATTCCGGATCGTTATCCCGCACATTTTAGGATCACCCGGACCATTCGAAAGAAAGAGGCCATCAAAATCTTCTCTATGATAGTCATAGTCCCAGGGTACCCTGATTATCGTAGTGTCTCTTTTCAACAGATTTCTGATGATATTATACTTGACTCCACAGTCGACAAGTATTATCTTATATTTTCCCGATCCGTAAACTTTCCTCTCATGAGTACTCACTTCAGCAACAAGATTCACCTTATTTGGGTCATAAAAACCGGTTTCCTTTCCTTCGGGTTCAACCTTGCCGAGCATGGCTCCTTTTTCCCGTATTCTTTTTGTCAGAGCTCTTGTATCTATACCATAAATTCCCGGAACATTATTTCTTTTAAGCCATTCATCGAGGCTCTCATTTGCATTCCAGTGGCTGTATTCAAATGAATAATCAGATACGATCAGCCCTGAAATATGGATGGATGAGGACTCATAAAAACGATACAGATCATTTTCTTCACTTTTCCCGGGAGCTCCGTAATTGCCAACAAGCGGATATGTAAGACACAATACTTGTCCACGGTAGGATGGATCGGTTAAACTCTCAGGATAACCGGTCATAGCAGTATTGAAAACCACTTCACCCGCAGCTGATACAGGAGCACCAAATGATCTGCCGGAATATACTGTTCCATCTTCAAGAGTAAGTTTTACCTTTATTTTCTCAATCATTATAATGCTGTTCTAAATTTTTAATTTGTTCGTTCAAACATTCCTGTTTCAACAAAACCTACCTTACTGAGGCTACTGCCCTTTCAATCTGTTCCATGGCTTTCATTACTGTCTGATGTGTTGTTCCAAGATTCATTCTCATAAACCCTTCACCACCAGGTCCAAAAGTTGACCCTTCATTCATTCCTACTCCTGCTTTATGTACAAAAAAATTCTGAAGATCTTTTCCTGACATTCCAAACCGCCTGCAATCCAACCAGATCATATAAGTCGCCTCGGGTTGAACAGGTACGATTTCGGGTATCATTTTTCCGCAATAATCCTTGACAAATTCTACATTATTATCTATATAATCAAGCAGGGCATCAAGCCACTTATACCCGTTAGTATAAGCAGCTATTGAAGCTGTATTTCCGAATATATTACCATTTCCCACATGGAGATTATCAACAATCCGGTTAAATGATTTTCTTAAGACAGGATTTGGAATAATGACAGAGGAAGTAGAGAGGCCGGCCAGGTTAAATGTCTTGCTTGGAGCAATTAATGTAACGGTATTTTCAGCAATTTTTTCAGAAAGAGATGCCATTGGCGTATGTGTGAATCCCGGAAGCACAAGATCGCAGTGTATTTCATCTGAAATGATCAGAATATTGTTTTTCAGACAAATATCAGCCAGGTTATTGAGTTCCTCCGGTGTCCATACCCTTCCAACCGGGTTATGAGGATTGGAAATTATTATCATCTTTGTCTTGTTGTCAATTCCGGCAATCAGAGAATTGTAATCCATGTCCCATTTGCCTTCTAACTCAGTCAGTCTGTTATAGACAAGATTACGACCATGAGATTCTGCGGCTGAAAAGAAGGGAAAATATACAGGAGGCTGAACGATTATGCTATCTCCCGGCTGGGTAAAAGCCAGAGTACAGAAGTTCAGAGCAGGAACTATACCAGGACTAAAGGAGATCCATTCCTTTTCAACTGTCCAGTTATGTCTGGTTTTTATCCAGGTTATCATCGAATGGAAGTATTCCGAAGAGCGGAAAGAATAGCCATAAATCTGATGTTCAAGACGTTTCTGTAGTGATTCTACAATAAAATCAGGGGTATTAAAATCCATATCTGCAACCCACATTGGTATAATGTCTTTTACACCAAATGTATCTTCCCTGCGGTCATATTTAATACAATCAGTGCCCTCTCTTCCGGCAGGTTCATCGAAATTCCACATCCTAAAAAATGGTCTGGGTTCAGGGGTTTAAAGATATATAAAAAATTGTTACAGCAGCAGCATTATCTATTAGTAGACTGATCAGTAATATAAGTTCATGAAGTTTAGAGTGCCTAAAGTTTGGAGTGCCTAATGTTGATATTTAAAGAATGAAGTAAAATGTTAATCATGTATATCAAAAGCTTAAGATTCAATATAAAATAATCAGTCACAGTCGAAAACTTTACTTTTTTCGAAACAATTTTAGGCATTTTAAGCACTCCAGACTCTATGCACTTATTAGTTTCAATATTATTTATTACTTTTATGGACGTTTTTGTATGAGTATTTTTAAATTTTAAATTGACTTAAAATGAAAAAAATTGTTGCAGGTTTTATACTTCCATTGCTGATAATAAGTTTCGCATGCCTGAGTTCATGTAAAGACAGGGCAACTTCTAAACAACAGAAGAAGACGGAAAAGGAAGAGGTTAAAGCGATTCAGGGTCAGATTGAGACAAATGTTTATCCCTTACCTACATCAGCTGAGGTTATTAAGATGCTTACTGATCTGGAGGTTGGCTATATAATCGGGATATCAAATCCGGTCGAAAATTCTAAAAAGTATTTCAGCAGTTCAACCAGGTCGATTAATGTTGGTGTTTTTGGAGCCGACTTAAGTTACGCAACACTCTATAATCAACAGCAGGAAGTGATTAATTATCTGAATGCCATAAGAGCTCTTGCCAACGAACTCAACATGTCAAAAATATATAATGAGGATCTGTATACTAAAATAAAACAGAATTTTGATAACAAGGATGAATTGGTTAAAATACTTACAAGCGCATTTAATGATACATATGCATATCTGAGTGAAAATGATCAGCAGCCATTAGCCCTGCTGGTTGTCGGTGGAGCCTGGGTTGAGGGTATGTATCTTACAACACATGTTTCGGAGGCAGCATATCAGGTTGCAGGAATCTCAAAGGTATTGCTTGAGCAAAAAAAATCGTTCGATATTTTCCTCGAAATAACTAAGCCATATCTTAACGATCCAAGTGTAAGTGATTTTGTTAAAGTACTTGATCCGGTAAAAAAAGTATACGAAGGAATTGGCACAAGTCTGACTGAACAGAACATTAAAGACATAACTAAAGTTATTGGTGATGTAAGGGAACAGATAGTAAAATAATTTTTACATAAATAATTGACCGCAAAGAATCTTACTTTGCGGTCTTTTTTTTACTTTACGTTTTATGAGGGAATCGGTATTACTCGCCTTAATTCATATTTTTGCCATTGTTTCGACCATCAACCCTGCCGGAATATCGTCGAGAGGTAAAAAAATTCTGCGTAGTTACCTCAGGAGATATCTTAACCGGGAACTTGAGGAAGAATACTATGCCCTCTTCGAAAACAACCTTGAGTTCTATTCAAATGAACTTAAAAGTGTCGATAAAGCGGAACTGGCTGATGACGAATCTCTTATCTCATTTCAGATTACTAATATCTGCCGGCAAATAAAAAAAGGGTTGTTCCTCGAAGAGAGGATGATCGTTTTTCTGCAATTGATTGAATTTGCTTTTGAAGACGGAATGATCTCCGAACAGGAGAAGACTATTATAGACATCGTCTCGAGAACTTTCAATATTTCGAAAAAGGAATATGAAAACGCAACTGCCTTCATGATTGGCAGATCATATGATGAGGTATCGCCTGAGTGTGTTTTAATAATTGAAAGCGATAATCCTGAATTATCCGGATCGGGCATTTATAAAAATTACGACAAATGGCGTCATATAAGATTAAAAGGATTTAAGGGCCATCTGGTTGTAATGCATATTGAAAGCACCGGAACACTTCTTTTTACCTACGATGGATCACTCGTTTTGTATTTTAAAGGGAGAGATATTATTGCCTGCAGACCCTATCTTCTGGACCGTGGTGTGAATATAAAAGGCCAGGGTATAGATCCGATTTACTACTCTAAAATTTACAAAAAATTTGTTTCCAGGAAATTCCCTGAAAAGATATTCTTTGAAGGCCATGACGTTGAATTTCAGTTCAAAAACTCCGATAACGGACTTCAGAAAACGAATTTCAGAGTCGAATCAGGAAACATGATCGGAATAATGGGAGGTAGCGGAGTAGGGAAAACCACGATGCTTAATTTATTGCACGGCAAGATCAAACCTACTAAAGGTAACATCTTCATTAACGGATATGATATTAATGAAGATTCGGAAGAACTAAAAGGACTTATAGGATTTGTTCCTCAGGATGATATGCTTATTGAAGAACTGACAGTATATCAGAATCTCTATTTTAACGCCAGGTTGTGCTTTGGAGATTATAATGAAGAGCAACTAAAAAATACCGTTCAGAAAGTCCTGCAGGATCTTGACCTTTATGATATTAAAGATCTTCAGGTTGGAGATTTGATGAATAAAAAGGTCAGCGGGGGTCAGCGGAAGCGTCTTAACATTGGTCTCGAACTTATGCGCGAGCCTGTGGTGTTGTTTATTGACGAACCGACATCGGGATTATCCTCCTTTGATTCTGAAAAAGTAATGATCCTGCTGAGAAATCAGTCATTAAGCGGAAAACTGGTCTTTGCTATCATACATCAACCCTCTTCGGATATTATTAAGATGTTTGACAGGTTGTGGATTCTCGATAAAGGTGGCTATATGATTTATGATGGTGATCCTGTTGAAGCCCTGGTATATTTCAAAACCGAGACATCTCAGGCAAATGCTGCTGAAAGTGAATGCCCTAATTGCGGGAATGTTGAAACTGATAACATTCTGCATATTGTTGAGGTTAAGGTTATTGATAATTCAGGTTATCCGGGTAAAGAGAGACAAATCAGTCCAAAAGAGTGGTACGAAAAGTATAAGAAGAAGATGATGCCTGTTCTCGGGGAAAGGCCCTCAAAATCAGTTATCCCTCCGAGCAACTTCAGAGTTCCTAAAAAGACGGACCAGATCAGAACATTCATAAGGCGAAACATAACCAGGAAACTCGCTGATCGTCAGTATATGACAATTAACCTTATCGAAGCACCATTATTGGCATTCATCCTCGGGTATATTTCCAAGTTCAGCCAGGACGGGGTATACAGCTTCGCGAATAACAAGAATTATCCAATTTTTCTGTTCATGGCTGTCATAGTTGCATTGTTCATAGGACTGACCGTAAGCGCTGAAGAGATCTTCCGCGACAGAAAAATTCTTGAAAGGGAGAAATTTCTGGATCTGAGCAGGCTGAGTTATCTTATTTCAAAGATCAACTTTTTGTTTACATTATCCGCAATTCAATCGCTTTCGTTTGTCCTGGTTGCCAGTTTAATTCTCGAGGTCAGGGGAATGCTTTTGCAGCAATGGATCATTCTTTTCACAACTGCCTGCTTTGGTAACATGCTGGGATTAAATATATCTGCAGGAATGCGTACGGCTGTCAGCATTTATATACTCATTCCTCTTATTCTTGTTCCACAGCTTCTGCTCGGCGGAGCTATGATAAAATTCGATGATCTTCATAAATCGATCAGCAAAAAAATTTATGTTCCTTTGGCAGGAGATATAATGGTTACCCGATGGGCGTACGAAGCACTGTGTGTTGAACAGTTCAAAGGTAATAGATTTGAAAAGCCATTCTTCGAGTATGATATGGAAATCAGTCAGAATGACTGGTATGCATCATTTCTAGTCCCTGATTTAAAGGTCAAAGTTGATTATTGTCTTTCTGAGGGGAAAAATCCTGATTATAAGGTGGAGACGGAAACAAATTTTAAAAAACTTAATTATCATATAAATAACCTTTCATCCATTTCAGGAATTATTCCCGGGAATTGGATAAGAAATTTGAATTATCAGTCATTCAATGAATCCGTTGCAATAGATGCAAAAGAATTTCTTGACAGTGTAAAGACCTCATTCAGAATGAAAAGCAGGTTAATAACCTACAAACACGACACATTGTACAAACAGATTGCAAACAGGATGGGTGAGGATGAGTTCATGATTTTACGGGACAAAAATTACAATGAAAATCTAGCAAATGTCGTACTTAACCGGCTCTCGACCGATAAAATATACGATGCAGATGATAAGCTAATTCAGAAAGCGGATCCCATATATATGGCGCCCGGATCAAAACTGGGAAGGGCTCATTTTTTTGCTCCCTATAAACAAGTTGGCAACCTTAAGATTGAAACCATGATATTTAATATGATTGCAATCTGGTTTATGATCTTTTGCCTGTTTATAACATTATATTTTAACGTTCTTAAGCGTTTTATCGCTTTTCTTGAATCGCTTAAATTGCCAATACTGAGAAAGTTCGGGAGAGAACTGCTGCAGATATGAAAGCGCAGAGCCCAGGGCTCAAAGAATTAGAATTAATAAATAAGCATGGAACATAGGAGCAGAGTATATCCCAAAAAAAGTCTTGGGCAACATTTCCTGAAAGATACAGCCATTGCGCGTAGCATAGCTGACACCCTTACCGGTACAGGATACGGAACTGTACTCGAAATTGGTCCGGGTATGGGAATACTCACCGGTTACCTTCTGGAAAAAGGATTTAATGATTTCCGTGTTATTGAAATTGACAACGAATCGGTTCACTATATCAATGAGCATTTTCCGGAACTTAAAAATGTTATTACCGGCGATTTTCTTTCTATGGATATTGACAAATCTTTCTCAGACAAAATGGCTATAATCGGAAATTTTCCATACAATATTTCTACTCAGATATTTTTTAAGGTACTGAAACACAGAGATAAAGTAGTTGAGATAGCAGGAATGCTGCAAAAGGAAGTTGCGGAAAGAATTTGTGCCGGACCGGGTTCAAAAACGTATGGTATCCTGAGCGTATTGCTACAGGCTTTTTATAAAACCGAATATCTTTTTACAGTTCCGGAGCACGTTTTTTCACCTCCTCCGAAGGTAAAATCCGGAGTTATCAGATTGATAAGGAACGACATTAAAAACCTCGATTGTGACGAGGCATTATTTCTCAGGGTGGTAAAAGCCTGCTTTAATCAGCGCAGAAAAACATTAAGGAACTCAGTAAGAGCTGCATTTGAATTAAAAAGGGATGATTACACTGAATTCGGCTTGCGACCAGAACAATTATCTGTTGATCAGTTTGTTCAGCTGACGCGATGGATAGATGAGAACAGGATAAAATCAGAATGAGAAACCTATTGCCTCTACGGGATTCATTTTAGCTGCTATATTTGCCGGGGCATAACCAGCCACCACTCCAATCAATCCAGAGATGAAAATTGCGAGAAAGATATTTCCAACAGTAAGGTACATATTCAGATCCCAAAGGTAATTTACCACCAGAGTACCGAGAAATATCATAAACACTCCTAATAGTCCTCCGATAATTGAAAGAAGCATCGATTCAACCAGAAACTGTTGAAGTATAAAAAACTTTTTTGCTCCCAGAGCCTTCTGTATGCCTATAATATTAGTGCGTTCCCTGACGGAAACAAACATAATATTTGCGATCCCGAACCCGCCGACGAGAATTGAAAATCCACCTATGATCCACCCACCTATATTAATTCCAACAAAAACAGCATCAAACCCCTGGGTCAACATGCTTGGTTTATTTACTGAGAAATTATTAATTTCTTTTGGTTGTAACCTTCTTGCTGCCCTCAAAATCATTGTTGTCTCATCGCTTAATTCCTGAATAGCAACTCCGGGTTTTGCTTTGATCATAAGTGTGGCATCCAAAAAATAATTCTTCATATTTATAAAGGTTTTGCCGAAATTTAGTGGAACAAGAGTCATTTCATCCAGACCGTTATCAGTGATACCACCTTTACCCTCCTTTTTAAATACACCTATGACATTTGTTTTTTTCCCTGCAATTGTGATCTGTTTACCTACGGGATTGTTCTTTTCAAATAATCTTTCTGCTATTACAGCACCGATAATTGCTACATTTTTCCCGGAAGCTGATTCTTCAGGAGAGAAATAACGTCCGTTTTCGATATCAAAGGATCTGATAGTCTGGTAATCGTGTGTGACTGCATCAATCCTGATATCGCTGGCAAGGTTCTTATTATATTTTATCTGTTCTGGCTGTTCGATGGACAGACAGGCAGAATTAGATTTTGAAGATTTATTCAGAACAGACTGATAATCATCTTTAGAAATTACCGGCCATTTGATGATATCCCACCATGCCCAGTTTCGATCGAAAGTCCATGGAAATTTCTGAACATATAGTACATTATCGCCCAATGTTGAGATACTATCGTGAATTGATTTCTGCATCCAGTCGAGTACTGTGAATACAGAAATAATCGAAAAAATTCCAATCGTAATGCCGAAAAGAGAAAGAAAGGTCCGTAACTTATTAACGATAACAGACTTGACTGCAAATAGAAATCCTTCTTTAAAAAGTCTTAAAAACATTTTACTTTTTTGAGTTATAATTAATCAGGACCAAAGATACAAAAATCATTCAACGTTAATAATCATATGTTATAATGTATGAGGTTAATAAAAAAATATCTATTTTTAGACGCCAGAATAGGGACATCCAACGACGGTCGTAATTATCATATAATGAGTGACAAACGAATTCAAAGTGCTCTGATTTCAGTTTTTTATAAAGAAGGTTTAGCCGATATAGTGAAAATTCTTTATAATTTAGATGTAAAGATATATTCAACAGGAGGCACATTTAGTTTTATTAATGACCTTAATATACCTTCGGAGAAAGTTGAAGATCTTACAACATACCCATCAATTCTCGGAGGAAGGGTTAAAACACTTCACCCATCTGTTTTTGGCGGAATACTGGCCAGAAGAGAAAACCCCACAGACCTGGAACAACTTTCGAAATACAACATTCCTGAGATAGATCTTGTTATCGTTGACCTTTATCCATTTGAGGAGACACTAAAATCAGTTGATCAGGAGGATGAGATAATTGAAAAAATAGATATAGGAGGCATATCGCTTATCAGAGCTGCTGCAAAAAACTATAAAGATGTTCTTGTTGTGTCAGGAAGAGAACAGTATGCAAACATTCTTACATTATTAAAAGAAAAGCAGGGACATACATCAATTGCTGACAGACGATTTTATGCTGCAAAAGCATTTCAGACGTCTTCCCATTACGACACAGCCATCTTCAACTATTTTAACAATGAAGCCTCGATTCCGGCCTTCAGGGAAAGCATAAATCTATCATACCCTTTACGTTATGGAGAAAACCCGCATCAGAAAGGGATCTTTTACGGGGACACCGGCTTGATTTTCGAGAAACTACACGGGAAAGAGATATCATACAATAATCTTCTCGACCTTGATGCTGCACTAAATCTTATTGATGAATTCAATATTCCGACATATGTTATCATAAAGCATAATAATGCGTGCGGTATTGCTTCCCGTGACAATCACCTGGATGCATGGAGAGATGCCCTTGCATGTGACCCGGTATCTGCGTATGGAGGTGTTATTGTTACAAATACTTCGGTGGACGAAGCAGTAGCAACAGAGATAGATAAAATATTCTTTGAAATAATTATCGCACCAGAGTATACCGACTCTGCCCTGAAAATCCTTAAACAAAAAAAGAACAGAATAATTCTTCTCAGAAATGACTCTGACAGGAACAATTATAGCTTTAGATCGATATTAAATGGGGTGCTATGGCAGCAAAGAGATACAAGTACTGAATCAGCCATTCAGATGAAGCCGGTTACAAACAGAATTCCTGATCCGGCAGAAATGAAGGATCTGGTCTTTGCCAATATTATTGTTAAACACAGTAAATCGAATGCTATTGTAATTGTAAAGAACAGCCAGTTGTGTGCCAGTGGCATAGGCCAAACCTCCAGGGTGGATGCATTGAAACAGGCTATTGAAAAAGCGAAGTCATTCGGATTCGATCTAAACGGTTCGGTGATGGCATCCGATGCTTATTTCCCGTTTGCCGACAGTGTTGAGATAGCGCACAAAGCAGGTATTACTGCTATAGTTCAGCCCGGTGGATCTGTGAGGGATAAAGAATCTGTTGATTACTGTTCTTCTAATGGAATAGCGATGGTTTTTACAGGAGTAAGACATTTTAAACATTAAATATTAAATTAATCAGCTCATATAATGGGACTATTTTCATTTTTAACACAGGAGATTGCAATCGATCTCGGCACCGCAAACACCATTATTATTCACAATGATAAAGTTGTTGTCGATGAACCATCTATTGTGGCAATAGACAAAAATACCGGTAAGCTGATTGCAATAGGAGAGAAAGCAAGACAGATGCATGGGAAGACTCATGAAAACATTAAGACTATCAGGCCTTTGCGGGATGGAGTGATTGCTGATTTCAATGCAGCAGAGCTGATGATAAGGGGAATGATAAAAATGATCAACAAGGGACCTCGTCTTTTCTCCCCTTCACTTAAAATGGTTGTTTGTATTCCTTCAGGCAGTACCGAGGTTGAAATACGTGCTGTGCGTGACTCATCAGAACATGCAGGCGGACGTGATGTTTATATGATATATGAACCAATGGCCGCAGCAATCGGGATTGGCCTGGATGTTGAAGCGCCCGAAGGTTGTATGGTAGTTGATATTGGTGGCGGTACAACCGAAATTGCAGTAATTGCGCTGGGTGGTATAGTCTGTAACAAATCAATCAGGATAGCAGGAGATGGATTTACTGCCGATATTCAGGCATATATGCGTCATCAGCATAATATTAAGATTGGTGAACGCACTGCAGAAGATATTAAGATAGGTGTGGGAGCCGCTCTTCCCGATATAGATAATCCTCCGGCTGATTATGTTGTTAGAGGACCAAATATTATGACAGCACTTCCGATAGAAATACCTATTTCTTATCAGGAAATTGCCTATTGTCTCGATAAATCTTTATCAAAAGTTGAGGCAGCTCTGTTAAACGTTCTTGAACAAACGCCACCTGAACTTTACGCCGATATAGTGAATAAAGGGATTTATCTGGCAGGTGGAGGCGCTTTGCTGAGAGGTCTTGACAAAAGACTGACTGATAAGATAAATATCCCTTTTAATGTTGTTGAAGATCCATTGCATGCAGTTGCGCGTGGCACGGGTGTTGCCCTTAAAAATGTAGATAAATTTCCGTTCCTGATGAGATAATCTTACAGTGTGAATGAGGAATCTGCTGAACTTTCTGGTCAGATACAATAACCTGATTATCTTTCTGTTTCTTGAAGGAATAGCTTTTTATTTGATTTCAACCAGGAATAATTATCACAATTCGAGGATTGTGAATAGTGTCAGGAGTATTACCCGGGGAGTTGAGGAAAAGATCAATAATACAAAGTCATATCTGAGTCTTCATGAGATTAACGAAAGACTGGCAGCAGAAAATGTTGCACTTAAAAATAATATCTCAAAACTTGTAAGAAAAGAGAGTTCACTTTTTTTTTCTGCTGATGATTCCACCCACAGGCAACAATATCTTCACACATCAGCTGAAGTAATTGAAAATTCAATAAACAGGCAGAGGAATTTTTTTACCATTAATAAAGGAGAAAGCCAGGGTATAAAAGTTGATATGGCTGTTATTTCTGCAAATAGTGTTGCAGGAGTAATTGTTGGCTGTTCCAAAGATTATTCTGTGGCAATGTCGCTCCTGAACCCCGATTTTAAGTTAAGCGCCAGGATTAAATCAAACGGATATTTTGGTTCACTCAGCTGGGATGGCAGGGATTACCGGTATGCAATCTTAAGTGAAATTCCTCAGCATGTTCTTGTGAACGTTGGCGATACAATTGAGACAACAGGTTATTCGGCAATTTTCCCGGAAGGTGTGATTGTAGGTACTGTAAGCGATTATGAGAAATTTGGTGGCGACTTTTATAAAATATCTGTTTTGCTGATGGCTGATTTCAAAAAAATACATTTTGTGGATGTTATTGGGAATATGAAGAAAACGGAACAACTGGAACTTGAAAAATTATTTAAATGATCAATTCAATCATAAGGTTTGGTCTGATTTTTATTTTGCTTATACTGATTCAGGTTTTGCTTCTTAACAATATCCAGTTCAGCGGGTATGTTAATCCGTACGTTTATATTATGTTTATTCTTCTTTTACCAATTGAAATACCATCGTGGTTACTTCTTCTTTTATCCTTTGTTACCGGGCTGATTATTGATTTCTTTACAGGATCGACCGGGATGCATACTTCAGCAACAGTTCTGGCAGGGTTTGTACGTCCATATGTTCTCAGAATTGTATCTCCGAAGGATGGGTATGAATCAGGATCTGATCCATCAATGATGATTTATGGATTCAGATGGTTTTTCTTTTATGCATTATTGATGGTTCTTGTTCACCATACAACTCTTTTTTACATTGAAGTATTCCGGTTTGCAGATTTCTTCAGAACAATGCTGAGAGTATTATTAAGTACAATGTTTTCCATGACGTTTATTCTTTTGATTGAATTTTACAGGAGAGGAAAGTAATTGATCGGGCATTATGAAAGATTCATTCATTAACAGGAAATATGTTATTATGACACTCATTGTGCTTGCT
>Ga0182011_10003384_pt1 | contig 13100 bp, 11 predicted proteins | sample 711E1DmetaG_FD_120481 | JGI IMG/M metagenome (GOLD analysis project Ga0182011, IMG submission 120481) | Permafrost microbial communities from Stordalen Mire, Sweden - 711E1D metaG | ecosystem: Environmental > Terrestrial > Soil > Wetlands > Permafrost | place: Sweden: Stordalen | collected... | reverse complement strand
TGTAACTTTGCTTTTTAACTAATAATCAAAAATTTACAATATGAAAAAGAATCTGTTACTTGGTTTTTTAATACTATTTGTATTAAGCACTACAGCATTTGCAGGTTTAAGTAATCCGAAAAATGATTCTGAAAAACCAGCAGTTTTAAACACCCGGGAAATTAAATTGTCAAACGAGGAACTAAGTCGCATGAACCGGCGCGCCGAGACAGATAATCTGTCTAAAACGAATATAATAAATAAAGCAAACAATGATTCTAAGAATGATCTCAGGGCAACATCTCAGGTTATTATCGAGACAAGGCATCACAGAGGATATGGAATGTGGTACGGTGGTGGTGGCCTTCTTTTGGTTGTTATCCTTGTAATTATTTTAGTTTAACCAGATACAGGAATCCTGTTTTTGTACTTTTAACTATTAATAAAAATTTAATCGTTTGTTAAATTTAACAGACGATTATTTTTTTTTATAAGACTTCCGGTCTCGGGGACTCCCTTATTGATTTCTTAAAGTTGAACTCTAAAAAGTATCTTTATGGGAAAAATCAACTCTTCCTGTAACCTTTTACTACATATGGCTGGCCCGGTTTTTAAAGTGAAAACTTTAACACTGATTGTTACAGCATGAAAAAGATACTATTTCTTTTATTAATTATTCAATAGGAAGGTATAATCCTGAAGTAGAAGGTGAGAGCCAGATTATGAACTGATCACCCAACAGGACTTCAGCCCATTCAATTTTGACCTTGTAAGATATTCTGAATGTTATTCCGTCATTCCATTTGTCAATGCTTGTATTGCAAGGTGTTATGTGACTGTTAAAATAGTCTTGAGACATTTGATTTCTTGACAGCAGCAGTTCCTTCCAGATTGAGGAATAGGTTTGACAGGTATCGCTCTGGCACAATGTTCCGGAACACGCTACCGGTTCTGAAGATGGCAGATAGGCTGAACAATCACATTTTAGTATCTCTTATTGCTTATAGTCAGATTTGGAACAGGCAAAGATGGCAAGTATCAGGAAGCAAATTGAAATAGTTTTATTCATAATTAATCTGATCATACATATAGCTTAGTACCGGAATTTTATCATCTTTTTTACACGAACAGGAAAACAGCAGAAGGAAAAACAATATTAACAACATGTAAAAAATTTTCATAGCAGATTGTTCAGGCTTAGTTAACCTTTTAGCAACAAAAAGTGTTCTAATTATTATTCAGCCAATTTGCTAAATTCCTGTTGGATAGTTATTTTTACCTGAACCAATATGGATAGGAGAAAGCTGCCTGATTCTGTCGTCTTATCTCCAGGTTATCGTGATTAAAATTATAAACAATGAAACATGTTATTCTGATTTTTGCCTCCCTGGTGATTATCCAGAATCTTACCGGACAGAAGACAGAGATAAAGGGAGCTTTGAACTCCGGATTATTCTCATTTTCAGGTCTTACTGCCAGGGGCACTACCTCTATTAATTGGGATGACCAGACAAATTCGGGTTATACCAATGGAGTATATTGTTCAAAAAGTGCGCTCTGTTATGGTATTTCAATTAATTTGGATAGAGTTACGAAAAGGAATTTTCTTTTTGGAATTGATTTAGGTTATGAAACACTTCGCAGTAAAATGAATATTGACAGGATTGATGGTTACACAGGGAATTCCACCTATCAGATTAATTGATTTTAGCTCTATTCTGTTTATATTTATACGCTAAATTTAATCAATATGAAAACATTTATAAAAAGAGTTCCTTTAACAGTAGTTGTTCTATTCATTTTCCTTCAGTTCAGCAAAGCCAATATTTCTCTGCCGGAAATATTTTCCGACAACATGGTTCTTCAGCAAAAATCAGATATAATTTTCTGGGGTTGGGCAAAGACAGGGGAAACAATTGTCATTAAAGCTGATTGGATGGATAGTGATATTACTGTTAAGGCTGATGTTCAGGGAACCTGGAAAACAACTATAAAAACCCCGGGTTTCGGTGGACCGTATAACATTCACATCAAAGGCCAGAATGAGGTGATATTGAAAAATGTGCTGATAGGTGAGGTGTGGTTATGCTCAGGGCAGTCAAATATGGAAATGTCAGCACAATGGGGTATAGATAATGGTGATGAGGAGATAAAAAATGCCAATTTTCCTGAGATCAGATTGTTTACGGTTGGCGCATCTACTTCACACTATCCGCAGGATCATCTTTCCGGTAAATGGTTGGTATGCACTCCTGATGAAATGAAAACATTCAGCGCAATTGGTTATTTTTTTGCACGAAAACTTTTTAAAGAACTTGGTGTTCCGGTAGGTATAATCAATTCCAGCTGGGGAGGAACTCCTGCCGAATCGTGGATGCCGGAAGAGGCTACTCAGAAAAATGATTTTCTTCGTGAAGCTGCCGCTAAACAGAAGGTTGTTCCCTGGGGACCAGTCGAGCCGGCCAGGATCTATAATTCGATGATCAATCCTTTAATACCTTTCCGTATAGCAGGAGTTTTATGGTATCAGGGAGAAGCCAATACAATTAATTGCTATGCCTATAAACAGTTGTTTTCAGCTTTAATAACCAGCTGGAGAGACAAATGGGGATATGAGTTTCCCTTTTATTATGCACAGATAGCGCCATATAAATACGGTAGTCCTTTTGAAGGGGTTGAGGTAAGAGATGCCCAGAGAAGAGTTCTGGAAATTCCAAATACCGGAATGGTTGTACTGAGTGATCTTTGCGATACACTCAATATACATCCGAAAAATAAGCAGGATGCGGCATTGCGCCTGGCAAATATTGCATTGAACAGATACTACAAAACAGTTAAGATTGAAGATTCGGGACCTATGTATAAAGGTATGACTATAGATAAAAACAAGGCTGTTATATCATTTGACCATAGTGAAGGATTACATACGGCAGGAGATAAACTTACATATTTTGAAATTGCCGGTGATGACAAGATCTTCTATCCTGCAGAGGCTAAAATAAAAGATGGACAGGTAATAGTTCAATCTAAAAAAGTAAAGTCGCCTGTTGCCGTTCGTTTTGCATGGAAGAATACCGCAGTTCCAAATCTGTTTAATGGCGCTGATTTACCTGCTTCCTGTTTTACAACTGAATAAAATTTGGATTTTCTCTGTGTAACTCTGTGAAACCTCAGTGTAACTCTCCCGCCTAAGCGGGACAAGTTGTGTCAGTTCTTAATTCTTTGTTACACAGAGAGCCACAGAGTATTTTGTTTTATGATCCAAGCAATTGTTTCACTTTAGCCGATATCTCTTTTCCATCAGATTTTCCTGCCAGTTCTTTAGTAGCTACACCCATAATCTTACCCATATCTGCAGGTGATTTTGCCCCTACGCGTTCAATAATCCCCTTAATGATTTTCAGCAGTTCCTCGTCACTCATTTTTGCAGGCAGATACTTTTCAAGAACATCAGCTTCAGCGACCTCTTTTTCATACAGGTCAGGTCTGTTCTGCTCTTTATAGATGGCTGCCGATTCCCTTCTCTGTTTAACCAGCTTCTGGATAATTCTCAATTCCTCTTCTGAAGTAAGGACAGTATCTCCGCTTTTCTCTGTTCTGGCAAGAGTAAATGCGGTTTTTGCAGCTCGAATCGCCTCAAGGACAACTTTATCTTTAGCCTTCATTGCGGTTATCAGATCACTGGAAATTTTCTCGGTAAGTGACATAATGAAAAATTTAAATTATTCAATCATAGTTAAAATTCGTGATATAAAGATACAAGATACATGTTTCACTTGAGTTTTATCTCACAAATAATTAACTTGAAAGACTATTGATCATATGGAGGAACAGGGAATCGAATTTGCAGAGAAATATGTAAAAGTGACTGAAGAGTTTATTAAAGAAACAGTATCTTAAATTTTAAATATATCTTAGTTAACATTATTCTTAAACCATCAGACATGAAAAACTCAATAAATCATCGCTTGGTATTTCTATTTTTTGCTATTGCCTTCTGCTCACTTAAAATATCAGCTCAACTATCTGTTATTCAAACTGAAAATGGGCTAGTATCAGGATATAGAAGTGGCGATGTGAGCATTTTCAAAGGAATCCCTTTTGCTGCACCACCTGTGGATGACCTCCGTTGGAAAGCTCCGCAACCTGCAAAGAACTGGACCGGGGTTCTGAAATGTGATAAATTTTCTGCCAGCCCGATGCAGAGCAAACCGGTACCTTTCATGATGTGGACAGAGGAATTCATTACTCCTCCCGACAAACTGAGTGAAGATTGTCTTTATCTGAATGTATGGACACCTGCTAAATCGGCCAGGGATAATCTGCCTGTATTTGTCTGGATTTACGGAGGTGGATTTTCTTCAGGTTCAGCAGCCTGCGACGTATATGATGGAGAAGAAATGTCAAAGAAAGGTGTAATTTTTGTGAGCATTAATTACAGGGTCGGAGTTCTTGGGTTCCTGTCCCATCCGGAACTGAGTCGTGAATCGGAAAATAAAGTATCGGGCAATTATGGATTGCTCGACCAGATTGCAGCCTTGAAATGGATCAAAAAAAATATTGAGGCGTTTGGAGGCGATCCTCAAAAGGTTACAATCGCAGGTCAGTCTGCAGGATCGATGAGTGTGTGTGCGCTTGTTGCCTCGCCTCTTGCAAAAGGTCTGTTCAGCGGTGCCATTGCCCAGAGCGGGGGAATACTTGGTGGCCATATGAACAGGAATCTTGCTGACGCTGAAAAATCGGGCCTCTCTTTTATGAATAAATTGAAAGCTTCAAATATTGGAGAACTCCGGCATAAGTCCGCTGAAGAACTTATAGCTGCCGGAGGTGGTTTCAGTCCTGTTTTCGACGGATATGTAATACCTGTTGATGTGCTTGGTGCCTTTAAGGATGGGAAATTTAATAATGTTTCTATTATGGCAGGCTGGGTAACCGGTGATGGATCCCTTATGGGAATACAGACTATGACACCCGAAAAATACAGGAAGCAGGCCATTGAAAAATACGGTGAGAAAGCAGATGAATATATGAAATTATTCCCTGGCAATACCAGCGAACAGATTACAGCCTCATTGAAAGAATTAAGTCTTCTGGAATTTGCTGCTCTTCCTGCGCATATGTGGGCAGGGTTCAGTAAGAGCAATGCATATATTTATCAATTCAGTCATGTCCCTGTTGATAAGCCAGGATTCCCCAATTATGGGGCATTCCATACATCTGAAGTGCCATTTGCCCTGCATACTCTTCACATGTGGAAACGGCCATGGCGTGATGTTGATTTGGCTGTAGAGAAAACGATGAACGATTATTGGGTGAACTTTGTCAAGACAGGTAATCCGAATGAAGAAGGGCTGCCGGAATGGGGAGTCTATGATAAACAATCAGGGAACATAATGGAAATAGGAGACCAACCGCGGTTATTCCCCGGGCTTCATAAGAGCGAATTTGATTTCCTGGAAGGAAGATTTTAAGCTCTATCTGATCTCAGTCCTATACAATGCTGACCTCCCGGTAATGAAAAGAGTTTTTCCCTCTCTTCCTCCTAGGACAATTGTCGATGGACGCTCAGGAACATGAATCAATCCGGTTTGTTTTCCTTCCGGGTTGAAAACATATATTTCTCCATCAGCTACATATACATTACCCTGGTTATCAGGTACTGAGCTGAATTCTCCTTTTTCAGCAAAGTAATGCAGATCTGAAATATACCCTTTTGTATCGATATTGAATTTCACAGTACGTTTGTCATACTCATCAGCTGCATATAGTGGTTTGTCTGGAAATGCTTCAATGAGAGCACATGATCGTGCAAGATCATAACATACAGGGATGATGGTTCTTCCGTCAGGTGCAACAAAACATTCTGCATCCCGGTTAACTGAAATTGTATTGAAATCGTGAGAATCGCGCCATCTGTTGGACGGATAAAGAGCTTTATAAATATTGTTAATTGAGCCCATCGGAATTTTTTCCAGTTTTTGAATAGTTTCCTCCGGATTCACAGGATTTACTGAATATACCAGAGTCCCAAACCCTGAATTGCCCCATCCGCTGAATGATGTACCGGAGGCATCGGGTGGATTGACATATCTTTCCGGCTGGCCATTTATCGATAACCCCACTTGAGGATTATACCGGAATACCACAAGCAGATTATCTTTCGAATCACACCCAAGTGAAAGTGGTTCCCACTGGAAATCGGCTAATAAGGAAATCGAATTCGTTTCGGCTGACCATTTATAAACCCGCTTCATACGCTGCTCTGCAAAATAAACATTGCCTTTAGAGTCGCTGCACAATCCTAATACGAACTCGAATCCCCTGGCGAGTAGCTGAACAGAGTTAATTGCCGGTGCAGAACTTAGTTTTGGAGTCTTTCCGCTGATATATAAACGGGCAAGCTCCACCGGACGGATTTCGATGCCGGTATTGATGTCGTAGAGAGGATTGTCAGTTGAATACTTTATCTGACTGTAATTGTGAATGTTAAGTATTTCAAGATTTGAGCAGTCCCAGGTCCTGACTGAATATGGATATGGTACTTTAACCCTGATTACACGAAACATATATAAATTTGCAATGGTCATATTGGAACATTTTTCAAGCTCAAGAGGCTGGCATTCTGAACCTTCACGGTTCTCCTCCTCAAGCTGAAGGGCATATACGTTCCAGTTTGAAACATTATTAAAACGTACCTCATTCCTGACATGATGTTCCACCGACATGGCATAAATCCGGCCGCGGGTACTTGTATTTGAAGCATAAAAGCCTGAAACTGCAAATGTACTTGCTGACCAGATATTTTTGAAAATACCGCCACCATTATTCGTCACCCAAAGGCTCCAGTACTGTGTATCCCACACCTGTTCGGAAGCTAAAGATACACTCATGCCCTGTGGTGGCTTATTTTCTTCCCATTTCCATGGTACTTTCGGGCCTGGCGTCATTGTACCGTGACCGCCAATGAATTTGACATCGTTGATCATCGATTTTTCACCAGCCATCCATTTGCAGGCCACAGCCCTGTAATTGTTCTGTGCTGTATATAAGCCGATCCCTGTTATTATATTTGTTCCGCCGCGAGGGGCTTCAATCAATGCTTCGGGAGCTCCGAAACTGCCAAAAGCAGCAGAGTTTTCAATCAGAGTAAAATTAGTTGCCATCGGGTGAAATCCTATAAGAACTGTAGAAGGTTTGAGCATCAGAGTCTGACTCACCCTGTACGATCCCTGGGGAACGTAGATATTTGGATACTTATTGATAGCTTCCTGAATTGCCCTTGTATCATCGGTTAACCCGTCACCTTTGGCACCTAATGTTCTAAGGTTCACCCAGCTTCCCATTTCAGGAAGTTTCGGTATATCAGAAACAGGTTCAGGGGGAAGTGTTCTAAGAACTTCTGTCTCGTATGTAGTCCTGATTTGTGCTTCTGAATCTAAATCGTCCATCTGAAGACCGTAAACAAACCGCTTTACAAGGTAAATTTCTGATGGAGCGGCGGTAGTTGTATTGAATTTAGGATAGTGGACCAAAAACCGAACCTTGCTGCAAGTCAGGTTTCGGATATTGACCTGCATATGGGCATTTCCTTCATCACTCACTTCAATGGCAGGTCCTGAAATATTTTCAAACCGGCAATCCTCCATGAACAGTTTTTCCCAGTAATTCTGATCGACCAGGATCACTGAAGGAACATTTTTTACGCTCATCCCTGTAATTGTAAAACCGGCTTCGTGAGTTTTAATTGCAGCTTTTCGCTGTCCTTCAAAATATGTGTCGATCATCATGAACTGCCAGCCGGGTGAGGCTTTAGTAGTGTATATGCCGAATTCGCCGCCATAGAATTTCACATCTTCAATCATATTACCGATATCGAAAAGGCCCGCTTTCCCATTACCTATATGTATATCGCAATGCGATATGAAACTATGCTGGGCGAAATGAGTCCGTAATGCTACTGCTTCCGGATTCCCGTCTTCTATTTTCAGGTCTATATTAGAAAGGGCACTGTAAAATGTACCCGCTCCGGCATCCCTTATCTCTTTACCTGGTTCAACAATACTGCTTGTAAACCAGAACATATATGAAGCTTTGCCTTTATCATCGGGATTCGGTTCCTGAAATCCCGGAGAATTTTTTCTGAGGATAAACTGGGGCCTGTTTTTTCCGTATCCTATCAGACGGATTGAAGCAGGTATATAGATTGTTTTTGAGATAAGATAGCTTCCCTCAGGAATAAACAGGATGCCAAAGTTCCTGTCGGTTTTTAATTGATTGATAGCATTTTGAAGCTGAACAGATACGTCTGTTTTTCCATCGGCTGAAATGTTGAAATCAGAAGAAGTGAAATAAACTGCAGAGGGATCTTCAGGTTTTTGAGTATAATAAGAACTTGTCCGTTTAATTGCAGAATACCCGGATAAACAGCTGATCATAAAGCCGGTGAGGATTAAACTGATTTTGTAATTCATAGGATTTAATTTCATGTAAAATAAGTAAATATCTGTGCTGTCAGATCATAAACAATTGTTGTTTTTTGTTAATTGTTGTTAAATGATTAAGATAGGAGATTCCAATGGGTTATTTTTATAATTTCGCTGATTAATATTCTCTTTAAATAATGAGCGATTATTGGATCGGATAAGATGAAGAAAACCCTTTATACTACAGGTATTGTTATTGTAGCTGCTTTTATACTTTTATATGCCTTGAACAGGATCGGCTCAAAGAGGAGTACCTCTGAATTTTACACCAAAGTTCAGAAGGGTCAGTTTGAGATATCTGTTATCTCAGCCGGTGAATTAATGGCTGAAAGATCAGTTGACATAAAAGGACCCGAGATTGCAATGGGACGTGATATCAGGTTTTTTAATATCAAAATACAGGACCTGATGCCCGAAGGTACCGTTGTTAAGGCAGGCGACTATATTGCCACACTCGACCGTACAGATTTAAATAATAGCTTAAAGGATGCACAGGATTTACTGACCACAATGCAGACAAATCTGGATATGAAATTACTCGATTCATCGGTGGTGCTTAATGACTTAAGGGATGGAATTAAAAACCAGCGTTTTATCGTTCAGGAAGCCGCTATGACTCTTTATAATTCAAAATATGAACCGCCAACTACGATCAGGCAGGCAGAAATTGAACTCGATAAGGCCCAGAGGAGTCTTGAACAATTACAAAGGAGTTATACTCAGGTATTAGCTCAGAATAAAACAGATATCATCAATCAGACTTACTGGGTTAATAAGGTATCAAGGAGAGTTAAGGATATTGAGGAAGTGCTGTCGGAATTTACAGTAAAAGCACCTGCGCCGGGTATGGTTATCTATAAAAAGGAGTGGTCGGGTAATAAAAGGAAGGTAGGATCAATGATCAATCCGTTCGACAGGGTGGTAGCTACCCTTCCTGATCTCACTTCGATGATTTCCAAGACTTATGTAAATGAGATCGATGTAAGCAAAATGAAAACTGGCCAGAGTGTAAATATTGCAATTGATGCTTTCCCTAAGAAAACGTATACCGGTGCAGTATCATTTGTGGCTAATATCGGTGAAAAATTGCTTAATTCGGATGATAAAGTATTTGAGGTTCAGATTAAAGTAGCAGGATCCGATCCTGCGCTCAGACCATCAATGACAACCGGCAATAAAATTATTGTCAGTACTGTGAAAGATGCAATTTATATTCCGGTCGAATGTGTGCAGGCAGGAGTTGATAGTATTCCATTTGTATATACCAAAAAAGGCATCAAGCAGATTGTTCTTCTCGGTGAATCGAATGAAAAGTATGTATTGATTGAAAAGGGACTTGATGCCGGCACCTTACTTTATCTTAATAATCCGGAAAATCCGGAAAAATTCAGACTGGAAGGAAAAGAGCTGATACAAATAATAAAAGAGCGTGAAAAAGCCAGGAGTGATGTGGCTGGAATGTACAGTAAGAAACATGGAGGAGTCCTTTAACTTGGTTCCACATGAATTGTCACGGTCAGATTTTCATAAACCGTTGTAAGTTCCTTCTCTATTTTGTCACAGTATTTGTGAGCGTTTCCAACTGTAACATATTCAGGAATCTGAATATGAATATCAACGAAACGATAATTCCCTGCCACCCTTGTACGAAGATCGTGATAACTGACGTTAAGGCTGTTTAAATTCTTTTTGAGTTCCTCAATCTCATTATTGCTCCATGCCGTATCAAGAAGAGGTGTAAAAGCTTTCATCAGCATTTGATAAGCCTGTCCAATAATAAACAGTGCAACCAGAATTGCAATGACCGGATCCAACCAGTTAATCCCTGTAATTATAATAAGACCAAGTCCAATTGCAACCCCAAGCGAAGTGTAAATGTCAGTTTTAAGATGGAGGGCATCAGCTTCAAGCGCCACAGAGCCTGTAGCATGTGCTACCTTATATAATCTTCGTGAAACAAAAGTATTGACTATTGCTGAAATGAACATCACAACAGAGCCAATAGCAATTGAATCAAGCTCGATCTTCTCTCCAAAGAGTTTCTTCACTGCTTCAATAATGATCCAGAGAGCAGCAAGAAAAATCAAAAGTGATTCTATAACTCCTGAAATATTTTCAATTTTACCATGTCCGTAAGGATGTCTGGTATCGGGAGGATTATCGGAAACCCTCACTGAAAAGAAAGCGATAATCGCTGCAACCAGATCCATTGAGGAATGGATCGCTTCGGATAAGATGCTTACAGATCCGCTGATAATTCCGGCTGCTAACTTCATTAAAATAAGTAGTGTGTTGGATACTATCGAGAGACGGGCGGTACTTACTTTAGCGTTCATAAATACATAGAATGATTTCCGATGGTATGTTTTTTGCCACCAAGGCTCTAAGGCACAAAGATTCACCAAGTATTATTGTTTACAAATAGGGTCTTAGTGCACCTTGACGTCTTTATGTCTTTGTGGCAACAGGTTTTAACTTTTTGTTTTTAAAGAGTTATCAATTCGTACTCTATATTTCCAAGGCCTATTTTCACCGCATGTTCAAGACCAGCCTGCCAGAATGTTTCCGGATGTGCCTTCCTGAATTTATCTTCTCCCTTCATGTCGCTCTCATTGTGGTCATCGCAGATCCTGCTCCCTGGCAGGACCGGTGCTGCTTTTACAAGATCGGCGCATGCCTGATCAAGAGCAACCGGATCAAATGAAGCGGCTATTCCAAGATCGGGTACCAGAGGATAATCGTTGAATCCCCAGCAGTCACAGTCGGGTGAGACATTCATTATGAAATTAATATGGAAAGATGGTTTGTCTTTTACAACAGCCAGTGAATATTCAGCAATTCTTTTACAGACTGTTTCTGAAGAGTTCTGCCATACAACTCTTGCAGCATCGTACTGGCATACAGCAACACATTGTCCGCATCCTACACATTTAACATAATCAATATGTGCTATTTTATCTTTACCAACTACTACGGCATCGTGGGCACAATATTTCTCACATACCCTGCATCCTGTACAATTCGCTTTAAATATCTCAGGTGACGATCCGGAATGGAGAAAGAGCTTACCACCTACTGAAGCACAACCCATACCGAGGTTTTTCAATGCTCCGCCAAATCCGGTCATTTCGTGACCTTTGAAATGGTTCATTGAAATAATTACATCAGAATCGGCTATTGCGCTTCCTATCTTTGCCACCTTACAGTACTCCAGATTCAATTCAATTTCGCGGTAATCAGTTCCTTTTATTCCATCCCCTATAATTACAGGACAATTTGTTGTCAGCGGGTTATATCCATTCTCAAAAGCAGCCTCAAGATGCATTGGTGCATTTGAACGTCTTCCAAAATAAAGCGTGTTGCAATCGGTCAGAAATGGAATAGCCTCTTTTGCTTTTAAAAATTTGACCATCCGCGCGGCATAATTCGGCCTCAGGTAGGCAAGGTTTCCGGGTTCTCCGAAATGCAGTTTTATTGCAACTATCTTTCTATGGAAATCAATTTTATCAATTCCTGCTTTGACAATAAGCGCTTCAAGTTTTTTAAAGAGGTTTTGTGATGGTTTTGTCCTGAGGTTGGTAAAATAAACTTTTGATTCAGACATACAATGTATTTTTTTATACCGACAATATTTTAGCTAAATCCACAAGGTCGTGATTAACATCTTTATGAAGTTTTACAGCTCTGCGGAAGGGGACGAGTGTTATCTCTCCGTTCATTATACCAACCATTACACTCTTCTGGTCATCAATAAGGGCTTCTACTGCAGCATGTCCAAGACGGCTTGCATTAACCCTGTCACTTGCTGATGGAGAACCTCCGCGTTGCAGATGTCCCAGAACTGAGACCCTCACGTCATAATCCTTATAATCATTTTTCACCTTCTCAGCCATTGCAAATGCGCCACCTTCCTGATGACCTTCTGCAACTATAATTATATTGCTTGTTTTCTTGCGGGTATTACCGGCATCTATCATCGCTTTCAGATCTTGTTCCGCTCCCTTTATTTCGGGGATGATGATTGCTTCGGCACCTGTAGCAATCCCACTATACAGAGCTATGAATCCGGCTTCTGCACCCATCACTTCAACAAAAAACATCCTGTTATGAGCGCTGGCAGTATCTCTTATTTTATCAACTGCTTCAACCACGGTATTCAGAGCAGTATCGTACCCGATAGTATAATCGGTACCATAAATATCATTATCAATTGTTCCAGGGATACCGACAAAGGGTATATCATATTCTTCGTTAAATAGTCTGGCACCGGTAAATGATCCGTCTCCGCCTATTACCACGACTCCATCAATCTGAGCTTCCTTCAGGTTATTATAGGCTTTCAGTCTTCCTTCGGGCGACCTGAACTCCTCGCATCTGGCAGTTTTAAGTATTGTTCCGCCTCTCTGTATAATATCGCTTACACTGGATGACTGCATAGGTATGAAGTTTGCATCTATCATACCCTGGTAACCCTGACGTATTCCCATTACTTCCAGTCCGTTATAAACTGCAGTCCGTACAACGGCACGGATTGCTGCATTCATTCCCGGGGCATCTCCTCCTGATGTCAGTACCCCGATTCTCTTAATTTTTCCCATAAATAATTATTGTAAAATAAGGCACAAAGGTAATACAATT
>Ga0182011_10003383_pt1 | contig 13102 bp, 13 predicted proteins | sample 711E1DmetaG_FD_120481 | JGI IMG/M metagenome (GOLD analysis project Ga0182011, IMG submission 120481) | Permafrost microbial communities from Stordalen Mire, Sweden - 711E1D metaG | ecosystem: Environmental > Terrestrial > Soil > Wetlands > Permafrost | place: Sweden: Stordalen | collected... | reverse complement strand
TCCCGAATATTCTGTTCCGCAGATCCATTATCACTTACCCGGGAAAGTTGTTGATCCGTCAGGCTGATATATCCATTGGAAAGTACACTCCCCATAAGGTACAGACTGCCTGGTTTCATTAATCGTACTGACAATCCTGATTTTTGTATAGTTATTATTTCCTGATTTGTAGATCCAAACCTGGTTGGCATTTAGAGGATCTGCCATATACTGCCATTGCGTTGCAGAAACCGTCTTCAGCCCATCAAAAGCAGCCTGGGCTGTTGTTGCATCAGCATAATCACCTAATTTAAAAAATGAAGGATTCAGATTATTGGTCTGAAGGGTTAACCTTGGAGTAACGTCCTCAACATTGGCATAGATAGTAATATCCGGACCAGGAGTAGTTGTGGTGGCAACCAGTTTTGCGCCCGAAAATGAAAAACCATAGTTGTAATAAGTCGTGAAGAAGTAGGTGATATTGTCAATAGTATCAATACCGGATGTTCGTGTCGGTTCTGTCTTTGTGCATCCTGAAAGAATTGAGATTATAACTAATAATATAAATACTATCCTTTTCATACTGCAAAGATAATGGTTTTAGATGATAAAAGAGGCTGCACCTTAATGCAGCCTCTTCTTCACAACAATATAATTTAGTATTCGTATCTAAGTCTCCCTTTCTCCTCTTCTACCTCTCTTATTCTATTCTCCTCTGATTGCAGTAATACCAGGAAGCTTTTTCCCTTCCATATACTCCAGCATCGCTCCACCACCTGTAGAAACATAACTCACTTTATCAGCAAGTCCGTTTTTATTAATTGCTGCTACTGAGTCACCTCCTCCGATGAGACTGTATGCTCCTTTTGCTGTTGCAGCAGCTATCGCTTTAGCAACAGCAGTTGTCCCTTTTGAGAATTTTTCCATCTCAAAGACGCCCATCGGTCCATTCCACAGAATTGTTTTTGAGTTTTCAATAACCGAGGAAAACTCCTTTATAGTTTTCTCCGCGATATCCAGACCCAACCATCCGTCTTCAACAGCGTCTACAGCAGTAACTTTAGTATTTGCTTCATTATCAAACTTATCAGCATTCAGACTATCGACCGGAAGATAAAGTTTGACTTTCTTTTCTTTGGCTTTTTCAATAAGTTTCAGAGCAAGATCAAGTTTGTCTTCTTCACAAAGAGACTTGCCTATTTTTCCCCCCATAGCTTTAATAAAGGTGTAGGTCATTCCTCCGCCGATAATCAGATTATCAACCCTGTTGAGAAGATTTTCTATCAGCATGATCTTATCGGAAACTTTTGCGCCACCCATTATTGCAGTAAACGGTCTTTGCGGATCCTTAAGAACTTTATCCATTGCCGCAAGTTCACTGTTAATGAGAAAACCGAACATCCTTTTATCAGGCGCAAAATAGTCAGCTATAACAGCAGTTGTTGCATGGGCGCGGTGAGCTGTCCCGAATGCATCATTAACGTAAATTTCTGCATAACCCGACAGTTTCTTTGCCATCTTTTTCTGTTTAATCTTCATCTCAGCTTTAGCGGCTTTTTTCTCTTCATCAGTGACTGTCTCAGGCAGAATGGGCTTCCCTTCCTCTTCAGGATAAAAACGTACATTTTCAAGAAGAAGGATCTCCCCGGGTTTCAGGGCAGCTGACATCTTAATAGCTGATTCCCCAAGGCAGTCATCTGCAAAAAGCACTTTTTTACCCAGAAGTTTTTCCAGAACCGGAAGAACAGGCTTAAGCGAATACTTTTCCATACGACCTTCGGGTCTTCCAAGATGTGACATAAGGATCAGGCAGCCTCCATCGTTAAGAATTTTATTAATTGTCAGTAATGCTCCCCTGATCCGGGTATCATCAGTTACCGTAAAAGTCTTTTTGTCGAGGGGTACATTGAAATCGACCCTGACTATTGCCTTCTTACCTTTGAAATTAAAGTCCTGAATCATTTTCATAGATCATATATTTTTATTTAACACAAGAAATTCTCATTTACAAACCTACATTTTTTTTGGAAATATTCCCTTGTTATCAAGCTTCAAAATATTCACCTCTGTGCAACTCTCCCACCTAAGCGGGACAAGTTGTGTTAGTTCTTTTCATTTTCGTTACACAGAGGGACACAGAGAAGACACAGAGAACCATAGAGAGCGAACATTAGTCTTTTAGCTGAACAGAACTACGCATTTTTCTGTTCCCCTTGAAAAAGATTGATTAAATTTGGAAAAAAGTTATGGCAAAAATTACACGAAAAGGGAATCCTACCAATACTTCAGGAAATCTGCCCGCTAAAGGAAGCAAAGCTCCTGATTTTACACTTGTGAAATCTGATCTTACAAATCTTTCTTTATCAGAGCTCAAGGGGGAAAAATTGATTCTGAATATCTTCCCGAGCCTTGATACTTCAACATGCGCTACCGCAATGCGCAAATTTAATCAACTTGCAGCGGGAAAGACCGGTACTGTTGTTCTGGGTATCTCAAAGGATCTTCCGTTCGCACATGGCCGATTTTGCTCCACAGAAGGAATTACCAATGTTATAACTCTCTCGGGGTTCCGCGATACGGCTTTCGGTAAAGCATATGGTGTGGATATTATTGACGGACCATTAGCAGGCCTTTATGCTCGCAGCATCGTGATAGTTGATGAAAGCGGCAAGGTAATTTATACCCAGCTTGTACAGGAGATAAGCAACGAACCTGACTATGACTCTGCGCTTGCTGTTATATAGGTAGCTGAAAGAATAATCTGAAAATGAATTTTTCACAGATCCCCGGTCAAAAAGAGATTAAAGCGACACTGCTCCGGTCTGTTAAGGAAGAAAGAGTCAGTCATGCCCAGCTTTTCACTGGTCCTGAAGGATGTGGCAGCATGGCTCTGGCATTGGCTTATGCCAGGTATATCAGTTGTGAGAACCGGACAGACGATGACTCCTGCGGTAGCTGTAAGTCATGTGTAAAATATGAGAAACTGATCCATCCCGATCTTCATTTTGTCTTTCCGGTCATAAAAGGAAAGAAAGGCACAGATCCGGTGAGTGACAATTATTTAGAGGAATGGAGAGAGTTTGTAAAAAAGTCTCCGTACTTTATTCTAAATAACTGGATGGATTCTATTGAAGTAGGGAACGCACAGGGGATGATATTTGCTTCGGAAGCCTCAGAAATTATAAAAAAACTTAGCCTTAAGAGTTTCGAATCGGACTTTAAGATAATGATAATCTGGCTGCCTGAAAAAATGCATCAGGCAACAGCCAATAAACTTCTGAAGATGATCGAGGAGCCACCTGAAAAAACTCTTTTCCTGCTGGTTTCAGAAGAACCCGATAAGGTAATACCTACAATCCTATCAAGATGTCAGCTTATTAAGATCCCTTCCTTCAACAGTAGCGATATCGAGAAATATCTTATGGACAGGTTTAGCATAGCACCTGATAAAGCTGCAGATATATCACGAGTATCAAATGGAAATATAACAAGAGCAATTGAGTTATGTGAAAATGAAGACTCTTCTCTTGCAAATCTGGAACGTTTTAAAAGTCTGATGCGATTTGCATGGAAACGCGACATAGTTTCAATTATCAATTGGTCTGAAGAGATTTCAACAACAGGCAGGGAAGCTCAAAAAAACTTTATTTCCTTTTCCATGAGACTCCTCCGTGAAAACCTGATGTTATCTCTAAATCAGCTGAAAAACAGTCTGGTTTTCCTTACAGGAGAAGAGGCAACTTTCTCAGGAAATTTCCATCCCTTCATCAATCAGAATAATATTTATCCGCTTGCAGAAGAGTTCAATCTTGTATATTCACATATTGAGTCAAACGGAAATGCTAAAATAATCTTCCTTGACCTTGCATTGAAAGTTACAAGGCTCATCCGTTGATCATAACAACGAATGTTGAAATTGATCCATTTATTCACTACTTTTGCGGGATAATTTCCGAATCTAAAGAGTTTTATGACAGATAATGAAGATATTCAGGGGCAGACTGGAGAAGAGATCCGGATGCCTGATATAACATATAAGCCCGGATATAATAAATTGGATTCTTTCAACTGGTTGAAAGATTTACCTGAAACTCCTGACTTAAATGATATAGTAGAAATCCGATTCAAAAATACCAGAAAAGGTTTTTTCAGGAATGTTAACATGTTAAGGCTTGAGATTGGTGATGTGGTAGCAGTGGAGGCGTCTCCGGGGCATGATATAGGAAGAGTTTCCATGGTTGGACACCTGGTTGAAGAACAAATAAAACGACTCAAGTCGCATCCGTTACCCGAGGATCTGAAAAAAGTATACCGTAAGGCTAAAGCTGTTGACATTCAGAAATGGGAAGAAGCGAAGAAACTCGAGACAACGACAATGTTGCGTTCAAGGAAGATTTCAGAAGAACTCAAACTCAATATGAAGATCGGGGATGTTGAATATCAGGGCGATAAGACAAAGGCCATTTTTTATTACATCGCCGATGAGAGAGTGGATTTCCGCCAGCTTATTAAAGTGCTAGCCGACGAATTCAGGGTAAGAATAGAGATGCGCCAGATAGGAGCACGTCAGGAAGCCGGAAGAATAGGAGGAATAGGCTCCTGCGGCAGAGAACTATGCTGTGCGACGCATATCACTAATTTTATTTCCGTTACAACAACTCATGCTAAATACCAGGAACTATCGCTGAATCCACAAAAACTTGCCGGGCAATGCAGTAAACTTAAATGCTGCCTCAACTTTGAATTAGATTGTTACGTTGATGCACAAAGGTCATTTCCGCCAAGAGATATTCCGCTCGAAGCTCTTGATTGTACCGGTTATTTCCAGAAACTTGAAGTTCATAAAGGCCTTTACTGGTATTCGACTGATCCTCATTCAAATGCGAACCTTATCGCACTTCCGGTGGAGAGGGTCAGGGAGATACAGGCAATTAACAGAAAAGGAAAAAAAGTTGATAAGCTTAAACTTGTCGATGAATCATGGGAAATAACACCAGTTTCTCAGGATTTGCTGAAGAATAACAGCCTGACAAGGTTCGACCCGCCTGATAATAAAAGTCAACCGAACAAGAGTCCACACAAAAGAAAAAACAGAAGATTCAATGATAAAAGGAATAAATAGAATTTCATTTATTTTCATGTTGACATTTCTGTTTTTACTCTCATCGTGTAACAGTAAGGTTGTTTATACAAATTCCCAGACTATGTCGGAAGAAACCTGGAAGCTGATGGATATTACTGCTTTTAAAGTTCCAATAACGGATACCCTTAACAGCAATAATGTATTCTTTACTATCAGGAACGGATCTTCTTATCCATTTCGTAATATTTATCTGTTCGTGACCACAACATCGCCGGACGGGAAAAAAATTACCGATACTCTTCAATATAACCTCGCCGATGAAAAAGGAAAGTGGTACGGCAAGGGGTTTGGAGATATTCATGAACTGAATCTTCCGTATAAATCAAATGTCTATTTTCCTTTAAAAGGCACATACGAGTTTAAAATTCAACATGGAATGCGGGTAGAAAATCTGAAGGGAGTGTATGATTTCGGATTGAGAATAGAAAAGATCAGAAAATAAATCTCAGCGCGTGGGAAAGAATAAACTGGCGAGGTGGACCGAGCTGGGATCGTACGATAATGTTATCCAGCCGGAAATCGAAGATGTTTCCGGAAAAGATCACCCGATAAAAGGGAGATGGAATCAAGACATTTTTAAAAATGGAAACCCTATAACTCTCGAGCTGGGATGTGGCAAGGGGGAATATACTGTTGGACTGGCGAACAATTTTCCTCACAACAATTTTATAGGAATTGATATGAAGGGAGCCCGCATGTGGCGGGGAGCCAAAACGGCTAACGACCAGAAATTACCAAACGTAGCTTTCCTGCGTACAAGAATCGAATTCATCAATTCTTTCTTTTCAGCAGATGAAGTCGATGAGATCTGGATTACATTTCCCGATCCCCATACCGGAGGAAGAAACTCAAATAAAAGGCTGACATCCCCTTGGTTCCTTAACAACTATCGTCATTTTCTAAAAAATAAGGGATTAATTCATCTGAAAACCGACAACAAAGAGCTTTACGATTTCACATGCAAAGTTTTAAGTTATAATAACGTTGAAACTATTATCTCTACAAACGATCTGCATACGGAAAAGATTGATAATATTCTTTCCATCCGAACCCATTATGAAAAGATTTTTCTTGATGCAGGTCTTAAAATAAACTACATATCTTTCAGACTGGATAAAGAAAAAATAATTGAAAATGCCCCGGCTAAAGCAAAAAGTGCATGACGACTTTTTCTCAAAGGTATATGAGGTGACAAAGTGTATACCTTTTGGAAGGATAACTTCATATGGTGCAATTGCCCGCTGTCTGGGTTCCGGCAGGTCGGCCCGTATGGTTGGCTGGGCACTTAATGTAAGCCATAGCAACCGGGAATTTATCCCTGCCCACAGGGTGGTAAACCGCAATGGCCTTCTTACCGGTAAACATCATTTCGGAAATTCATCTACAATGGAACAACTTCTGGAAAATGAAGGCATCATCATAGAAAATGACCGGATTATTAATTTCAAGGAAAAATTCTGGGACCCAGGAAAAGAACTATAATAAGTCTAGGTTCCTGGATTGAGACCCCCTTTGTATTTCCCCCCAGTGGGGGGAAAAAATCTTATTGTATTAGTGAAATTAATCTAATTTCAGAGTATTTTCTCCACCTTTGGGGGAGATGCCGCGAAGCGGCAGAGGGGGTCTAAATCGTAAAAAGATCTTCAATTGGTTTTTAAAATTTTGTATTTACGTAAAAAACCGGTAAACTTGCACCTTGTTTATATTTAAATTAAATAAAAATAGCGATCTTAAGCTGGTTGTCAACAGATTAAAATTATGTTTTCAAAAGACCAGATACTAAAAGCCCTTTCCAGAGTCATTCACCCAGAAAAAAAGAAAGATATTGTTAGTCTGGGAATGATCACAGAAATAGATTCAGGAGAAAACGGTATAACTATCACACTTACTCCGGAAAAGTCTAACGACCCTTTCATTTCATCAATTAAGAGCACAATTGTTAGAACGATAAAGGATGTTCTTGGACCAAATGCAATAATAAACGAAATAAGAGTTCAGCCACGGGTTATAGTCGGTAAACTTCAGGAAAAACATCAGGATGTTTTACCCGGAGTATCAAATATAATCGCTATCGCATCTGGCAAGGGGGGCGTTGGAAAAACGACAATCGCTGTAAACCTGGCTATCTCACTTGCAAGAATGGGATATAAGGTCGGGCTCCTTGATGCAGACATATTCGGGCCATCGGTTCCAAAAATGTTCAATGAAGAAAAATTCAAACCCGAAGTAACACGTGATGAACATGGTGATCATATAGTCCCGCTGACAAAATTCGGGGTTAAAGTTCTCTCAACGGGGTTTTTTGTTGATCCGGCAGAAGCTGTAATCTGGCGGGGCCCAATGGCTTCCAACTTCCTTAAACAACTGATAATGCAGGGGGAATGGGGAAAACTCGATTATCTTCTTGTTGATTTACCTCCGGGAACAAGCGATATCCATCTGACTCTTGTACAGGAGGTTCCTGTTACAGGAGCCATTGTAATCAGTACACCTCAGGAGGTGGCTCTTGCCGATGCAATAAAAGGGATTTCAATGTTCAGGAGCACTAAAATTAATGTGCCGGTCCTCGGATTGGTCGAAAACATGTCGTGGTTTACGCCTGAAGAACTTCCAGGAAACAAATACTACATTTTCGGAAAAGAGGGCTGCAGGAAACTGGCTGAAAAAATGGATGTCCCTCTACTAGGGCAGATTCCTCTTGTTCAGAGTATCTGTGAAGGCAGCGATTATGGTCAGCCGGTAGCCCTGGGCGATTCAATCACTGGAAATGCCTTTATGTCTCTTGCGGAGGAACTTGTTAAAAGAGTCAGTCAAAGAAACAAAGAGCAGGGACCAACTGTTAAACTTGAGATTAATAAATAAAATTATATAAAAAATGACAGAAACTACTAGTATTAAAGACCGCGTTCTGAAAGCCCTTGAAAGAGTGAGACCTTATCTTCAGTCTGATGGAGGTGATATAGAATTTATTGATGTTACCGATGATATGACTGTCAAAGTTAAACTTACAGGAGCATGTCATGGCTGTCCTTATAGTATGCAGACTTTAAAAGCAGGAGTTGAGCAGGCTATAATGAAGGAAGTGCCCGAAATAAAGAGAGTTATTTCAGCCTGAGAAACCACTTTAGCTCAATTTTATTTACCTTTGATATACTATACACAAAATTAGTTAGTTATAGTATTAAAAGTCTATTATTGGCTTCAAATAAAACATTATATAAATGTCTGGTGCTATTGGGATTATCCATGGTAGTGGCATACTGTTCGGTTGAAAAAAACACGGGCGCAAGCAGGTTTTACCAGGGCATGACCGCCAGATATAACATCTATTTTAATGGTTATGAGAGCTTTAAGTCAGGTTTGGTAAAGATATCCAGGGGTTATCAGGATGATTATGCAGAATTATTAAGAGTGTTTGAGTACAGTGATCCTTCCACGGCTTCTCTTTGTTCCTCTGATATGGAACGGGCAATACAGAAAGCCTCAAAACTCATTTCATTAAAGTCAATTACTGCAAAACCAGAATTTAAGGATGCTCATGATCTCTCCGAAAAGGATAAAAAACTTCTTGAAAAGAAAGAATATAATGAGTGGGTAGATGACAGCTATCTGCTAATCGGGAAAGCCAGGTTTTATAAACACGAGTATAAGGAAGCCAGCTCAATATTTAACTATTGCATAACCGATGCAAACGATCAGGCCATAAAAAATGAAGCTGTTATCTGGCTGGCCAGAATATATAATGAAACCGGAAATTATAGCGAATCCCTCAGATTAATTAATGGTCTGGATGTTACATTGGACTATCCTAAGTCTTTAATATCAATGTACTATACCACCATTGCCGATCTTTACATTAAACAAAAAAGGTATTCTGAAGCAATAGATCCGATGAAAAAATCAATTGCCATTGTTTCCGGCAAAAGAACCCGGTACCGGCTTACATATCTTCTGGCTCAGTTATATGAAAAAACTGGCGATGGAGCAAGAGCCACGGCTCTTTATCGTAATGTTGTTAATATGAATCCTCCTTACGAAGTTGAATTTAATGCCAGAATAAACATTGCCGGTGTTTTTGATGTTAACTCAGGGAATCCCAGGGAAATCCGAAAGGAACTTGAAAAAATGCTTAACGATTCCAAGAACAAAGATTATCAGGATCAGATTTACTTTGCACTTGGTAATATCTCGATGAAGGAGGGAAAGGAGTCTGAAGCCCTCGGATACTTTAGAAAATCTGCCATTGCAAAATCACAGAATCAGAATCAGAAAGGCAGATCTTACCTCGCTCTTGCAGGTTATTACTTCAAGAAACCTGATTATATGAAGGCAGGTACCTATTATGATAGTGCTGTCTATTTTCTGAATCAGAAATATCCCGATTATCTTCTGATAAAAACCAAATCACAAAATCTGGATGCTCTGGTCTCCCAATTGAAAATAATACATCGTGAGGACAGTCTGCAAAAGGTTGCAAAAATGACTGAGCCTGAAAGGACTGCTCTTATTGCATCAATAATAGCAAAGACAATTAAAGACAAAATTGAAGGAAAGACCGCAGACAATTCCGACAGGTACAATCTTGGACAGTATTATGAGAACGAAAGACGTTTTCAGGGGAATATTGATCAGGAAGGCAAATGGTATTTTTATAATCAGACAGCATTGACTTTTGGCCGGACTGAATTCCATAAACGTTGGGGTGACAGAAAACTTGAAGACAATTGGAGAAGATCTAATAAAACGAGGGTAAATAATGTACAAGCTTCCAATAATCCTAATGAGACTGTTCAGCATGTATCTGACACGCTGGCAGCCGAAACCGATTATAAAAAGCCTCAGTTCTATTTGAAAAACCTGCCACTAAAGGACTCGTTAATTAATATTTCTAACGATAAAATTGCCACTGCAATGCTAAATGCCGGCAAAGCTTACGCAGAGCGAATTCCTGACACTACAAAAGCAATTGAAACCTTCGATTTACTTATTAACCGATTTTCTTCCAGTGAGCTTGTTCCTGAAACATTATATAATCTGTACAATATCAATAAAGAGAGAAATAGCGCAAAATCAGAAACTTACAGAGAACGGCTGCTTCAAAAGTATCCTGATAATGAGTTTGCCAGAATACTCTCAGATCCTGCTTATTACGAGAAAAAAAATGCTGAACTGAAATTGGCAGAAAAAACTTATGAGGCTGCATATGCAGCATATTCCGGTGAAAAATTCAATGATGCAATTTCTATAAGTAATGATGCGTTGAAAAAATATCCTCAGGATCAGCTCGCTCCTAAATTTTTACTTATCAGGGCTTATTCGGTTGGCAAAATAAATGATGAAAGAACTTTCAAGGAAGAACTCAGCAACCTCATTAAACAATGGCCTGGAACTGCTGAGAGTAAAAAAGCTGCTGAGATAATTGCATACCTCAACCAGAAATCACCTGAACTTAAAGTTGAAGAAGATAAAAAAATTGCCGCTGAAATTTACACTGCCGATACAACTTTAAATCATGTTTTTGTATTGATTATCACCGATCCTTCCTATAATCTGAACCAGACATCATTTGATGTAATCAGCTATAATATTGATAATTTTACGAATAAGAATTACAAGACAGTCGGAACACTGATTGACAATAAATTTATACAGATAATTGTTTCAGGATTTCCAGATTTTGCTCAGGCTCTCAATTATTTCAATGCGTTTAAAACAGAAAAGATTGTCAGAAATCCGAGTGGTGCAAAGATGATGACATTTATAATAAGCGAAAGCAATCTTAAAGTCCTGCAAAACGATAAAGATCCTGGACGTTATCAGCTTTTCTTCAGGGATAAATATTTAAAATGAGAAAAATAAAAATACTCTGGACCGATGACGAGATTGAGTCGCTCAAACCTCATATTTTGTTCCTTGAAGAGAAAGGTTATGAGATTGACACCTGCTCAAACGGCAACGATACTATTGACCTGGTCAGGCAGAACCGTTATGATCTGATTTTTCTGGATGAAAATATGCCCGGGTTAAGCGGGATTGAGACATTAAAACTGATAAAGGAATTAAGGACCGATATTCCTGTGGTGATGATCACAAAAAGTGAAGAAGAAGATTTAATGGAAACTGCCATAGGATCAGAAATTGCTGATTATCTGATTAAACCGGTCAAGCCAAAGCAGGTGCTTCTTGCAATAAAAAAGATTCTCGATCAACGGCGCCTGGTAACTGAAAAAACAACCACCGATTACAGACAGGAATTCAACCGGATCAGCAGTATGATCTCTTCGGCATCAACTTTTTCAGACTGGACAGAGTTATATAAGAAAATAGTATTCTGGGAATCTGAACTGGAAAAATCTACGGACCCCGGTATGACTGACATCCTTAAGCTGCAACAAAACGAAGCAAATATATCATTTTCGAAATTCATTGCCTGTAATTATCTTAATTGGCTGAAACCTGGAAGCACAAATAAGCCGTTGCTCTCACCTGCGCTTTTTTCACAGAAAATTTTCCCCCTGATAGATCAAAATAAACCCCTGTTCTTTATCCTTATAGATAACCTGAGATATGACCAATGGAAAACGATCTCCGCAGAGTTATCGGGATTGTACAGGATCATTGAAGAGGATCTGTATTACAGCATTTTGCCAACTTCAACACAATTCAGCAGGAATTCTATTTTCTCAGGTTTAATGCCGTCTGCAATTGCAGAACTTAGGCCTGATTTATGGATAAACGATGATGAGGAAGTGGGTAAAAATAATTCTGAAGAAGAGTTATTCAGAGACCAGTTAAAGCGTAAAGGGCTTAAATACAAATGGTCGTATACTAAAATAAGCAGCAGCCTTGAAGGTAAAAAAGTAAATGAGAAAGTAAGGTCGATGCTTGAAAATGACTTAAATATACTTGTTTTCAATTTTGTAGATATGTTATCACATGCAAGAACAGAGATAAGTATGATCCGCGACCTGGCTAACGACGAGCCCGCTTACAGGAGTCTTACGCGTTCATGGTTCATGCATTCATCATTGTTCGAATTACTAAAGACACTGGCCTCGCATCCTGTCAGAGTAATCTTCAGCACAGATCACGGTACAATAAGAGTACAGAACCCGATAAAAATTATCGGAGACAGAAAAACATCCCCAAATCTTAGGTATAAAATGGGCAGAAACCTCGATTACGATCCGAAAAAAGTTTTTGAGCTGATCAATCCTGAAAAAGCAATGCTTCCCAAAACCAATTTAAGTTCAAGATACATTTTTGCGATGAATCAGGACTTTCTGGTCTATCAAAACAACTATAATCATTATGCCGGATATTATAAGGATACCTTTCAACATGGAGGGATTTCTATGCAGGAGATAATGATTCCTGTAGCCTGGCTTGAACCTGTTTAAGTATCAGCTTTTCGACCCGATGAAAATAATAATAAAAGACAAGAGACATTTACCGGTTGCTGCCAGACAACTTCTGAAATATTCCGGAGAAAAGAAAATATTTGCCTTTTATGGATCAATGGGCGCTGGCAAAACAACAATTATCAAAGCTATATGTGAATCTCTGGACGCTATTGATATTGTTAGCAGCCCTACTTTTACCCTGGTAAATGAATACAAAACATCTTCTGGAGATTCATTATTTCATATCGATTTCTATAGAATAAAGAAACAGGAAGAGGTATACGACTTTGGCCTTGAGGAGTACCTTACCGGCGATTCGTATTGCTTCATGGAGTGGCCTGAACTTATAGAAGAATTGCTCCCCCCGGAAACAGTAATTGTGAGAATTTCAGTGGATAACAACGAACAAAGGACACTTTCAATAACTTAAAATGATCCGATTTTGCTCTCTATCCCAAATTATTTACCTTTGAGGAAATAACATCCTCACAATGATGAATGGCAAAGCTAAGAATGGAAAAGTCAGTTTTGAAAATACTGTTTTCATGCCAAAAGAGGAACACCTTGAGACTGCCGT
>Ga0182011_10003380_pt1 | contig 13107 bp, 9 predicted proteins | sample 711E1DmetaG_FD_120481 | JGI IMG/M metagenome (GOLD analysis project Ga0182011, IMG submission 120481) | Permafrost microbial communities from Stordalen Mire, Sweden - 711E1D metaG | ecosystem: Environmental > Terrestrial > Soil > Wetlands > Permafrost | place: Sweden: Stordalen | collected... | reverse complement strand
TCGTGACCGACCCAAAGAAAGTCATTCTCGCTCTGCGCTGGGTCGTCAACGAAATGGAGAAGCGTTACCAAATTTTCGCGAAAGTCGGCGTCCGCAACATCAATTCGTTCAATTCACGCCCCAAAAACAAACCGCTTCCGGAGACCGAACCCGAACTGCCGCTCACGTCGCGCAAGGAAAAAGTCGAGCCGGGCGCGGAAGGCTTCGCCGTCGAAGTGGACGAGGAAATCGTTGTGCCGCGCGACGACGAAGTCGTCATCCCCGAAAAGTTGAGCTACATCGTGGTCATCATTGACGAACTGGCCGACCTCATGCTCGTCGCGCCGGCGGACGTGGAAATGGCTATCGCACGCATCACGCAGATGGCGCGCGCGGCGGGCATCCATTGCATCGTGGCGACGCAGCGGCCGAGCGTGGACGTCATTACCGGTGTCATCAAAGCCAACATCACCGCGCGTATCGCGTTCCAATGCGCGTCACGGGTGGACTCGCGGACGATTCTCGACGCCATGGGCGCGGACAAATTGCTCGGCAAAGGCGACATGCTTTACCTGCCGCCCGGTTCGGGGAAACTGATCCGTGCGCAGGGCGCTCTCATCACCGATCAGGAAATCAACAGCATCGTCGGGTTCATCGCCAAACAAGGCAAACCGAACTACGACATGGAAATTCATCGGCAACTTTCCCAACCCGCCGCCAATTTCGAGAACGAAACCGGCATTGACGAAGACGAGGAACTGATTCAGCAGTGCATTGAAGTGATTCGCAGCGAACAAAAGGCGAGCGTGTCGTTGATGCAACGGCGGCTGCGCCTCGGCTACACGCGCGCCGCGCGCATCATGGATGAATTGGAAAGCCGCGGCATTGTCGGCCCGAGCAAAGGCGCCGAACCGCGCGACATTTTGATTGATCTGGACGGCACGGGAATGGATGGCGGCGGGCAGGAAGCTGTCTGATTTTCACCACGAAGACACAAAGGCACGAAGCTGGATTTAATTCTTTGTGTCTTTGCGCCTTGGTGGTTTTATTTCAATGGATACTGTATGAAACAATTTTTCGTAACAGTGCCCCGCAACCTCATTGGCTGCTTCAAGGGTCGGATGATCATTTGGCATATCATTGCCATCCTTCTCACTTTCATCCTCGTCATGTCCGGCTTCGACTGGCGTTATTATCTCGCCACCCGTGATTCGATGTTTCGTTCATGGATGTGGCCTGCCGTTCACATCGGCGGATTGTTGCCTCTCACTCTGCCATTGGCCCTCTTTGCTGTCGGCATCATTGCCAGAAATGCCAGAACCATTTTGACCGGTTGGGCCATCAGTCAGGCCGCACTCCTCGGCTTGTTTGTCTCTTCCGTATACAAAGCCATTACTGGCCGCGTTCATCCTGCACACGTTGTCGGCGCAGATATCGGTCATGCCTTCCACTTCGGCTGGCTGCGCGGTGGAGTTTTCTGGGGCTGGCCGTCGTCGCATGCCACCATCGCTTTCGCCATGGCCGTAACGGTATTCACGCTCTGTCCGAAACAACGGTGGCTGGGTTTTGTGGCGATCCTCTACGCTTTCTACGTCGGCCTGGGTGTCTCCATGACCATCCATTGGTTCTCGGATTTCGTGGCCGGAGCGATCATTGGCTCGGTCATCGGAGCAGTGGTCGGGAAAAGCTTTTGGCTCGCCGACTGTGCCGACAGCAATGGAAAACAAGCCGTTTGAAATGAAAATCCGTATTGAACCACGGATGGACACGGATCAACACGGATGACAAACAGCCTCTGACAAATCTTCGGGGGAATCCTTTTGCTTTTTCAGCAAGCGGGAAATATCCGTGTCTATCTGTGTTAATCCGTGGTTAAAATTCGGCTCACTTCACCGGATACTGCCAGACCCGGTTCTTGTTCTTTGCGTTTCCGAGGTTGATTTCCATGATTGCCAACCCCACGTCAAATGCGCTAAATAGGGGGAAATGTCCACGGTCGCCGAACAACTTCGCTCCGCGCGTGAAGCCAGAAACCTGACGGTTTATCAGGTCGCGGAGACCACCAAAATCCGCACCGACCACATCCGTGCGCTGGAAGAGGGAAATTTCGAGGTGTTTTCCGCGCCGGTTTACATTCGCGGCTCGGTGAAAAATTGTGCCATGCTGCTGAAACTTGATGTGCCGGCCATCATGGCCGCCCTGAACGTCGAGTTGGGGCAAACGGAAAAATTCAAGGAGCCGCCGCCGCTGATGGAAGAATCCAACACACCGCTCGACCATGTAATGTTTTGGCTTTCCAAACTCAACTGGCGGGTGTGGTTGATTGGCGGTGCCGGATTGATTTTGCTTCTGATTGTGTTCCTCATCGGCGCGGCTTGGCGGCATCATTCGCACAAGAACTCGCTGGCCGGTATGCAGCCGGCCGTTTATCAGTCGTCTGGTTCAGGTGAAATACTGCCGCTCCCTGCGCATCACTGAAAAAGTATCATTCGGAGGGGCGAGTTCTACGGGCCCATGAATCTCCGATAAAGTTTGGGACTCGCGGCGCTCATCCCTCCGACTTAACGGTTCTCACATATCGCTCAAATAAATCGAGCGGTTGCGCCACAAATAAAGAACGCCGGACGAAGCGGTCAGCACCACCGTCACCCAAAGGGCGATTTCCGAAAAGACCGGCCCCCACCCTTGAAAAAGTCTCTGCAGCCAAACCGGCCATTCCACAGAGGCATCCACGACCAGCAACGCAATAATGGCCACAATTTGGGAGATGGTCTTGTGTTTGCCGAATTTTTCAGCAGCCAGCACGATGCTTTTTGACGCCGCCAGCAGCCGCAAGCCGGTAATAGCCAGCTCGCGCGCCACGATGATAACGACCATCCACGCCGCAACCTTGACCGGCGCATTTGGATTCAGGTGACTGCTCTCAACAAAAGCGATGAATGCCGAGCATGTCAAAATTTTGTCCGCGAGCGGGTCCATCAGAATGCCGAAATTGGTGATGAGATTGCGGCTGCGCGCAATGTAACCATCCAAAAAATCGGTCAAACCTGCCGCACAGAAAAAAAACAGCGCCAGTGTGTTATTAAATGGAATCGGCGAGAACAGCGCCCACAGAAAAAGCGCCGTCAGCGCAAAACGCGAGACCGTCAATTTGTTCGGCAGGTTCATTTTTAATCAAATCCTCCCCGTCCTCGGTCTCGTCCTCGATTTCCCAAACATTTTCGCGAACGAGAACGAGGACGATGACGAGCACGAATAAATCAGGCCCCAAACTTGTCGAACATCCGCGCGTTGGCCTGCATGAGACGGATTAAATATTTCGCCTTGAACACACCGAGCGAGCCGAGGTTCGCGCCGGTTTCGGTAAAACGGTCGAGCTTGTCCGAACCGCTCCACGGCGCGTTCAGCAGCACCGGTTGCGGGTGCCATGAGTGGCCCTTGACAGCCGCGGGCGTCGAATGGTCGCCGGTGATGGCCAGCACGTCCGGTTTTTTCTTCAGCAAAATCGGCAGTGCGGCGTCAAAATCCTCAATTGCCTTTTTCTTCGCCATGAAGTTGCCGTCTTCGCCGTATTTGTCCGTGTATTTGTAGTGGATGAAGAAGAAATCAAAGTTGTTGTATTCCTTGAGATACCGCTCGAATTGTTCCGTGATGGTCGCCGGACCTTCGATTTTTTTCATGCCCACCAGTTGCGCGAGACCCTTGTACATCGGATAAACCGCCAGGCACGCGGGCTTCAGTTTGTAGCGCTCCTCGAACAGCGGTATGTGCGGCTGATGCGCGATGCCGCGCATGAGAAAACCGTTCGCCGGTTTTCCCTTCGCGATGATGGGCAGCGCGGCCTTGTAAAAATCGGCGATCAACCCGGCCATCTTTTTCTGGCCGGCATTATTTTCGTCACGCGGATGAACCGTGGGAATGGGAAAACCTTCGCGGTTTGGGTCAGCGTCCGTAAGCGGCCCCTGGAGCCCGCTGCCGCGAAAAACAACGACAAAACGGTGTTCCTTGCCGGCCTTGATGATGATCTCCGTGTCGCCCAGCCTTTTCACCTTTGCGGCAAGCATGGCGCAAAGTTTCTCGCACGTCTCGGTGGGAATGCGGCCGGCGCGGCGGTCGGTGACGATGCCCTTTGCGTCGAGCGTGGCGAAATTGGCGCGGGCGCAGACGTCGCCGGGCTTGAGTTCCATGCCAAGACCGAGCGCTTCAATCACACCGCGGCCGACCTGAAATTCCAGCGGATCATAGCCGAATAAACCGAGGTGTCCGGGCCCGCTGCCGGGCGTGATGCCGGGCGCAATGGGAATCATGCGGCCCTGCGCCGAGTTTTTTGCCAGCGCATCCAGGTTCGGCGTGGCGGCAGCCTCCAGCGGTGTAAGATTATTATTTTCCTTCGTCGCGATATCACCAAGGCCGTCCAGCACAACCAGCGCGAGTTTGGCTTTGGTTTTCAGTGTCAGTTCGGAATAAAGCGCGTCCAAATTCATGGACGTATTCTGCAACAAGCGCGCCGAAGCGCAATCCGATTCCGAATTTGGCATCGTTCTGTGATTTTTTAACTTGGCGTGCTTGGTGTCTTGGCGGTTAATGTCTGTGCGCATGAAACAAAAAGCTTACGCCCGCGCGGGTTTTGATTGTTCTCAAAGGTGTCTATGGCGAAACCCTTGAGTTATGCGTATGCCAAAATTAATTGATGAAATCAACGAACCAACAGCCAACCATCCCGGACACACGGTTGGCAGCCAGTATGTTCCGCCCGACGTTGATATGTCTTCTATTGGCCTTGGTGACTCTGGCTGTATTTTCGCCCGTTAGAAAATACGATTTCATTAATCTTGACGACCCAGAGTACATCACATCCAACCCGCACGTGCAGCAAGGGCTGACATCAAAGGGAGTGGTTTGGGCGTTCGGAATAGGCCATGCCAACAATTGGCACCCACTAACCTGGCTTTCACACATGCTGGATGCGGACTTACTTGGAATCAGCCCTGTAGGGCCGCATATGGTGAATTTGCTGTTCCACGCGGTTAACGTCGTTCTGCTTTTTCTGGTATTGAGAGGGTTAACTGGCACGCATTGGCGTAGTGCGTTTGTAGCGGCACTGTTTGCGCTACATCCATTGCATGTCGAGTCAGTCGCCTGGATTTCAGAGCGCAAAGATGTATTGAGCACGATGTTTTGGCTGCTGACGCTCGGGGCTTATGGACGGTATGTGCAAAGGAGTGTCCAAGGTCAGGCGTTGGGCTTGGGCTGGGCCTCCCGTGACTATTGGCTGGCGTTGTTGTTCTTTACGCTGGGGTTGATGAGCAAACCGATGCTGGTAACTCTGCCGTTTGTGCTGTTGCTCCTGGATTACTGGCCGTTAAACAGGGTTTCAAGTTTCAGGTTTCAGGTTTCAGACGGAGAAACAGCAGTAGGAACACGATCTGCCCACTATCAACTGCCGACTACCTGGCATCTGGTTTGGGAGAAAATCCCGTTTTTTGTGTTAAGTGCAATTTCCTGTGCGGTTACGCTTTTGGCGCAGAGTAAAGGCTTTATTCCGGTGGCAGGTCTTCCCATCAGCGTACGGATTGAGAACGCACTTGTTTCCTACGCGCGGTATCTGGGTAAAACCTTTTGGCCTGTAGATCTGGCACTTCCTTATCCGTATCCCGGGGGGTGGCCATCCACGGGTGTGATTCTTGCCGTGGCACTGTTTATTGCAATCTGCGCTGTTGCCGTCTGGTGGAAGCGACGACTGCCTTTTCTTTTTGTGGGCTGGTTTTGGTTTTTAGGGACGCTCGTACCGGTGATTGGCCTAATCCAAGTAGGCACCCAGTCTATGGCCGACCGCTACACTTATGTACCGTTGATCGGAATTTTCATCATCCTATCGTGGGGAGCGGAAAAGGCAGTAGCAAGGTGGCACTTGCCGAAGCTAGCGGCGGGTATCGCGGGCGTGCTAGTTTTGGGTATTTGCTTAATGCTGACCATGCGTCAATTGGGATATTGGCGGAACACTGAAACCCTGTTTCGCCATACAATCGCAGCAACTGAAAACAACGTTTTTGCTTACGACAATCTTGGTTATTATCTCTACCAACACGGTCACCCGGAGGAGGCATTTGAGAATTATCGCCGAGCGGTGAGTATTGATCCGAAGGATTACATGGCCTACAATAATATCGGCTGTTACTTTTATGGCTTGGGACGTCTCGATGAGGCCATCACAAACTGTCAGCAAGCGTTGCGGCTCGACCCCAACAATCCCAATACTCTGGACAATTTGGGAATGGTGTTGGCTTGTCAGAAGAAATATTCCGAGGCCATCAAGTGTTACGAAGCCGCTCTGCGGCTGATGCCGGATTACGCCGATGCACACAACAATCTTGGGGCAGCTTTGAATGCCGTTGGAAGAACCGCTGAAGCGATCCGGCATTACGATCAAGCCCTACGTCTGGTGCCAGACAATGCCAAGGCCCACAATAACCTGGGCAACGCTCTGATTACCGAAGGCAGGGTGGAAGAAGCGATCGAGCATTATCGTCAAGCGATTAAACTCAATCCGGATTTTGTCGAAGCTTTAAACAATCTCGCCTTGGTGTTGGCCGCCACCAAGCAATATACGGAAGCAAGCCTTTATTATCAACGGGCGTTGCACCTCGACCCCAATAACCCCAAGACGCACTTTTTTCTAGGTTGCGTGCTGGTGCAAAGGGGACGCCGTGAAGAGGCGGTCGTACAGCTCAAAGAAGCATTGCGGCTCAAACCGGACTATGCGGAAGCTAAACGGGAATTGCAGATGCTGAAGGTGCCGGTAACAGAATAATTTCGGCGGTTGTGTTCTGTTTCAGTTCTTTCTTTGCCACTGCCCTTTCGGAATCTTCTGTCCGCATCATCGGCGTGAAATTTTCTCGCCCGTTTGTCATTTTGCGGGTTTAATTCCCATGCGCATGAAACAAAAAGCTTACGCCCGCGCGGGCGTGGACATCGATTTGGGCAACAAGGTCAAGGCGACGCTGCCGCAACTGCTCGCCGCGACGCATCGCCGCGAGGTACTCGGCAAGGTCGGCGGCTTTGGCGGCCTGTTCGCGTTGGACGTGAAAAAATACCGCGAGCCGGTGCTCGTGTCGTCCGTGGACGGCGTCGGCACCAAGCTCAAAATCGCATTCGCGATGGACAAGCACGACACCATTGGCGCCGACCTCGTGAACCATTGCGTCAATGACATCGCCGTGCTCGGCGCTGAACCGCTGTTTTTTCTCGATTATCTCGGCACGGGAAAATTGGAGCCGCACGTTTTCACCGACATCATCAAGGGTTTTGCGCGCGCCTGCGCGGAAAATCATTGCGCGCTCATCGGCGGCGAGACGGCGCAGATGCCGGGATTTTACCAGAAGGGCGAATATGACGTCAGCGGCACGATTGTCGGGGTCGTGGAAAAATCACGGATGCTCGATGGCCAAAAAAACGTGAAATGCGGCGACGCGGTCATTGGCATCGCATCGAGCGGTCTGCATACGAATGGCTATTCACTCGCGCGCAAAATTTTCTTTGAGCGGCTCAAACTCAAGCCGAAGAGCCGCGTGCCGGGGTTGAGAAATACGATTGGCTCTGAATTACTGAAAGTCCACGTCAGCTACGGACCATTGGTGCAGACATTGCTGAAGCGTTTCAATCGGAGGGGCGAGCTCTGCGAGTCCCAAACTTTATCCCGCATGAAATTAGGGGCTCGTATAACTCGCCCCTCCGAAAATTTGATCAAAGCGTTCGCCCACATCACCGGCGGCGGGTTTGTGGACAATATCTCGCGCGTGCTGCCGAAGAATTGCGATGTCATCATCCGCAAAGGTTCGTGGAACATGCCGACGATCTTCAAAATGATCGAGGCCAAAAGCGGTGTGCCGGAAGCCGAGCTTTACCAGGTCTTCAACATGGGCATCGGGATGGTGGCCATTGTGTCAGCCGACAAGGCGGATGCCGTTTTGAAGTTCATCCGCGCGCAAAAGCACAAGGCATGGTTGATTGGCGGAGTGGTCAAAGGCAAAGGCAAGGCGCGGGTGGTTTAATCCGCAGATTTCGCCGATTTACGCAGATTTCTTTTCTGTTTTTATCTGCGACATCCGCGTAATCTGCGGAAAAGTTCTTAGTAGCTCGTCCTGTCCATTTTCACCTTGCCCCGGAAAATCCAGTAGATGCTCACGGTGTAGGCGATGACCAGAGGCATGCCAATGCACGCGATGGTGAGCATGATGCCCAGTGTCTTCGGCGACGAAGCGGCATTGTAAATGTTCAGGCTGTTTTCAGGATTCGGCAGACTGTAAACGAGGTTCGGATACATGTTGAGGCCGAACAACACCATCAAGCTTATCATCGCGGCGCACGACGACAAGAACGCCCGCCAATCGCGTCCATGATGAAATTCGCGCGGGACGTTGGCAATGGCCAGCAGGTTCACCAGCAGAATGATAAAGAGCCACGGATTTGCACGCACGCGTTCGGTCATGTGCGGCACATAAAACAGCGTGGCAAGAGTGAGCACCGTCACACAAATCACGAAGAAAACGATCGCGTTCATCGTCCATCTGCGGAGTTTGTCGTGCAACGCGCCTTCGGTTTTCAACGCGCCATAAATCGCGCCGTGCATCATGAACAGCGCCACGGTGGTGACGCCAAGCAGAAGCGGATAGGGTTTCAACAAACCAAGGAATGTTCCCGCGAATTCACCGCGTTCGTCTATCGGAACACCCCACGCGATGTTGCCCATCGCGACACCGATGAGCAGGCCTGACAGCAAACTGCCGGCGGAAAAGCCAATGTCCCACGTCTGCCGCCACCAGCGCATCGGTTGCTTGCTGCGAAATTCAATGGCGACGGCGCGGAAAATCAGCGACACGAGCAACAGAATGAACGCGAGATAAAAACCGGAGAACACGGTCGCATACACGTTCGGAAACGCGGCGAACAACGCGCCGCCGCCGGTAACGAGCCAGACTTCGTTGCCATCCCAGACCGGGCCGATGACATTGAGCAGCGTGCGGCGTTCCGCGTCATCCTTCGTGAACAGATGCAGCGCGCCGATGCCGAGATCGAAGCCGTCGAGCATCGCGTAGCCGGTGAACAGCACACCGACGAGAATGAACCAGACCGTGTTCAGATCGAGGTGACCAAAGTTCATGTGTTGGGTCGCGTTGGCAGGGCCAGTTTGCCGGCAGGTGTCAAATCGGCATCGTCCGGGCCATGCTGGATTTTGTCATTGAGCAAATAAATAAAAACCGTGAACAACAGGAAATAAATCACCGTGAATAAAATCAACGACGTCAGCACTGCATCCGCCTTCACCACCGCCGACAGGCCTTCCGGCGTGCGCAGCAGGCCATAAACAATCCACGGTTGCCGCCCGACTTCCGCCGCGAACCAGCCGAGTTCATTGGCGATTTGCGGGCCGAGCACGGAAAAAACGAGAATCCAGAGCATCCAGCGTTTTTGAAACAGCACTTTGCGCCATAAATAAAAACAACCCAGCGCGGCGATGGCAATGAGCGCGAAACCAATCGCCGCCATCCCGTGGAAAAATATAAACGACGCTTCCACCGGTGGACGGTCCTGCACTGGAAAATCATTCAGACCGGTCACCGGCGCGTGCGGGTTGTGATGCGCCAGAAGGCTCAACAGCCATGGGCATTGCAACCCGATGACTTTTTCATTTTTCTCGTCCACCCAGCCGATGAGCGTCAGCGGCGCATTTGAGGTGGTGTTGTAAAGCCCTTCAAACGCCGCGAGTTTGGCCGGCTGATTTTTCGCCACCCCGCGCGCACTGCTGTCACCACTGTGTAATTGCAACAGCGAAGAAATCAGCGCCACGATCAAACCGATGCGCAATGATGCCCGCGCAAAGTCGGTGAATTTATTTTTCAGCACATACCACGCGGCCACGCTGACAACGAGAAACGCACCCGCCTGCCATGCGCCGCAAAGCGTGTGAAACAAGCGGTCCATCGAGGACGGATTGAACACCACCTGCCAGAAATCCGTGATTTCGGCGCGCGCATGCATGCCCTGACCGACAATGTGGTAGCCCGCCGGCGTTTGCATCCACGAATTGGCAACAATAATCCACACCGCACTGAAATGCGCGCCGAGACAGACCATGCACGTCGAGAAAAAGTGCACTTTGCGGCTTACCTTTTCCCAACCGAACAACAACACGGCAAGAAAACCGGATTCGAGGAAAAATGCGAAGATGCCTTCCGCAGCCAGCGCGCTGCCGAACACGTCGCCCACGTAACGCGAATACGTCGCCCAGTTCGTGCCGAATTCGAACTCCATCACAATGCCCGTCGCCACGCCGATGGCGAATGTCAGTGCGAAAACTTTCGTCCAGAACCGCGCCATCTGGTGATAAACCGGCTTGCGGGTTTTGAGCCAGGCCGCCTCCATGATGACGAGCATGACGCCGAGGCCGATGCTCAACGGCGGATAAATGTAATGGAACGCGATAGTCGCCCCAAATTGAATGCGCGATAGCATCAAAACGTCCATAACGGGGCTTTTGATAACGGTTTGGGAAGCCGGGGTCAACGTCCGGATTGGTCTCCGGTCTACGACGGCGGAATCTGTTGGATTGAGTGCCGCTTGACGCCGCTGGACATTCGTCCTAGCTTTCAAACATCGGGGAGCCAAACGTTTCATTTGAAACGCGGCTGAGAGTCCTCCGGATGTTTTCGGAGGAGACCCGTTGAACCTGATCCAGGTAATGCTGGCGAAGGGAGGTGCTTGCGTGCCGGTCACCTTCCTCCAAGGCTTTTCCTGAATCAAAAAACGTCCTACGGCCAAACCGACTTTGGACTTTGGACTTTGGACTCAAGACTGAAAATTATGATCGCAACCAAAGATTCGTTCGAACCCGCACGGGGAGCACAGGCGCCTCGCCTGTCCGACGGTGCGCCTCGCGCCGTCGAATCTTCTCCTCATAGTTCCGAGCAATTACCCAGGAGCAAACGCGTTTACATCAAAGGCAAGCTGTATCCCGACATCCGCGTGCCGATGCGCGAAATCGAACTCACCCCAACCAAGTCGTTTAATGGCCAGATCGAGGCGAACAAACCTGTCCGCGTGTATGACTGCTCCGGCCCTTGGAGTGATCCGGATTTCAAAGGTACGGTCAAAAAAGGCCTTCCCGCACTGCGCGCAAAATGGATTCAAGCTCGCGGTGATGTTGAATTAGTCGGCAACCATTCCACAGTTCGCAATTCGAAATTCGAAATTCGAAATTCGTTACGTGCCAAATCCGGCAAAATCGTCACCCAGTTCGCCTACGCCCGCGCCGGCATCATCACGCCCGAAATGGAATTCATCGCCATCCGCGAGAACCACCGGATTGCGGATTGCGAATTGCGAATTGCGGATTTGTCAGGCGATAACACGCGCAATAATTTGATGAAGCAGCACGCTGGCAGTTCCCAAATCGTAAATCGTAAATCGCAAATCGTAAATCCGCCGCCTCCCTCGATCTTCCAGCGTTTTCCTCAAAGAATTCCGTCCGAGATCACGCCCGAATTCGTCCGTGCCGAAGTCGCCGCCGGTCGCGCCATCATCCCGGCCAATATCAATCATCCGGAAGCCGAGCCGATGGTCATTGGCCGCAATTTCCTCGTCAAAATCAACGCCAACATCGGCAACAGCACCCTCGCGTCATCCATCGAAGAAGAAGTCGAGAAAATGCGCTGGGCCACCAAGTGGGGCGCGGACACCGTCATGGACCTCTCCACCGGCAAGAACATCCACGTCACGCGCGAATGGATTATCCGCAACTCGCCCGTGCCCATCGGCACCGTGCCGATTTACCAGGCGCTCGAAAAAGTCGGCGGCAAGGCCGAGGACCTTACCTGGGAAATTTACCGCGACACCCTCATCGAACAGGCCGAGCAAGGCGTGGATTATTTCACCGTCCACGCCGGCGTCCTGCTGCGCTTCATCCCCATGACCGCGCGCCGCATGACCGGCATCGTGTCGCGCGGCGGCAGCATTCTGGCTAAATGGTGCCTCGCGCATCATCAGGAAAATTTCACCTATACCCACTGGGACGAAATCTGCGAAATCATGGCCGCCTACGACGTTTCATTTTCCATCGGCGACGGCTTGCGCCCCGGCTCGATTGCCGACGCGAACGACGAGGCGCAATTCGCCGAACTCAAGGTGCAGGGCGAACTCACCGAACGCGCGTGGAAACACGGCGTGCAGGTGATGAACGAAGGCCCGGGCCACATCCCGATGCATTTGATCGAGGAAAACATGCACAAGCAGCTCGAGTGGTGCCACGAAGCGCCGTTCTACACGCTCGGCCCGCTCACCACCGACATCGCGCCCGGCTACGATCATTTCACCAGCGGCATCGGCGCGGCGATGATTGGCTGGTACGGCTGCGCGCTGCTCTGCTACGTCACGCCCAAGGAACACCTCGGCCTGCCGGACAAGAAAGACGTGAAAGACGGCGTCATCGCCTACAAAATCGCCGCCCACGCCGCCGACCTGGCCAAGGGCCATCCCGGCGCACAATACCGCGACAACGCGTTAAGCAAAGCACGGTTTGAATTCCGCTGGGAAGATCAATTCAACTTGAGCCTCGACCCCGTGACCGCACGCGAGTTCCACGACGAAACACTGCCGCAGGAAGGCGCGAAGAGCGCGCATTTCTGTTCCATGTGCGGCCCACATTTCTGCGCTATGAAGATTACAGAAGATGTGCGGAAGTTCGCAATTGAACAGGGTGTCGCTGAAGAACAGGTCATCCAAAAAGGACTTGAACAAAAGGCCAACGAATTCGTCAAAAAAGGCGCGGAGGTTTACGCGAAGGTGTGAGCCTAAACGCTCTAGTCGTCCGCTTTATTTGCCGTCTCACGGTGCGGGTTCCGCCAGCAATTTCTGGATGACAGTTTCGACGTGTTGAGGTTGCAAGCCGATCGCGCGGACAATGCCTTTGCGGTCAATGACGGCGTAGGTCGGATAATAGTGCACGGCCCACGCCTTCTCGGTTTTCAATTCGGGATCGCGGGCGGCCGGATATTGGATGCCATGTTCCTGGGCGTTGGCTACAAACTTTTCCTGACCATGACTGGAGGTGCAGACACCGATGATGACCAGTCC
>Ga0182011_10003379_pt1 | contig 13108 bp, 6 predicted proteins | sample 711E1DmetaG_FD_120481 | JGI IMG/M metagenome (GOLD analysis project Ga0182011, IMG submission 120481) | Permafrost microbial communities from Stordalen Mire, Sweden - 711E1D metaG | ecosystem: Environmental > Terrestrial > Soil > Wetlands > Permafrost | place: Sweden: Stordalen | collected... | reverse complement strand
GATCCGTCCTCCATTCTCTGGTGGATCAAGCAGGCGATAGCGTTACGCAAACGGCTGAAGGCATTTGGAAATGGAGATCTGAAAGTCCTCCTTCCCGGCAACTCCAAGGTCATGGCCTTTATCCGCAGCTATCAGGATGAGATCATTCTGGTGGTGGCGAATCTATCAAGGTATCCCCAGCAGGTGGAGATCGATCTGTCAGAATACGCGGGGTTCACGCCCGAAGAGACGCTGAGCAAGAGCCGATTCCAGACCATAGATCGACATCCCTACTCGATCACTCTAGGACCGTATGGTTACTACTGGTTCCTGCTGGTGAAGGAGATGGCCCCTGCATGCATACCAAGCGAAGCAGAATTGCCTCTGATCACCGCTCGGCACTGGAATGGGCGGATCAGCGAGTCGAATCTGGAGAAGCTGGAGGAGATTCTGCCCGATTATCTCAGGTGTATGGGCTGGCCTGGTGTCTCTGGCAGGACGATACAAGAGGCGAAGATCCTGGAGAGTCTGCCAATCTCTGGCAGTTCTTCCAGCTATCTGCAAATCATGAGGATAGACTATGCAGAGGGCCTACCGGACCTCTTCCTTCTGCCCTTAGCCGTATCTTCAGTCGAAGAGGCCCAGCGGCTTAGGAAGAAGTTCCCTAGGAGCCTGATCGCCAGGCTTCGATTTGGGTCCGAAGAAGGCGTCATACACGACGGCATCTACGACGGACAGATTCGGGAAGATCTTCTGTCAATGATCCAGCACAAGAGAAGGGTGAAGGGCTCACACGGAAGCCTGGTCTTTTACCCGAGTAAGGCAGTCCGCAAACCTCCAGAGCTCAAAGGACTCTCTTCGGAAATTCTGAAAATCTCGCAGAACATCGCCTACATTCAGTTCCAGAGCAAGTTCTTCCTTAAGCTGTACAAGCGGCTTGGGGAGGAAGCAGACAATGAGCTTGAAGTTACCAGGTTCCTGAACGAGCATGGGTTTGCCAACATTCCAACTTTTGAGGGAGGCATAGAATACAGGCAGCCCAAATCAGATCCCGTGTCCATCGGCCTGCTCCAGGCTTATGTACAGAGCGAGAGCGATGCCTGGACCTACACTCTGGATGAAGCTGGCAGATTTTTTGAGCGCGTGCTGTCCAAAAAAGGGGAAGCTGGGACTCCTCCCGCCCCCCCGGAATCCCTTCTTAACACCGATCTAGAGTCCATTCCGCCCCTGGTTCGGGAATTGCTGGGAGGAGTTCATCTGGAGATGGCCCAGCTTCTGGGAAGGCGGACCGCGGAGATGCACAAAACCCTTGGATCGTCGCAGGAGGCCAATTTCTCTCCCATCTCCTTTACGGCCATACATCAAAGGTCGCTTTACCAGTCCATGAGGATCTCCGCAACCAGGACGCTCCAATCTCTGAACCAGCTCATGAAGGGGCTTCCCGAGGATACCCAGAGGGATGCTTCGGCTATCCTTGCCTCTGAGAAGGAGATCTTGAGCTTGCTGAGAAAGGTTATGGAACGAAAGCTCTCCGGGACGAGGATAAGGATTCACGGGGATTACCACCTAGCTCAGCTTCTCTATACGGGCAAGGATTTCTTCCTCTTCGGATTTGAAGGTGGCTCGGAGAACACAATGGAAGAGCGAAAGTTAAAGCGCTCGCCACTCCTCGACCTGGCGAGCATGATGGTTTCCTTTTACTCAGCAGCCCACAGCGCCCTGCATAAGCATGCCTCGATGCGCAAAGAGGATCTTCCCCTGCTAGAGCCTTGGGAGGAGCTCTGGTTCAGGTACGTGAGCGGCCTCTTCCTCAGCTCCTACCTGAAGACAGCAGGAGACGCGCCATTCTTGCCCTCAGACCTGGTCGAGATTAAAATGCTGCTCTATGTATTTCTTCTAGACAGAGCGATACACGAGCTCGCCAACAATCTCGACAATCCCGAATCTATAAGCACTCATATCAAAGGTATTCTCTCCCTTCTGAAATCCACAGACAAGGAAAAGGCTTCCACGAAAATAGAGAAGTGACAGATGCAGCAACCATTTGCAAGGTTTTTCACTCGACATTTGAGATCAACTTAACAGGAATATCCGGGTAACGTTTGTTAGGAGCTAGGAGATGGAGATCGGTGCCAGATACAGCGGAGAAGGAAAGTGCCGGTTCACTGTGTGGGCACCCTTTTCCGAGCGTGTGACTCTCTGCATCGCCGGGCCCGAAGAGAGAGAGATTCAGGGAAAAAGAGATTCCCTGGGTTACTGGAGCTTCGAGGGCGAGGATCTTTTCCCTGGTGCAACCTATCTCTTTCGGCTGGACAATGGCACACTGAGACCGGATCCTGCATCCCACTTTCAGCCCAAAGGTGTGCACGGCCCATCTCAGGTGGTGGACCATATCTATCCCTGGAGCGACACCGGTTGGTCGGGCGTGCCCCTGGAGGAGATGATCGTCTATGAGCTGCATGTCGGAACCTTCACGGAGGAAGGGAGCTTCGAGGCAGTCATTCCCAGGCTGAATGACCTGCACGATCTTGGTATCACCGCCCTGGAGATCATGCCTGTTGGACAGTTTCCAGGAGAGAGAAACTGGGGCTATGACGGAGCTTATCCCTTTGCAGTGCAGAATTCCTACGGAGGCCCACAGGGCTTAAAGAGGCTGGTTGATGCCTGCCATGGACGTGGCCTGGCCGTGATCCTTGATGTGGTCTACAACCATCTGGGTCCGGAGGGAAACTACCTGCGTGAATTCGGCCCCTACTTCACAGAGAAGTATAGCACTCCCTGGGGAGGCGCCCTCAACTTCGATGATGCCTAGAGCGATGAGGTGAGGAACTTCTTCATCGAGAACGCTCTTTACTGGTTCAGGGACTCTCATGTAGATGCACTTCGTCTGGACGCGGTTCACGCCATCCACGACATGAGCGCCAGGCCCTTTCTGCAGGAGCTGTCAGAAAAAGTGGCGGATTTCTCGGCCAGGGAAAGAAAGCTCTACCTCATTGCTGAGAGCGATCAAAACGACGTCCGGATCATGAATCCTCCGGATAAAGGGGGACACGGGATCGATGCTCAATGGTGCGATGACCTGCACCACGCACTCCACGCGCTGCTCACAGGAGAGCGCAGCGGCTACTATCAGGACTTCGGAAAGGTCGAGGATCTGGCGAAGGCTCTACAGGAGGGATTCGTCTACTCATGGGTTTACTCGAATTTCAGGAAAAGGCACCACGGAAGCTCATCTCTGGCCACTCCCGGCTGCAAATTTTTCGTCTTCTCCCAGAACCACGATCAGGTGGGAAACAGATGTCTGGGAGACCGACTCTCCATGCTTGTCGCGTTCGAGGCTCTGAAGCTTGCGGCGGGTGCGGTCATCCTTTCACCTTACGTTCCGCTGCTTTTCATGGGCGAGGAGTATGCCGAGGAGGCTCCTTTTCTCTACTTTGTAAGCCATTCCGATCCGGAGCTGGTGAAGGCAACGAGAGAAGGCAGACGACTGGAGTTCAAATCTTCCGAGGTCCCTCCCGATCCGCAAGACCCTGAGACATTCCTCAGATCCCGAATCTCCTGGCAGAAACGACATGTTGGCAGGCACAGGGTCATGCTCGAATTCTACCGGCGGCTTATTCGAATGAGAAAGGAGATTCCGGCGCTTAGCCATCTAAGAAAGGATTGCCTGGAGGTCTTCACCAAGGATGGCCTTATCTTCCTCCGCCGATGGTGCGGCTCGGGCACTGTGCTCTGCATCATGAACTTCGGCAAGACACAGGCAGACTTCAGGTTTGACTTCGGAAAAAAAGAGTGGAAAAAAGTCATCGACTCGGCGGATGCCCGCTGGATGGGGCCAGGGACCTCAATGCCCGTACTGATCAAACAAACCGAAAAATTTCAAATAAAACCTCAGAGCTTTGTTATATATAGAGAGGTATAGAGTTGACCCGCTACGTCTGCATCCACGGCCATTTTTATCAGCCGCCAAGGGAAAACCCGTGGCTGGAGGAGGTAGAGCTTCAGGATTCGGCCTATCCGTACCACGACTGGAATATACGAGTGACTTCTGAGTGCTACGCCCCAAATGCTGCTGCGCGCATACTCGGTCCGGACCGAAAGATCATCGATATTGTCAATAATTATAAAAAAATCAGCTACGATTTGGGCCCCACCCTTCTCTCCTGGCTGGAGGCGAAAGAGCCGGAAACGCTTCAGGCAATTATAGAGGCTGGAAGTGGAGCCACTGACAGATTCTCCGGCCACACTCCCGCCCTGGCCCAGGCCTACAACCACATGATTCTACCCCTCTCCAACATGAGGGATCGCCGCACTCAGGTGATCTGGGGGATGAGGGAGTTCGAGCACCGCATGGGAAAGAAGCCGGAAGGGATGTGGCTCCCAGAAACTGCTGTGGACAAGATCAGCCTGGACATCCTGGCCGAGCATGGATTGAAGTTTGCGATCCTGTCCCCGCATCAGATTGCCAGATATCGGAAGATCGGAGAGGAGGAATGGAATGATGTAGCGGGCGGGCTCGATATAAGGCACCCCTACCTCTGCCGGCTCGAATCGGGCCGGGCGATTGCCATTTTTGTCTACGACGGGCAGATTGCCAAGGACGTGGCCTTCTCCAATCTTCTCGATAACGGAGAGGCATTTGCCAACCGTCTGATCGCGGCCTTCTCCGGAGATGAGACCCAGCTTGTAAACATCGCCACGGACGGCGAGACCTACGGCCACCACCACTCAGGTGGTGACATGGCCCTCGCCTATTGTCTGTATCAAATGCATGCCAAAGACCTGGCCAGAATAACCGTCTACGGAGAGTATCTGGAGAAACACCCACCAACCCTGGAAGCCGAAATAGCGGAGAACACATCCTGGAGCTGCCCACACGGCATCGAGCGCTGGAAGAGCGATTGTGGCTGCAATACCGGGTCTCACCCAGGCTGGAACCAGGCATGGAGGGCACCGCTTCGCTCTGCCATGGACTGGCTCAGGGATGCGCTTGTGCCCATCTATGAGAAAGAGGCTGCCCTATATCTCAAGGATCCGTGGAAAGCCAGAGACGAATATATCGAAGTCGTGCTGGACAGATCCCGGGAGAAGGTGTTGAGGTTCATGGCCAGGCATGCCGCCAGGGAGCTTTCAGGCACGGAGCTGGTGAAAGCCCTCAAGCTGCTGGAGATGCAAAGACATGCAATGCTCATGTACACGAGCGATGGCTGGTTCTTCGATGAGATCTCTGGAATCGAGACCACTCAGGTCATGAAGTACGCCGCACGGGCCATGCAGCTCGCTAAAGAAGTGAACGGCATAGACCTGGAGCCTGAGTACGTGAAGCGGCTCTCCAAGGCCAGGAGCAACATATTGGAGTTCGAGAACGGGGAGAAGGTATACGAGATTTTTGTGAAGCCCTCTGCCCTGGATCTCCAGAGGGTGGCGGTTCACTATGCCATGTCCTCCCTCTTTAGCGAATACTCTGAGAAAGCAAAGGTGTTCTGTTATACCGTGAAGAGGGACGCATACAATCTTGAAAAAGCAGGAGAGGAGAAGCTCGCGGTGGGCAAGATCCTGGTTCGCTCCGAGGTGACATGGGAGGAAGAGACCTTCAGTTTTGCAGTTCTCCATTTCGGAGGCCATAACCTGACCGGCGGTGCTCACAGGTTCAGGGGAGATGAGGAGTTTCATGCCATGGAGAAGGAGATTAAAGAATCGTTCGCCAGGAGGGATATTCCGGAGGTTATTCGCCTCATGGACTGGCACTTCGGGGCTCACAACTATACAATCTGGCACCTGTTCAGGGATGAGCAGAGAAGGATTCTGAATCAGATTCTGGGACGGGACCTTAGAGAGATTGATGCCTCTTTCCGCCAAGCGTACGAGAATCATTATCCTTCCCTGCAGGTGATAAAAGATCTAGGAGTACCGTTGCCTAGAAGTTTGCAGGCTATAGTCAACTCAGTGATCGATAATGACCTTCGCAGGCTGCTGCAGGAGGAGCAGCTCGAAATGGCGAGGTTTGAAAAGCTGGAGGAAGATATCAAGAAACTCTCGCCTCAGATCGAGAAGCAGTCTCTCAGCTTCATCGTGAGCAGCAGAATTGATGATCTCATGGTCCGGCTGGATAAGAGTCCTGAAGACCTGGTCCCAATGGAGACTGTAGTCGATCTGCTTCGCATCGCCAGCGAGCTGCAACTGGAGCCAAACCTATGGAAGGCCCAGAACATACTCTTCTCCCTGAGCAAAAAAGTACAAAAATGGATGAGGGAGAGAGCTGATCAGGGCGACGGAAATGCGAAAAGATGGATGGACCTGTTGAAGAGCATGGAAGATCGCATGCAAGTGAGGATCTCCTGAAATGCGTCTCCCTGTGGCGACCTACAGGCTGCAGTTCAACTCCCGCTTTGGCTTTCGGGAGGCGTTGGATATAGTGCCCTATCTGGCAAAGCTCGGGATCTCGGATGTTTATGCATCTCCCATCTTCAAAGCCAGGAGCGGAAGTTCTCATGGCTATGACGTCGTGGATCACAACCTCCTGAACCCGGATCTGGGAACTGCCGAGGATTTTGAGGATCTATCGAGGGCGCTCGCGGCTCACGGCATGGGTTGGATACAGGACATAGTACCGAATCACATGTCATACAGCTACGAGAACCCTATGCTCTCCGATGTACTGGAAAGGGGCAGCAAATCGAAATATGTCCGGTTTTTCGAAGTGGATTGGGAGCATCCGAGCGACGGGCTGAAGGGCAGGTTGCAGGCTCCTTTTTTAGGAGACCTCTACGGCCGGACCCTGGAGAAGGGCGAGATAAAGCTAGTCTACGACCAGAGAGGTTTTGCCGTAGCCTATTATGACCTTCGCCTTCCCTTGAGATTGAAATCTTATGCTATAATCCTGAACCTTGGATTGAAGGATCTGGAGCAGAGGCTTGGAGAGAACGATCCGAATGTCATCGCCCTCAAGGGCGTAATCCTGGAGGCCAATGGAGAGGACCCAGACCCCAGCCTGAAGGTAAGGCTCTGGGATCTGCACGAACGAAGCAATGAGGTCAGCAACTTTCTGGACTCGAACCTCCAGGCGTTCAACGGAGAAAAGGCCAATCCAGCGAGCTATGACCTATTGGATGATCTTCTTTCTGTGCAGCTCTTCAGGCTCTGTTTCTGGAAGGTCGCCTCGGAAGAAATAAACTACAGGCGTTTCTTCATCATGAATGACCTGATATCCTTACATACTGAGAAAGAGGCGGTCTTCGATAATATTCATTCCCTCCTTTTCGACCTTGTGGAAAAGGGAAATATCACAGGGCTGCGGATAGATCACATTGACGGACTGTACAATCCGGAAGAATACCTTAGAAGGATGAAAGATAGGCTGAAAGACCGATATCTCGTTGCGGAAAAAATCCTCCATCTGGGAGAAGCGCTTCCTGCCTCCTGGCCTGTGCAGGGAACTACCGGCTATGATTTTCTAAACTGCCAAAATGGCGTCCTATGCGATAAAGCCAGAAGAGGGGAGTTCGAGGGGATCTATTCCCGGTTTACGGGTTCAAGCGTGTCCTACGAAAGTGTGGTCTACGAGAAGAAGAGGCTGATGGCAGACAGGCACATGAGCGGAGATGTCGATAACCTCGCACGCCACATAAAAAACGTCCTGGGAAAGGATAGGCTATGGAGCGACATCACTCTCTCCGGAATCAAGAAAGCATTGACAGAGCTTATGGTGCTTTTTCCTGTCTACAGAACCTACGCTTCCCCGCAATCGTTCAATGAAAGTGACCAAGGAATCATTCGAGAAGCCGCCAGGAGGGCGAAGGAGAGAAACCTGGATCTGTTTAACGAACTCGATTTCGTGGAGCATTTCCTCCTCGATCCCAAGGCTGATGAACGAGATAGCTGGCAAAGGCTGATCATGGAACTTCAGCAGCATACGGGCCCCCTCATGGCCAAGGGTGTAGAAGACACCGCTCTGTACATCTTCTATCAACTTCTCTCACAGAACGAGGTTGGAGGAGATCCCGGAAGCTTCGGCATCTCTTTAGATGAGTTCCATCGATTTAGTGAAGAAAGAGCCAAGAACTCGCCCCATTCTATGAATGCAACCGCAACCCACGACACAAAGCGAGGCGAGGACGCTAGAGCCAGAACTAGTGTCTTGTCCGAGAATCCTAGGGAATGGGAGGAGCACATCCAGTCCTGGAGCAGGATGAATGAAGGTCTTAAGAAAATCGTGTTAGGCGGAGATGTGCCCGACAGGAACGATGAGTACTTCCTCTATCAGACCATGATCGGTGCCTTTCCTTTTCGCTCTGATGATCTGCCCTCATTCAGAGAGAGAGCCGGGAGATATATGGTTAAAGCGGTCAGAGAGTCTAAGGTTCACTCGGGGTGGGTGAAGCAGGATGCGTCCTACGAGCTGGCTTTCGTCTCTTTCCTGGAGAACATTCTGAAATCGGAAGAGTTCATGAAGGATTTCCGATTGTTCCAGAGCCAGGTGGCACAACACGGCATCCTGAACTCGCTGACCCAAGTGCTGGTCAAGATGACCGCGCCCGGCATTCCTGACTTCTACCAGGGTACCGAGCTGTGGGACTACAGCTTTGTAGATCCCGACAACAGACGAACCGTGGATTTTGATAGGAGGAGAATGTATCTGGATGAAATGGCCAAAGGAGAAGATACGAATATCAAGGGATTGCTGCAGGAGCTGCTGGCAAGCAAAGAGGACGGAAGAATCAAGCTCTTTTTAATCTATAGGGTCCTAAAGGCGAGGCAGAAGAATGCAGATCTCTTTGCGAGGGGAACTTATGTGCGGCTTGGAGTCGAGGGCGCAATTGCGGAGAATATCATTGCTTTTGCCCGAGAGCACGAAGGTGCATGGGCCCTGACCATCGCCCCCAGGCTCACAACCGCATTAGCAGCAAAAGATGGGACGCTCCGGGTAAATTTCCCTGGGTGGCACATACCGGGCGATGCCCGGATCATCCTGCCAAAGAATGCGCCATCATTTTGGATGAATGCCATAACCGACAAGCAGGTCAGAGGCAAGGGCGCAATACCCTTGTATGAGGCCCTTGAGCATTTCCCCGTTGCTCTTCTCATAGGAAGGGGAGAACCATGAGGACCAGAGGCTGCGGCATACTTCTGCACATAACTTCGCTACCCTCACCTTACGGCATAGGCGACCTCGGACCCTCCGCCTACAGTTTCGCGGATCTCCTGGCAGAGAACTTGCAGAGCTTCTGGCAAGTCCTGCCTCTTGGCCCGACCGACCCGGTCTTCGGAAACACGCCTTATGACAGCAGCTCCGCCTTCGCTGGTAACCCGCTGCTGATCAGCCCTGACCGGTTGTTAAAGGATGGGCTACTCTCAGCAGACGACCTGAAGAGCCCGACCGATCTTCCAAAGAATCGGGTGGACTATCCGTTGGTCATTGACTACAAGAGAAAGCTCTTCGACCGGGCTTTTGCTGCCTTCAGGGAAAGAGATAGGACGGGCGAGCGGATCGACGAGGGCTGCGACTACAGGAGGTTCTGTTCGCTGAATGGCCCCTGGCTGGATGACTTTGCTCTTTTTTCAGCCATCAAGTCCAACTTCCAGGGAAAACCCTGGAGCAGATGGCCTGAAGCGATCAGGGACAGAAATGCCGATGATTTATCGAAGATGAGAGATCTGCTTCATGATGAGATCGAGAAGCAGAAATTTCTCCAGTACACTTTTTTTAAGCAATGGTCCACCCTCAGAGAGCACTGCAACCGAAAGGGTGTCCAGATCATCGGGGACGTGCCCATCTACGTTAACCACGACAGCCCTGACGTTTGGACCAGGCCCGACATCTTCAAGCTGGACGCCGATAAGAATCCGATTTCTGTTGCAGGCGTTCCTCCGGATTACTTCAGCAAGAAGGGTCAGCTCTGGGGAAACCCTGTCTACAGGTGGGACGTTCTTCAGAAGGAGAGATACGCCTGGTGGGTCAGCCGATTGGAGCACAACCTCAGACTATTCGACATCATCAGAGTAGATCATTTCCGCGGCCTTGTTTCTTACTGGGAGGTCAAGGCCGGCCAGAAGACGGCGGTCGAGGGGGAATGGATCAAGGTTCCCACGGAAGACTTTCTCAACACTCTTTTCCGGCGCTTTCCCAATCTGCCCGTGATAGCTGAGGATCTGGGGATCATCACCCCCGACGTTCGAGAGGTCATCAGCAGCTTCAGCCTTCCCGGCATGCGGCTGCTCCTGTTTGCCTTCGGAGAGGGCATGCCCGAGAACCCCTATGTCCCGCACAATCACGTGAAAAACTGTGTTGTTTACACGGGAACTCACGACAATAACACAACAAGAGGCTGGTTCGAGCGCGAGGCCAAGGAGGAGGACAGACAGCGTCTCTTCATGTACCTGGGACGGCAGGTCTCCGTCGACCAGGTCTCCATGGAGTTCGTCCGGATGGCGATGATGTCCGTGGCGGATACGGCCATCCTTCCGATGCAGGACATCCTGGGCCTGGGCGAAGAGGCCAGGATGAACTTTCCGGGCAGGATGAAGGGTCTCTATGAATGGAGACTTCTTCCCGAGCAGCTCAGGCTGGACCCATGGCTGCGCGAGATGGCAGAAATCTACCACCGAGCCTGAGAAGATGAAGGTTAACTTCCGTGTACCGTAGGGCCTAAGCAGATTCATCCATTATTGCAGGACTGAGTTAAAAGGACCGCCTACTGATCCTGCCCATCCAAAAGTAGCCAGTTTATACTGGAATGTGGGTTGGGATACGATGAAGATGAAATTTAATCTCTTCATCCCGCACTTCACCTGTTCAAACTCAGGTCCACAATTCGGTTCCGTTATTACGTCGTATACTGCCAAATAGTTTCACTGATATTTATTCGTAGAACTTTTAAATATTTTAAAGACACGACATCTTATTATCCTACCTAAGAACAATATCGGTATTGATGAAGTGACGACTTGAGATCACCTCCATGGAGAGTTTGGTTATTCCCTCCTATCTGACTTTCCATGTAATCATGAAATGTGGTCGAAAAATATGGTCTGCGGTGAATTCAAAAGTGCCCGCATCTAAGCGGTCATCCCTCTACATTTCTTGGGTTCTCAAGCCGCCAAGTAAGTAAAGGATAACGCTATGCAAGTGATGTTCAAATGAGGAAAGTGCAATTATTCCTGGTTTTCATGGCTGTCACAGTCTCCTTAACTGCCGCAGAATTACCACCCTCTTTCTACGATGCCATGGGTACCATGAAAAATGAGAACGTCCTCTGTGTCAAGAACTACAATGCCGGTGCCAGTATTACTGAATCCTATACCGACTTCGAATCCCTGGACAAAGACACCACGATAGTGAGCAGATCAGGGGAGAACAACTCAAGCAGTCCGTTCCTACAGGCACACATCAACTCTCAGGTCGTAGGTAAAGCGCAGCTAGATTGGGAGTCAGTCGATCCGTATCCGGAAACAACTGGCAGACACACAGTGCTTAGCACGAACGAAGAGAACTTGACTGGAGCGTTCTCCATTGAGAGATTCATCCAACTTGCGTTCAATGGCACCCTCGGAGGAGGCCCAGAATGGCTTCCCTGCGGCTGAAGGTTCATACCCGAAATCTCCGAATAGATCTCTCATCGGAATATCACGCTCTTTTTGCGGCCACCAATAAAGCGTGGTCCCTTCAACCTCATGGTTGATACGCTACTATTAATCGTATGTTTCATTCGATGGTTATAAAAATATGATATTTAAAAATAGGCCAGCGACTTAACTGAAAAATTATTTATTCTAATAGCAATAATTCTTTAATCAGTTAGAAAACGTGGAGCAGGATTATGAAAAGATTTACACTGGTTCTGACAGTATTGTTGGTCTTGATGATCGGCCTCGGCAGTTGTGCCCCGGTGGATGTGTTAAACCATCAAGGATTGGTTAAGCTCGAAGGAATTCAAGGAATCGTTGGACAAGGTCAATCAAGCTCAACGAACACAGTTACTATCCAGGATTATTCGTTCCAGCCGTCTACCCTGACCGTGCCAAGGGGAACAACTGTGACCTGGCGCAACCAAGGCAGCGTAGACCACACAGTCACGAGCGACACAAATGGCTTGTTCGATTCAAGGGTCGGCCCGGGAAAGGAGTTCTCCTTCTCCTTCAGCACTCCTGGGACCTACAATTATCATTGTAGCATCCACACGAGCATGCATGGGACGATAGTAGTAACTGGATCAGCGATATCTGCAGTAGCCTCGACGGCATTATCAAAGGCGATTACCGGGGTGCCAGGTACAACGCCCGCTGGCGGTAAGTCATCTGCGTCCTGGAGCGAGAAGCCTTTGAGTGGAGAGACTTCGAATGGAGGGAAGCTGATCAAGGGTACTGCATCTCAAGGTTTGACTTCGATGCTCAATCTAAACCAGAGCTCAAGCCAGAGCAAAGTATTGCAATTCTCTCAGTATTACAAGGTTACTCCACAAGCTCCAAGCAAGCCACTTACATCTCCAACTCAGTACGAGCTGAATGGACAGGAGCCCGCCATGCTTTACTTCGGAATGTCTCAGAAGGCGGTTCCTTACTCTCAATATCAGTCATATGCTCTTTACACCGGTCAGAACTCCCTGTGGATTCAGGGATCTTCAAGCTGGACTCAGTACGCCCAAGTTCCTCAAGGATCCAGCCTGTCGTTGCTGGCAACGACCAGCTCAGGAGGTAATGGGTACCTATACGAGGTGTATCCGGATGGAACCTTAAACAATAACGGCTACTACTTCTATCCCTACAACCAGATAGGTTTCTACGCCGACACGGTCGGTGAGCATCTGTTGTTCTTCGTCATAGGAGGCCAGCCGAGCAATGTAGTGGTCATTGACGTGGTGCCCTATCAACCGCCACCCTCACCTGTCTACAACTATGCCAGCGTCACCATAAGTTCGAGCTGGCTCAGAGGTTACAATGTGTACGTTGACGGCGGTTATGAGGCTACCGAAGGAACGACCGGGGAACCTGCAGGTGTTGTAACAATAACTGTTCCTGGAGATCAATACCACACCGTGGCCGTATACGGCAATGGGTTTTCGTTCACGGATTCCAAGTTCTTCAACGCTGGATGGGCCTACACACTTAACGTGTAGGACTCATAATCATTTTT
>Ga0182011_10003378_pt1 | contig 13109 bp, 17 predicted proteins | sample 711E1DmetaG_FD_120481 | JGI IMG/M metagenome (GOLD analysis project Ga0182011, IMG submission 120481) | Permafrost microbial communities from Stordalen Mire, Sweden - 711E1D metaG | ecosystem: Environmental > Terrestrial > Soil > Wetlands > Permafrost | place: Sweden: Stordalen | collected... | reverse complement strand
CCTGCTTTTCGAGCGACCTGATGCGGAGCTCAAGGGTCTCGACCTTCTCGGTGAGCTTGGCGTCCACGACCTCTTTTTTCTTCTGCATCATGACCGTGCCGACGCTCATGTACATCACTGCATCGTCGGAGGAATCCTTGATCTCTTCCTGTGCACGCTTGGCCTCGCGGACCGCCAGTTCATACTGGGCTTTCTGCTGGAGGATCGTCTGGAGCTGCTGCTGGAGCTGCTGGAGCATGCTGAGCTGGTTCTGGACTTTGGGTGAGATATTATTCATGTAAAACTCCTGCTTCTCTATACGCCGTCCCTTGATAAAAAGGATTATTCAAGAACACCGGTGGATGAAGTCAAAGAGAAATCTCAAGGTTGCCATATACATCAATAGATTGCGATGAACGCTGCCACACTCGAAGAATTCTCGCGAATTCTTCTCGGATCGGTCCTCGCTTTTACGACGACCGATTCCCCGCAGGGGCGCCCCCGCGGCGGATCAACTACCGTTTATCGGCACTTGCAGGATACCCGGTACTCTGCCCCGCCGTGAGTCGAAGAACCTGATGGTTCTTCTCCTGTCTCATCCCTGCGGGATTCGACGCCTCGCGAGGGGCCCTGAGGCGGGGAGGGCTCGTTAATTCATTTTCACTTTTTCACGAGGCACTGCACCTCATCGGCCACGTTGACGAGCCTGAGGTACATGTTGAGGGCGGCCCGGAGCGCTGCCGTATCGTCTGCCACAAACTCCATGACCAGTGTAGTCGTCCCCTCGAGCCGGCAGCGGGTGGTGGAGCGGGGGTTCACCTCATCGGACAGTTCCGGTACGAGCGCCTGATAGATCTGCTCTGCATGTTCGGTCGAGAACCGGAAAATGGCTTCGTGCTGCGGCAAGGGATTCCTCACGCGGGAATTGGGTAAAAAAGATGATAAACGTATGGTATTGGGGCAGGTACCTGACGCTGGGTTACCTGGCCTTGAGTTCCTTGATCGCTGCCCCGCGTTCCTTGAAAAGGATGCGGTGGCCGCAGTAGGGACACCGGACATTCACGTCGATCTCGACTTTCTGCTTGCACCGGGCACACTTGTAGGTACTTGCCATGTGTATATCCGTTATTTCCTGCTTTCTTCAGCAACGGTACGGTCGATCGCACGCTGGGCAATCTTCATGGCCGGGGTCGTCGGCTGGTATGCTCCACCGGCGAACTTGTACCCGCACTTGCGGCATTCCCAGATGCCGGTCCCCTTGCGCGCAACGGATTCCATGTCGCACTTCGGGCAGCGGTGCATTGCACGCGAGATCTTTTCGATGTCGTTCACGCGCTTGCGCACGAATCTTCCGTACCGGCAGCCGAAACGTCCTGAACTTCCGGTTACTTTTCCTTTTGCTTTGTGCGTTGATGTTGCCATGATGGATACCCACCGATCTGTCTTCTTTTATTTGTCCTCTGAATTAATATACTTGATTGAGGATCTTGACCTGCCCCTCGCCTTTCGAAAGCTTGTTGATAAGGTCGTAGAACTCGCCCTGGATACCGGCCGGGATCCGGACTACGCAGACCCATGACCCGTCTTTCTGCCATTCTTCCTTCTCCATGACAGACCCGGCGGCAATGTCCCCGTATGCCTTGGCGGCAAAGTCCGGGGGGATCTTGATCGCAAGGCGCAGTTCCTCGAACCGGATCGGGAGGAGGGGACGGAGGGCTTTCACGGTCTCTTTCACCAGTTCGTCGAGGTGTTTGAAGGGGTCGATATTGACCCTTGCCTCCTCCATGGCCATTTCTATCCGCGTAGGCGGGTGGGGGTGGCCGGTCTGGGGGTTGACCGAGTTCCGGGCAATGAACGTGATGACCTGGCGGCGCTTTTCCTCAATCATCTGCTTGCGCTGCTCGGCTGTGAGGTGGATCTCGCCCTTTGCAATGATACGACGGGCAATCGTATCGAAATCAGTGGTTTGGAAGACCTTCTCGAGAGATTCGTCCGATGCCCGGGTAGCCTTCGATGCATTGCCAAACACATTCAGCGCTGCAACAACATCCTCGATATTGACCGGCTGCCCCTGCCGGACGAGAGCTGCCTGCTTTGGATCGACTAAGATTTCGAACCGTTCCCCGTGACTGTCGAGCCGTGCCACCACCGCATGGTCAAGGGAGATCATACGCGGTCACGGCTTGAACTGTTCGACGTAGGTGGCGACTTCCTGCCGGCTCATTTTCCGGAATACCGGGTTCGCCTTTGCGATCACGCCGATCTCGACCTGATCTACATCAAACTTGCCCTCGGTCGCAGAATGAAGTGCTTTCAGGCCCAGCGGGATTGCGTCCCTGGTCTCGGTCTCCGGGTTGTATTCCTCCTCGAAGACTTTCATGGCCGCCGGCCGGCCGATGCCGATGCCGGTTGCCTTGTACTCGAGGAGCGTGCCGGACGGGTCGGTCTCGAACAACCGGACCTCGCCATCGCTGACACCGGCAATGAGGAGGGCTGTGCCGTACGGGCGGATGCCGCCGTACTGGGTAAGGGACTGCATATGGTCGCAGAGCTTCTTTGAGAGGGCTTCCACTTCAATCGGCTCGTCGTAGGAGACGCGGTTGATCTGGCACTCGACGCGTGCACGGTCGACCAGCGCCCGTGCGTCGCCGACAAGGCCGGATGAGGCAACCCCTATGTGTTCATCGATCTTGAAGATCTTCTCTATCGAAGAAGCTTCGAGGAGCTTGGAGCTCACGCGCTTGTCGACGATTAAAACAACGCCGTCCTTTGCCTTGATACCGACCGCGGTAGTCCCCCGCTTTACGGCCTCCCGGGCATACTCCACCTGGTAGAGCCTCCCGTCGGGTGAAAAAACGGTGATTGCCCGGTCATATCCCATCTGATATTGTGGCTGCATTATGAATTCTCCAGATCACTTTTTGTTAAAAACAATCGGTGTGCATTTTTAAATCCCTTTTCAATCACATCAACCTTCTGACCGTTACAATACACGATGTCAACCTCCAAGTTCTCAAAAATACGCCCGCCGGGTTCCGGAACAGGTTCTCCGGGCACCAGCTGTTCCCGTATCCGCTCGCGCAGGCTCTCAATCGTACCGGAAGCGGCCACGATCCGCAGGGCAAGCCGCACGTCCTTACAGGCTGTGACCGTAGAAAGCGCAAGGGCAAGCTCCTTCTCGGTCCCCCGCAGGCAACGGATGATTACATGCCCGTTCTCTGCCGCCACAACCGCCTGCGTAATCACACCGGCAGCTTTATCCCCCCAGAGGGACGTAACCGCGTCCGAGACGGTATAATAGAGTTCTTTCTGGTCAATGACCGTCATGACCGGTTCGACCCTGACAAGGATATAGCGCCGGTTCTCGCGCAGAGTGGGCGGGCGGGGACTCATGATACCACCCGGACTGCAGACGGTGAAGGAGTGGTTACCCGTCCGACTGCATCAAGGGCCTTTTCCACACCGGATATTTCCATACCAATGAGCGAGCAGAGCCCGGTGATCTCGCGTACTGCCCTCAGGTCAAGGTACGAACGGGCATACGAAGACAGGGTAACCGGGAATTCAAACCTCCGTTCAAGGGTCAGTATGTCCCGGTACCGGTGGATTGCCCGCTGGCGGGCAATGCCCCGTGCTGCAATGAGAATTGAGAGGTCGATGTCAATCGCGACATCGTTATCGGCCGCCATCTTCGCGGCCACGTGATCGATTGCATTCTTGTCGGCCGCATGGACGCCCCGGAGGATATGGACCCCTTTAAGGCCGATTGCTGCCCGGTTGAACCCGTTGTCCCGTGCAGTAACCGAGATTACCGCATTGGAGTCCTTTGCCCGTTTTACCCGGGCGATCACGTCCCGCATGAGGGCATCCTGCACGATAATCCCACTGAGTATGTCGACCCCGTCAAAAGATCCGGCGGGTGTATCAATCGCAACGAGGCTGTCAAACCCGAGGGCTTTCGCTTCGAGCGCCAGCCGCCGCACCGATGTGTCACCGCACGGGTACGGAAAGACAGCGGCATCGGTGATCTTCATGAGAGTTACTTCGGTTAAAAAAAGATAAGGTTATTTGCCCTGGTTCGCATGCGAGCGGATGCTCGGGCGGGTCTTCTCGGTACCCTTGCCCCGGTTCCTCATGCCGCGTCCCTTCCGGCCGGCAAAGGTCTTCCCGCGCTCGGCACGGCCCCGGTGGGTCGCGTCTGCCATCCAGGCGAGGTTCTTGTCTGCCCGGATCGAGGGGTGGTGGCCGTCAACGAGGATGACTTCGTAGTATTTCAGCTTCCCGTCCTGTCCTACCCAGTAGGAGTTGAGGACTTCCATGTTCGGGAACTTCTTCGATGCGCGTTCCTCGGCAATCCGCTGGATGCTCTTTCCTGCGGTGAGCCGGTTCTTGCCCATACGGGCTGAACGGCGTGCACGGACGTACCGGGATGCCCGGCGGCCACCGCGGCGGACCTGGACACGTGCAACGGCGATGCCCTGCTTGGCCTTGTAGCCGAGGGACCGTGCGCGGTCGATACGGGTCGGGCGCTCGACGCGGACAACGCTGCCTTCGCGGCGCCATACCTGCATCCTGTTCCAGAGGAGTTCTCCTACCTCTGACTTGTCAGGTCTCTTCCATGCCTCCCTGACAAAGGCATACATTGATTTTACCATGGTAATCTCCTAAGGTTCGGCCCAAAGAGGGCTACATTCCTTTTCATACGGGACGCATCCCGCATTCCTATATACTACGACATGGGGGGTATTAAAGGGTGGGGGCGACGAAAGTCACGCTCTATTTCCTAACCTAATTCACACCAGGAAAATTATGAGAGCCCCCACCTCAGGGCCCCTCGCGGCAGGGCCCCTCACGGGGCACGGTGGGGCAAGTTCAGTTTCTGGGAGGAATTATAATTAATGCCACCGCGGGAGCGCCCCGCGGGGTCCGAGCGGTTCATCAGAACCGTGAGAATGAGAAGAACCATCAGGTTCTCCGATTTCGGCGGCACCTATCATAAAAGGGGTAGGGGGGCATCAGCCCCCATCATTGATCTTGAGAGTTTACTTCCCCTTCATCTTCTCCACCACGCGGATATCAGAAATCCGGGTAACAGGATACTGCCCGTCTTTATCCTTCTCTGCAGACTTGACCATGTCCCAGATCGTGAGCAGGGCAACCGACACACCGGTCAAAGCCTCCATCTCCACCCCCGTCTTCCCGGTCACCTTCACGACCACGGTCGCTTCAATATACCCGTCGCCGTCCGTGAAATCCACTGCTATAGAGCTGACCGGGATGGGATGGCACATCGGGATGATGGTTGCAGTGTTCTTGACCGCAAGAGTCGCAGCAACACGGGCGGTGGCAAGGACGTTTCCTTTCAAAACCTTGCCCTCGCGGATCGCGGCCAGGGTTTCCGGTATCAGAAAAATCCTGCCTGCTGCCGTTGCCTCGCGGGTCACATCCCCTTTCCCGCTGATATCCACCATCTGCGCCCGGTCGTCATGTATGTGCGTGAATTTCACCATGTGATCATCCCTTCCTGAACAATACTGACGGGATCTTGTCGACAATATCGGACGCGAGGATCCCGCCCCCGCGTTCCGCAACCGTGGCGGACCCTGCACGACCATTGACATACGCGGCAATGCAGGCAGCCTCAAATGCCGGGAGGTGGCAGAGAAGCGCCCCGGCAATGCCAGCCAGCACGTCCCCGGTCCCACCCACGGTCATGGCCGGGTCCCCGGTCCGGTTGAACCGGACCCGGGTGCCGTCCGTGATGATATCGACAGGGCCTTTCAGGATAATGGTGCCACGGATCCCCGCTTTCCGTGCCACCCGGGCTCTGCCAACGGTATCCTCCGGAAGCGTTTTCCCGGTTATACGGGCAAACTCCCCGGCATGGGGGGTATAGATTGTTTCCCCGCGGGCAACCGGAAGGGGGAGCCGGAGGGCATCCGCATCGAACACCGCCTTTTTGCAGTGCGGGGCGATTGCCTCCATAACCGCGTGGCTCTCCGTACCGAGCCCGTTCCCGCAGACCACCACATCCGCCCGTTCCGCAAGGGATATCAACCGCTCGGTGTGTTCTGTGCCGATCCGCTTTCCCTCCAGTTGCTCGTAGATCAGGTCGGGTACCGGTTCAAAGACCGGCGATGCAATCCGGACGATATCGGCACCGGCCCGCAATGCCCCGAGGCCGGCAAGGTACGGAGCGCCCTGGTACGGCCCCCCGCCGATGACCAGCACTTCGCCGCCGGCCCCCTTGTGTGCTTTCCTGCTGCGGGCGGGGAGGAGCGTAAGCTCGCCCGGGCCGACTGTGCATTCCGCTTCAAGCGGGATCCCGATATCGACAACGGTTGCTCCCTCTGTTTTTGCCCGGTGGAACGCACAGACCCGGTCCGCCCGCATCCCCGGCGTCGGGATATCGGCAGCGATAATCTTCGCCTTCGCTGCATTTGCCATCCGGATGCAGGTGGCGAGTGGTTCCTTCACGGTCCCCCGGCTTCCGGTCCCGAGCAGGGCGTCGATAATGACCTGGGCATTGCCGAACAGGAATGACAGCGCTTCAAGGTCCTCGCGGCACTGGAACGGGTGGAGGCTTACTGCCGCGTGACGGAGTGCCGCGAGGTTGTGCTCGCAGGATTTGCTCCGTTTCCCGAGATCAAGATAACCGACATGGGTATCGACCCCGCGCTGGAGATACCGGGCCGCAACCATCCCGTCCCCGCCATTGTTGCCGTTCCCGCATAACACCAGCACCCGTTCCGGGTTGAAGGTAAGCACCTGCTCCGCCAGTGCCCTGCCCGCGCTCTCCATCAGCTGGAGCTCCGTCACGCCAAGCGCCATCGCGTTGGTATCAACAACACGCATCCGGGCAGGGGTGACAGGCCCGGTCTCCAGAAATTCCCCGAATAGTTCCGGCTGCATTGTTCGTACAATTCATCTGTATGAACTCCCTAAATATATGGCAATGGGTTTTTGTGATGATGTAAAGGCAGCCGCGGAGCAGATCGCGGCCGCACCGGAAGTTACCATCATCTCCCACATCGATGCAGACGGCATTGCCTGCGAGGCTATCCTCTCGCAGGCGATCTCCCGGCAGGAGATCGAGGTCCGCTCCGTTTTTGTCCGGCAGCTGGAACCGCTGACCATGCCCCAAGTGCCGTCAGACAGCTCCCTCAAGGTCTTCTCCGACCTTGGAGCGGGACAGCAGAACCTCATGCTCGAGCGGGGATTTACCGAGAAGGAGGTCCTCATCATCGACCACCATGTCAGCCAGCCGGTTGGGGGGCGTACCTATACGCAGGTCAACTGCCTGCCGTACGGGTACACGCGGATGAGCGCTGCAGGAGTCGCGTATCTTGTGGCAAAGGAGCTGGACGGGGTCAACGGTGACCTTGCCGGCCTCGCGGTGGTCGGAAACGTCGGCGACATGATGGCACGGGAGAAGTGCGGCCTTGTGGGCCCCGCCCGCGATATCATCGTCGAGGACGGTGTGCGGCATGGTTCGGTAGAGGTGCGCAAGAAGGACCTTAACTGCTATGGCACGGCAACCCGCCCGCTTCACTTATCGCTGGCATACAATGACGACCCGTTCATCAGGGGGATCACCAACAATCCCGAAGGGGCCCGGCAGTTTTTGAAACGGCTCGGCATCCGGCAGCAGGCCCCCGACGGGCGCTGGTATGTCTGGGAGGAAATTTCAATCGAAGACAAGCGGACGATCATCTCCGCGCTTGCCGAGCAGCTGATTGCCAATGGCGAGAAGGTTGACCGGCTCCTTGCCGAGACGTACGGCTTCCCGCTCGAGACGCCGCGGACGCCGCTCCGGAACGCACAGGAATATGCAACCCTGCTCAATGCCTGCGGCCGGTGGTCAAAGCCGCAGGTCGGCGGCGCGATCCTCCGGGGCGACCGGGGTGCTGCCTACCGCGATGCCGAGCACATGCTCAACAACCACCGGGCAATTATCCGCAACCTGCTCCAGTTCATCATCGATACCGGCGTGAAGGAACTGGAAAACCTCCAGTGGCTGCACGTGGGCGGACGGTACCCGGATACCGTTGTCGGTATCGGGGCCGGCATGGCCCTCTCGAAACTGAACAGCAGCAAGCCGATCCTTATCATGTGCGAGGTGCCGGAAGACACCAGTCTCACGAAGGTCTCGATGCGGACCAACGAGCGCGTGGTTGAGCGGGGCGTTGACCTCCAGCAGGCACTGAGCGACGCATCCGCCGAATATGGCGGGGGCGGCGGGGGGCACAAGATCGCGGCGGGTGCGTACATCCCGAAAACAGCAGAACAGGAGTTTGTAATTCGTGTCAACAGGATACTCGGAGAACAGTTCGCTGCGGCGGGTACAGGTCATCGCTGACTACCAGTTCGGTGGTGGCGCCGGGCCCGGTCTCTTTCCGGAAGGCTGCACGTTCATTCTCTCTACCACCGGGCGGACCCGTCAGGTGCTGTACGAGGGGACGCGGCTGGCAACCGTCAGGGCATCTGACGGGAGGCTGACACTCGGGATCGAGGGGGCAAAGCGCCTGCAGGCAGTGCTGCCCGCACCGGGCTACCGCGTCGTGATCAGGGACGACGTGGCGGAATTCGTTGCGAAAGGAAAGAACGCGTTTGCAAAACATGTTGTCGCCGCGGACCCGGCCATCCGCGCGGGCGATGACGTGCTGGTGGTTGCCGGGGGCGACCGGCTCATTGCCTGTGGCGCTGCGGTCGTTTCCGGCGCGGAGATGCTTGCATTTAATTACGGAGTAGCGGTAAGAGTACGGCAGGGTAGTGATAAAGATGCTTCCGGGAAATATCAACCCGCGCCAGATGAAGGCGATGATGAAGAAGCTCGGCATGAATGTCGAGCAGATTGAGGATGTCTTAAGTATCGTCATAAAGACGCCGAAGGGCAATTATATCTTCGACTCGGCCGACGTCCAGGCAATGACGATGCAGGGCCAGACAACCTACCAGATCACCGGTACCCCGAGGTTTGTTGAGGCTTTTCCCGATATCCCGAAAGAGGACGTGACCATGGTAGCTGCTCAGGCAAACGTCTCTGAAGAGAAGGCACGCGAAGCGCTGGTCGCGACAAAGGGCGATATCGCTGAAGCGATCATGAAGCTGACACCGTGATGATCGAAGCGGGCGACCGGGTCCTCCTCGTGGGGGAAGGCAGGGAATTTTTCGTTAAGGCGGGACAGGGAAACCTCGGTACCGACAAAGGCCAGATCGACCTAGCGTCCCTTGTCGGGAAATCCGGCGGGGATGTTGTCACCACCCATAACGGATCCGAGTTCACCATCCGCATCCCACGGCCAACCGACTTTTTCACGTACGGCAAGCGCTCGGGAGCGCCGATGCTTCCCAAGGATATCGGCCTTGTCATCGCCTATACCGGCATGAACCATAACGACGATGTGCTCGATGCCGGGACCGGCAGCGGGATTGCCACGATCTACTTTGGCGGTGTAGCCCGGAGTGTTCAGAGCTACGAGATCCGCCCGGAATTTTCCGCTCTTGCCATGAAGAACATCACCGAGGCAAAACTGCCGAATGTCGAGGCTGTTGCAAAGGATTTCCTCGATGCTGAAGGATCGTTTGATGTCGTCCACCTCGATCTGCAGGTCCAGACAGAGCACGTAACCCATGCGTATTCCCTGCTGAGGTCCGGAGGATATCTTGCGTGTTACACGCCGTTTTTAGAACAGATGGCAATCGTGGTGGACGCTGCAACCCCGCTGTTCCGGGAAGTGCATACCCATGAGTTGATAGAGCGGGAGATGACCCGGTCCAAACGCGGGACACGGCCATCCACCTCAGTAAGTCACTCGGGTTATGTGACGATTGCGAGGAAATAGACCCTGTTTCCGCGCTGTCCCTGATGGCCCGGGGAAAAATCTGACCGGATTGATCTGCCCGTCCGTGCAGTTACTGGATCTTTTCAAGATACGCAAATTCAATCATATCATTCAGTTTCCCGTATCTGAAGATACGATATCCGAGTTTCTGATAAAAGGCAAGATTTTTCCCGCTCTTGGACCCGGTGAACAGTTCGAAACGCAGCGAATCTGAAAACTCCTCTTCTATCCGGTTCATCAGGTGGCTGCCAATACCCTTGTTCTGGTGGTCAGGATGGACAATCAGCCGGCCGATATGACAGGTCCTGTCCTTTTCGTATGCCCGGACTGAACCGATAATATCCCCGTTCCTTACTGCCTTGAGAAAAACATGGGTCTGGTACTCAGATTCAAGATTTGCCAGCGACTGCACCAGCGGCGGGATAGAGGAGTCATTGTAGGGCTGTGCTTCGGACAGATATGCCAGTTTTTGTAATTCCAGTATCGCCTTTGCATCATTCCTGTCAGACCGGGTAATGGTGATCATAACAACCAAGGGAACTGACCCGTTTTTTGACGAACTGAATAAAAAATCCGATACTAACCTGACAGATAATTACCCTTATACAATCGCATGCCCGTTCCTGTCCCCGCGCCCGATACCTTTGTAAATAAAGCCGTACCGGATAAATGCATCGGCATCGATCAGATTCCGCCCGTCAATGATGACCGGGTGCTTCTTTCCGGACAGGTTTTTCAGATACGGTGCATCCAGCGCACGGTACTGGTGGTGACCGGCAAAGATCACCATCGCATCAGTTCCCTTCACCGCTTCTTCGATAAAGGAAACAAGGGGGACACCGGGATATTCTGCCACGTACGGGTCGTGCACGTTCACCTGTGCTCCCTCACGGATACAGGCATCCCGGAACGGTTCGGACGGCGTGTTCCGCGTGTCATCCGAGTTGGAGAGGAATGCCCAGCCGAGTATTGCCACTTTCGCTCTCCTGAGGGGAACGCCCGCCCGTTTCAGCGCATCGGTGGTGAGCCGGAACATGTGGGTGGGCATGAAATCGTTGATCCGCCGGGCGAGCACATAGAGCGACGGCTCCCCCGCCGGGTAATCCAGCAGGCCTTTGCCAAGAATCTGCACCCCGCGTTCAAGGTGGTAGGTGTCCTTGGTCAGGCAATGGCCACCAACGCCGGCACCAGGCCAGAGCAGGGCGCGGGTGATCCCTTCACCTTTGAGACTATCGATACCGGTACGGACATCATAGACATTGATCCCCATTGCCTCGCAGTAGAGCGCCAGCTCGTTGATTGCCGCGATCTGGAGGTCACGGAACGTGTTTTCCGCAGTCTTGGTCACTTCCGCTGCGGTTGCCGTCATCGGGATCACCTTCCCGGCGGTCAGGACCGGCGCATAGAGTTCGGTTGCCCGCTTCGTGCTGACCTCATCAATACCACCGACACAGCGGTCGTGCTCCCGGATGTTCCGCAGCAGCCTGCCGACCATGACCCGTTCCGGCGCATGAGCAAGGGCAAAATCCTTTCCTGCAACAAGCCCGGACTCCTGCTCCAGCAGCTCACGGGCCATCCCGCCCGTTGTGCCGGGAGAGATCGTTGACTCGAGCACCACCAGCGTCCCGGGGGTCATATGTTTTCCCACGTGCCGGATACCATCCTTCAGCGCCGAGAAGTCCGGCAGGAGGTCATCCTTGTTCAGGAACGGGGTCTGGATGGAGAGGGTCACTGCATCAAGGTCCGCTATTTTTGAGAAATCGGCAGTGCACTGGAATTTTCCGGCCGCAACGACCTTCCGGAGCAGGTCCTCAAGTCCCGGCTCCTCTCCTTTGAGCGGGCTCTCCCCCCGGTTCAGCATCGCGATCTTATAACCTGAAGAGGGCGAGTCCCGCTGGAACCCGAAGACTTGGGTAAAAGCCGGTGAATCTGCAAAAAGCGCCGCAGCCGGGATGCCGACATAGCCCATGCCGATCACGCCGATTTTTTTAACCGGCCCCCGCTTCCGGATAAGCGATTCTAGCGTCATGGCATTCCCTCAGGAGAACGAGGCACGGATCGTTTCACAGGTCTCAAGATTGCGGATTGCCTGTGCCGGTGTGACCGGGAAGGGGGCTCCCCGTTTCGCGCAGTCGATAAAGGTGGAGAGTTCAAGCTTGAGCGGCTCAAGCTTATTCACCATTACCTTCTCGATGATGTTCTCCTGGACGTACCGCTCGGCCTCGAACTGGTACTGTCCGGGCTTCCGGTAGATCATGACCTCCTGCGACATGAAGTCGCCTTCGATCGTAAACTCCTCCTCCTCGATATAGATCATCCGGATTTTCTTTGAAGACTTGCGGCTGGCAGAAAGCGTAACGGGGATTGACCCGCAGTTCATCAGCACGCTGCACACATCATCGTTCCCGGCGCCGTGAATGGTACACGGTTCCGGAAAGAAGACATTGAGCAGGATATCGATGTCATGGATCATCAGGTCTTCCACCACGGAACTGCCGGTCACCCGCGCCGAGGCGGGATTGTGCCGTTTCATCTCCACGTAGAGCGGTTTTCTGCTGATCTTTTTTATTTCAGCTACCACCGGATTGAACCGCTCGATATGGCCGACTCCGACCGTAATGCCCGTCGGTGCGTGGTGCATCAGATCGTGTGCTTCCTTCGCCGTGGCACAAATCGGCTTTTCAATCAGGACGGATTTTCCCGCAGCAAAGACCTGCCGGACAATCCCGGCGTGGAACGGTGTCGGCACGCAGATGCTGACCGCATCAACATTTCTCAGGAGCTCATCCACAGAACTGCAGGGGGTTGAGCCGTGCTGCTGTGCGATCGTCTTTGCGGCAGCGGCATTCAGGTCAAAGACACTGACACCGTCAATGCTTTTCAGCTCGGAATAGACCCGCACATGGTTCTTCCCCATCGCCCCTACGCCAATAACGCCGACATGCATCTAGGTCACCCGGTTGATGGTATCGCAGATATAACTGAGTTCCTTCTGGTCAAGAAGGGGATGCACCGGCAGGCTCAGCACGGACCCCGCAAGCCGGGTCGATACAGGACAGGGATCCGGGTCGTTGTCGAGCCCGAAGAGAGGCTGGCGGTGGAGAGGGATGGGATAATGGACCGCAGACCCGATCCCTTTCGCTTTCAGGTACTCCATGAAGGTCATGCGGTTAATGGGGAACTCTTCGGACAGCCTGACGACATACTGGTGGTAGACGTGGTTCCGTGCAGGGCCGACAAACGGGACAGAGAGCCCCTTCACCGAGAGATTCGCATTATAATATT
>Ga0182011_10003377_pt1 | contig 13109 bp, 7 predicted proteins | sample 711E1DmetaG_FD_120481 | JGI IMG/M metagenome (GOLD analysis project Ga0182011, IMG submission 120481) | Permafrost microbial communities from Stordalen Mire, Sweden - 711E1D metaG | ecosystem: Environmental > Terrestrial > Soil > Wetlands > Permafrost | place: Sweden: Stordalen | collected... | reverse complement strand
TCCTGGTCATTTCGTCCACCAGATAGACGAGCATCCCACCCGTGACCGCGGTGCTGACCCGCAGGACAAAGGTGGCCAGGAGCATCGAGGCGATCGAGCGATTCATGGGTCGATAGCCTAACGACCGCGACGCAAGCATGCGACCTCAGAAGGGAGGGGACCTCGTCGGGATCCCGCTCTGGGGGACGTCGTCGGACTTCTCCAGGCGGGGCGCAGATGCTGGTCCGGGGAGGGGCAGGTCTATACTCGGGCCACCGGTGGCTCGTCGCGCTCACAATCGCCCCTGCCACCGGTTCGGCTGCGCGGCCGGGTCGGCGACGACCTCCAAGCAACGCGTGGCCGGCGCGCGAACGGCGCGGGACGCGGCCGGCACACTATTGCGTCAATGCGCACAGGACCGCATCATCGAGCCACGCATCTGGAGGAGGCGTCTTGGAGCCACCCGCCGCAGCGCCGTCCCTCGCCACCTGTGTCGTGGTGACGGGGATCGCAGCGCGCAGCCCGGGGGACCGCCGACCGACGCTCGGAGCGCGGCCTTGAGCGCCGACCCGGCGAGCGGCCGCGCCGCGAGCGATCGTTCCGCGAGCGAGCCGGCCGGCGTGGCTCCGAAACGGCAGTCGACCATCTCGGAGCGCGTGTTCGCGCTGCCGGGTCGGGGCAACCTGATCGACGCACCTACACGCCGCCGGGCCGGCGTCTTCCGCAGGGCCGTGCGCCAGGAGATCGGCCGCCTCCGGGATCCGCGTCGCCTGGTGCTCGTCATCCTGCTCGGGGTCACTTGCGGCCTCGTCCTGGCGGCCCTGTTCGCGCGCGGCGAAGCGGCCGGCGCCGACGCCCGAGCCTACTGGGCCGCGGGCCGATTGTGGGTGGGCGGCGGCGATCCGTACCACCCGACGGGGCCGTTCATGCCCTACGTGTACACACCGTGGATGCTGCCGATCTTCGTGCCCTGGTCGTTCCTGCCCTGGGACGTGGCTTGGTTCGTCTGGCGGGGCGCGACCGTTATCGCCCTGCTCTGGTCGGCGCATTGGGCCTACCGGCGGCGGCCGATGACGACGGCGGTCGTGCTGATCCTGCTCTCCTTCCCGATCGCCGCGAACCTGGACACAGGCAACATCAACCTGCCGCTCGCGCTTCTCCTCTTCGGCGCGCAGTTCGCCGGGCCCAGGCTGGCGGGTCTGCTGTGGATGATCGCCACGACCCTGAAGTGGCTGCCGGCGGTCTTCTGGCCGATTCTCACGCCACGCGGCCGCCTGTGGGGCATCATCTGGTTCATCCTGGCAGTCATCCTGACGGTCCTGACCCTGCCCGCCACCCTGGTCCAACTGCAGGTTCTCTTCGGGTTCCCGCGGCCGGCGAGAGTCGACTACTTCGTCTTCGCCTGGGCCCTCGTGCCGTGGGCCTACCTGCATCCTGAAGGCTTCCGCTGGCTGATGCCGTCGGAATGGCCCGGCATCGCCCGAACCGTCGTTTCGGGGGCGGCCGTCTGGCGGATCCACTGGCGACGCAGCCCCGAGCGAACGGCCGAGACTCTGGGACGGATGATGCGCTCTCGCGTTCGAATCTTCCTGGGCCTCGGCGGCGCATAGCCTCCCGGCTAGTACCGCGGCCGAGCCGCCCCGGCTGGTACCGCGGCCGTTCCGTTGCGCCTGGTTCAACCCGCCGCTTCGCGGCTGGTTCGGGCCCTACCCTGGACACCGTGTCTCCCCTCGATCAGCTGCATGCGAGCTGGCCCGCCACGATCCTCGTCGCCGACGACGAGGTCCTCGTGCGAAGCGTCCTCCGGCGTGCCCTGGAAGGGGCCGGCTACCGCGTCATCGAGGCCGCCACCGGGGCGCGAGCCGTCGATCTTGGAGAGAGGGAACGCCCGGACCTCTTCATCCTCGACATCTCTATGCCCGACGTTGACGGAGTAGAGATCTGCCGCGCCATCAAGAGCGACCCGCTGACTCATCTGACGCCAGTCATCCACATCACCGACCAGGCGCAGCGCCACGAGCGGCTGCGGGCCCTCGAAGCAGGCTCGGACGAATTCGTGGCCAAGCCCTTCGACATCGAGGAGCTGCTGATCCGAGTTCGCTCGCTGCTTCGGACGAAGCGACTGACCGACCACCTGGTCAGCGACGAAGCGGTCCTGCTCTCGCTGTCTCGAACGGTCGAGGCCCGCGACAACTACACCGAAAAGCACCTGTACCGGGTGGCCGACCGCTCCGTCGAGGTTGCCCGCCGCATGGGCATGACCGAGCGCGAGATCGAGAGCATCCGTCTCGGCGGCCTCTATCACGACCTCGGCAAGATCGCCATCCCCGACAGGGTCCTGCACAAGCCCGCCTCCCTGGATCGGGCGGAGTATGCCCTCATCAAGCGCCATCCGGAGACCGGCGCCGAGATCGTGCGGCCCCTGCGGGCGTTCGGCGGTCCGGAGCCGGCCATCCTCCACCACCACGAACGATTCGATGGAACCGGCTACCCGTACGGGCTTCGGGGCGAAGAGATCCCCCTGGCGGCCCGGATCGTCGCTGTCGCCGACTCCTTCGACGCGATGACGACCGACCGTCCCTACCGCGCGGCCCTCCGCGCCGAGGACGCGTTGCAGCGGCTCGACGACGGCCGCGAGGAGCAGTGGGATCCGCTGGTCGTGGATGTCTTCGTGACCCAGTATGTCGGCAGCGGCGAGGGTCGCGAGATCCCCGAGGGCTTGTAGCCGCCCGTCTACCTGCGACGGATCTCGCGCTCGAACTCGGGGAAGTAGCGGGCTATCACCGACAGTCCGAACGAGCTCAGGATCGACTCCTTGGGTTCGCGCGTCAGCAGGAACTCGAAGGAGCGCTTGACCAGGTTCGTCGGATCGGTCGTCCCGGGCGCGAAGCGGGCCAGCTCGCCCACCGTCACGCCAACCTCGAACTCGCGGCTCGCGCCGTGGTCGGTGACGGTCACGGACGCGACCCAGCCGCCATCGACCGCCGAGCATTCGACCGAGATCGCGCTCATCGTGGTGTCTCCTCCGAAGTCCGGACCCACCGGTCACGCGCCGCGGACCGCCGGTCCGACGAGCGTAGTCCAAGGTGCGGCCGAGCATCGCAGCAAGCGCACCTCTAGGTGCGGCGACGGATTGCCTCCGCCACGCTTTCCTCGCCGAATTGCTCCGCCATCAAGTCCGGGCCCAGAGCGGCGAGCACCGGATGGGACGCCTCGGCCCGAACGTCGAACAGCTCGACCGTCGGGGCGTCGAAACAGACGGCAACCGCGCCCTCCACGCCAAGGGCGATGCGGGCGCGGGCGGCGGGACGCCGCCAGCGCCCGCCGGGAGCGTAGCGATGCCACGACCCGTGCATGCCCAGATGGGTGCGGAGCTCCAGCCCGGAATCGAAGCGGATCAGGAGTTGCTTGCCGCGCGACTCGACCGACTCCACCGTCGCACCGATGAGGCACTCCGCCCGGGGCCCGGGCTGACGCGCGGAGGCGGACACGATCCTGCGGCCGACGACGTGCGGGCGAAGAGCCGCCGCCGTCCGGTAGAGAGTGTCGCCTTCGGGCATCGGCGCAACGCCAGGCTAGCCGCGGGGTCCGGTGCCGCGCGATCCGGAAGGGCGACGCCAGTAGTTCTCGGCCAGGGCCGTCTCCGGCGGCAAGCCCCGTCCCGACGCAACCACCCGGCGGCCCGAGGGTCGAAGAACGAAGCCGCGGTACCCGGCGGCGAAGCCCGTCTCTTCGAGGAGCGGCCGCCAGGGCGACGAGGCCACGGGCTCGCCGTCGACGCGGGCGATCACCAGTTCCCGCGAACGCCCGCCCTCGACGAGCTCGCGCAGACCAACCAGGGCCGCCCGCGCCATCTCGCCGTCGTCGGACGCGGGCAGCGTCTGCAGGGAGTGCCCGCCCCGTTCCAGGTAGAGCACGGCGGCTCCGTCCACCAGGACCACGTAGGCGCCGGCCGCCCGCGCCAGTGGCCGCCGATCCGCCTCGCCGCGGCGTGGCCAGGCGAGCGCGGTGCCGTAAGGGTTCGCTGGATCCGCCGCTGCCAGCAGGTGGACGGCCAGACCGGCATCGGCGTCGTCGGGCGCCTCGCGCAGCGAACGCAACCGATCCACCGCCCCGGGCAGGGCGAACTGCGCGGCGCCGAGCCCATCGACGAAGTAGCCGCGGCGGATCCGCCCCGACTCCTCCATCGCCCGCAGCACCGGGTACACGGCGCTGAAGCCGCCGGCCACTTCCTCGGCGGAAACGGCCTCACGAGTGAGCACGCCGTGGCGATCGAGCAGGACCGTGGCGAGTGAATGCAACCGCGTCGTGGCCGCGCCGCTGCCGCGGGCCGCGGCGCCACTTCCGGCGCCGCTGCCGGCGCCGCTCCCGGCCGGGGCGGGCCCGTCGCTCCGCTCGACCAGCGACCACCGTCCGGCCGCCTCCGGCGGGCCCAGCTGCAGCCGCCCGGGCCGAGGCCGCCGCTCACCGGAAGGGCGCCGCCAGCGCAGCGCGCGCAGAGGGGCAAAGGTGTCGTTGGTGATCTCGCCAGCCCAGACCAGGTCCCACAACGCGTCGAGAACCGCGCGCTCCGCCACGGGGCCGGCCGCCGACGCCAGCTCGCGATAGAAGGAGGCGCCGCGTTGTCGGAGCCTCTCGCGCAGCCGCTCGTGGATGTCGTCGCCCGGCGGCTCCGCCTCGCCGGCCGCCAGATCGCGCAGCGCCTCGCGACCGGGACGGTACAGCACGATCCGACCGTCGTCGCGGCCGAGGCTGCCGCGCCCAACCCAGGCCACCTCGCCCATGGCGCCCAGCTCGTCCAGCAGGCGCGGCTGGTAGCCGGGGATTCGGACGGGCAGGACATCGCGCTCCAGGACGGAGGCGGGGATGGGCACCCCCGCAAGTTGATCGACCACCTCCGCCAGCCGCTCCAGAGCGGCCTCGGGACGGAGAACGGGGGCGGCATCCCCGACCGCCCGAATCCCTTGCCAGGCCGGCAGGAACCGCGCCAGCACGACCTGTTCGACCGGCTCGACCTCGCGCCGCAGCCGGGCCAGAGATCGGCGCCGGAGCTGGCGCAGAACCTCCGGATCGCACCATTCGCGCTCAGTGCCGCCGGGCCGGAACTCGCCGCGCAGGATCGTGCCCGCTTCCAGCAGCCGCTCGAGCGCCTCCTCGACTCGAGCCGCCGGAATCGCCCATCGCCGCGCCGGCTCCGGGGCGTGGAACGGTCCGTGCCCGCGAGCCCAGCGCGCGACCAGGCCGCCAAGAGCGTCTTGCACCGGCGCGAGGAACGCCGCCGGAACTCCGACCGGCAGCGCCACTCCGAGCGCGTCGCGATAACGGGCCGCGTCCTCGATGGCGATCCAGCGATCCTCGGCGGCGATGCGCAGGACGATGGCGCGGCGCGACCCTCCCAGCGCGCTGAGCCACTCTCCGGCGGCCGGCGGCTCCGCGATCCGCGCCGCGACCTCCTCCGCCGACAGATCGCCCAGGCGCCGAAGCAGGTCGTGCAGCGCGTCCGCGGTTCGGGCGGCTCGCTCCGGGACGAGCGCCTGGAGCGACAGCTCGAGGTCCGCCAGCGCCGCCGGGTCGATGAGATCGCGCAGCTCCTCCTGGCCGAGCAACTCGCGCAGCAGCTCGCGGTCCAGGGCAAGCGCGCCGGCCCGACGCTCCGCCAGCGGCGCGTCGCCCTCGTACATGTAGGCAGCGAGATAGTCGAACAGCAGCGAGCCGGCGAACGGCGACGCTGCCGCCGTCTCTACTTCCCGGACGTCGATCTCGCGCCGCGCAACTCCGCCGAGGATTTCGCGCAGGGCCGGCAGGTCGAAGAGATCGGCCAGGCATTCACGGTACGTCTCGACGATGATCGGAAACGAGCCGTACCGGCTGGCCACCGCGAGCAGCCCCGCCGAACGCTGCCGTTGCTGCCAGAGCGGCGTTCTCGAGCCGGGCCGGCGCCGCGGCAGCAACAGCGCCCGCGCCGCGTTCTCACGGAACCGCGCCGCGAACATCGCCGAGGTGCCGAGCCGGCCCACCACCAGGTCTTCGATTTCCTCGGCCGATGGGAAGAGCAGGTCGCGTATCGAGCCGTCGCGGCCGCCCACGGCGCCGGGGTCGCCCGAGCCGTCGCCCCAGCGGCCCCCGGCCACCTCACCCTCCGGCAGACGGATCGCGATGCCGTCGTCCGACCAGATGGTCTGCGCGCCCTGGCCGAGCCGCTCCTCCAGCCTCGATTCGATGGCCAGCGCCCACGGCGCGTGCACTCGCCCGCCGAACGGCGTCAGCACGACGATCCGCCAGTCGCCCAGCTCATCGCGGAACCGCTCCACGACGATGCGCCGATCGGTGGGCAGCGACCCGGCCGTCTCCTTCTCCTCGGTGAGATAGCCCAGCACGTTCTGGGCCGCCATCTCATCCAGGTCGTGGTGCTCCATCAGCCGCCGCATCGCCCTGCCGCGGCCCCGCTCACCGCCCCCCAGGTCGCCTTCGAGCTCACGCACGAACTCGCCGAGCGCCCGTCCCAACTCGATCGGCCGCCCCAACCCGTCGCCGTGCCAGAACGGAATCTTGCCGGGCACACCCGGCGCCGGCGACACGACCACCCTGTCCGGCTTGATCTCCTCCACCCGCCAGCTCGTGGCCCCCAGCGCGATGACCTCGCCGACGCGGCTCTCGTAGACCATCTCCTCGTCCAGCTCGCCAACCCGCCGCCCCGAAGTGCCCGCCTCGCCAACGAGGAACACGGGATAAAGTCCGCGGTCCGGAATCGTCCCACCGCTGGTGATCGCCACCGTCCGCGCGTCGCGCCGGCCCTCGACGCGGCCCGTCTCGCGGTCCCACACGACGCGCGCCTTGAGTTCGGCGAACTCGTCGCTCGGATACGACCCGGCCAGCATTCCCAGGACAGCTTCGAAGGCGTCGCGGGTCAGGCTCTCGTAAGGGGCCGCCCGCCGGACCGTCTCGAACAGTTCGTCGGCGGTCCAGGCCTCGCGCACCGTCATCGCCACGATCTGCTGGGCGAGCACGTCGAGCGGGTTGCGGGGCAGCTTGGTCTCCTCGATCGCCCCCTCGTGCATCCGCGCCGCCACGACGGCGGCCTCGAGGAGATCGCCGCGGTACTTGGGAAAGATGACGCCCCGGCTCGGCTCGCCGACCTGATGCCCCGCCCGACCGACACGCTGCAGGCCGCTGGCCACGGAGGTCGGGCTCTCGACCTGGATGACGAGATCCACGGCGCCCATGTCGATGCCGAGCTCGAGCGAGCTGGTGGCGACGATCGCCGGCAGTCGCCCGGCCTTGAGCGCTTCCTCGATCTGGACGCGCTGCTCGCGCGCCAGCGAGCCGTGGTGAGCCCGGACGAGCTCCTCGCCGGCGAGCTCGTTGAGCTTGTTGGCCAATCGCTCGGCCAGCCTGCGGGAGTTGACGAAGACGATCGTGGAGTGACGCGCGCGGATCAGCTCGAGGATCCGCGGGTGGATCGCCGGCCAGATGCTGTTGCGCGCCTCCGGAGCTGTGACGGGGCCGCCGGGCTGCTCCTCGGGCGGCAGCAGCTCGCCGAGCTTTCCCATGTCCTCGACCGGGACGCGGACCGACAGCTCGAGGATCTTGCGCGTGCCGGTGTCGACGATCGAAACCGCGCGGCTCTCCCCGGCCCTGCCCGGCCCTATGCCGCCGAGGAATCGGGCGATCGTCTCGACCGGGCGCTGGGTCGCCGAAAGGCCGATCCGTTGGGGCGGGCGCGCGGTCAGCTTCTCCAGCCGCTCCAGGCTGAGCGCGAGATGGGCTCCGCGCTTGGTGCCCGCGACGGCGTGGATCTCGTCGACGATGACGTGCTCGACCCCGCGCAGGATCTCGGCCGCCTGGCTGGTGAGGATCAGGTACAGCGACTCGGGCGTGGTGATCAGGATGTCCGGCGGATTACGGACCAGGTGGCGGCGTTCCTCGGCCGGTGTGTCGCCGGTCCGGACGCCGACCTCGATCTGGGGCACCGGCTCGCCCAGCCGCTCGGCGGCCAGCCGGATCCCGGCGAGCGGGGCCCGTAGATTGCGCTCGATGTCGTAGATCAGGGCTTTGAGCGGTGAGATGTAGAGGACGCGAACCGATCCGGGGGCGGCGGCCGTCCGCGGTCGCGGCTCGCGGGCCAGCCGATCCAGTGTCCACAGGAACGCGGCCAGGGTCTTGCCGCTGCCGGTCGGAGCGTGGATCAGGGTGTGGCGACCGGCCGCGATGCTCGCCCAACCCTGGGCCTGGGCCGGCGTCGGCGCCGCGAAGGCTGAACGGAACCAATCGGCGACCGCCGGGCTAAACGGAGCGAGCGGATCGTCGGCGGCGGGAATCGTCGTCTTCGGTTCGGGCGAGTCAGATGCGGCAGCCACGAGACGGCCAGTATAGGCGTGGGCCGGCCATTAGACCATCCGTTCTGATGACAGGATGGCAGCCGGCGGGCCGGACTTCTCTCCCTGCCAACTCACAGTGGAAAGGTGCTGACCCTGGGATACCTCGGCCGTCTTATGCGGCGCCGGCACTTGCTTAGCAGCTGAGGCCGCCACCGCTATTTCCACCGCTGATCCCGGCCGGCACGCTGTTCAGGCCGCCGGCCACGATGCTGTGGATCTTGTTGAGCGAGGCCTGGTCGAGCATGTCGGACGCCGCGCCGGTGGTGGTCGGGTCGAGACTGAAGTCGGCGGTGTTGCTCGTGCCAACCTTCGCCGCCAGAGCCGCAATCGTCGGCGCGTCGGACTCGGGCAGGTTGGTCCAGATCGACCCGCCCAGAGCGTTCAGGATGGCAGGGACCTGCGGAAGCAGAGCGCACGGGTCGATCTCATCCCGGACCGCCCGCAGGACCAGCTGCTGGCGCTTCATGCGGTAGTAGTCCGAGTCGTAGCCGATGACGTGCCGCAGGCGGGCGTACTCCAGCGCCACCGTTCCGTTCATGACCTGCTGGCCGGCCTTTATGTCGATGTTGTAGACGTCCCTGCCGCCGTTGGCAGGTTCGTAACCGAAACGCTTGTCCTGCTTGACTTCGTAGGGGACGTTGATGCTCAGGCCATGCGGGGCAAGGGCGTTGATGAGCGTGACGAAACCGGGCAGGTTGATGACGACCGCACCGTCGACCTGGACGTTGGCGAGCTCGCTCACCGCGCCCTGGAGAGCTCCCAGCCCACGCAGGAACTTGGCCGTGGTGCTGCTGCCTGTGCCGTATTGCGAGTACCAGGAAGGATGAACGTTCGCCGCCTCATTCCACAGATAGTCGATCAGGAAGTTGGCGTTGAGCTGGCCCGGGCCGGCGCCGAAGCAATGGCAGGCGTAGTGCTTCGCCGAAGCGGGTGGCAGCGGGACATTGATCAGGTTGCGCGGAATGCCGTACATGGCCGCCCGCCCGGTCGCCAGGTCGACCTGTAGCAGGATCATCGAGTCGGGGCGCAGGCCGTAGTAGCGGCTGCCGCCCGGACCGGCGTCGATGCCTATCAGGAGCACGTTGAGCTGGCCGTCGGCGGCCCAATCTGTGGCGGTCCCGGTGAAGTTGGGCAGGCCCCCGAGCGAGTAGACCACGGGCGCCTTGGTGGCGAGTGGCGAGCCGGAGGCCCCGACCGAGCCGGACGCGGTCGGATCGGGCGGCAGCGTGTCGATGGCGTTGTCGTCCGGCGGCATCGAGGAGCTGGGCGGAGGCGTGCCGTTGTCCCCGATGAAGACCGGCGCCGGCGCGAAGATGTCAGAAAGCGCGTTGACGCCCGAATATGTCACGGAGGCCGCTCCACCGTAGAAGACCGACGTCGCCAGCACCATGCCGATCATCACCGGTCCGGCGAATCGGGCGTGGGTTGGGGCCTTCACGATGCCGCGCAGCGACCCACCCGCCAGCCTGAAGGCGTCGACCACCACGAAGCCGTGACAAACGAGCAGGCCGAGCAGCACGAGCGTGAGGCTGGTCAGCCATGCGGTCGAGCCGGTCGCCGCGAACAGGAGACCGTGGTGGTCGAAGACGACAACCAGGAGGGCCGCCGCAATGACGGCGATCCAGGGAATCGCCACGATCAGGCCGCGTCTCGGGCACCCGACGTAGGCGTGGCCGAGGCCGGGTATCAGGCTCAGGATCGCCGCCACGGCTGGCGAATAGGAGCGCTCGGGCGGCTTGGGCTGCATCGTTTGGAGCCTCTCTTTGCCGGTCGAAAGGGGTGTCCGGGTCAAGTCAGCCCTCCGTGCCTGTCGATAATGCACGATTCCGTCGGCAGACGTCGTTCGGCCTGAGACGGCCGTGCCCACGGACGTGTTACAAAACGCGGTACTCGTCTCGAAGACACGCGGGACCCGGCCGCGGTGGTCGCTCGCCGGACCGGCTCAGCCAACCGCGGCCTCCCGCCCGATGGCCTGACAGCGCCGCCGAGCGGCCCGGCGAAAGAAGCCGGGCCGCGACCTCCCGCCCGAAGCGGCCCGACCTGGGCAAACAGAAACGGCGGGCCGCCGGGCCCGCCGTTCCAGATGCAGGGAGGAGAGTGCGACGGGTGCTCCCCGCGCTGAGTTTTCGGTGGAACAGTCCTCCGGGTCGATTACCCGAGGGCGTACTTGACGACCGGGATCCGTTGCGTGATGGCGAGCTTCTCGACCACGGAGTCGAGAGCGTAGGCACCCGCGCCGACGAAGGCGATCGTGCCGGCGATGACGCCGTACATGAACTGCTCGTTGAACGGGCCGGTCGCGAAGCTCCAGTTGGCCACGAAGAAGAGGGCCATCATCACGGCGCCGCAGATCCCGGCGAAGCGGGTCGCAAGGCCGAGGATCAGCGCGATGCCGACCGCGCACTCGCCGAAGACAACGAGTGTGTCTATGACGGACATCAGGCTCGCGTTACCGGCGAGAGAGGCCCAGAAGGGATGCGTCGGGTTGACGACGCCGGTGCTGCCCAGCCACGCTCCGCCCGTGGCGCCCTTCAGGAAGCCGGCCGCCGTGAATGGCGTGCCGCCTGCCAGCATGAAGAACTTGTCGAGGCCGGCAAACAGGAACCCGCCGCCCACGACGACCCGGAGAAAGAAGATCCCGCGACTGGTGCGATCCATCGCTGCTCCTTACACCTTTCGATGATGTCGGCCTGCCGCCCACCCTGGGCTGCCGGCCTGTTCGTTGTCGATAGATCGAATATAGAGGGCCTTACTGTTTGGCTAGGGTGCCGAATGTCCCAAAGAGCCAGTCCGGTCGGACCTTTCTAATACTGCGGTCGTCGGTATTGGTTAGGTTGCTAAATATAAGAGTGGGCGACTCAGCGTTTATCGGCAGACATGCTCCGTAATATAAGAGTCGGCCAGTTAGCGTTAATGGGGCCGGCCGGATGGGTCCGCGTTGCCCGGGTGCGGCGGCGGGCTTGTCCCCAAACGGGCCGCCGAGGCCGCTCGGCGGCGGTCGGTAGTTCGGGCGCCGACGCGGGGCGTGGCGGCGCGGCGCGGTTCGGGCGGGCGGCGTGGCGAACGGGGCGAGGGCGGACGGAGCAGGGCGACGTTTCCCCGTGTTTGCGCATGGGGAGGAGTCGGCGTGAAGGGCTGAATCGCCAGCCTGCGGGGCAGCCGGCCTCAGACCGTTTCGAGCCAGGGCTGAATCGACTCGAGACCATTGTGCCGGCCAGCCGCGAGATGGAAGGCCGCGAACGCACCGGCGTCGGCAGCGGACACGCGTGCCACCGCCGCGGAACTCATGCCGGCGACGCGGAAGAGTCGCTCGGCCACGGAGCGGCGCGCCTCCCGGGGAAGCGGATCGAATGGGTCGCGCTCGCCGACGGTGTGCAACGCGACCAGCGCCCGGCCACGGCCGTCCTGCCACTCCACGATGGCCCGAAGCAGCGCTGTGGCGATGCCTTGACGACGCCACGACGGCGCCACGCCCAAGGCCGCGAGTTCATCGACGCCTTCGAACGCGGCGGGCGCCGCCAGCGCGACGCCGACCAGCCACTCCCCGGCGACGGCGCCCGCGGCCACGGCGCCGTCTCGAAGCGCGGTGCGCAGCAGCGCGAGCCCCTCGCCCGGGTCGGCGGGCGCGATCGATCGAGCCGCCAGTTGTAGCCGGTCGAGCATCTCGAGGGTCAGCGGCGCGACCAGCTCCGGCGTCCCTTCGGCCATGCCGACCGACGCAGTTCGGGCCGACAAAGCGCTCGAGGAGACACCCGAACCTTCGGCCGCCCACCAACCTCGTTCCTGGGCGACTCGCAGCAGCGCCGGTAGCGTCAGTGTTCGAACGAGCTCGACCGTTCGCCCGGCCGCCGAGGCAGCTCCCGGGCTGACGGATCGTTCGGGCGGAACGCCCGGCTCGTCCTCGAAGCCGTGCGGCAGCGGATCGTCGCCCCAGCGCGCAGCCTCGCCGGCCCAGCGCTCCCGCCACTCTACCGGGAGCAGCCGCGGCGCTTCCCGGTGCGCGCCTGCCAGCCACGTCAGCGCCCACGCCCGCGGCACCACGCGGTAGATCGCGTAGCCTCCGCCGCCGGTCGCGAGCCATCGTCCGCCCGCGTAGCGATGCGCCAGCCGATCTACCAGCCGAGCCGCCTCGCCCATCGCCGTCGTCGTCAGCGAGAGGTGTGCCAGCGGATCCCAGACGTGGCCGTCGGAGCCGTGCTGGCTGACGATCACGTCCGGCCCGAAGGCCGCCGCCAGCGCGGGCACGACGCCTCGCACCGCCGCCAGCCAGGCATCGGGCCCGCACATCGGCTCGAGCGGAACGTTGACGCAGGTCCCGGCCGCCCTCCCCTCCCCCAGCTCGTCTACGAAACCCGTGCCGGGGAACAGCGAGCGACCGGTCTCGTGGAACGAGATCGTCAGCACGCCGGGGTCACCGGCATTGAGGGCCTGGACACCGTCGCCGTGGTGCACGTCCAGATCGACGTACAGCACGCGCAGGCCGTCTCTTCGAGCCCGGGCGATCGCCAGGGCGACATCGTTGTAGATGCAGAAGCCGCTCGCCCGCGTTCGCATGGCGTGGTGCAAGCCGCCGCCGGGGTGATAGGCGTGCTCCACATCGCCGCGCAGGATCGCCTCCAGCGCCCGGATCGAGCCACCGGCGACTGTGGCAGCTGCCTCGTGCATGCCTGCGAAGGCCGGATCGTCGCCCGGCCCAATTCCTGCCTCGGGAAACCCGTCCGGATCGGCCGAGAAGCGCCGCACCGCAGCCAG
>Ga0182011_10003374_pt1 | contig 13112 bp, 10 predicted proteins | sample 711E1DmetaG_FD_120481 | JGI IMG/M metagenome (GOLD analysis project Ga0182011, IMG submission 120481) | Permafrost microbial communities from Stordalen Mire, Sweden - 711E1D metaG | ecosystem: Environmental > Terrestrial > Soil > Wetlands > Permafrost | place: Sweden: Stordalen | collected... | reverse complement strand
TGACATGTCCGAACAACTCACTTTCCAGCAGCTCAGGCGACAGGGAGGGACAAGAAAGGACGCTGAAGGGCATCGCCGCCCGCTTACTCCAGCCGTGAATGGATTTTGCCAGAACGCTTTTCCCGGTCCCGCTTTCCCCCCGCAGGAGAATCGTTGCGTCGGAAGATGCAGCCTGACGCGCCAGAGCAATGGCATGATTCATCGCATTGCTCCCGCTGGAAAAATCGGCATCAAGATGAGACCGCCCCAGGTCCTCCCTCAATGCGACAACCTTTTGCTCCAGAGTGCGAACCTCAAAGACCTTATGGACCGCCAGTTTGACCTGAGCCGGCGTAAACGGTTTGGGAATATAGTCTGTCGCCCCGCGTTTCATGGCTTCCACGGCAGTGTCGATGGAGGCATACGCTGTGATCACGACGATTTTGATCCAGGGTGTTGCGGTCAGCAGGGGGGAAATCAGATCAAGCCCATTGGCGGTGCCCAGACGGAGATCGACAAAAGCGGCATCAAATGACCTTCGTGATGCTTCAGACAGGGCATCTTCAAAGTTGCTCACAGTGATCACACTGTGCCCTTCTGTTTCCAGGCAAATGGATAACGTCTTGCGGATGTTGATCTCGTCATCGACGATAAGAATATTAAGCGGAGCGCTTTTCTGCAGGCTCATCCCCTCCACCCCCTCTTATGAAAAGTCTGATATAACTGACGATGCAGCAAAACTTCATATCATATTTTCTCCAACTATCACATGTAGTTAATGGATGAAAGTTAAAGCCAACGGATATTAATAAAGATGGGATGGATGAACCATTTCGTCTGCTTCATGGCCTCATCAGTCGTCTGATTTCCACTGTCCGCCTTCTTTTACAAAATTTGCCCATCCCTTGTTCGCAAAAATGACCACAGCCCGGTCGCCACGGACAATGACGCGCTGAATGGTCTTGAGCGATTTTTCCAGGTCCACTGAAGCTTCCTTGCTGATTGCAGCTATCTGATCACCCATCTGTTCCATGATGGCCTCATCCCGGCGGTTCGCGGCTTCGCTTGTCAGCTTACTGACAGCGGCGAAATCCCCCTTGCCAAGGGCTTTCGCCTTTTCGCGAAGGATCTTCACCTGGGGGCTGCTTTGTGCTGCTTTTCCCTTCAGGTCGGCCGTTACGGGCATTTCGTGGAAGCGCGGGGCGCTGAATGTGGCGGAATAAGAGAGACTGGGCAAGCCCTCGCTGTCTGCCTTGGGCGTTTCCGCATAGTCGATCTCACCTTCAACCCGTGTCTCCGAAATCTTCAGCTTCTTGAACAGATTTTGCTCCGTATCGATGAGGGACAGGGTCATCAGGGATTTCCCCGGCTGTGACGGTTTGCGCAGGAGGGTGACCACCATCCGGTGTTGATCCTTAGGGTCAAACTGTAGGAGGAGGCCGACGACCTTTCCTTCACGGGCAAGCCTGGTGACAGGCAGAAAGGCGATGCCCCTCAGGGATTCCTGGGGGATTGGTCGGTCGGACAGGACAATGCGCATCTCTTTGGGGCGGTCCAGAAGCCCTTCGGCGTTGTCGTGAAAATGTGCATAAACCTCTCTTAGTTCAACGACCTCATCGCCGATCCGGAGCGTGCCCGACAACGTTCCCGTATCGATGGCCTGTGCCACCTGGGAACTGATCAAAAGAACCGCCAGAATCCACACTAGCCTTTTTATCATGTCTCCCTCCCTTTTTTTGCTTTATCCCCCATCCCTTTGGACAAGTTAAACGAAATTGTATGGAGATTTGACTTGATCAACAAGCGCTAATAATAAGTCTATATTGAATATGAAGGGGGAATCGCTTATCTTGATCCATTAAAGAATGGTCCTTTATCGGCCCCCATAATTGCCGGATTTTGATAAACGCTATTGCACGTCGTCGGACAAATGGCAAGAAAAAACCCGCTATTTCTAACGGGTTTTGCACTTCTTTGGACTGTGTTGGATTAGGTCTTGGTGGAGGCGGCGTCCATCACATTCTCAGCCTATCTTTCAGTATTTCTTACGCTTTCAAATATTCTGACTTTCTGGATACCCCCAAAGATACCCCCAAAAACAACCACATGATACTTCAAGCGTGCACCTCAGAAACGGCCTTTTCCAGAACATCCTTGACAAAAGCGTTCAAGGTTTTCCCCTCGCGCAAAGCGCCGATCACAAGTATCTCATGGAGAGATGGGTCGAGCCGCAGATTGAAGGCTCCTTTGAAAGGTTTTTCCGGTTCTTTGCCGATTTTTCGGCATGTCTCGAAATAGTCGTCAATGGCCGCCTTGAAATCTTGCTCAAGCTCCGCCACCGACGAGCCTTCAAAACTTATGACATCATTGATCCCCAAGACATGCCCGTGAAAGATACGATCATCGGCGTCAAACTGAACGGTCCCGACATACTTTTTGTATTTTAAATAGTTTTTACTCATGGTTTCACCCCTATGATATTTAGGAAATCCCTTACTTTTTCGACAGCATATTTTTTCAATTTGCCGCTTGGGTGCGGTTTATGGATATTCAGAACCCGTTTATTGAAAACGACCGAAACACGCGACCCCTCACCTTCAAAAATATCTGACCCTATAGCCCTGAAAAGAGATTCGACATTCCGCCATGAAACATCGCAACGGGTTGGTTTTTCGTAAATATCCGCAAGGCTCTTCCGCTGTTTCTTGTTCATGTTGACAGGATATCAGACGTGGGGACAAAAGGCAAAGAAAAAACCAAGAAGTGGTTACAGTTTTTTCGTGGCCAGCTTTTCCCACCATTTCAAGACATCTCTTTCGATCTGTTCAGTCTCTGCCCCTGTCACCTTGCCGTCAGGGGCAATTTAAACGGCCTTATTTTGACTTCACACTGCTGGTCAGCAGTGAGTTGAGAGGATAGCAAGACGCCAGACAGCATCAGAATATCTCAAGAAAGTGGAGAAAATCGGGATTCTGAAGCCTCACAAAATAGGCAAGAAAATGCTTTATTTGAACGTGGCTCTGTATGGACTGCTGTCGAAATGACATGTCGATGTATGTTCGTTTTGTGGACACGTTCTGTGAACGTGTCCATGGCGCGGACATGAAAGAACAGATTCAAAATATTACAAAGCTTCGGTGACATTCGCCGGATGAACTTTTATCCGTAGTGAAGATATAATGATATATCAACCCCGATCCACGGAGACGGTTATCTGATATTTCGCATCATACCGGCCATTCGGGACGATCATCCGTTTTCCCTTTCCGAGATCGACTTTCGACAAATCCACCTGCGAGAGCCAGGCGAGCTCCTGGTTCTCGGCCATGTAAAGAAAGAGCCTTTTCACCTTGACCGAGCGGCATGCCTCCAGCAATCCCTGAACGACTTCCGGACGGAGCGTGGCGAGGTTTCCCATGACCAACCGGGCCTCGTCGAATCCGACTTTCAGGGGCACCAGATGAAGCATCTCCAGCATCGCCCGCTCCGGCGCGGATATCCGGACGGAAAAATCCTTCTCCTGAAATTCGGTAAATCCCTCCCGGCTATCTGCGGGGAAGAGATGCGTTCGCGTCACAACAAACTTAACGTCGAAACGATCTTCCCTGAACCAGGCCGGCAGTATCAGTCCTTGCGGACCGTAAAGAAAAACCTTATTTTGTTTCGCCGGCAGGTAATGGGCATATCCTTTCAGTTCAAGGGCAGTCTTTCCTCCCACATGTACAGGAAGTGCGAGTTGGGTCTGGAGGGTATAAAGAGCGCCAAGCCAATCCACCCTATCCCGCGTGCGTATGTAGGCCCCGCGGCCAAAAGGCTCCAGCCAGCCGCTGTTTTTATACTTTACGAGCAGATCACGACCGAATCCTGAAGCACTCAGATAGGAAGTGGCGCTGGGCGTACCGACGGTCCACTGATTTATCAGGCGGTTTATTTTTGTTTTAGTTTCAGTACCCATAGTCCTCAAAAAGCCATATTTTAAACCAAAGTCAAGGATTAGTTTAGATATAATGATATTTGTTGACCCATTGTCGTCGTATATAAATATTTCTAAACCATGGAAATGGGTGGAATTTAACAGAGCAGTGGCGCATTGAGTTGACGCTTTGAAGCACTATGGGTAAATTTTCTACCTGTTCAAGCACAAAATGTAAACAATTAATTGCTCTACCTCGCCGCTCTGCCTTACCAAGGTTTGCACGGATCAATCATCCGACTCCACCGTGTCATTGACCAGGAGCCGCCAGCGCTGCAACTGGCGGATCCCGGCAAAGGGCTGCGAGGGGACGAGCGGAGTCGGCGCCGGTTTTTTCCGGGCGATATAATCCGCCAATTCCCCTGTCTTATCCTCGGTCCCAACCAGTTCCAGAAGATTGCCTAGCCGCTGCGCCCAGGCAATCGGCGAAAGCGCCGCTACGGCGACCAGATTCTTCCCATCGATGCATTCGGAAAGTTCCGCCAGGACGGTGACAACATTGTTCATCCCCGCCGCACTATGGAAATAACCCACCAGATCAAAGGCCGTTGCCGCAGGCGTCGATACCTTCAGGTAGCGGAGATGTAGATCATTCGACCAATGGGTCAAGACGGTCTGCCTGTTGAGTGGCCCACGTCAGCCACTGATGGAGCTTACTGTCTGGTTTTATTTCTCCGTATTTCTGAATCGCCCATTTCTTCACAGCATCAATATATGTGCGGATCTGCTGGCTTCGATGCCAAGACGCAATCTCCTTATCCAGGGCTTTCAGTTTTTCCTCTTCCTCCCGTCGGAGCCTCTCCGATTCTTCCCACTGACGCCTTTCCTCCTGCCATTCAAGCTCTCGCCGTTCCCTCTCCGCTCGCAGATGCTTTATAGCTATGGCTGCCTTAACCAGACCTCCGACAAACGAGTTCAGACAGTCCTCCAGCCGCTGTCTCCTTCCATCGGACCATGTCTTACGGGTATTCATGACATCGTCGTTCTTAATCTTCAGTAATAATATCCCGTTCGGAGAAGAGTCATACTCCTGAGTGCTATACATCCAGGGATGCTTTTCCTTTTCTTTCATCTGGGCAGCGGTCAATTTTCTCTCGGTGCGGTTGTGGCCTTCATTGAGGGCGAATTTTATAATTTCATCCATGACTGATACGGAGGTGGAAAACGGCGGCTCTTTGGCAACAGATATATCGATCCCCCTGGTCTCCAAGGCTTTAACAAGCGTGTCCATAATGAGAATGGCTCGATCAATGCTGTCCTGCCCCACACGTATATCAAGGCATCCTCTTGCCCTCGGCTGTTTCAAGCCTCTATCATCGATCTTAGCTCCTATCAGACTCCTTTGAGTCATCGCGATCAAGGAATGAGGGGAATCCAATGAAGGCGGAACCGTAATTTTGTTCTCAGGTAGTTTCTCGGCCGTGATTAAGCCACATGTTTCGTGGTCTTGTTCGCCATCCATCCGGGGCTTCGACGTTCTGTTTATATATGCACCCGTGGTATTTAATTTCTTTGTCGGTCGTAAAGGGGGCACAGGCATCTTCAACCCTTTCTTCTTCATCTGCCAATATCCCCTGCCGGGTACGGGAATTTCCAGCCTTTGGCAGATTTTTCCCAAACCACGATCAGACAGTCTGTACCCCCGTGCAAGCTTGGATACAGGCTCAGACCAGACCATTTTGTATAACGCCTCACGCTTCAGAAAAACTGTTTCATTATCCATGATTTCATCTCCCCGGAAAGTTTAATGCTACAAATATGCATGTTTTTCGCGTTTTAAAAGGTTATAGTGGCGACAGGTTTCAAAAACATTATACCGATGCTTGGTCGTTACTCCATTTCAAATACAAAGCCGCAGGTTGGTTTTCCGGATAAACTCATCGAATGCGGGATGAAACATGCTACTGCCCGACAGCTTGTTTCCAACTCATGAATCTTACGGTTCCTTGCCTGTATCTTTGCTTGATTACTTTCAGCAATTATGCAAGATTCTTGTAGTTATCAGTGATTCCAGATTGATTGGTGAAGGCTGGCCGGACTTTAATGGAAAAATAAACCTGTTTGCCTATCCTTGAATCGTAGAACCGATACGAGTAAAGGAATGTTTCCTATGCCTATCCGAAATCTGCATGAGAAACCATACGACGAAGGAACACAAGATAAGCTGGACCTCTACCGAGAGTATCTACGTGAGTGGTTGCCGGTGTTCATGAATGCGGCGTTTGTGGACACAGTGCAGATTTTTGATTTTTTTGCCGGGCCGGGAAACGATAAGGCGGGAAATCCGGGCAGTCCCCTCATCACATGCGATGAGATTCGCGATGCTTTGAATAATCATGATGGGAATCAAACGAAGAAAATCAGGGCCTATTTCAACGAATTTGCTGTGGATAAATATAAGGATTTATCTTCTTGTATCGACGAGCAGAAAATTGCTTTACCGCAGGTCGAATTTACCATCATGCAAAATGACTTTCATTACGCATTTGAACAATGGAAACCTTTGATGCTCGGGAAAACAGCCAATCTTCTGTTCCTCGATCAAAACGGCGTGCAGCAAATCACAGAAGATATCTTTCAAACCATTGTTTGCCTTCCCCGGACGGACTTCATTTTTTTTATCTCCTCCGCCATGGTCAATAGATTTAAAAACACTCAGGAAATCCGCAAGTATGTCCCTGTAACGGATGAGGATTATTCGCAAATGAACGGAACGAATGTGCATCGCATCGTGGCGGATACTTATCGCCGCTGGATACCGGACGGATTGGCATATTATCTGGGGTCCTTTTCCATTCAGAAAGGTCCGAATGTGTATGGCCTTGTCTTTGGCTCCGGTCATCCACGGGGTATCGATAAATTCTTACACGTCGTATGGAAAAAAGGCGGTGATGCGAATTTTGATATCGACAAAGATGGCATCGATCCCAATTCTCCATCTCTTTTCTCCGAGTTTGATAAACCGAAAAAAATATCAGTATTTGAAAAGGACCTTGAGTCGGCGGTTTTGGAACGCCGTTTATTGACAAACAAAGATGTATACATCTTCTCGTTACAAAACGGACTATTATCGTCGCATGCTAGAGTTGCACTAAATCAGATGATCAAGGAAAGCAAACTGCCTTCGCAAGTTTTTCGTATTTCCTATGACGCTTGGACAAAGCCGAATACAGAACCCATCAAACACTTTGAAAGAGTTCACCCATGAATGTCGTATATGAACCCAAAGGAAGGGCACGGGAATACTCAGAGCTGGCCTGCAATCTTTATCGCGGCTGTACGCATGGATGCCGGTATTGCTACGCGCCGGCGTGCATGCATACAACAGCAGAAAAATGGCATGCAACAGCAGAACCGCGTCCGGATGTTCTTAAAAATCTCGACAAAGATGCAGAAAAACTTCGTGGTGATTCACGCCGTATTCTATTTTGTTTCTCAAGCGATCCTTACCAGCCCCTGGAACGTGTTGAACGGCTGACACACAAGGCGTTAAAAATTATCGCAAAACATCGGCTGAACAGTCAGGTGCTAACAAAAGGCTGCGCAGACCTTATCCAGAAAGACTTGGGGCTGATGAAGGATGCTCGCACACAACTGGGGGTTACACTTTGCTTCGCCGATGATGCCTTGCGCAAAAGCTGGGAGCCACACGCCTCGACTGTTGAAGAGCGATTTGCCGTTTTGAAAGCGGCACACAAAGCAGGCATTTTTACCTGGGTCAGTCTGGAGCCGGTGATTGATCCTGCACAAGCACTAGAAGTAATCCGCATCGCTGACCCATATGTAAATTTCTGGAAAGTTGGCAAGTTAAATCATATGAAAGAATATGAGCGGGCCGTGAATTGGGGGAAATTCCTTAGCGATGTAGATCTTCTTTTATCAAAACTGAATGCACAATACTATATCAAGAATGACTTACGATCTTTCGCTATAAAGCAGTGAGCTTAATGCCAGGAGTGCTGCATATATCCTTCATACTATAGGGGGGTATGCGGAGACCAGTTATCGCAATATACGTGAGTTCAGATGCGTTAGACGAGGGAAAATCAAAGTAGAAATGCGGTTATTTCAATGCCCACTTTAAACTGGATTGGAAAAGAGGCTGTGGTAAATCATCACCTGCAGGTGCCTTTTCATCTGCTCAAGGACGTGCCAAGCCTTGCCTGTGGGGAACCGGGCGACGGCAATCTTATTGTCCAGGGTGACAACCTCGTCGCGCTTAAGGCATTACTTCCCTATTACGCGGGACAGGTAAAGTGCATCTATATCGATCCGCCGTACAATACCGGCAATGAAAACTGGGTTTATAACGACAACGTGAACAGCCCGATTATCCGGGATTGGCTCGGCAAGGTAGTTGGTGGGGAAGGTGAGACATTGGATCGGCATGACCGCTGGTTGTGCATGATGTATCCGCGCCTCGCATTGCTGCGACAGTTTTTGCGAGAAGATGGTTCAATATTTATTAGTATCGATGACAACGAAAATGCCAATCTCATTCACATTTGCGATGAAATTTTCGGAGAGCAAAACCGAGTATTGCAGGGTGTATGGATAAAGCGTGTATCGCCAGCCAACGATGCAAAGTATTTTAGTAGCGACCATGAGTTTGTTTTAATCTATGCTCGCAAGAAAGAACTATGGCACCCGCGTAAATTAACACGAACCGAAAAGCAGTTAGAAAATTATAAAAATCCTGATGGTGATCAAAGAGGCCCATGGAACTCGGTTACTTATACATGTAACAAGTCTACGACAGAGAGACCGAACCTCTATCATGAAATCAAGAATCCACATACAGGTGAAGCAATCTGGCCACGTAAGACGGCGGTTTGGAAATATGATGCAGCGCGTCATGCAGAAAATGAAGCAAAAGCGTTAGTATGGTGGGGAGCAAATGGCAAGGCAAAAATGCCGCGACTTAAACGATTTCTGTCAGATATGGGAAATGTGGTCCCAAGATCGTTCTTTCACTATGACGATGCTGGCCATACTCAAGAGGCAAGAACTGAGCTACTTGATATTCTCAAGGAATGTCCATTTACGACCCCGAAAGCTTCGCGTCTTATCAGCAGGCTGATAGAGATAGCTTCCGATCCTGGGGATCTTATACTTGATTCATTTGCCGGATCAGGCACAACAGGACATGCTGTTCTCAGGCTGAACCACACGCAATCGAAACAGGAGCCACGGCGCTTTATTTTAGTCGAAATGGAATCCAAAATTGCTCGGGAAGTTACTGCGGAGCGAGTGCGACGGGTGGCTGAAGGATATGGAAACGCTAAGGGTGAGCAGGTAGAAGCTCTCGGTGGTCGCTTCCGTTATTGCGAGTTGGGTGAACCTCTGTTCGATAAAACCGGAAAGATACTCGAGTCAGTAAGTTTCACTGACTTGTCACGGCATGTTTATTTTACGGAAACCGGCGAACCGCTCCCGCTTGAGTGCGTGACGAATTCGCCCTTTATCGGCGAGTGCCGAGGTGTCGGAATCTATCTCCTTTACAACGGCATTCTTGGCGACAAGACTGCTAATGGTGGTAATGTACTTACGCGTTCACTACTTGCCCAGCTCCCGAAGTTCGACGGTCAAAAAGTCATTTATTGTGCCGGTTGCCTGATCAGCCGGGATCGCCTGCAGGCGGAACGGATCATTGTCCGCCAGACGCCGTATGAGATAAAAATATCATGATCACTCTCAAAGACTATCAGATACGGGTGCTCGATTCTCTGCGCGACTTCTTCCGTCAGTGCTCCAAAGATGGCCGTCCGGAAGCGGCCTTCCAGGAAGTGCAGATTAGGAATTCCCACCACCCTATACCGTATATTCCGGTTCACGCATCGGGCCTGCAGCCAGGCATGCCCTACGTATGTCTGCGCGTACCTACGGGTGGGGGGAAGACACTGATTGCTTGTCATGCCGCTGGCATCGCTATGGGTGAGTTGCTGCATGCCGAGCGGGCAGTAGTGCTCTGGCTCGTACCGAGCAACACCATCCTCGATCAGACCGCTGATGCGCTCCGCGATCCGCGCCATCCTTACCGCCGCGCCTTGGAATTGTCGTGCGGTGCAGTCGAAGTTGTGACCATCGAAGAAGCACTGCGTCTTTCCCGTGCAACCGTGGAGGGGCAAACGGTGGTTATCGTGGCGACCATTCAGTCCTTCCGTGTTGAGGATACAACCGGCAGGAAAGTTTACGACCGGGGCGGATTTTCGGACCACTTCCTCAATGTTCCCGCAAACCGGTTGAAGGATTTATTACCTGACAAAGATGGTAAACCAATACCTTCGCTCGTGAATATGCTGCGGCTCCGCCGTCCGATTGTGATTGTGGACGAGGCGCACAATGCCCGTACGAAGCTTTCCTTTTCCACGCTTGGCACCGTGATGCCGTCATGCATTATTGAGTTTACCGCAACGCCTGACCGTAAAGACAATCCGTCAAACGTGCTTCATCAAGTATCTGCAGCAGAATTGAAAGCGGCGGATATGATGAAGCTGCCGCTCCGCGTGATTACCCGACATCCAAGCCAAAAAGACCAATTGCTTGCCGATGCCATTACACTTCGTGCCGACCTCGAGAAGATTGCGATAACGGAATCGCAGCAGACAGGTGAATATCTGCGGCCTATCATGCTGCTCCAAGCAGAGCGAGTGGATGCATGCGAGCCGCTTCGAGACCGTTTGGCGGCTGAATTTGGCATTGCTAAAGACGACGTAAAGATTTCCGTCGGAGCCCTCGATGAGTTGAAGGACGTGAAGGACATCGCTTCGGCAAAATGCCCTGTCCGGTTCATCATCACGGTGCAAAAGTTGCGTGAAGGCTGGGATTGTCCATTTGCTTATGTGCTTTGCAGCCTCCGGGAAACGCGATCGGCGACGGCTATTGAACAGATCGTGGGACGCATCCTTCGCTTGCCTAATGCTCAAAGGAAGCAGCATCCGGACCTTGACTGTGCTTTTGCTTTCTCAGTCTCAGACTCGCTTCCCGAGGTATTGAACGAACTGCGCGAGGCTTTGGAGAGCAACGGTTTTACCACGGCTGAGGCTGACCGGATCATTATTCCCGTTCCCCAGGGAACGCTTCCGCTCGGATCACAACCGAAGACTGTTCAATTCAAACCGGGCGAAGAAATCGATACAGCCATAGCGCTGACACAGATGGAGGCGCTGTCAGGCAAAGTGAAGATTGACGCGGCCCTGGGAACAATCACCGTACTTGTGCCGCTCGATAAGGATGAGACGGAAAAGCTGCAGAGTTGCGTCAAGACACCAGCGGCTAAGGCCAGGGTAGCTGAAATTGTTGAGCTGGTGCGTGAAGCTGAGATGGCATTCGGCGGCACTGGACAAACGCGCATGCCTACACCCTACGAACAACAGCTTGACTTTCTCGTTCCGCTACTTTGTGTGCCTGAGAGTGGCATGCTGTTCGAGTTCGAAAGTACATTCCTTCTCGAACATCCATGGCAGCTTAGCGCGAAAGACGCTAGCCTGTCAGAAAATTACAATCCTCTTGTCCGGCCGGTGGGAATGTACGGAGTTGTGGATATTGGGTCAAGAGGCGAGGTGCAGACCGAGGTTCTTCGGGAAACACCTGACAACGATTTCGTCTTCACATTGCACCAACAGGTTCTCCAACTAGGCGGGCACGGCGATTGGACGATAGACAGTCTTGCGGCTTGGTTGGATCAGCATATCGAACATAAAGACATTCCTGCAGGAGAATCAGGCGCTTTCCTGCACAAGGTAATACGTGGTCTCATGTCAAAGTACGACATTACGGATGTCAACGCACTGGCAATCGACCGTTTCCGGCTACGCGATCAAATAGAGGCGCGGATCCAGCAACACCGTGATAGTGAACAAAAGGCTGCATTTCAGCAGTTTCTTCTCCCCGGTTCCACGCTGGCAGTGAGTGAAGAACGGGCGATAAACTTTAAAACGATGAGCTATGAGCCGAGTTGGGTCTATGAGGGTGGATTTCAGTTCATAAAACACTATTTTGGACCTAAACCAGGAGAGCTCGCGGAAAAAACATCGGCAGGTAAACTTACCGAAGAGTTTCAGTGTGCTCAATTCATTGATAGCCTGCCTGAAGTGAAGTTCTGGGTAAGAAATCTCGTGAGGAAGTTTACATCATTCCGATTGCAAACATCTAAGGACTGGTTCTACCCGGACTTCCTCTGCCAGCTTGCTGATGGGCGTGTGCTCGCGGTTGAATACAAAGGTAAGCACCTTTGGACCGATGCTGAAGATAAACGAGTGATCGGTGCGGTTTGGGCATCGCGTAGCAAGGGGCGCTGCCTGTTTGTCATGCCGACCGACGGCGACTTCTCAGCGTTGACGCAAGCTGTGAAACCGGTGTAACGCATTAATGACATGGTTGTTATGTCAAAGACGATAGCCAGGCTGTTTGGCTGACTGATGTTTATAAGTAACGACGTTCAATCCAGAAATCTCCTAATCATCACAAAATCACGACTACAATAAATTAGGGAAAATAATCCATTGGACTATTCTGAGGTTTGCTGATAGCCAATTGAAACATGCACTTTGGGGAGGGGAATTTTTCGGATGATCGGGGGTGTGGGCTCCTTCCTGAACTACACAAATCGTCAACCTTGATAAAAATGCAAGACTTCAATCCGTAATAAACACAATTCACGTTTGATGATAGATATCGGTGCCATGCCCGCATTTTGTGGTCAAGCTTCCATTGACATGCAATTGCAAAAAATATATGCTATTCTAATGAAAACAAGTTCTTATCAAATTCTTGCCAGGAAAAGTATTGCATGAAGCCTGTCTCTGTTTTTAAAAAAAATTATCGAATTGAACTACGCGATGTCGACTTAACCAAGAAACTAAAACTAAGCGCCCTTTTTAATTATATGCAGGAGATATCAAGCCTGCATGTTGAAAATCTTGGTACCGGCATAGAAGCGATAGAAAACCGTTGCGGAGTGACATGGATATTAATGCGCGCCAAGGCGGAAATAGCAAGATATCCTTCCTGGAACGAAGATATTACAATAGAGACTTGGCAGCAAAAACCGAAACATTTTGAGTTTGAAAGGGACTTTATTGTGCGTGATGCCACCGGTAATGTGATCATAAGGGTGGTATCCATCTGGATAATAATAGATATTAAAACAAGGGAACTG
>Ga0182011_10003373_pt1 | contig 13113 bp, 2 predicted proteins | sample 711E1DmetaG_FD_120481 | JGI IMG/M metagenome (GOLD analysis project Ga0182011, IMG submission 120481) | Permafrost microbial communities from Stordalen Mire, Sweden - 711E1D metaG | ecosystem: Environmental > Terrestrial > Soil > Wetlands > Permafrost | place: Sweden: Stordalen | collected... | reverse complement strand
CCGCAACCTGGCCCGCAAGTTCCATCCGGATATCTGCAAGGACCCCGGGGCAGAAGAGAAGTTCAAGAAGATCAACGAAGCCTACAGTGTCCTCTCGGACGAACAGAAAAAACGTCAGTATGACAATATGGGTCATGAGACCTATACCAACGCTTCCAAAGGCTCGTACACCGGTGGCGGGGGATTCGGCAGTGGTGGGTTTTCTGCCGATTTCTCCGGCTTTGGGGATATCTTTGATTTCTTTGGTGGAGGCCAGCGTAGGTCAGGCCCCCAACCCGGTGCAGACCTGCTGATGCGGATCCAGATACGCCTTGAAGATGCAGTTGCCGGCATGGATCGTGATATTGAGGTCATGCATACCGAGCCATGCCCCGCCTGCAGCGGGTCGGGGAGCGAGACTAAAAAACTTACTACCTGCCCCCGCTGTGGCGGTTCAGGCCAGATGAGGCAGGCCACCAGTTCCCCGTTCGGCCAGTTTATCCGGATGACCCCCTGTACGCAGTGCGAAGGGCGGGGAAAGATCCCGGAAAAGGTCTGCAGGGAGTGCCGGGGTTCCGGCCATTCACGCGTGAAAAGGAAGATATCCGTCCATATCCCTGCCGGCATTGATAACGGCATGCGTCTCCGCATGGAAGGATACGGGGAAGCCGGTGATTACGGTGCCCGCAACGGGGACCTGTTCATCGAGGTCTACGTCCTGTCCCATGACCGGTTCGCTCGTTCCGGGGATAACCTTGAAACCATTATCGAGATATCACCGGCACAGGCAGTACTGGGAACTTCAATTGACATCGAGACCATTGACAAACGTCATATTGATCTTAAAGTCCCTGCCGGAGTCCAGTACAATACCGCACTGAAGATAAATGGCGAAGGGGTCAGGAGGCGGGGAAAACCCGGAGATCTCCTTGTCAGGGTGAAGATTATCACCCCCCGTTCTGTCAGTAATGAGGCGAAAGAACTCTACGCAAAGATCGCGGAAATGGAAGGGAAAAGTCATTCCGGCGGCGGGTTCTTCTCCAACATCATGGGCGGGAAGAAGAAAGGGAAAAAGTAACCGGTCCATCAGTCTGGCAAATTACCCCTCACTTTTTTAGTACCTGCCACAAATGAGATCAGGATGAAACTGATCTTTGAACTTTCCGGCGAAAATCCTACCCTCCCGTTCGCTGAACTCGGGTGCGTCGGTACCGTTCTCGATCAGCGACTGCAGGTTGCAATCGTCGAGTCCCCGAATCCAGAATCAGCTCATCGTCTGGCCATGACTCACGGCGTTCTTGAATATCTGGGCGAATGTGAACCGGATCTTGCGGATTTCAAGGTTCTCCTGCAGGAACTTTCCCTTGAAACACAGCGGACATTTGCCGGTCGGGCAAAGAAAATCCATGGCGGCTGCAATAAACACAATCCCTGTTCACAAAAAGAGTTCGAGCGGATGATAGGCACGATGGTCTCCGGGCCGGTTTCCTTAAAAAACCCCGATGTTGAATACCGTGCAATCCTGTCTGAGGACCGGTGCTATTTCGGGAAAGTCCTGTTCACCTTTGATCGCAGCTCTTTTGATGCAAGGAACCCGGGAAAGCGGGATTTTTTCCATCCCGGCGTGATGATGCCCCGGATGGCGCGGACGCTCGTTAATATTGCCGGTGTACAGCAGGGTGATATCATGCTCGATCCGTTCTGCGGCACCGGGGGTATCCTTATCGAAGCACACCTGCTGGGGACGTATGCCATTGGCAGCGATTTTGATCCTCTGATGATTAGGGGAAGCAGGCAGAACATACCTGAATCTGATCTGATGCTCGCTGATGCGACCCGCCTGCCCTTCTCCGACCACACAGCTGATGCGGTAGTGACAGACTTCCCGTACGGCCAGTCGGTCTGCATCAGGAAGGCTGATTCCATGGATACGCTGTATGGAGATGCACTGGAAGAGATGCAGCGGGTCCTGAAGAACAAAAAGAGAGCCGTGGTCGTCACCCACCGGGATATTTCGCCGATTGCAGCGGAATACTTCACGATTATCCAGCGGCATGACCAGCGCGTTCACAAGAGCCTGACCCGCCGTGTCCTCGTACTCGCGAACCAGCGTGAGTACTGCATATAAAGGATTATGAACTTTTCAAAAGAGATCTATTCTGGTTGTTCAACTTATGAGATTCAGGATACGTACTATTATTCCGCTCCTTGTTCTGGCATTTTTTTTCGTCAGCATTGTGGCGGCATCTTCCGGTGATGCTGCCAGCCTTGTCGCCCAGGGAGATGCTCTCCTGAAAACCAGGAATTATTCCGATGCTCTCGCGGCCTATGACCAGGCAATTTCGCTGGATAAGAATAATTTCGATGCATGGAACGGGAAGGCGGATGCGCTCAACCGCGCCGGGAACTTTACGGAAGCGCTCGCTGTTTCGGATGAGGCACTTGCCCTCGAACCCTCGAATACAACAGGCTGGATTAACCGGGGCTATATCCTGTATAATCTCGGAAGGTATGATGATGAACTCAAAGCGTATGAAACCGCCATCACGCTGGAGCCTGATAATGCGCAGGCATGGTTCAACAAGGGCTATTCTCTTGCCGGGATGAAACGGTATGACGAGGCGATTGCCGCATTCGATAAGGTACAGGCCCTCCAGCCGGATTACCCCAACCTTGCTGCCAACCGGAAGATTGCCATGCAGTTGCGGGACGCAAGTACCCCCTTCTATATCAGGTATGCCCCGGTAATTGCAGGGATCCTGGTGCTTCTCGGGATTATTGGGGGGTACGTTATCTACCGGAAAAAAACCAGGGCTGCGTCGGATAGTGCTGTGAAAAACAACCGGCAGAGCCGGCGCAGGAAAGAGAAACAATCATAAATTATCCGGACCCCTCAGGGACAGAAGGGTATATCCGGATGATACAAAGGGCAGGGATCCCTCGGCATCTCACCGCGCTTTCTCGTAACAGATTTTTGCTTCCTCGAGTTTCCCGATCTTTTCCAGTATCTCGCCGATATCATTCCAGATCTCTTTCCGGCCGGGTTCAATTTCCAGCGCCTGTTTGAATGATGTCAGGGCCTCCTGGTACCGGCTGAGCTCCTGGAGTGCGCGGCCCTTAAGGATCCAGGCATCGACAAATTCTGGCTGGATGTTGATCATGGCCTCGAACGATTCGATTGCGTCTTCAAACCGTCCGAGCGCGTCAAGGGAACTTCCCTTGGTAAAGTATGCGATAGAGAACGTGGGGTCGATAAGAAGTGCACGGTCGTACGAGATGATCGCTGCTTCAAACTGCTGCTGCGCGGACAGGGCCATGCCGTGCCGCGTCCAGCCAATGGCATTTTCCGGGTCAAGTGCCAGACATTTCTCATAGGAGGCCTGGGCGTCGTTATACTTACCCAGGTCGTAAAATGCATTACCTTTACCCATCCAGGCCTCGGCAATATTTTCGTTCTGGTCAATTGCCTTGTCAAATGCCTCAACCGCGTCCCGGTACATACCGAGTTCGGCAAGGGCGATCCCTTTGTGAGCAAACACTTCCGCCTTATGCTCGATCTCCAGTGCCCGGTCGTATGACTGGATGGCGTCCCGGAACTGTTCCAGGGAAGCTAATGCCAGACCCCGGTGATCGTGAAGTGCCGCAGTATGCGGTGAGAGTTCCAGTGCCTGATTATATGCGGTAATTGCAGCATCGAAACTGCCCTGCTCGAACAAGGCCCTCCCTTTCCAGAAGAGCGCCTGATAACAGGAGGGTGTGATGTCTATTGCGGTATCGAACGAGGCGACTGCGGCATCAAGGTTGCCTGATGCGTAGTTGGCCCGTCCTTTCTCGTAAATGGCTTTTTCATTCCCGGGGTTGGACGCAATGACCTGATCAAAGGAGCTGAGAGCGTCTTTGTATTTCCCAAGGCGTATCTGGGATCTGCCGCGCTCGTACAGTGCGTCCTCATAGTCCGGCCGGATTCTCAGGGCTGCATTAAACTCCACTACCGATTCTTCATACTCATCCAGATGGAAAAGTGCCATGCCTTTGCGGAGGTATGCTTCGGCATATTTTTTATTGAATGAAAGTGCCTGGTCGAATGCCGGGATCGCATCACGATACTGTTTCTGCTCAAGATAGGCAAGGCCCAGATGGTAGTACACATCCGGATAATCCGGCTGAATTACAATGGCATCCCTGAAGGAACGGATTGCCTCGGCAGGGCGATTCAGGTGGTTAAGGGCAATACCCTTGTACAGAAACGCACTGGCATAGGTGTTATTGAGCGCGAGTGCGTGGTTATAATCCTCAAGTGCCCGGTCGTACTGATCGAGACTCGCATAGGACATGCCACGGTACAGCCACGCTTCCGCAAACGTTTCTTTCAGCGCAATAGCGCGGTCATAGGCGCTGACAGCCTCGTTGTGCATGGAGAGCATCGCAAGTGCACGGGCTTTGTGATAAAGAGCCTGTGCACATTTCGGGACCTGGACGAGGGCAGCATCAAAGTTTTTCATCGCTTCGTGACAGTTCCCGAGACGTAGAAGGCACAGCCCCAGGTAATAATTGGCATGGGCGTCCCGGGGATCGATGCCCAGGGCTTTGCGGAAAAACGTGATGGCTTCCGCATCTTTCCCCCGCTTGAAGAGTGCAATACCCTTGCCGGTCCATATATGCCCGTTGTTGGGACGGATCCTGAGCGCTTGGTCAAAGGAGTATTCCGCATCCTCAAACCGGCCCAGCTGTATCTGGGCAAGACCCTTGTAATGCAGTGCATCGACAAATTTTGGCTGGAACGAGAGGGCGTTGTCAAAAGACAGGACAGCTTCAGTGTACATACCCAGCCGGGACAAGGCCCTCCCTTTTTCGTAATATGCCGATACATAATCCGGTCGTATTTCGACTGCCCGGTTGAACGCTTCTATAGCACCCTCGTACCCTTCAAGTGCAAACAGGGCACTTCCCTTGAGGTACCATGCTTCTGCATTCGTTGGAACCATTTCAAGCGTCCTGATAAATGATTCAATGGCATCATTATACTGGCCGAGCTCGGTCAGTACCCTGCCGCGATGGAGCAGCGTTTCTGTTGAGTGGGGTACAAGCTCAAGCGCCCGATCAAATGCCTGAATTGCATCATCTTTCCTGCCGGTTGCTGCAAGCGACAGTCCTTTCTGGTAATATGCCTGCCCGTTTTCGGGGTCCAGGTCAAGTGTTTTGTTGAGAGCAAGGATTGCATCATCGTGCCTCCCAAGACTGGCCAACGCGATTCCCTTGTAATAGTATGCATCGGCATGGTTCTTTTCGATCTGCAGGACCTTGTCGAAGGTCTTTACTGCCTCGCGGTACATACCGAGAGAGCTCAGTGCATGCCCTTTTTCAAACAGGGATTCCCCGTATAAGGGATCGATCTCAAGAGCGCGGTCAAAGATCTTTACGGCATCCTCAAACCGGCCCATGCGCGATAATGCAAGGCCCTTATAGTGGAGTGACGGCACATGCAGCGGCTGGATGGACAGGGCCTGGTTGTACCCCGATACCGCATCGCTCAGGCGGTCCAGCCGGTCAAGAATTCGGGCCCGCTGATAGAGTGCATCGAAGAAATCCGGTCTGATCCGGAGGGAATGATCGCAGGCGTCGAGCGACTCTTCCAGACGATTTAAGGAAGCAAGTGCAGTTCCCAGCTCATTCCATGCGATATAATTCCCGGAATCTCCCGTCAGCAGACTGCTGTAGGATTCGACTGCTTCGGGATACATTTCCAGCGCCAGCTGCGATGCTGCAAGGTGGTACAGGGCATCGTTGTTTGCAGGATCCAGCATGCGTGCCTTTTCAAGTGTGGCAAGGGATTCCCGGTATTTTTCCAGATGATACAATGCCAGACCTTTTTCGTACCATGCCGTGGCATCCTCCGGATACCGTTCAATGATAGCATCGAATGACCGGACAGCATCCTCGAACTTGTCCAGCGCAACGAGAGCCCGGGCAAGCCCGAGGTGGAACCGGGTATCCTCCGGGCGGATCGCGATAGCTTTTTCAAATGCTGAAACTGCCGGCAGGTGCTGTGCCAGCCGGAAAAGGCCCGTGCCTTTCTGGTACCACAGCTCGGGATTCTCCGCAGTGAGGCTGATGGCAGCAGTGAACACGGCCACGGCATCCGAATACCGGGCAAGGTTCATCAGGGACAGACCGCGGTGGTACAGGGGCTCGGGTTTCTGGGGGAGATGCACAACAGCCTTCCCAAGGACTGCCTCTGCCTCGCCGTGATGCCCGAGAGCCGACAACGCGAGCCCTTTCTCGAAAAAGACCTCCCCGCGGTCCGGGCTGACGCCCAGTGCAAGATCGAAAATCCGGACCGCATCTTCATACCTGCCCAGCCGTGCAAAGGTCTTACCTTCGGAGAAGAGCAGGTCGCCGTTCCGGGAATCATACTGCCGTGCTTTCTCATACGATTCGACCGCTTTCTGGTCGTCCTGCAGGAATTCGTAGGCGATCCCCCGCTGGTGCCAGGCATCGGCATGGTCCGGAAGCCGGGTGAGGACATTGTCGAAGGCGGTTATCGCTTCGGGCAGCTTCCCCAGCTGCATGAGAACCACGCCCTGGTTGAAATAGGCATTGGAATACCCGGGGTCCAGTTCAACGGTCCTGACAAACGAGGACAGTGCATCATCATAGCGGCCCAGGGCCTCGAGAGCAAGGCCTTTGGCATAATGGGCATCGGGTTTGTTGTCATCCACTTCGAGGGCGTGGGTCAGTTCCACAACCGCCTCGCTGTAGTCGCCCATATCTGACAGGACAAGTCCCTTCTCGAAATAGGCATCATAATAGTGAGGATTCAGCCGGAGTGCTCGGGAAAAAACCGTAATAGAAGCAGCGTTGTTTCCCAGATGCACATAGCAGAGCCCGCTGTAGTACCAGGCATCTGTCAGCGTCTCATCCAGCGCAAGTGCCGATTCGAATGCAGCAAGGGACTCCTTATGCCGTTTCATCCGGAAAAGGACCAGCCCCTTGTTATAGTGTCCCTGGACCATCGACGGATCGAGGGATAGTGCTGATTCGAATGCTGCAAGAGATTCCTTGTGCTGGGACATGCGCTCCAGTGCGAGACCTTTTTCATAAAATGCGCTTGCAAAATGGGGATCGATCGCAAGAGTACTGTCAAACGCCAGTATCGCGTCCTTGTCCCTGCCAAGACGGGTGAGGGCGATCCCCTTATCGTACCATGCATTCGTGTATTTGCTGTTGATGGCAATTGCCCGGTCATAGGATTCTACAGCATCGTCATACCGTTTCAGTTCCGCAAGGGCGATTGCACGGTCGTACCACCCATTCGCGTTCCGGGGTTTTAATTCCAGGGAACGGCTCAGCGCCTGTACCGCAGGCTCGAACTGGCCAATGGACAGGAGAGCGCTGCCTTTTTTCAGCCATGCACCGTCACAGCGGTCATCCCGGGCGATAACCTGGTCAAAACAGGCGATCGCATCGGTGTACCTGACAAGGGACAGGAAGGATTTTCCTTTCCGGTACCAGGCAGTCACGTCATCCGGGCTGAGTGCAAGGGACCGCTCAAACGCATCAAGGGCTTCACTATACCGCTCGAGCTCGTGCAGGATCGTCCCCTTGCGTAACCAGATATCTGCGATATTCACCTGACCGGGCATTGCAGGGGCTGATTCAAGGGCCCGGTCGAACGCAGGTAATGATTCCTCATATCTCTTAAGGATAACAAGCTCGCAGGCACGGATGAACCATGCAGGGGCACAGGACTGGTCGAGCGCAAGGGCAAAATCAAGTGCTTCAAGCGCTTCACTGTGGCGCGCCATACGGGAAAGGCACAATCCCCTGAAATACCCCACGGAAACGTTTTTGTCATCGAGAGCAAGGTATTTTTCAAAACTGTCCAGCGCATCGTGCCACTGGGAGAGGTTCAGGTACGATTTTCCCCGGTACAACAGGGTGAACGAGTGCTGCGGCCTTCTTTTCAAGGATTTCCCGAGGGCTTCGACGGACTCCTTGTATCGTTTCAGCTGGTAGAGTGAATATCCCTTGCAGGTGAGAAGTTCGGGGTTTGCCGTATCCTCCTCAAGGGCACGGTCAAGACTGATCACCGCATCTTCATAGCGTTCCAGTTTTACAAGGGACAGGCCACGCCCGCGGTGCGCCCGGCTGTTTTCCGGATCGTGCGCAATGGCTGATTCAAAGGCGGCAAATGCATCCGCGTATTGTTTAAGGTGCATCAGGCACTCTCCCCGTACCAGATAGACATGCGGATCATCTGCAGTGTGCATAATGGACCGGTCCAGCGAGGCCAGTGCCTCATCATAGCGGGCAAGCCGGAACAGGGCGTATGCCAGTTCCGCATGGACGTGTGCAGTGTCCATTCCAAGGGAGATGCAGTGGATGAATGCTTCGAGTGCTTCCTGGGTCTTTTCCAGCTTGGCGAGAGCCAGTCCTTTTTCAAAGACAATGGCTGCATTCTCCGGCCGGATTGCCAGGTACCCGTCAAATGCTTCCACGGCACTTTCAAATTTCTCCAGGACGACAAGGGCCTTACCTTTCTCCTGCCATGCTTCCACGTTTGAAGGATTGATTTCGATAGTACGTGAAAACGCATCCACTGCTTCGTCGTACTGGTGCAGCAGGATATGGGCAAAACCCCGGTAGAAGAACGCCCGTTCGCAGGAAGGTTCGACCCGGTTCACCCGGGAATACGAGACAACCGCATCTTTATAGGATCCCAGGTGATCAAAAGCCCGGGCCTGCCCGTAGAGGGCAGTGAGGTCCTCAGGAAGGACGGCGAGGACACGGTCGAACGCCTGGGTGGCTTCCTGGTACCTGCCCACGATTCCAAGGGAGCGGCCATATTCCCGGAACGCATCGATGAAGTCGGGCATGAGGCGGGTCGCTTCACCGAACATTTCCGCGGCATCAGGATATTTACCGAGATGGAACTGGGCGATGCCTTTGTAGAAATACGCTTCACCAAAGTCTGGTACCAGGGAAATAGCATTATCAAACGCAGCGATCGCGTCTTCATCGGACCCCAGGCTGAGATGTGACCTTCCTTTGTAGAACCAGGTATGGGAATTGGTCCTGTCAAGCTCAATGGCATTATTGTAGGAAAGAACCGCATCATGGAACCGTTCAACTGCAAACAGGCAGAACCCCCGGATGAGCCAGGCGTTTGCGATCTTCGGGTTGCTTTCTACGGTCCGCGAGAGTGCCTCGATCGCCTCGTCGAATTTTCCCATCTCGGCAAGAGCAAGCCCCTTGTGATACAGGGCGTCCTTGTTGCCGGGGTCAATCTCGAGCGCAGCGGTAAATGCCGCTTCAGCTCCCTCCTGGTTGCCGAGCGCGGCAAGCGAGAGGCCTTTCTGGTAGAGGGGGTCAGCATTCAGGGGCATGAGCCGGAATGCCTCGTCAAATGCAGCAATCGCATCTTCGAAATTCTCCAGCCGGACAAGGGACAGGCCCTTCTGGTAATGGGCGGCCGCATCTCCGGGCGCGATCTCCAGTGCGATATTGAGGGAAAGCACAGCCTCCTCATGCATGCCCAGTTCGGCGAGCGCAATTCCTTTGTGGAAAAAGGCCGGAGAGAAACTCGGGATAATCTCGAGAACGCGATCAAAGGCATTGATTGCGTCAATGAACCGGGCGAGTTTGATTAAAGCAAGACCTTTATCATAATAAGTCTGGGCCGTGGAAGGATCGAGCTCAATGGATTTATCGAACGCGAAAACAGCCTCGGATACACGATCAAGGTCAACGAGGGCAACGCCTTTCCGGTACCAGGATTCAGCAGATGCCGGATTAATCTCGATGGCTTTTTCACTCGATGACAGCGATTCCTCGTTATTTCCCAGATCGTGAAGAACCGTGGATTTATAAAGCGCAGCTTTTATACAGCGGGGATCCGATTCAAGGGCCCGGTCAAAAGCATAGACTGAGTCCTGGTTCAATCCAAGTGAATACAGCGCCCGGCCCTTCAGGTAATATGCCGGAGCAAACTGAGGGGTGATGGCAATACAGCGGTCGAACGAGTCTATCGCTTCTCGCTGGCGTCCGAGTTTAATAAGGGTGAACCCACGCTCATAATGGGCAGGCGCATAGGCATTATCGACAAGCAAGCTCTGGTCGAACGCATGGAGTGCTTCGTCATTGCGGGAAAGATCGAGCAGTGCAGTCCCCCGGTAGAGCTGAACCTCGGCATTCTGCGAATCGATCTCAAGGGCATGATCGAATGCATCGATGGCCTCGGAAAATTCCTTCAGGTCCTGGTGGGCCCGTCCTTTATAGTAACAGGCATGGAAATTATGGGGATTATCCAGAAGTGTTCGGTCGAAATCAGTAATAGCATCGCGGAAGCGGCCGAGGTAATATAACGCAAGACCTTTACGCATCCTCGCATCGGTGTATTTCGGCTTCAGCTGCAGCGTCTTGTCAAAAGCAAATACCGCGTCGCTGTACCGTTTCAGATCAGTGTAGGATTTTCCCTTATGGTAGAACGCGAGGGCATTCTCCGGGTCATGGATAAGGGACTTGTCAAGCGAGTCGAGCGCTTCCTGGTATTTCCCCAGTTTCTCGAAAGCGACCCCGCGGTTGAAATATGCCAGTGCATTGCCGGTATCTTTTGAAAGGTTCCGGTCAAAGGCCTCGATTGCCTCAGCAAACTTTCCGGTTTTCAGGAGCGCAAAGCCAAGATGATAATGTACTTCGGTGAATGAGGGCTCCAGTTCCAGCGCCCGCCGGAATGCCGCGATGGCATCGTCATATTTTCCATTGACGGAGAGCGATTTGCCTTTCTGGTACCATGCCGGTGCAAAGGCAGGGAGGATCTCAAGGGTCTGGTTGAATGAACTGACAGCATCACGGTGGTCGCCAAGGGTCGCAAGTGCAAGCCCTTTATGATAATGGGCATCCCCGTTTTTGGGATCGATCTCCAGGAGCACTTCAAAAACATGGATTGCCCCTTCTGCCCGGTTGATCTTTTCCAGCGATAGGCCCTTGTAGTAGAATGCCTCGGTACTCCGCTGGTTCAGCCCGATGGCATTGTCAAAGGCATCGATCGCATCCTGGTACCGCCCGAGTTCGAAGAACGTCCGCCCGCACTTGATCCAGCCGGTCTCCTGTTCCGGGTCAATGCGGAGGGATTTTTTATACGAGAGCACGGCTTCTTCGGTCTTGCCAAGAACGTTCAGGGTATCGCCCTTGCGCATCCAGACCTCGTGGAGTGCGGGATTGATGTCCAGCGCCCGGGTATAAGCAAGGATTGCTTCCTGCATCTTCCCGAGATCGCAGAGTGCATCCGCTTTTTTTACCCACCCCTCGGCAAGGTTCGCATTGATCTCCAGTGCCTTGCTGAAGGCCTGGATGGCCTCCTGCTTCCGGCCCAGGTTCGAAAGCGAATTGCCTTTCTGCATCCAGATGTCGATGAGCGCCGGGTTCAGGGAAAGGATGCGGTCGTCGGTCTCAATGGTCTCAGCAAAACGGCCGACATTGAAGAGCGCTCCTGAACGGCAGATAAGGGCCTCGATAAGGGAGGGGTTGGCATCAAGGCTCCGGTCCAGTGCCTGGATGGCCTCATCGTAGCGGTTCGTTGCAGCAAGGGCAATTCCCTGGTACATGTATGCATCGGTCATCCCGGAGTCCAGGGCAACTGCCTTGTCGAGTGAACGGATCGTTTCCGTATAATGCTTGAGCTGGAGATGGGCTAACCCGAGATAATAGTGGGAGGAGGCGTTGGCGGGATCCCGTTCAAGCGCCAGCGTAAATGCCCTGATGGCCTCTTCCGGCTGTTCTGTCTGGAGAAGCGCGATCCCGCGGTAATGATGGGCCTGTGCATTCGTGGGATCGAGTGCAAGGGAACGGTCGAACGCGCTGACCGACTCATGGTACCGCTCCCTGCCGGCCAGTGCGATACCCAGATAATACAGACCTTCTGCATTATCCGGTTCAATGGAAAGGGCTTTCTCAAAAGCCTGGATCGCATCGTCATACTTCTCCCGCTGGGCAAGGGCAATGCCTTTATGATACAGGACCGTGGCATCTTTTGGCGAGAGTTCAAGGGCCTTGTCGTAGGAGACAACAGCTTCAAGCGGTTTTCCCAGCCGGGCCAGGACATTTCCCCGCTCAAAAAATGCGCGGGTGCACCGGCGATCGATCTCAAGTACCCGGTCAAAAGACCGTACAGCATCCTCGAGGTGATCTGCGGCCGAGTATGCGAGACCAAGATAATACCACGACCATTTATTCCCGGGATCGTTCTCCACGGATTCTGCAAGAATGTTTATCGCATCGGTATGCCGGCCCAGCCTGAGGAGGGATACGCCCTTGCGGGTAGCTGCTTCCGGGTTCTTTAAGTTCAGGGCAAGTTCCCGCTCAAATGCCGCAATCGCTTCTTCATCGGATCCGAGTTTTGCATGGGCTATCCCGGTATTGAGGGCAACAAGGGGAAGCGAGGGTTCATTCTCCGCGGCAGCCCCGAATGCATCCAGTGCATCCTGGTACCTGCTCATATGCATGAGCGCCCGCCCTTTCTGGCACAGCGCATTCGCGTTCTCGGGGGAAACGAGGAGCAGACGGTTGAATACGGCTATTGCCTCATCGTACTTTCCCAGCCGGTTCAGAGTTGTGCCCGTAGCGTAGAGTGCCGGAATATTCTCCGGATCCTGTTCGGTTACGGCATTGAAGGACTCCACGGCCTCGTCAGGATTCCCGAGGTCGAGGAAGACAAGACCACGGTGGAACTCAGCATCAGTGAATTCCGGGTCGATCTCGAGGACGCGGCTGAATGAGAAGAGCGCCTCCTGATATTTTTTCAGGGTGTATAATGCAACGCCTTTCTTGAAGATGATATCCGGATTGTCGGGTTCCTTGTCGAGAGCCTGGTCGAACGAGGCAAGGGCCTCGTGCGGTTTCTGGAGATGGAGATAGGCATCGGCCTTTCCTGCCCATGCCCGCATGCACGATGGATCGATCTCGAGCGTCTTGTCAAAGGACCGTATGGATTCAAGATCCCGGCCAAGATGGGAGAGGGTAATCCCCTTATAGTACCAGACCCGGGCATTGCGGGGATCGTCCTCGAGGACACGGTTGAATACCATGATGGCATCTTCAAATTTCTCAAGGTTGATGAGGGCAATGCCTTTCCTG
>Ga0182011_10003372_pt1 | contig 13115 bp, 10 predicted proteins | sample 711E1DmetaG_FD_120481 | JGI IMG/M metagenome (GOLD analysis project Ga0182011, IMG submission 120481) | Permafrost microbial communities from Stordalen Mire, Sweden - 711E1D metaG | ecosystem: Environmental > Terrestrial > Soil > Wetlands > Permafrost | place: Sweden: Stordalen | collected... | reverse complement strand
GGGTCGGGGCGTGCAGCCGACCACTACCGTGAGCGCGAGGGCGCACGCGATCCCCCTAACGATTCTGCCTCTCGACGACATCTCTATCACCGCCAACGTGTTCGCCAGGTGGCCTCCGGCCGAGCGCCACCATCGGCGTTCCTGGCAGACAGCGGCAAGTGCCGGAGGTCGTCAACCCTGGAGGAGGTCACCGCCGCATTGGCGAGTGTTCGTGAGTGTCACCCTGAATCTGCGGACAGCCGCGTGACTGAATCTGGGTTTCTGCCACCCAGCGGGCCGCTACAAAGGCAACCTCCACGGACGTTGACGTCCGTGGAGGTCACAACCAGGTATCTGGGAAACGAGAGCAGGCTACCTACCAGACGATATTGGCTTGTAGCGTGACTGCGGTCTGCGCCAGCAGTCGACCATGAATGGCTGCGCCCGTCTTCACTGCGATGTTCGTCTTGTCCAGGATGGTTCCATAGAACTTGGAGTAGGTTCCAAGAGTCGTGGTACCAGCGACCTGCCAGAAGATGTTACTGGCCTGTGCGCCGCCCTTGAGGATGACTCTCTTAGCGGAAGCGATAGAGAGGGTCTGCGCGATCTCAAAGATCCAGACATCGTTCGTGCCGCCCGAGAGGGTGACATCTGTCGGGATAATGAGGCCGGTACTCCATTTGTAGACGCCAGGGGCGAGTGTCCGCCCGCCGATGTTTCCGGCGCCCAGTTCAGTAACACCAGCCGTCCGCCCGGCAGCATTGTTGTACGCAGTTTGCATGAAGCTTACGGCCCTCGATTCGGCAAGGGGCGTCTGAAGCTTGTAGTTAGCTGCGTAGACCCTTCCGGTGACAAGAGCTGATGTGGAGAACGCGCCCGACTTGTCCAGAACCAACCCGAATCCGGTGATCGCAGTGGAGGCGATTGGACTCACTCCGATGCTGCCAGTGATGTGGGTGGCTCCAGTGGTTGAGATTCCAGCCTTGGACAGAATCACGTAATGACCCGCCGTCCCAAGATCCACTGGGGCCGGGCTGGCCGCGAACGCGGCGCTCGTTCCAGTGAGACCGAGCAGGACAACCGTGACCAATGCAGCTACTGCACCCTTGAACTTGGTCATGATGCCTCCACCTGTTGGCCTAATTGGTTCATCAATCAACCACGTCAGGACACGGGCTGAATCACCAGAGGTTCAATACCTCTTCGGGCGAACTCACCCTAGGCCTCAGCAGGCGTCACCGGTGAGGATGGAAACACGCTGCGGCGTGGAGCGACTAGAGGGATTCGGGCGCGTCAGCAGCCCGCCGCATTCCGGTAGGGTGAGGCCTGGGTATGGCAGGGCACTGTCGTGAGCCTCGGGTCGGTCCAGTTCGCGACGATGAAACGATGGCGACGCTCGAACGTTCTCGTCCCGTCGTCGGATCGCTATGCTGCCCACGTTGACGGCAGCGAAGGGCGGCGCTATGGCAGCGGTTCACGATCAGGGAACCGTGGACTGGCTGCTCTCGAGCGATGATCCCGCAGCGCGTTGGGTCGCCTTGACGGAGTTGCTGGATCGACCGACGGGGGATCCGGAGGTCGAGGCCACCCATCGTGCCGTGCTGGCTGATTCGGGCACCCGCGATCTGATCGGTCGGCTCGGCGACTGGGATCGCCCCTGGCTGCTGGCCGGCCACGACAGCTCTCCGCCATGCGCGGCCGAGCCACTAGTTCAGAGCAACCGAGGCGGTACGCTTGTCCTGCGGGTATCCAGGGACGATCTAGAGCCCTCCGAGGCCCGATTAGCAGACAAGTAGGGCGGTGGGCATGGGATCCGATTCGTTGTCGTCTATCGCTGGCGTCATCTACCTCATCATTGGCCTGATCGTGGCGTCGGGTCATGCGTACTTCACGAATCTCAACAGAGCGATGCCAATCCTCTCGGCAATCCTCGCCGTGCTGGCGTGGCCGCTCGTCCTATTGGGCCTCGACCTACATTTCAAGTAGCGGGCCGCTGGACGTCGACGTAGCCCGCCACCGGGGGGACACGCCTCGGTCGGCAAATGGTGACCACCTCGTGGCACAGCAAGGTCACGCCGAAGCGAATGAGATCCACACGCCGGTGGTGCGGGGAGTCGGCCCGGGCTATAGAGGGAAGCCTGCTGGGCTCCGCTTCGCCACGATCTCAGGCAGGCCTGAGGGTCTTCATCCTCATGGGCGGTGCTCAGGATTGGTCAGGCTAAGGGCGGACTTGGTGCCGACGCTGCCCGTATTGGCCGAGCGGGCCAGGTCCCAATGGAGGAGACCGCCATGGAGCGCAACCAGACGTTCAGCAACCCCAAGTCGATGTTGGTTCTCGTGGCCTGCATCTGCTTCGCGATCGCGGTGCTCGAGACCGCTGGCTTCTTCTCTATCAACAAGGTCGACTGGACCAACCTGGGCCTGTTGTTCGGCTTCCTCTCGTTCATCGTCTGATACCCCGGGCACGCGCTTCCTCGTGAAGCGGTTCAGGCCACGGCATCCAAGGCGATTGGCCGTTTGACGAGATGAGCAAGTCGCCCGGCGTCCAGCGAGGGTCGAGAAGTTCAGCGGAGAGCCCCCGCGACCCGTTTGGGGAACGCAGCGTGGCCCGCCGGTGGCGGCGCGGCGGAGGACGACTGGCAACGAGCCCGTCAGCCGATTCGCTGCGCTTGCCGCTAGTATCGAGTCCGTGCTTCCCGTCTGGAGCCGACGGCCCCCGGGGCACGCCTGGGAGCGCAAGGACCTGTGACCAGATCGACTTCGTCTCTTGAGCCGGACACTAGCCCTGCCGTTGTCAGGCCTAACCCTCGGGGCGCCATCTACCTGCGCGCCCGCGGCGGCGCGACGCGGCTCTGGCAACGCATAACGCCGGCCACGACAAAGGTTCCCGAGATCACCTTGCTCTTCTGGGTGATCAAATTGCTGACCACGGCGATGGGCGAGGCGACCTCGGACTTCCTGGTCTTCCAGATCGATCCGGTCATCGCGGTGATCCTGGGAGCGATCGGCCTGGCCGTAGCGATGACACTGCAGCTGCTGGTTCGACGCTACGTACCGGCCATCTACTGGCTTGCCGTTGCCATGGTTGCCGTGTTCGGGACGATGGGCGCCGATGTCGTCCACATCGGGCTCGGCATACCGTATGCCGTGTCCAGCGTGTTCTTTGCCCTCTGCCTATCGGTCATCTTCGTGGTCTGGTACTCGATCGAGAAGACTCTCTCGATCCACAGCATCTACACGCCGCGCCGCGAGTTGTTCTACTGGGCCGCGGTGATGGCCACGTTCGCGCTTGGTACCGCAGCCGGCGACATGACCGCGAGCACCATGGGCCTGGGCTATTTCACCTCCGGCGTGATGTTCGCGATCGTGTTCGCCCTGCCCGCGCTGGGCTATCGGTTCATCCGCCTCAATCCGATCTTGGCCTTCTGGATCGCCTATGTCCTTACCCGGCCGTTTGGCGCCTCGTTCGCGGACTGGGCCGGTAAGTCCCCGAGCCTGAGCGGACTCGGGTTGGGAACGGGGCCGGTCAGCGTGGCCCTGACGATCGTGATAGTGATCCTGGTCGGCTATCTGACAGTGACCCGCAAGGATGCCGCGAGCGAACGATCGGCATCTGTGGAGACCGGCGCCTGATGGAAAGGCTCGGCGCCAACACGAGGATCAGCGCTGCCCGCCGATACTCTCGGTCCGCAGCCCGCGGCGGCAGTCGCTACCTACCCGCCATTGCTCTGGCAGAGAAGGTCCGCGTCGAAGCCGCCGGCGAGATACTGGACTAGTGCGACACGGCCGCCGGTGAAGCCTTTGGCGCTGCAGATGCCTACCGCCTGCCGGGGGGAGCTGGCACCGGCCACCCAGCTCGGATAGGCAGAGAAGTCAGACGAGCCGCCGGTGATCTGGTTCCACTGGTATTGAGTCGAATAGAAACCGATGCCGGCCGTGTTCATCGATTGAAGATACGCGACCATGCCCCCGAGGGCCGCCACGTTGAGGGTGGCGTCGGTCCGCCAGCTGTTGATGATCTCGACGTCGAGCCACCACACGTTCGGGGACGGCGTGCGCGTCGCGCCAGGAGAGGCCAGGCCCAGGGAGACATAAGCGCTGGTCGCCGTCCTGTAGGAGTCGGCCGCCGCGTTCCAGCCGTAGTCGTAGGCGCAATCGGCGGTGTCTGATCCCGGCACCGCTGATGTGTTGCATTGGCGCGGGGACGTTTGGTTGTTGGGCCAGCGAGAGGAAAGAGCAGGTCCGGGGTTACCGGTGTTGGCGTATAGCTGCGCCCTCACTCCGCCTGCCCAGGCGAGCTCGGGCGGGCCATCGCCCGTACTCAGGCAGGGGTTGGCACTGAGGACGATCCCTTTGTTCACGCCTACGATCCCGAACTCGGCGTTGGCGGGAAATGGGCTGCCGCACTGCGGGTAGGAGATATCGAACCAGCACGGTGTCGCCCCGGTGTTGCAGCTGAGAGCATGCTGCCAGTTCATGTCGACTTCGGCCACGGCCACGTGGACCCCGATGGTGCCCGCCAGAAGGACGCCGACGCCCAGGACGGTAGCCCACAAGCTCGGGAACGCGCCCAGCCCGAGCACGTCGCGTCGCGCTTTGCCGGCCAGAAGGTAGGCGTCGAGGACGGCCCACAGGTGATAGACGAACAGCATCAGATCGAGGATCAGCAGGCTCGTCAGCCACCCCTGGTTTCGAGCCAGACCGAACAGCGAGCTGCGGTCGAAAATCAGGATCAGTGCGAAGACGCCCAGGACCGCCACCATCGGGAGCGCCACGATCGCAGCGCGGCCGCGATTCCCTACCGAAACCTGCCCAAGGCCCGGGAATAGGTATGACAGCAGCCCGGCCGCAAATGGAGTCTTGAGCAACGCCCGGACACGAGAGGCGAATGGCAAACCCACAGACTCATATCCTCCGGGCCAAGATGGTACGGCAATTCCAAGCGTGTCAGCCGCCGGCAGCCACGGCTTGAGGCACCGGCGGCGAAGTTGCGTCGGGACGCCCGAGAGTCGATCGAGTATGTGAGCGCATTTCTCGACCACTCCAGCCCGGCGGAGACGACGGTCTCCTCGAGATGGCTCGAAGGCCAGGAGGATCGAGTCTGGCGGAGTTCGTGTCGGCCCGCCTCACCCCTGCCGCCTACGCCCCGGCTCGCACCGCCGAGGCAACGTCCCGGGTCCTTTGGAAATCCAGAACATACGACTCGACGATCCCATGCTCCATCTCCGCGCCCGAGCCTAAAAGTACGGGACATCGATGCCCGTCTGGCTGCCCGTGATCGACGGAGTGGCCGTGTCGGTGGCGGTCACAGACTGGGTGCCCTCGGTCGAGAGGGTCACGATGAAGACGTGGGTGCCGTTGTCGGCGGCCTTGAAAGTGTAGTCGGGGGGCAGGTCGGCCCCGGCATCTGAGCTAGTGAAGTGCACCTTGCCTCGATAGCCCCAGTCGCGGTTGCCGTATGCGTCGACCGCGGTCACCCGGATGCCGCCGGGCAGAAAGACCAAGATGCCGCCGTTGAGCAGCTCGAAAGGCCGCGGCGAGCTGAGCCCTGAGACAACGAGCCTGGAGAGGGCCGCGGCAGTCACGACGATCCCGGTCTGCGCACCCGTGATCGATGCGGTTGCAGTGTCGGTCGCGCTGATGGACTGAGTGCCACGCGTCTTGAGGTCAACAGTCCCGTAAAAGACGTGCGTGCCCTCGTCGGCGGCAGTGAACGTGTAGTCGGCAGGCAGGCTAGCCTGCGGGTCTGAACTCGTGAAGTGCACCGTGCCCAGGTAGCTCCGGTTGCGGTTGCCGGATAGGTCGACCGCGGTTACGCGGATGCTGCCACTCGTCCCGGCAATCCGGGGCGTCGCCATGCCCGAGAGCTGGAGCGGTGTCGCGTTCACGACGATCCCGGTCTGGGCGCCCGTGATCGATGCGGTCGCTGTGTCGGTCGCGCTGACCGACTGTGTGCCGGGCGTCTTCAGGATCACCCTCGCGGCGAAGACGTGGGTGCCGTTGTCGGCGGCCTTGAACGTGTAATTCGCGGGAAGGTCGGCATCGGCGTCTGAGCTGGTGAAGTGGACAGTGCCTCGATAGCCGTAGACGCGCTTGCCCGCTGCGTCGACCGCGGTGACTCGGACGCTGCCGGTCCAACCCTCGATCCGCGGCGTCGTCATCCCCGAGACGACGAGGGTGTTCACTACGTGAGGAGTGACGACGATGCCGCTCTGGATCCCGGCCATGCTGGTCGCCACCGTGTCGCGCGCTGTGACTGACTGTGTGCCGGCGGTCCTGAGGATCACATTCCCGGCGAAGACGTGGGTGCCGTTGTCGGCCGCGACGAACGTGTAGTTCGCAGGCAGGCTGGCCGCGGCATCTGAGCTGGTGAAGTGGACAGTGCCTCGATAGCCGTAGACGCGCTTGCCCGCTGCGTCCAGGGCGGTGACCCGGATGGAGCCCGGCGAGTCCGCGACCCGTGGCGTCGTCATGCCCGAGACGACGAGCCTCGGGGCCGAAGGCACCAGGGCGAGACTGGACTGCCCGTGCGCGGCAATCGCCATGACGCCCGACAGGCCGGCTGGGACGTCAGTGTCGCCGTTGCCGTCGAAGCCCCAGGCGACGACCGTGCCGTTCGACTTGAGGGCCAGGCTGAACCCATCCCCGGTTGCAATCGCTGTGATACCCGAGAGACCGGCTGGTGCATCTTCGGGCCAGGCGACGACCGTGCCGTTCGACCTCAGGGCGAGGCCTCGCCAGCCTGCAGCGATCGCGCTGACGCCCGAGAGGCCGGATGGGACGTCGGTCTCACCGTACGTGTCGTCGCCCCACGCGACGACCGTGCCGTTCGACTTGAGGGCCAGGCTGAACTCATCCCCGCCGGCAATCGCGACGACGCCCGAGAGGCCGGATGGGACGGTGGTCTGGCCCCAGGTGTTCTGGCCCCAGGCGACGACGGTGCCGTTCGACTTGAGGGCGAGGCTTTGGCCGCCACCGGCCGCGATCGCGGTGACTCCAGAGAGACCGGCTGGGACGTCGGTCTCGCCGTATGTGTCTTCGCCCCAGGCGACGACCGTGCCGTTCGACTTGAGGGCCAGACTGAACCTATCCCCTGCCGCGATCGCGGTGACTCCAGAGAGACCGGCTGGGACGTCGGTCTCGCCATGTGCGTCCCAGCCCCAGGCGACGACCGTGCCATCCGATTTCAAGGCGAGGCTGTGGATACCGCTGGCGGCGATCGTAGTAACGCCCGACAACCCGGCCGGCACGTCGGCCTGGCCCTCGCTGTTGTCGCCCCAGGCGACGACGACGCCGGACGCCGCGGCCGCAGCCGCAGGCGCGGCCAGCGGCCCGGCCCAGACCGTGAAGAGCCCCGAGAGCAGGAGCACCGCCGGAGCGAGTCCCAGGAGCCGGAGTAACGGCCGTCGCGGAGCGGGCGAGCCGTCGTGGGAATGAACCGCGGCTGATATGAGTGACTTCACCGGACTTCGCTCCTCTCGGTGTTCGCAGACCTGCGCCGTGCGCTCCCCGGTCAGCCGGTGCTCGCGTGTCGAGCCGACGAAACGGATGGTCGAGCGGGACTGCCCCCGCCGCCCGATTCCCCGCGTGATCAGGCGCGGATCTGTGACGGCGCATTCCGTCAGCGGCCTGTCGTACGCCCGACGAGCCCTCACCCATCGAGGACGTGCCCGTCCAGCCTACTCCGTCGGTCGACATTCGAGTAGCCGGATCTTGGCACTATGGCTGCGTCGTGCACAGGCATCGTCTGCGCCGCGGTCCCGACCGCTACGAGCCCATTCGTCTAGCTGACGACGATGCCCGTCTGGCTGCCCTTGATGGATGTGGTCACCGTATCGGTCGCGGTCACGGACTGCGTCCCGGCCGTCTCGAGGGTGACGGCCCCGGAGAACACGTGAGTACCCGCGTCAGCTGTGGTGAACTTGTAGTTGGCAGGCAGCTTCGCCTTCGGGTCTGAACTCGTGAAGTGGATCGTGCCCAAATAGCCACGGATGCGGTTGCCATAGGCGTCTGTCGCCGTCACCCGGATGCTGCCCGCCGTACCCGCGGTCCGGGGCGTCGTGAGTCCTGAGACGACGAGCTTGGAGACGGCCGCGGCATTCACGACGATGCCCGTCTGGCTGCCCTTGATGGATGCAGTCGTCGTGTCGGTCGCGGTCACGGACTGGGTCCCGGCCGTCTTGAGGGTGACGCTGAAGACGCGAGTGCCGGCGTCAGCCGTGGTGAACTTATAGTTGGCAGGCAGGAGTGCCTTGGCGTCTGAGCTGCTGAACTTGACCGTGCCGGTGTAGCCATGGATGCGGTTGCCGTAGGCGTCGGTCGCCGTCACCCGGATGCCGCCCGCCGTACCCGCGGTCCGGGGCGTCGTGAGCCCTGAGACGACGAGGTTGGAGACGGCCGCGGCATTCACTACAATGCCCGTCTGGCTTCCCTTGATGGATGCGGTCGTCGTGTCGGTCGCGGTCACGGACTGTGTCCCGGCTGTCTTGAGGACGAGCCCCGGGCTGAGGGAAGAGCTGAAAGTGTGGACGCCCGCGTCGACGCCGGTGAACGTGTAGTTGGCGGGGACGCTTGCCTTCGAGTCGGAACTCGTGAAGTGGATCGTGCCTGTGTAGTTCGTATCCACGCTGCCGTAGGCGTCGAGCGCGGTGACCGTGACACTGTGAGCGCTGCCCGCGGTATAGGGGTTGGAAATGCCCGACACCCGAAGCTGCGTGGCGCTGCCGTGCAATACGGTCGTGGAGATGGTGTCGGAGAAGCTGTTGGGCTCTTCATAGCCGGACACCGTCACCGTCTGCGGCCCCGGGGTCTCCAGAGTGATCGTGAATGGGTGGGTTCCGTAGTCCGTTGGGTGGAACCAGAACTCGTCAGGCAGAATCGCATGCGGGTCGCTGCTCGTGATACTGACGTGCCCGTCGGAACCCCAGTTGCCGTAGGCGTCCCCCACCTTGACCGTGAACGGGACCGGGCCCGCGAACGTCTCGGTGGGAAAGTCGACAATGGCCACCGCGGCGGAGTCGCCGCCGGACACGTTGACCGAGCCTGAACCCGTGATGGAGGGGTTGTGGATATCGGTGGCAGTGAGCGATTGGACGCCGGCATGGTGGAACATCAGGTCGAATCCGCCGCACACCCAGTACCCTCCGGTCAGAGTGACCTGGCCGGGCACGTCAGCCGCGTCTTCGGGCAGGATGGCGCTCGAGTCCCAGCTGGTGAACTGGACTGTGCCGGTATAGGTCGGGTCCAGCGTTCCGTCCGCCTTCATGGCCGTGACCGAGCAGCTTGTGTAGACGCCTGCCGCCTGGTCCTGTGCATAGATGTCGAAATGCGGCGCGGCCGTGACGTGCGTCACAGTGTTGCCGGTGATTGTGGGGTGTTAGTAGTCCGTCACTTTGGTCGTCTGGGTTCCACCAGTTGCGAAGTCGGCCATGAACTGCCTGGTCCCGTTGTCTCCTGAGTTGAATGTGTAATCGGCGGGTTGCGCTTCACCGTCGAACGTCGCGGCAGTGTCCGTCGAGATGAAGTCGATCGAGCCCGTGTAGTTGGTGTCGACGTTGTTCCACGGGTCCATCGCCGAGACCGTGATCGTCGCCCCTGCCCCGGTTACCGCGTTCGTCGGGCCCGAGACCGCGAGATGCGTTGCCGGCGCCGGAGCTACGTTGAGCGTGATGGTGGCGGCGGTCACAGATGGGTTCGTGACATCGGTTACGGTGAGCGTTTGAGAGCCCGACTTGATCGGGACGAACTGAATCCAGTACAAGCCGAGGTCGCCGCCCAGGGCGCCGAGAGGGCCGCATGCGAGCCCGTGGCTGAAGTCGTAGTCGGCCGGCTTGACGGTCGAAGGATCGGTGTACGCGAAGTGGACGGTATCGTCGAAGCACTCGTCGTTGGAGCCGTCGGGGGAGTCGGCGATGAGCTCCATCGCCTCGTAGGCGGCGCCGGCAACGGGTCCGGGCATGCCCCCTTCGACTGCGATTGAGAGATAGGTCGCCGGTTCGTTGTTCTCGGCGCGAGCCGGCGCCGGCGCCAGGATGAAGGCCGACGCCGCGAGAAGAAGAGCCGCCGGAGCGACGCCCAGGAGCCGGACCAGCGACCGGCGTGAAGTCGACAAGGTCGGATCAGGGTGAATGGCGGCGCCCACGAGTGACTTCACCGAACCGCGCTCCTCTCGGTACTGGACAGATCCGAGATTCCGCTACCCGGATCTGCAAAGGATTGCATCGACCCGAACGTGGCGACGCGCGATCGACGTCGCAAACCCCATCAGCTGATCGCACGGAACGGTCCGCTCCGCTCCGCTCCTGCTCGTCGGGATGACCTCCTACCCGACCGCGGATGAACGCATCGATCCTACTCCGGCGGGTGCAACATGGGTAGCCGAAGTTGATCGTGGCCGCCGGCAATATGCGAAGCTGGTGCCGACAAGAGCGGGTCGGCATGATGACCTGATTGTGGCGCGTTTGGCGCTTGGACCGATGCCTCCTTCGAACGGGCGACTCACACGCAACCCCGCGAGATGCGTCACCCGAGGACGCCCACGATGACCGCTCAACCCTTGCCCGCCCTAACGAGCGGAGATCCGTCGGCCTCGGAACAGGCTCCTTACGCCTTCCTGGTCGAGAAGGGCAACCGCTCAGGCTCGAAGAGAACCGTGGAGTCCTACAGCCGGATGTTGTAGCCGTTCTTCGCGGAGCGCAGCCTGACTCCCGATCGCGTGAAGCCGGCCGACGCGCTCAGCACTGAGGAATTGGCGCGCCCGACAGGATTCGAACCTGCGACCTTCGGCTCCGGAGGCCGACGCTCTATCCGCTGAGCTACAGGCGCGCGACGCGACGGCGGTTAGAGCCGCGATCGGGCGGAATGATACCCCGGCGGGCCCTCGGGCACGAGCCTCATGTCGATGCCCAGGTACGAGCCTCAGGCACGCACCCGATGCCAGCGCGGGGAGGCGGGGCCGCGGACCGGCCTCGCGTTCCCCCGGTTGCCGCCCAGCTTCCGTTCAGCGGCGCGGCTTGACGCGGGTGGTGTAGGCGATTCGAGCTCCCGCCGCGATGAGTACAAAGCCGGCGACGGCGATGCCCAGCACCCATAGCACGAGCGAGCCGGGCCCCTGCGGAGCGGGCGTCGAACCTTCCGCCACAGTGGGCGGCGGAGTCGCGCCGTTTGCCGAGACGGCGGCGCTGGCGGTTCCATTGGCCGGATCCGGGTCGCGCTGGTCGGAGGCCACGACTGTGGCCGTGTTGATGATCGATCCGGTCTTGGCCACGATGACGGTGATCTTCAGCGTAGCCGTGTGGCCGTTCGCCAGGCTGCCTACCGTCCATGCTCCCGTCTTCGGGTCGTACTTGCCACCGGAGCTGCTCACGTAGGTGACCCCGGCGGGCAGCTGGTCGCGGACGATCACGCCCGTGGCTCCGTCCGGGCCGTTGTCGGTCACGGCAATCGTGTACGTCGTGTGGCTGCCCTTGACCACAGCCGCCGGGTTCGCGACCTTGGTCAGCGATAGGTCCGCCGCCCCGTGGGCATTGAGGGTGACGATGTCCTCATCATCCTCGCCGACCGCTTCGTTGTGCGGCGAGGAATCCGGATCGTAGAGATTCGAGGCCCAGACCTCGGCCATGTTGGCGATCGGTCCCTCGACGCCGACCGTGGCCGTGATTTGGAGCGCGGAGTGGGCGCCGACGTCAAGGCCGCCGACGTTCCAGATACCGCTGCTTGGATCGTAGAAGCCCGCGCCGTTGTCGGAGACGTAGATCAGGCCGTCCGGAAGACGGTCTTTGACCGCCACCACGGTCGCTGCGTTGGGTCCGCTGTTCGTCACCGTCACGGTGAAGACCACGTTCGATCCCTCGTCCGGCTTGTTCTTGTCGACCGTCTTGGTCAGGCTCAGGTCGGCTGCCTGCGGGACGACGATCTCGGCCGTGGCGGAGTCGTTGCCGTGATTCGGATCGCCCTGCAGCAGATAGCTCACACCGGCGGTGTTGTCGATGGTGCCCGAGTCGACGACGAGGGCAGTCAGCGTCAGCGTGGCGCCGCCGTGGACGGCCAGGTTGCCCACGGTCCAGTCGCCCGTACTCTGGTCGTATTTACCCTGGCTCGCGGTGGCCTTGACGAAGGTCAGCAGTCCGGGCGGCAGGGCGTCGTGGATGACGAGATGGCTGGCCGGGTCCGGCCCGAGGTCGTTCCTGGCGGTGATCGTATACACGACCGTTCGGCCGACGTTCGGCGTCGCGTTGTTGACCGTCTTGGTGACGGCGATGTCCGCAACGCGCGTGGTCAGGAACGCATCGCCGGAGTTGTTCGTGGTGTCGGGGTCGTACTGGTCGGAGGTGGCGACGGAGGCCGTGTTGGTGTAGTCGCCGCCCACGGAAACGAGGGCCGCGATCTTGAGGGTGACGGTTGCACCGTGGGCCAGACTGCCGACGGTCCAGATGCCGGTCGTATTGTCGTAGCCGGCCACGACCTCGCCGGCGGGCCAGCTCAGGCCAGCCGGCAGGGAGTCGTGGACGGTGACATTGGTGGCGTTGGCCGGCCCGTTGTTCTTGAGGGCAATGGTGTAGTTGACCGTGTTGCCGACATCCGGGTTCGTGTTGTCGACGCTCTTCGTGACCTGCAGGTCAGCCTGCTTGGGCGTGACGCTGACGCTGTCGGTATCGTTATCGGTGCTGGATTGAGTCTCATCCACGGCCTGGACAGACGCGGTGTTGGTGATGGAAGCGGTCTCGTAGGTGGTTGGGCCGGGGGCGGCGACGGTGGCCACGATGTTCAAGGTGGCCGAGTCTCCGGGCGAGATCGAGGTGATGGTCCAGGCGCCGGAGTCCGGGTCGTAGCTGCTGCCGCCGTCGTCTGAGACGTAGGTCAGGCCTGCCGGCAGCTTGTCGCTGACGACCACGTTGTTGGCCGTGTTCGTGCCGCTGTTGGCGACGACCACGGTGAAGGTCACATTGGCGCCGACATTGGGCGTTGAGTCACTCACGGTCTTGGTCAGCGCCAGAGTGACGCTCTGATCGACCGTGGCGCTGGCCGAGTTGTTGGCGCCGACCGGGTCGTACTGGTCGCCGGCGATCGTGCCGGTGTTGGTGATGGCGCCGGCCTTGTCGACATGGGCGACCAGCGCCAGGGTCGCCGAAGCGCCG
>Ga0182011_10003369_pt1 | contig 13119 bp, 11 predicted proteins | sample 711E1DmetaG_FD_120481 | JGI IMG/M metagenome (GOLD analysis project Ga0182011, IMG submission 120481) | Permafrost microbial communities from Stordalen Mire, Sweden - 711E1D metaG | ecosystem: Environmental > Terrestrial > Soil > Wetlands > Permafrost | place: Sweden: Stordalen | collected... | reverse complement strand
GACCCCGACGCCGTGGCCGTGCCGTCCGGAGCAGGCGAAACGATCCTGTTCGTCGAGGACGAGGTGGCCGTCCGTGGGATGGCGCGAAGGATCCTCGAAAAACGCAACTACCAGGTCGTGGAAGCAGCCGACGGGCGCGAAGCACTCGCTTGTTACGCCGAGCACGACCAGACGATCGCAGTGGTGATTACCGATCTGCTGATGCCGGTCCTCGACGGACCGTCATTCATTCGCGAACTGCGCCGCATCAATCCGTCCGTGCCAGTCATTGTTACCAGCGGCAATATGGAAGGCGTTTCGTTCCCGCCGGAAGAAAAGGCCCGGGTGCAGGCGTTCTTGACCAAGCCGTACACGGCGGACGAATTGTTGATACTCCTGAACCACACTTTGCATCTAGTTTCTGCATGAAATTCGCCAACCTGCCCAGCGCACCTTTTGCGAGGTGTCTGCAGTCCAAATGAAACTCAAAGTCTGGTTGCTGGCCCCGCTCATGTTCGGCTGCGCCGTGCTCGCGGCGGCGGTCGGTCCATCGCGCGTCGAATCTGCGGCCGGCGTCACCATGGAACTGGATGCGGCGACTGGTCACTACACCTTCTGGGTGACCAAGCCTCGATGGAATTTTGTCGGCGACCTGGGAGGACCGGCCGAGGGAGTGGCGGTCAGCCGCGGATCGGACCGGCTGGGAACGTTCCAGGAGGTGGAGTTCCAGTGGATGCCGGCGCGGCTGCTCTCCGGGAGCATCCGCCTCTATGATGCGCGACCGGCGGTGCTGTTTACGGTCGTCCGCCAAAGGGCCGGGGAGCGGCTCCCGGCCCTGTTGCCACGGTTCACTTCGTTCCCACGCGGTTTGCACCGCTTCAGTTACCGGGATCAGGTGTTTTCGCCGCCGAGCTTCACCCTCGAAACGAACGGCACACCCTGGCTGTTGTTCGACGACCACGCGGACGCCGTCGTGATCTCCCCCGCGGCAAATTTCATGAGCGCCCGCATGATCGGGGACGGCGAACATGAAATCGCCTGCGGCTTGAACGATGGCGTGACGGCGCTGCCCGCGGGGTTCACGCATCGCACGCTGATGGTTTTCGGGAACGGCATCAATGCAACCTGGGAAGCCTGGGGCCGGGCCCTGACGGAACTGGCGGGGCGCGCCCGGCCGGCCAATGATGCTGACCTCGGCCTGCGCTGCCTCGGTTACTGGACCGACAACGGAGCCTGCTACTATTACAACTATGATCGTGCGCTTGGATACGCCGGCACGCTGGAAGCGGTTGTGACGCACTTTCGGAAGCAGAGCATTCCCTTGCGCTACCTGCAACTCGACAGCTGGTGGTATTACAAGACGCTGATGGATCCTGATGGCCATAAAGGCGAGGGGAAGAATCGCTTGCTGCCGGAAGGCGAGTGGAACCGCTATGGTGGCGTCCTCAACTATGTGGCGCATCCGGCGGTGCTGCCCGAAGGGATGGCGGCCTTTGAAAAGAAAGTGGGACTTCCACTCATCACGCACAACCGTTGGCTGGATCCGGCGAGCCCATATTTCCAAGGTTACCAAATATCGGGCGTCGCCGCGGTCGATCCACGTTGGTGGAATGAGACGATTGACTACCTCGCCGGTGCCGGAGTGGTTTGCTACGAACAGGACTGGCTCAACATTATTTACGAGCACTCTCCGGCCTTCGCGACGGTGCCGGGAATGGGCGAAGCCTTTACCGACAATATGGCCCGCGCCGCCCGGGAGCGCGGCCTGAGCCTGCAATACTGCATGCCTACGCCGCGCTATTTCCTCCAAGGGTCACGCTACGACAATCTGACAACGGCGCGGGTGAGCGATGATCGTTTTATGCGGGACCGGTGGGATGCCTTCCTCTACACCTCTCGACTCGCCGCCGCCATCGGGATTTGGCCTTGGGCCGATGTCTTCATGAGCACCGAACGGGACAATCTGCTCATCGCCACGCTTTCCGGGGGCATGGTTGGCACGGGCGACCCCATCGGCAAAGAGAGCAAGGAGAACCTGTTGGGCGCCGCCCGAGCCGACGGCGTGCTCGTCAAGCCCGATGCCGCGTTGCTTCCGATCGACACCATGTACTTGAGCGACGCGACCGCCAGGGTGAAGACCCCCATGATTGCGGCGACGTACACCGACCATGGGCCGTTGCGCACGGCCTACGTTTTTGCCTATAGCCGGGACCGATCGTGCAGGGGGGGGACGTTCACGCCGGCGGCACTGGGCCTGGCTGGCGACGTGGTCGTGCTGAATGTCCGCGAGAGAACGGTCAGCCACCAGACCGCGTCGGCACCCGTCACATTCGAACTCGCTCCCGACGTCACCGTTTATTACGAGATCGCTCCCCTCGGGCGGTCGGGAATCGCCTTTTTCGGCGACGCGAACAAATATGTCTCCAACGGTGTCAAGCGGATCGCGGCGCTTGATGACAAGCCGGAAGGGATGGTCGCCACCGTGTCCTTCGCCGCCGGCGAGAAGTCCGTGCGTCTTTTCGGGTACGCCTCACGCGCTCCGCGGGTTTGTGCGATCCGTGGAGTGTCCAGCGCGGCCAACTACGACGCCACGACTGGAAGGTTCGAGGCCGACGTGTCGCCCGCGCTCGAAATCACCAAGGAAATGCCTGGCGGCGACCCGATCCAGCAGGCAGTAGTGCAATTCACCGAGTAGGCGATTAGGATCACACCCGGCGAACGAGGGAGATGTCGCGGGTGGCGTCCGCAAGGTTGGCCAAGCCCCGGGGGAAAGGGGCGCCGTCCACGTGCGCAGCGAAGGCATCATAAGGCGTCGGCGTAATCGGCGGACACGGGATAACCTCCTGTTTGCCCTCGCGCGAGGCGATCATGACCGGGCGGCCATCGCGCCATTCCTTGGTGATGCGCCAGCCTTTGTCGGTGATCAGGTAGAAGAGGTCGATGTGCTCACGGTCGTTGCCCTCGCGGCTGTGCGTCGCGAGGTCGGCGGCCCAGGTGATGAAGAGATTGGCCACGCCTCCGCCGGCGAAGTTCACAAACATCGCCTCGGTATCGGCACATTTCAGATCAGGGTGCGCGAGGCGATCGGAGAAGAAAGTGGTTTTTTCGACCGGCCGATCCATGAGGTAGCAGGCCGCATTGAGGTTATGGATCATGGCGTCCATGAACGGGCCGCCATTCTTCTCCGGGTCGGTGGCCCAGTTGTTCCATTGCGGATAGGCGTGGATCCAGTCCTGCTTGTAGAGGGCAAGGCGGCCAAGGCGGCCGGAGGAGAAAAGGTCCCTGGCGGCTTCCATGAAGGGGTCGTCCGTGCGGCTGTAGATAACGCCTGCCTTGATGCCGGTGCGGGCGGCGGCAGCGCTCATCTCCTGGCAGTCGGCGGTGGTGGAGCCGAAGGGCTTGGTGGCGATGATGTGCTTGCCGGCGGCGGCGGCCTTCAGGAAGAGCCCCTTGCGGACCCAGGGCGGGACGAAGAGGGCGACGAGGTCGATGGACTTGTCAGCGAAGATGGCATCGGGATCGGCGACCACGCGGCAACCGAACTGATTGGCGTATTTTTGCGCGCGGGTCTGATCGGGGTCGGAGAGGGCGGCGACCCTGACGGTCTTGGAATTCTTGAGGGAGTCGGCCTGCCAGCGAAGGAAGTCGCCGCAGCCGAATAGGGCGATGGAATGGGTTTTCATCAGGGACGATTGACTCGCGAACGAGAGGAAGAGCGGGATGGCCCTATTTCTTGGGGAGCGTGGCGAGCGCGGCCCGCCAGGCGGCGATGTAGCCGTCCATGGTCTGGTTAATGCCGGGGATGATTCTCTGGCGGGAGGGGTCAGCCTCGAACCAGGCGAGGGTGCGACGGGCGCCGACGTGGAAGGGAATGACGGCCTGGAAACCCGGGACGAACCGCTTGATCTTGGAGTTGTCGAAGATCGACGAGTGGGCCTTGTCACCGAGAAGGTTGCCGCGTTCCCAGTCATTGATTGCCGCCAGGAAATGGGAAGGGATGTGGACAAGTCTCGGCGCGACACCGGCGGCTTCGGCGAGAGTGGTGTAGAGCTGGGTCCAGGTAAGGACCTCGTCGGAGGTAATGTGGAAGGCGTGGCCAATCGCGGCCGTGTTGCCAAAAAGACCGTTGAAACCGCGGGCGAAGTCCTCGGAGTGGGTGACGGTCCAGAGGGACGTGCCGTCGCCGTGGACGACCATCTCGCCACCGCGGCGGATGCGGTCGATGAGCGTGAAGTCGTCCCAGCCGCCGATGGCGACGGGCCAGACGGTGTCGTAGGTGAGGGAAGGACGGACGATGATCGCGGGGAAGTCGCGGTCGCGGTAGCTGCGGGTGCAAACCTCCTCGCATGCGATCTTGTCGCGGGAGTATTGCCAGAAGGGGTTCTTTAGCGGGTGCGCCTCGGTGACGAAAGGGTGGCGCAGCGGCTTCTCGTAGGCCGAGGCGGAGCTGATAAAGAAATATTGGGCGCAGCGGCCGGAAAAGAGGCGCAGGTCACGCTCCACATCAGCGGGCTGGTAGGCGACGAAGTCGGCGACGACATCGAAGGTGCGGGCGCCGAGGGCGGCCTGGACGGAGGAATCTTCTTGAATGTTGGCGGTCAGCGTAGTTGCGCCATGGATGCCATGGGCGCCAAGGTCGCGGTTGCCGCGATTGAGCATGAAGACCTCGTGTCCCTGGGTGAGGGCGAGTCGCACGCATGCGGCGCTGATGTTGCCGGTTCCGCCGACGAAGAGGAGTTTCATGGTGTCCGATGCTACTCGCATAATCGAAACCTTTCCACGTCTAGATTGACATATTTATCGCATAATTTGACTATCGGGCCGGCCTTTCATCTATGTCCCAACTCAACCGGCTGCGTTTTTCCGAGCGCACGATGCAAGGTCCCCATTACCACCTCACGACAGTGGAGTGGGCGCGCAATCGCCTGCCGGGCTACCACACGCATGACTATCCAGAGATATTTTGGATCACTCGGGGCGAATGCGAACACGGCCTCAACAGCGCCCGGGAGTGTCTTCAGACGGGAACGCTTTACTTGCTGCGCGCCCGCGATGCCCACCAACTGTTGCCTTGGCGCAGACGTGGTGTCTTCGCCTTTACTAATCTCTCGCTGGCGCCGTCGGCCTACGCCCGCCTGTGCCGGTCCTACCTGAGGAAGCTCGCCTGTTGTATCCGAAGGATGGGTGCCCGGTGCACTGGGTGCTGACCCGCGCCGAATTGGAGGAATTGAACGAGGAGGCGCGGGAGCTAGCGGCGAGCGCGCACAGCCTCCTGCACCTCGACCGGATGGTGCTCGGAATCTGGAACCGTGCGCTCCGGCGCGCCGCCTACGCGCCCACCACGGCGGATTTGCCCGAGTGGCTGCACAGCGCCCTGCTTCAAGTGCAGGAGCCGGAGATCTTTTCGCGGGGAGTGTCCGGCTTCGTGGCGGTGTCCGGGCGCTGCCACGAGCACGTTAGCCGTGTCTGCCGGCGTCACCTGGGCAAGACTCCCTCGCAAATCGTCAACGAGGCGCGCCTGCGCCGGGTGACCCATGCGTTGCGCATGACCTCGATGTCGGTCACGGAGATCGCCCTCGACTGCGGTTACGAGAATCCTGCCCAGCTCTACCGCCTCTTTCGCGCCGCCTATCAGACCACGCCCGGCCGCTACCGCCGCGAATAGGACGACACTCGCAACCAAAGGTGGAGGGCGAGCCTCCCCGACTTAGCCGAGCCCTTGTTGCGGCCCGGCCTGGATGCAAGGCCTCACCGCAGTGTGCAGAGCGCAGGCGGTCCGGCATCGGCAACCCAGGAAACTGACTGGGTTTCTTGTCTTCCGGGCGAAACCTTCAGCCTGCTCCCCACGGCGGGAGCTTGATGGGGGCGATGAAGGAGGGCGCGCCGACGGCCTTCATGTGGCGTCGGTAGAGCCTGCCCCCGCTCGTGGCGAAAAGCGTGTCGAACTTTGTGCCGCCGAAGCAGACGCTTGTTGCTTCGCCCGCCGGCAGCGGCAGGAGGCCGCGGGAGCGGCCGTTGCGATCGAAGACTTGCACGCCCAGGCGCGTGGCCACGTAGGGGTGTCCATCTCGGTCCACGCACATGCCGCCGGCGCCGCTGTCATCGGCCCAATCGGGCACGTGCGCCCAATAGTACGGCTGCCTCAAGTCGACAGTGCCGTCCGGCTTCACGCGATAGCTATAGCCCTGGTGGGTGCGGCTCTCCATGACAGCCAGCCACAATCCATCCGGCGACAGCGCAATCCCAGTCGGATGCTTCAACCCTTCATCGAGCAGTGTTTTCGTCCCGTCGGCTTTGATGAGCCATGCTTTCCCGGCGCCCGCCTCGGTTGCGTAAATATTGCCGCAGTTCGTCACCGTCACACAGGTCGCATCGATCCCTTCGACCGTCACCGCGCGCCCATCCACTGCAAACGCGAAAGCTTTCCCGGCCGCGATCGCCGGCTCGTCGCTGATTTGGCCATCCGTGCCAAGCTTGCGCGTGCGTTGAGTCGCTAGGTCGTGGAAAAAGATTTCACCCTGGTGGATCAGGTTGTCGAACACGTCCGGTACCCCGAAATCGAGACCGTCAAGCCCCACATAAACGCACGCCGGTTTGTCCCCGGTGTATTGCGCCGGCACATAGACGGTGATGCTGCGGCTGGTGCCGGGAAACACGTTGGAGTCTCCAAACTCGAAGGAAAACATCTTCCCTTTCGGGACGCCTGGTTGCGGCTTCGAGTCGGGACCGGCTTCGTAATGGTCGTTTGACGGAGGCTGGTTGTTGGCGGCCATGGCGCCGACGCAGGCGAAGGTGGCGGCGACGAGAAGGGCGATGGATTTCATCGGGATCGTGTCTCTGGGTAGTGACTGGGGAGAATGGCTAGACTTACATTCCTGGACCAGGAGCAGATTTGGTTTGGAAACAATAAGAGTGTGCTGCGGGTTGCAATCTGTCCATCCATGGCGAAGGGAGGACGGGGCGCGAATTGAGTTGGGGCTGGCCGGGAATTTTCTGGCTCGCCGGAATCTGACCGCCTGGTCAATGATGGCGCATGCCCGCCATTGGATCGGTTCGCAAACCTGGATTCTGGGTGCTGTTGGCCGCGGCCGCGCTCGGGTGCGCACTGCTTTCGTACCGGTTGTTTCCGCTCGCCTTTCCGATTGTGTCGCTCGACATCCGCCTTGACCGCACGGGCGCGTTGCGGGCAGCGCGGCAAGTGGCGGCCACCCAGCACTGGGGCCCGTCGGGTACCGTCCGCGACGTCGCCTCCTTCGGGGTCGACAGCGATGTGCAGTCGTTCGTCGAGTTGGAGGGCGGCGGCCGCGACGCCTTTACCGGCATGATGCGCGACGGCCTTTTCTCGCCGTACACGTGGAGGGTTCGGCGATTCCAGGAGGGTGAGGTCAATCAGACGACCGTGTGGTTGAAGCCCGGTGGCGAGCCCTGCGGGTTCGTCGAGAAACTGCGCGAGGACGCGCCGGGACCCAGCATTGCCAGCGACGCGGCGCGGGGGATCGCCGAACGCGCCGCGACTGCCGCGCCGTGGAAAATCCAACTTGGACAATTCGTGCTGGTCGAAACGGCACAGGAGATGAGGCCGGGCGGGCGCACGGATCACACCTTCGTCTATGAACGTTCGGATCGAAAAGTCGGTGAAGGGCGCTACCGCCTCCGCCTGGTGGTGAGCGGCGACCGGCTGACCGAGCTGACCGCGTTCGTCAAGATTCCGCAGGCGTTCACGCGCCGGTTCGAGCAGATGCGATCGACCAACAACGCCATCGCCACGGGCTCGGCGTTTGTCATGTTTTTGCTCTATCTCGGCGCGGGCTGCGGGATGGGCCTGTTCTTCCTGTTGCGCGGCCGACTGGGCTTGTGGCGCCAGCCGCTGATCGCGGCCGCGGTGATTGCGGGCCTGCAGCTGCTCGACGGGCTCAACGCCTGGCCGCTGGGCTGGATGCGCTATGACACCGCGTTGTCCAGCCAGGGATTCATCGCCCGGCAACTGGCTACGTTGCTGGCGAGCGCTCTCGGGCTTGGAGCCCTGCTTTTTGTTTCGTTCGCCGCGGCTGAGGGGCTCTCGCGGCGGGCTTTTCCCCATCACCCGCAACTGTGGCGGTTGTGGACGCCGGAGGCGGGCAGTTCGACCGCAGTGCTAGGTCGCACGCTGGGCGGCTACCTCGTCGCGGCGTTCAGTCTGCTCTACGTGCTCCTGTTCTATTATGTTGTGACGAGGCATTTCGGTTGGTGGACGCCGGCTGAGTCCATCGTGAACCCGGACTCCCTCGCGCACGTCCTGCCTTGGCTGACACCGTTTGCCAACTCGATGCAGGCGGGGTGTTGGGAGGAGGCGCTGTTCCGCGCGGTGCCGCTGGCCGGTGCCGCCCTGCTGGGCAGCCGCTGGGGCGGGCGCCGCTGGTGGATCGCCGGAGCCTTCATTCTCCAGGCGATCGTTTTCGGCAGTGCGCACGCCAACTACCCGAACGAGCCGGCTTATGCCCGGCTGGTTGAACTAATTGTGCCCTCGTTCATCTTTGGCGGGATCTATCTGCGGTATGGCCTGCTTCCCTCAATGCTGCTGCATTTCATCTACGACCTCGTGCTGATGTCACTGCCGCTGTTTGCGGCGGTGTCCCCGGGAGTGTGGGTCGACCAGACCATGGTCGTGCTGCTGGGGCTGATCCCGGTCTGGGTTGTGCTGTGGAGGCGCTGGCAGACCGGACGATGGGGCCTGCTTCCGGCGGGCTTTTGGAACGGAGACTGGCAGATCCCGCCGCGGCCAGAAGCTCCGGCCGCGCAGGCGACCGTTGCCGCACCGGCAAAGACGGCGCCATGGCTGCCGCGGGTCGTGGGCGGCGCGGCGGTTGCGGGCGTGATCGCATGGATCCTGGCGACGACCTTCCCGGTGGTGGTCCCGCCATTGAATTTGAAACGCGCGGATGCGTTGCGCCTGGCGGGCGAGGCGGTGACGCAGCACGGGGCGAACATTCCGCCCCGCTGGCGGACCTTCGCCACCATCGGTAGCGGAACGGACATGGCCGGTCGCTTCGTCTGGCGGACGTCGGGCCGGGCTGCCTATCAATCGCTGCTCGGGGAGGAGCTGATGCCACCTTGCTGGTACGTGCGTTTCGCCTCCTTCGAGGGTGATGTGGCGGAGCGGGCCGAGGAGTGGCAGGTCTGGGTGGGCGGCGACGGCCGCGTGTTGCGCGTGCGCCACCAATTACCCGAGGCGAGACCTGGCGCCACCTTGAGCGAGACCGACGCCCGCACCCGCGCCCTGGCGATGCTGCGCGAGCGCTTCCAGATCGATCCGGCCGGTCTGAAAGAGATTTCTGCCAAGCCGACCAAGCGCCCTGCCCGAATGGACTGGATCTTTGTCTTCAAGGATCCGGCTGGGGTGCAGCTGACGCAGGGCGAGCGCCGCCTGTCGATCGACCTGGCTGGAGATCAGCTGGCGGACGCACAGCGATTTGTGTTTGTGCCGGAAGCATGGGAACGCGCGCAGCGGCGCTGGGAGTCGGTGCTCCAGATCGGAAGTATCGTCCGGGGAGTGTTAATCGCCATTGCGGTTCTTTTCGGTGCCGGAGCGGCGATCGTCTTCTGGAGCCGCGGCCGGTTTGCGGTCGCAATGGCGTTGGGCCCGGCATTGGTCCTGGTGGTGGCGACCTTGGCGTCGGCGGTGAACCGCTGGCCGACGATCATTGCCGGTTTCTCAACGGCGCAGCCCTATGCGCTGCAACGGACCATTCTCGCCATTTTTCTCGCAATCGGAGCGCTTGTCGTGGCCGCCATCATGGGACTGCTGACGGGCTTGACCGCGCCCTGGCTTCGGTGCGGCGGCGGGGACCGCCGTCAGGCGCTTGTCTTGGGCTGCGGATTAGGGTCGGCGATCGCCGGCGCCGAGGCGCTAATCGCCCGCCTAAACATTGGCGCGAATCCGCCCTGGCCGTCTTTGCACGGCGCGGTGGAGGGCTGGCCGCTGATCAATCCGGTGCTGCAGGCGATTTCGCAGTTGATCGTAGGTACCGCGACTCTCGCATTAATGTGCGGGGGATTGGACCAGCTGACTTCCGGTTGGACGCGGCGCCGTGCGCTCTGGGGCGGCCTGGCGTTTTTCGTCTGGGTGTTTTCCAACCAAGCGGGCGATGCCCCGACCTTGGTCCCTTGGGTGGCGTCCGCGCTGTTGTCGGGTGCCGGGCTGTTCCTGGCGTATGTCCTGGTCTTGCGGTTTGACCTGTCCGTATTGCCGTTGGTGGTGGGCGTGATGCAGATCCTCGAATTGGTGCGCGAAGCGGTGCAGCAGGCCTATCCTGGTGCGCTGGCCGGCGCCTTCCTCGGCATGCCGGTTGTGGCGGCGCTCTCCTGGGTTTGGTTTGTGGCGCTTCGCCGCTTGGGCGACCGTACGGCGTCAGTGCAATTCACGCCTGAACCAGCTGCGTCCAAGTGACGCCCGATTCACTGAGTTTTACGCAGCGGTATCCAAGGATCGTATACATAGGCGACCCGCAGAGAAGCTGTCCGGAAAATCCGTTGCCCTGAGGGGTGGAGGGCGCTGCGCCGTCAGCGCCGCTCGAAAATTCGGCGGCGACAGCGCGCCGCCCTCCAGGGCCTGGCAGTTTCGGGACAGCTCCGATGGATTCGAACCCCGCTTCCATCCCGACCGAAAAACCGGCACCCCCTCCGGGCGGCTGCAAGCGCTGGAATTCCGTCGAGGAACCAGGCTGCGTTCAGGACCGGAAATACTTTTCAAGCGATCTTCGCAGGTGCTTACGGGCGCGGTAGAGGCGTGTCTCCACTCCTTTCGCCGTGGTTCCTGCAATCAGGGCGATCTCGGCGTGCGATTTTTCCGCGTATTCGGCCAAGAGCACCGCTTCGCGCAGATCCGAAGGGAGGGCGGCAATGGCTGCTCTGACGGCGGTGACCTTTTCCCTATCCAGGCTAGAGTCGGACGGACTGGGTTCGGTGGCGAAATCCGTTTGCGACCTGCCTGCGGATTCGTCGTCCAGCGATGCGGTCGGGTGACGTTTGCTCCAGCGGGCGCGTGATCGCGCCAAGTTGAGGGCAATCTGGAACATCCAGGTCGAGAATCGGGCACCGGGTCGGAAACGGACTCGTTGCTGGTAAATGCGGACGAAGGTCTCTTGCGCGATATCGCAGGCGTCCTGCTCGTTTTGGGTGTAGCGGTACAGAAAACCGCGGAGCGGCGCTTGCCACCGATTCATCAGATCGTTGAGTGCCAGATCATCACCTCTGGCGAGCGCGCCCATGAGGTTTTCGTCGGAGTCGGACGTCATGCGCGTCGGGAGAATGTCCGGGCCAGTCCAGGGTGCTCCCGCGTCATTGCATCTCGGATGGCCCGCGGTGGTCACGCCGGGTAATGCGGGGGACCATCAGATCCAAATAGCGACGCCCTTCCGCGGGATCCATTTCCCTGGCGACGTTCTCCAGATGCAGCAGGGTTGCCCGATTGCACGCGCGAGTAATGCCCTGCCATTCCTCCTGCGCGGAAGCATAGGCGGGCGAGGCCTTGGCGCCGGATTGTTCGAGTTCGGCCATGCGTTTTTGCATGGCCATGATGCGGGTGCAGTGATCCGCGCAGATGGGCTCGTAGGCCTCATGCAACGCCACGATGCGGACGTATTGGGCGTCGTTTAATCGGAATTCCCGGCGGAGCCATGTCCATTGGTCCTCCGTTTTTTGCGAACTCAAATAGCGGGTCAAACCGTACGCGGTGGCCGCCACGGCGAGGACGAGCAGGAGGAAGACGGCGACGTTCTTCTTCATGGCTGATGATTCGCGGCCATCTGCAGCGGATCGATCGTGCGCACATAGGCCGCGGCCATGCGATCATTCAGGAAGTGAGACGTTTGCAGGGCGCCAACCCGGGCGCCTGCAGCCGCGGCAATCGCCAATGTCAGGCTAACGGTCAAAGGCAGAGCCCAGCGGAAATATCGGGCGGGAATTCCCAGACGCTGGCCGAAGAACGCCGTCACAGTTTGTGGCGATTCGCGGGCGGCCTCGATCCGCGTCCAGACTTCGGCGTTGAAGCGCGGAGTATCCGGAACCTCGTGCTGCCAGCTTCGGAGCACGCCGGAAAGGTGTGGATCCTGATCGTTCATGTCCGTATTACGCCGCACGCGGTGAAAACCCTCGCCGAATCACCAAAATCTGGCATGGGCCCCGAAACGAGGCAAGCATTGTGGGGAGGCAAGCGGTGCCAACACCAGAATCCCGCAGGGAGAGCAGTCGGCATTGCGAATCCTGCCGGACCGCGCCGGCACCGATATCGGCGCGCAGCAGCCCATAGTACCCGAGCACTAACCTCCATTGGCAAACCCGGGATCGGCGAGCAGATCGGCGCGCACCTGGCCGCCGAGCGTGGCGAGGTAGTTTTTCCAATAGTCGAGATCCGACTGGGCGGGCGTGGCGTTGAGGAAGGTGAAATAACTCAGGAACGTGCGCACCGTCGGGGCGAACAGATGAACCGCCTCCGGCGATTCCAAGAAACCGATCAGTACCTGCCCGCGGCTCGCTCCGGTATTCAGATGCATCACCCAATCGGCCAGACCGGCGCCCACGCGGCGTTGGCGAACGTGCTGCTCGTCCAGATGTTCGAGAGCGAAAGAGCGTCGCTGCTGTTGTCGGGATTGTAGTAAGCGGAACCGCCACCGCCATAGATATAATAACCGGGCGGATGAGGAGTCGCCACGCGACTGGCGCAATTATAATAGTCCTCAAGCATATGCGTCTGCTGGAGCAGCCAGAACGCGACGTAACCTTCCTGAGATTCCAAGACCGGCCGCACGCGTGCCATCATGGCGCCACTGCCGAAAACCCGTCGGAAAATAGTGCTGATCTCGACGGTCCGCTTGGCGGTGCGACGGGCCGCCCAATTCCAGTCATTGGTGTCGCCGTCGAAGTTCAGCGGGGATCCCCCCGCGTTCACCTCGCTGATCGCGGCAGTATACTCCCAAGGACATCCTTTGCCCTCCCAGCCGTAGCCGGGGGCGGCGACCACATCGGAAGCATACGTCGGTGGAACGCGGTCGCTCCAATTGAGCTGGGCATTGCCGTTCGTGGCCAGAAAATCCATGAATCGGATGGTCCCAAACTTTTTGATCAAGTCCTTGATCGGGGTCGTAAAGTTGGTGGACGTGGGGT
>Ga0182011_10003368_pt1 | contig 13121 bp, 11 predicted proteins | sample 711E1DmetaG_FD_120481 | JGI IMG/M metagenome (GOLD analysis project Ga0182011, IMG submission 120481) | Permafrost microbial communities from Stordalen Mire, Sweden - 711E1D metaG | ecosystem: Environmental > Terrestrial > Soil > Wetlands > Permafrost | place: Sweden: Stordalen | collected... | reverse complement strand
ATGCATTAAAGATATGAATCTTCTCGATGTAAGATCGGCATTACAAACTCAAAGGGATCTGAATTCTATAAAGGCTCGAACTCTTAATCCATTCTTAATCCATGAAACGGTCAAAGGCCGAAGCTCAACACGCATCTTTTGGAACCCTTGCAGATCTGCTCGTCCAGCTCAAAGTTTATGTCACCGAACTCCGAGGCCCAAACCGAGTTCTCCTCCCTGCAGATCAAGCTGCTCACCTTTTCCGATAGATGCTCTCGGCCTGATTTGACCATGAGTTCATGCCATGGACAACGCTTGATGAAGAATTTGAGACCGCTGTTTTCCTTCTCGGCCTCGAACTCAAACCCCTCCAGAGCAAGCCGAGCCTCAATGCCTTCACCTAGCCCCTCCATTCCTTCATCCAAGAGCAGCATGGACTTGAGCATCCTGGCCTGGATCTTGGGCAGGACTTTCCACACCTGGTCGTCGATCTCCAGAGCAGTTTCAAAACCGCACTTTTCTTCGACCTTCATGAACCATAGCCCGTCTGCTGCTGCGTAAGAGCGGTGAAAGTACGCTGCAATCTGCTTGTACGTCAGTTCTTTCATCTTTTCCTATCCGACTTATGCTTCCTTAGTGTCTCGCCGTTTTTTGGCGGAAGCGTCCATGGCTTTCCTGGAAGTTTTGAGGATCTTCCTGCAAGCTTCGATGGCATTCTGACACTTGTCTGCTTTCTCTCTGGCCTCGGCTGACCTCGTGTCCCGGACAGATTCAAACTCTCTGGTGGAGTCGGAATAAGCTTTAAAGGCTTTCTTGTAGGCTTTTACTGACTTCTTACAGTTTTCTGCCTTATCCTCTACATCCGAAAGAAGGAGGTACGTGTATCCAATGTCCCTCTGGATTTCTGCATGCTCAAAGGACGCTATATCGGCTGAGTAGACCTCCAAGGCAGATTTGTACGATTCGATGGCTAACTTGCAGTTCTCTTTCAGACTTTCAGTCTCGGCGAGGGTTACGTAAGTGTAGCCCAGGTTTTTGAGCGCATCTGCATAATCATGACTGTTCTTCTCGTAGATCTCCATGGAACTTTGGCAGGCAACAATCGCCTTCCGGCAGTTTTCGGCTTTATCCTCTACCTCGGCAAGAGAGGTAAAAGCCGTCCAGAGGAGGTTTTGAATTTCGGCGTACTCCGTCGGCCGATCTTTAGGGGTGTAGAACTTCATTGCTTCGTCGCAGGCGGCAATAGCCTTCTTGCAATCCCATGCCTTGTCTTCGGGTGTGTCCTCCACGTTTGCCAGCATGCTATAGGTTATGGCTAGATCCTTCTGGCAAGATGCGTACTGTTCCGGACGGGCTACGGTGTAGACCTTGAGCCGCTCCTGGCAGGCATCCAGAGCCAGGATGCAGTTTTCCGCCCGATACTCCGAGTCTGCCAGCGTGGAGTGGGCAACCCACAGACATCCCTGAATATCTGCATAATCTTCAGGGAAATCCTCGAGGTTGTAGACCTTGAGCGCCTCCTTACAGGCCTTGATGGCCTCCCGACAGTTATCGAACTTCTGGTCTGATTCGGCGATGACTAAGTAGGCGTTTGCCAAGTTGCTCTCTGTCAAAGCATACTGAACAGGGAACTTCTCGATGGAGTAGACCTCAAGAGCTTTATTGTAAGCATCAACGGCCCGTCGGCAGTTTTCAAACCCACTTTCAGCCTCAGCCAGAGTCAGATATGCGTTTCCCAGGTTATTCTGAGTAGCCGCATGGGCGAACGGCAACCGTTCTTTGGTCCTCACCCGGAGGGCTTCATCACAAGCCTCAATGGCACGCCAGCAATTGGTCGCCTTCTCTTTCGCTTTTGATAGCGCGGTATATGCTGTGGCCAGATTGTTTTGAACTGAGGCGTATACAAGTGGCGAACGGTCAAAGGTGTAGACATCCAAGGTCCTAACGTAGGCGCGTATCGCGTTTCCACAATTTTCTTCTCTCGCGTCAACTTCGGCGAGAGCTGTATAGGCCATTCCCAGGTTGATCTGCACGTCTGCAAACTTGGCTGGATAGTCTTTAAATGTGTAAAATTTGAGGGCTTCCGTGCAGGCTCTTATAGCGAGGAAACAATTGGCCACCTTCTCCTCGGATTCGGCCAGTCTCCTGTAGGCTACTCCAAGACTGGCCTGGATCTCGGAATAGTCGGTTGAGAAGCTCTCGGGGAGATAATAATTCAGAGCTTCCTTGAAGGCTGCAGCCGAAGATCGGCAGTTTTCAGCCCTTTGCTCCGTTTCGCCTATATCGAGGTAGGCTGATCCGATAGCCTTCTGGACTCTGGCTCTTTGGGCAGGATGGTTCTCCAAGGTAAAGGCCTCCAGGGCCATCTGGTAAGCTGCAATTGCCAGCTTGTAGTTCTTTACTTTGTCCTCTTGCCTAGAGATTTCCGAGTAAATGTCTCCGACCTTCCTCTGAATGTTGGCCCTCTGGACAGGGTCCATCTCTAAGGCAGATATCCTCTGATATGTACCCAAAGCCTTGTTGTAATCTTCGATGATATTAACAGCATTCATTCCATGCATCCTTGCTTAGATGTCTCTCTAAGAGTATAAAGATTTAACCTACGTCATATATAAAGGACTATAAATTCACGAGCACCTGTTCCTAAAGGCCCAGATCATTTAAGCCTGATGGAGGAACGGACGCTTCTAAGGCTATTATCCTTTTGGCCTTTGCCCTGGCATTACTTACTGGTAACAACATATGTTGATTTTGGGAAGAGATAGGACTCATTAGCGTTTCTCAAATGTGGAAGATCAGTTCGGCGTGAGAGCACCGATCAGATCTTCTGGGGTGATTATTCCCCAAAGAGCTCCTGAATCTAAGACTACGAGCTGGCTCGACCCACTCCTTCCCAGAATCTTGACAGCCTCGAAGATTAGTTCCTTCGAATCTATGGTCAAAAAGTCACGAGTCATAATATCCCTGACTCCGAGACCGGTCCTGCCTTCGGCTACTGCTCGGGTTATGTCGGTCGTGCTGACAAGGCCAAGAGAATTTTCATCGACCAGTGCCTCTCGAACTCCGTTATACATCAATATTCTGGCTGCCTCTTGGACGGTGACATCAGGATCAATATGAACAGCACGTTGCGCTATCTTCTTGACTGGAATCCTCGGCACTGAAATGAGCTCTTTAACGTGAAATATAAGCCTAGACATGGTGTCGTCCCTGCCCGTGACATCCCCTCGAAGGTAGAGCTTGTTCACAGGCGTAGGTCCGATTCGGATTTCGTCTCCGACATTGAAGTCCTTCACGCTGCCTAATATGCGTACTGTTCCGCCACACTCGTGGGACAACATTACCTTATTGAAGACAATCTCGCTTGCAGTTGCCCCATCGACCACAACTCCGTTCTTTACGATGGGAACGACAACTACGTCTCCGGTAGCGTCCAGGCTGAGGGCTTCGTATGCGGAACCAGTGGCCTTGTAGCCACCTTTTGGCCCAGGCACGCCTTCGACAAGATTCAATGCTTTCAAGGACTGCATCTGGTTCCGGACAGTCCCAGGGTTGCGGTCAATGAGTCCCGCAATCTCCTCGCCTTTGACGGCTCGATCCTCTTTACGATAAATGTTTATCAGGGCGGTCAAGATATCTCTTTGGACAGGAGTTAGCTCCATGGTTGATCGGCATTAATCATGACTAATGGATATATAGGTTTATTGATACTCACAATTCAATCTACGATATTCGATAAAAAATTTTCACCCATTGGTCAAGGCATAAAGTTAACTAACCGATACGCTATGATATATGCTAAGTTATGGTCTTAGACAGAGTCTAGTGAGCACCTAAATGGAGCAATGGACTGCTCATAAGACACTATGGCCAGAAGGTGCACAACTCATTCAAGAGTTGGAGGGTTCATGATGAAGAGATTCGATAAACTACTCGAGCAGGAAGTCTCAGGCTACAAAGGCAAACATAGCGAGCTCATAAGTAAGGCTCCCGCACTTTATAAGTTGATGACCCGGTTGCTTGATGATCCAGCCCTTCCAGGTCATCTGTCGCCTCTTGTGATTGCCTCAATAGCTTACTTCATCCTTCCCGAGGACGTCATACCAGAGGAGAAATACGGCCCCTTGGGCTTCGTTGATGATATCTTCCTTTGCGCTTTTGTAGCTGACAAGGTACGCAAGGATGCAGGCGCCGATGACATCCTAATAAGGAACTGGGATGACAAAACACCCGTAGTTCCTTTGATACAGCAGATTCTAGAACGCGAGGAGGAACTTATCGGCGACAAAAAGCAAATCATATTGGATTACATTGGATACGAGCAATTGGGGACCGCGGCTGGGGACCAAAGTCCAGCTTAACGGTGCAGATGAGCCGGAGGCTTGTAGTGCGCACGAGACAGACAGTTCTTCTCTTTAAGTCTGACTCCAAGCCGTCGATAATGCACAACCTTAGATTTAAGCCCTTTTGTGGCCAAAAGCGCAGATGGCGGTCCTCCTTGTCGCTTTCATGCAACTCTCCAAGGCATCGGGTTGCCGCGAAGTCGGTCCTGTTTCGAGCCCATCGGCTTCGCGACTAACTTTGGGCTGAAGCTCGATGAGCTTAGGCAGTCTAGCTGGCCATCGATGTCTTCAGACTTAAGTGACGCGAACAGCGCTCTAGACAGGCTCTATCTGGGTGTACTCTTGGCACTCAAATACGTTGAAATAACTTGGGATGTCTTTGTGCCGAAACTGGCCTCTCCACCCCATATGGGATCCTAGTTTTTTTGCCGCACCTCAGACAGGTGGAGGTGATACATCCACGACTTAATCTCACCCTCCTTTCCGAAGCCGGGAGATAGCTGCCACAGTGCTTGCATAACATCTTTTTCATTTGAGAAGACATCCTTATCCGTATACGAGTCCCGATCATTCTTGCGATCTGGACGTACCGGTCGGATCTCTCTGGATGGAGGGGCAACTCTAGGGAGGCAAGGTCGAAGAGGATCTCCATGCGCTGTCGGGCAATGTCCCTGGCCTGGGCCGCATTGTTCTTGCGTCTCACTTTTAAGACTCTTTTGTAATGGATATAAAACCTATTGCACCTAAAACCTATTGTAGCCGAAGATCGAACTGTCTTTCCGATGCCGTCCAAAACAACACCCTTCAGGATAACTTCGGAGATGGAGGAGTACATTCGATCCAAGTCAACGGACCTTCGGATTTGCACCACCTGTGAGGGGCCAATGCTATTCTCGGTCAAGATCGCTCCGCCGAAGTCCACAGACTTTGCCCAGGATGTTGGCGAAAGAAAGCTGTACATCTCGGCTGTCCAGGCCCCTTGCATCAAGGTAATAGATTCCAGAATGCTGCCAAAGTGCGCACTGGTGAATAGACGCAAATAGTCTGGCTGCTCGCCAGCAGTGGTCGGTATCCTTCTGGCGCACAGTCTCGAAATGTCTATCTCATGTGGATTTCGAGGTCTAAATTCCTAGATCGTTGATCTCCTCGATAAGGCCGGTGAATGCCTCAATCTCCCTATCCAGGACCTGCCGGGTAGTCAGGTATATGCTCCTTTCCGGTTCCACTGTGAGATTGTCCGGTCCCCTGAAGACCAGCCTGTTCTTGCCGTCGCGCCTTAAAGCTCTGCGAATCTCTCTGTTGTGGGCCAGGACCGATCCAGGGATTATAACCCGTTCCTTCACTTCATCAGTTTCTAGGACTGCGAAGTCATCCAAGGTGATAAGGTTCCCAATCTCCTTTTTAACGCTCACAACGTTTACGTTGTCCCCTAGTTCTTCAAATATCGAGGACAGAAGCGGATAGGCAACTGAGCTGGTAATGAGGGTGGCGCTCTTTTCAATTGAAGGAAGCTTCTTAAGCTCCTCCTTGTGGTGAGCAAGAGCAAAAGGTGACCCCGTGTTGGGGTCCCAAAGAGGAGTGCCTACAATTTTCATACTGCACATCTCGTTGGCCTCGGTAGCCATTCTCCCGATCTCCTCTACTGTGTGAGGAACTATGCCAGGTATTATAGGGCCGTTTCCGAAGATAAGACCTTGCTCTCTGGTGTTGGCAAAAGTCATCAGGACGAGACCCTTTGCTCCCATATCTTCCAGCTCCCGGCAAGTCCTCTCCAGCTCAGGACCGTCGTTTACTCCGGGAACGAGAACTGCCATGGCATAGACATCGCAGTTCTCGCAGAAGGTCCGGAGGTTGGCATTGACTGCCTCTGGGTGTTTATCGTTCACGTATTTGCGACGGAGTTCAGGGTTTGTGGAGAAGACGGAGAAGCTGACCTTTCCGACTCCCGCTTCGATCAGGGCATCGGCCTCGTTTCCTATAGAAAAGCCCTTTCCGCTGGTGTACTCCAAGAAGACAGGAACCTCACCGCCACTGATGGTTCTTACCAATTTAAGCAGGTCAGGATAGCAGCTCAAATCACCGTTTCCTTTGATGGTTATCCCATCCGGCCTCGTGCCCGAGGTCTTCTGTGCAAACTCGAAGACAAGCTGATCGAATGGCTTAAAACCAGGTTCGATCTCTAGAACCATCCTGGCGCAGTAGTCACAGCCTTTCATTAAAAGGCTACAATGTTTGCATCCGAACGGCTCAACTTTCTTGACTCCTTTGAAGTAGCAGAAGCTGCAGAAACCTCCACAATCGAATCCAGGCCTGCCTCCTATATCAATGGTAACAACCATTAGTTATAGAATTAGCTATATGACGAGATAAGTGTTACGTATTTAAAATACTTAGTAATAATACGTAATATAATTATGCAATGGTAGTGCCGCTTGATTATTTCTAGGGCGCGGTAGAAGCGTAATCGGGTAATTCAATAGAGAACAGTAGAAAGATGCCACCAATTTATTGCGCTTTATTGATATACAATCCACGAAGAATAGCTATCAATCCTATGGTTAAGGTTGGGGACGGAGAGTTCCCAGAAACCATGAAGGCTCGAAGGTAAAATCACTGGGATTCTAAATGCAAGGAATGCCTATAACTTAAAGTTAGTATTAAATAGTTAGACTTGCTAGATGTAATCAATGATCGATTTCAAGACAAAGCTCGAAGAAGCAAGGACTTTAGCGGACGTCTTCGAGGTGGTCAAAGCAGTAGTGCTGAAAAGCACGAGGAAAAGCAGAGGGGGACTGATGCTGGGCATGGCCGACCTCGGCAACCATCCGCAGGCATTCTTAGGTGGCTTTTTCACGACAGGTTCTAATGTAATAGTCATGAACAAGAATCCTCTGCAAAGGATAAAAGAAACAAAGCCGGAGCTGTACAAGCCTTATGCCTTTCATGTTCTACTCCATGAGTATATCCATTCTCTGGGATACCTTGACGAGAACAAGGTCAAATCGTTTGCCTATCAGATGACCAGGGATGCTCTAGGTGAAGATCATCTGGCCACGCAAATAGCAGCGAATGCCGAAGGGTTTATAAAGCATCTTGTTTACCCGGACCGCGCATGGAAGCCGGACGATGAGGGAATTGAACTTGTAGAAAATTTCGACAGATCTAGCGTCTCCTACATCGCTTAACATGAAAATTGTCTGCTGGATTATTTTTCCTGTATCATTTGTTGGTTTCTTTCCATGAATGATCTGGAGAAATGGGCCGTGTCGTACGAGTGCAACTCTAGGATTTGGCGGTCGGTCGATGGGCAACCCGGTCCTGGCCGCGCAACCTATGTAGCTGCTATTCTACTTGGACAGCCATGACCGACTAATGGCTTGCGGGCAGGCGTTCTCTTTGAACTGTCCAGTTTCCCTAGAAAAATGTTTACTTCCGTAAACTCGGTTAAATTGATAAGCATCTAGCATCTGTACTGCGTCGAGGGCTTACATGTATAGAGCTTCATATTTCATGATCCTGGTGGTGTCTGCGATGGTCCTTTTCATTGTATCGGCCTACGCAGTCCAGGAAAATAACACTTCCGCAAAGGAAATAATCTCCGTCTTAAACAATACGACGACAAATGACACAAACACCAACATCACCAGTACCAACATCACCAGTTCGAACTTGAAGGCTGTCGATAACATCGTTGCAATCAAAACGGCGGTCAGTCAGAACATCACGGACAAGGACAACACTTCATTGAACAACGCAGCATTTAATGAGAATAATACGACTGCAAAGGAGAATAACACGTCCATCGAACGGAGGAACTCCTCTATTAAGGAACTGGGCGAGAATGAATCGAAGAGCGGTTACGACATCGACAAATACTCGACGATCAAACCACTGCACAACGTCAGCGCCTATTCCAACATCAAGGGCCCATTCAATGTCGGAGGTAATTCAGAATCAAGCACCTTTAGCATTGGCACTGTCGCAAAACCAGGTTTAGATGTTTCAAAAAATGCCAGCTCAGAGCACACCTTTGAACTAAGCCTCCCTTCTAAACCCATTGTTGAAACATCAAAATTTCCTTTCATGTGCAATATAGTCTGATCTCTTGAACAACGTTGGAAAGTTGGAAAGCTGAAGCAGTTGGAATAAGATGAGCGTTGCTACTATAACAAGACCAAAATCATCTTTCAGAGTGCTATTTTTCATTAGATAATCTTATGGATCTAACCAGCTATCCTTTTGTGGCAAGGGTCAGGTTTCCATAGGGCATTATCAGCATGCTTGCATCCCTGCCATGGCGCTTATAAGCAGCAGCAACTGCCTCATCAAGAGTGGATGCTGGCTGAAAAAAGCACATTTCTGCTAATTCTCTCGGCAGAGAGGAGACTAGGATGATGTTGTGCTCCAGCGACTCCTTGGCCAGAAACGCAGCTTTGTGCCCGCCAAACTCGTACTCCCGGCCAAACCGCTCGATGCAATCCTCCGCGCACTCTGCCTCCCTGACCCAGCGCTCGAAGACCGGATGGCCCAGCCCTTCGCTGCAATCCGCTAACAGTATTATGGTGCCTCCAGGCTCAGCCGCCCCTTTGGCGTTGTCAAGAGCCTTCTGGGCCTGGAAGAGGTTGATGTCCTTGGGCCGACCGCCTGCGCAGGTGATGACTATCTTCGCAGGCTTCACAGTCTTTCTGTACATCCGGTCAACTACTGCTGCACCAGCCTTGTGAGCTTTGATGAAGTCTCCTGCGACTGCTCTTACTACCTCTTTCTTGCTGTTCAGTACCACATTGAGGATGAAGTCAAGGCCCGCGACTCCGGCGGCATCCTCGAAATCCTGACGAACCGGGCTATCCAGTCTGCCGGAAACAGCGCGAGGGTCTCTCATCAGCTCGTGGTTCGTGTTGACGGAACGCTCAGAGCTAACACCTGGCAGGACCGCCTTGGCCCCGCCGCTGTATCCGGCATAGTAGTGATACTCTATGTTGCCCGTAGCGATGATTAGGTCGGTTGATGCCACACTCTCGAAGATCTCTACTGGCGTCCCGCGCGTCGTCTGTCCCAGTGCAACGCACTTCTTGGGATCGTGTTGGAGATGAGGCATGTCTATGCAATCGCGTAAAAGCAGCTTCTCTTCCTCAGCCGTCATCCGACGGTGAGTCCCCAGGGCGAAGACGACCAACAAATCGGAAAAGCCCAGTTCCTTGAGTTTCTTAGCCAAAGGAGCCAGCATCACGTGACTCGGCGACGGCCTCGTTATGTCGCTGATAAGAATGGATGCGGATCTGCCCCTTCCTTCGAAGTCAGCCAGGTCCTGGCCCAGGGTTTCATTTATGGCCCTTTCAATCTCGCCGCCATCTGCTGCGGGCAGCTCTTGAGGCAAAAGAATTCGGCTGTTCTCTGGCGCTTCGAACTCCAACTCGCCAAGACCATATGCTAACTTCACCTTTAGGCTCTCCAGATGGTGGCTTTGGCGTTCAGTTCGGAGAAGGCATCGAAGATGGGCTTGTCTGTCTTGAAGCTCAAGAAGTCTGCCCCTACGGCATTGCATGTAGCCCTGATCCTGGAGATGTGCTCCTCCAGCTTCTTTTTGTACTCTGCTCTCTGTTTCTCGCTGACTCTGGTTATCAGCGGCTGGTGGGTCTCCATATCCACGAACCTGACATCTCCTGCAAGCCTCATCTCTGCTTCGTCAGGGGCCATCAAATGAATCACTATCAGATCATGGCCTGACAGTCTGTAGATGCTGGAGACGATGTCGTCAGTGTTTCCCAGGAAGTCCGAGATAAGAACCACCAGGCTGGTCGACCTTATCAGATGATCGAACTGCTCTGAGACCTTCTTGAGGTTCGTTTCACCCTGGGGAGAGGTACGATCTAGCTCATCTATAGTCTGAAACAGATACCTTCTGCCTCGCCTTGGCTCGCCGGGGTCCAGGTCCTCCGAGAAGCGAGAAATCACGTACTTCTCGTTCTCCAAGGTGGCGATATAGGCAAAACCAGCAGCTATCTGGGAGGCATATTCGAACTTGCGGTCGTAACCCATGCTTCCGCTGGCATCCAGAATGATATGGACAACTAGGCTTCGTTCCTCCTCATGCTCTCGAACGTACAGCTTCTCGGTTCTGCCGTAGGCCTTCCAGTCAACCAGCTTGAAGTCGTCTCCCTGCCGGTACTCCCTGTATCCCACGGGGGTTATTCCCCTGCCGTAGCGCAAGGATTTCCTGCCTCCCGCATATGTTGTGGAAACTCGCTTCTTGACCAGCAGGGCGAACCTTTCCAGCTCCTTGAAAAACTCAGTGTCCATGGCCAATCCAGGTTAAACTTACGCTTCTTTGATCAGCTCTTAGATCAGATTTTCATCTCTTTCAGTATGTCAGTTATTACCTGATCAGGTGTTAGCCCCTTTCTTTCCGATTCAAAACTCAGGATAATACGGTGCCTGAGGATGGGGTAAGACATGACGTGAAGGTCCTCTGCAGAAACATAGTCCCGGCCAAGAAGAAAGGCCCTGGCTTTGGATGTCAGGATAAGGCCTATGGATGCCCTGGGGCTCGCCCCGTATTGTACTCCCTCCCAGGACCTGGTAGCCAGCACTAGCTTTACGGCCTCCCTCTTTAAGTCGTCTGATATAGGTATATCTCGGCAGAGCTGCTGTAGGGTTAGAATCTCATCTTTTGTTATCACTCTCTGCGCCTGGGGCTCGGAGTTTCCCGTGTACCTATCCATTATCTTAAGTTCGTCATCGAAGGATGGGTACTCCATGAAGATCTTGAGCAGAAAACGGTCAAGTTGTGCCTCGGGGAGAGGAAATGTGCCCTCCATCTCGATGGGGTTCTGGGTGGCCAAGACAAAGAAAGGCTTTTCTAGTTGATAGGTGTTATTGCCTACAGTCACTTGCTTCTCCTGCATGGCCTCAAGCATTGCGCTTTGGGTCTTGGGCGAGGCTCGGTTGATCTCATCGGTCAGGACGATGTTGGCGAAGATCGGGCCGGGCTGGAATCTGAACTGTTTACTTCCGTCTGTTTCCTCGATGATGGTGGTGCCGGTTATGTCCGCGGGCATCAGATCTGGGGTACACTGTATTCGAGAAAAGCTCAAACCCATGGACATGGCGGTAGTCTTTATGAGCAACGTTTTGGCTAGGCCCGGGTTGCTCTCAAGAAGGGCATGGCCTCCTGCCAGGATAGCGATCATGAGCTGCTCGATAGCCACCTTCTGGCCGACCATCACCTTGTCCACTTCTTGCCTTAGCCTCTGGAAGATGTCAGGCGCTTGGGCGTAAATTGCTTTAAGATCCTCTGTCATCGTCTCGCCTTGGATGAATAGTTAAAAGAATATGCATTTTATTAATCCTTCGCCAGGGTCCCGAAGCAGCTTACGAGAATCAATTTATCGGTATCCTCTGATATAGAGTGACTTAAGTATTTAACAGGATCACCTGAGAAATTCAAATCCGAATCCATCATACAAGTATGATGTCATTGCTGACATATTAAATTGACCGCAGAGAGGGTTACTGCAGAGGAGTCCTATTTATCCGTATCGCAGGACTAACTTATTATGCCCTTCCGATTTCAGCCTCAAATATGATGCATTTAGGCAAATTTCATTGTTTCCTTAAAATTCATTTTGTTTCTTAATTTCTATGATATATTATAGGCAGGTTTTAGGAATCCTCTGGTAGATCCCTATAATTATACCCCTCTTCTGAGGGCGTTTAATTGATCCCACAAAGGATTTTCGATACACAATTATTAATCCATTTTATAGCCTTATTTTCCAATTAACTTTAGGGGCAATCTCTGTTTAAGTTTTTAACCAAAATTAGACGAATTTATGTCGTTTTAGGCTAATCCAACTGGTTTCTGCAATTGGCAGAAGAAAATTTTATATTGATTTATCGATTATTTGTATTAGCCTCTTGAATTACATTAATTTGCGTATTTTTAAGTAAATTTGGAAACTAGGACTGACCCTAAACTTATTTGACTAAAAAACAAAAAAAACCTAAGATACAGGCCAAAGGGAAATTTTGATATCCATGTTTGGAGGGGCTTTTGAAGAGGGGTATATAATTAACTTTCAAAAGTTTTATATAAAATAAGAATTCTATTGGTTGTGGAGGGCTGGGCATTAGAAGTAGAATTGTTTTGCTTCTGGTTCTTTCGATTATTGTCTCAACTGTGGCAGCTCTTGAGCCACAGGAAATAGGTCGGGGGAGAAGTGGTGCGGTTGTAAACCTGGATGCTGGACCAAATAACTCTGGGACAAAGCTGCACTTTGGCACAGAAGGATTTGCCGCTCCATCCATTCCTCAGTTTGTTGAAGTATCCCCAGGAGCTATGGTTTATCAGTCGAAGATGTACAGGGACGAATCTAGGAGACTCTACAGCAGTGCACGTACTGTCCTGAACCAGACATCATACCTGGAGAATTCTACAAGGCATAGCACTGAGAAGGCGGCCGCTTCATCTGCAATGGCTGAAGTGAGCTCCAACTCATCCATGAGCAATGTCATGCAATGCAAAACCTACCTCAAGCAGACTGGGTCGGCGTTAAATAAGACAATCGCGATGAGCAACAGGACGGAGATGTTGGCAAAGAAACTAACCGAGATGGATAACGTTACTAGAGAATACGCTCAAAATGCGGCTAGAAGTGCCCAGGTCGCAAGAGATCACCTCAATGATACGGTCTCCGAAAGAAACAACGTCTCTGTGCTTATGCAAAGAGTAGACATCCTTGAAAAGAAAGTGGCCGAGCTAGAAGCATCGACACACCTGAAAAAGATATATGACTCACT